>Ga0307409_100001742_pt1 | contig 10977 bp, 10 predicted proteins | sample 322Ometagenome_2_FD_203888 | JGI IMG/M metagenome (GOLD analysis project Ga0307409, IMG submission 203888) | Maize rhizosphere microbial communities from greenhouse at UC Davis, California, United States - 322HYB-O-2 | ecosystem: Host-associated > Plants > Roots > Rhizosphere > Soil | place...
GCGGCCTGACCGAGGCGCCGCTCCTGGGAGGCCCTGGCCACCCCGGGGGCGGCCGCGGCCACGGCCAGTGCGGCCAGGACGACCATGCTCGCCCAGGGGAACCGGCGCGGCCGGCCAAGCTCGTCGGCCGGCGCAGCCACCAGCCCACCCCGACCGCGACCGCGCCCCCGGCCAGGGCGACGGCGATGAAGGTCAGCACCGCAGCTCCTCCCGTGGCCGCGCAACCGCTCGTCCTGGGAGCTATCGGCAGCTTCGGCGCGGGGGTGAGCCGCCGGCGGCCGGGCGGGCGGGCCGGCCCGGGCGTCGGGGGGCCGGGGCTCAGCGGCGCAGGACCCGGTCCATCACCTCGAGCAGCTCGTTGACCTTCTCCTCGCCGCCGCCGGCGGCGATCTCCTCGCGGACGCAGCCGCGGATGTGGCCGTCGAGCAGCCCGAGGGCCACCTTGTCGAGGGCGGCCTGGATGGCCGCGACCTGGGTGACGACGTCGACGCAGTACTTGTCCTCGTCGATCATGCGGGCCACGCCGCGGACCTGGCCCTCGATGCGGCGCAGCCGGGTCTGCAGCTGCTGCTTCTGCATGGTGTAGCCGGGCACGGCGCCTCCCTTCGTCCTCACGCCCATACCCCGGTAGAGTATCTTACGGTACCCGGGGTGGGTATCGGCGACCCGGAGGAGGTGACGGTGGCGCGGACGGTCGACCTGCCGATCGAGGGCATGACCTGCGGCGCCTGCGCGGCCCGGATCGAGCGGGGCCTCAGCCGGCTGGACGGGGTCGCCTCGGCCAGCGTCAACCTGGCCGCCGAGCGGGCCACGGTCACCTACGACCCGGCGGTCACCGGCCCCCCGGCCTTCGCCGGCAAGGTGGCCGCCCTCGGCTATGCCGTCGGCCGCGCCCCCGAGACCGCCGACCCGGCCGGCGGCCTACGCCGCCGGCTGGTGGCGGCGGCCGCCCTGACCGCGCCCGTCCTCGCCCTGTCGATGGTCCCGGCCTTGCAGTACCCGGGCTGGGAGTGGCTGGCCGCGGTGCTGGCCACCCCGGTGGTGCTGTGGGCCGGGGCCGGCTTTCACCGGGCCGCCCTGGCCGGGCTGCGCCACCGCACCGCCACCATGGACACCCTGGTCTCGCTGGGCACCCTGGCCGCCTGGGGCTGGTCGATGGCCGCCCTGGTGGCCGGCGACGCCGGGGAGGCCGGGGCCGGGATGGCCGGCGGCGGCGGCGGCACCTACGTCTACTTCGAGGTCGCGGCCATCCTCGTGGTCCTGATCCTGTTCGGCCGCTGGCTGGAGGCCCGTGCCCGCCACCGCTCCGGCCAGGCCCTGCGCCGCCTGGCCGAGCTGGACGCGGGGACGGCCAGCGTCCTGCGCGACGGGACCGAGGTGGCGGTGCCGGTGGACCAGGTCGCGGTCGGCGACCGGTTCGTGGTCCGCCCGGGCGAGCAGCTGGCCACCGACGGGGTCGTCGAGGCGGGCCGCTCCTCGATCGACCGGTCGCTGCTGACCGGCGAGTCGGTGCCGGCGGCGGCCGGGCCGGGCGACGAGGTCACCGGGGCCACGGTCAACCTGGAGGGCCGGCTGGTGGTGCGGGCGACCCGGGTCGGGGCCGACACCGCCCTGGCCCGGATCGTGCGCCTTGTCGAGGCCGCCCAGGGCTCCAAGGCCCCGGTGCAGCGGCTGGCCGACCGGGTCGCCGGGGTGTTCGTCCCGGTGGTGCTGGCCGTGGCCGCCCTCACCCTGGCCGGCTGGCTGGCCGCCGGCCGCCCGGCCGGCGAGGCCGTCAGCGCCGCCGTGGCCGTGCTGATCGTGGCCTGCCCGTGCTCGCTCGGGCTGGCCACCCCGACCGCGGTCATGGTCGGCACCGGCCGGGGCGCCCAGCTCGGCATCCTCATCCGCGCGGCCGAGGTGCTGGAGCGGGCCGGCAAGGTCACCTGCGTGGCCCTGGACAAGACCGGCACCATGACCACCGGCCGCATGGCCCTGGTCGGCGTGGCCGCCGCCGACGGGGTCGACCCCGACGAGCTGCTGTGCCTGGCGGCGAGCCTGGAGGACGGCTCCGAGCACCCGGTGGGCCGGGCCGTCGCCGAGGGGGCCAGGGAGCGCGGCCTGCGCCGCTCCCCCGCCGAGACCTTCACCAGCCTGCCCGGCCGGGGCGTGAGCGGCCGGGTCGGCGGGCGCGAGCTGCTGGTCGGCTCGGCCGGGCTGCTGGCCGAACGGGGCTGGACCGTCCCGGCCGGGGTCGCGGCGGCCGTCGACGCCGCCCGGGCGGCCGGCCACATCGCCGTGGTCGCCGGCTGGGACGGCCGGGCCACCGGCCTGCTGGCCGTGGCCGACCAGGTCAAGCCGGGCGGGCGCCGGGCCGTGGAGCGACTGGCCGGCCTCGGCCTGGAGACGGTCCTGCTCACCGGCGACCACGAGGCCACGGCCCGGACGGTCGCCGCCGAGCTGGGCACCGACGAGGTCGCGGCCGGGCTGCTCCCAGCCGGCAAGGTGGCCGAGGTCCGCCGCCGCCAGCGGGCCGGCCAGGTGGTGGCCATGGTCGGCGACGGCGTCAACGACGCCCCCGCCCTGGCCCAGGCCGACGTCGGGGTGGCCCTGGCCGGCGGCACCGACGTGGCCGTCGAGGCCGGCGACCTCACCCTGGTCGGGGGCGACCCGAACGGCGTGGCCGACGCCGTCGCCCTGTCCCGGGAGACCTACGCCACCATCAAGCAGAACCTGTTCTGGGCCTTCGCCTACAACGTGGCCGCCATCCCCCTGGCCGCCACCGGCCGCCTCCACCCGATGGTGGCCGCGGCCGCCATGAGCCTGTCGAGCGTGTTCGTGGTCGCCTGCTCGCTGCAGCTGCGCGCGTTCAGCCCGGCCCGCCCGGCCGCCACCCGCCTCCGCCGCCTCGCCCTGGCCGCCCTGGCCGTGGTCGCCCTGGTCGCCGCCCTGGCCCTGTCCCCCCGCCTCCCCGACCCGGTTGCCGCCCCGCCCGCCCCCACCACCGTCCACCTGGAGCGCCCATGACCACCGAGACCCTCTCGGTCCCGGACATCTCCTGCGACCACTGCCGCCGCACCATCGAGACCGCCCTGGGCCGCCTCCCCGGCGTCCGCGCCGCGACCGTCGACGTCGCCGCCCGCCGGGTCGAGGTCACCTACGACGAGGCCACCGTCGCCCCCGCCACCATCCGCGAGGCCCTGTCGGACGAGGGCTACGAGATAGCCGGGTAACCCCGGAGGGGCTGTGGACAACCGCGGGCCCCCTCCCGCGGTTGGGCTACCCTCCCGGTTGGGGCCCCATACCCGGCCGACGAGGGTGAGGCGCGCCTCAAACCGTGACCCGGGGGCGCCGATCACCCGGGTATGCGTGTTCGGGGGGGATCGGGGGCCGCGGCGGGGCCGGTGCCGCCGCCGGCGGGGCTGCGGCCGATGCAGCCGACCGCGGCCAGGGAGCTGCCGGCCGACCAGGGGGCCTGGGCGTTCGAGCCGAAATGGGACGGCTACCGGGCGCTCGGGCACGTCGTGGCCGGCGGGCTGGCCCTGCCCAGCCGCAACGGGGTCGAGATGGCCGGGTGGTTCCCCGAGCTGGGCGGGCTGGCCGGCGCCCTGGGCGGCCGGGCGGCCGTGCTCGACGGCGAGGTGGTCGCCTTCGACGACCGCGGGCGGCCCAGCTTCGAGGCCCTCCAGCAGCGCATGGCCGGCCGGGCCGGGCGCCGCCGGGGGGCGCCCGTCACCTACCTGGTCTTCGACCTGCTGTGGCTGGACGGGCGGCTGCTGACCGGGCTGCCCTACACCGAGCGCCGGCGCCTGCTGGACGACCTGGAGGTCGCCGGGGGCGCCTGGCAGACGGTGGGGTCGTTCCCCGGAGCCGGCACCGCCCTGCTGGGCGGCCTCCCCGACCCGCGGCGCAAGGGCCGGCTGCGGTTCGCGGGGCGGGTCGACCACGGCCTGGTCCCGGCGGCCCGGCGGCGGGTCGGGGACCTGCTGGCTCCCCTGGTCGTCGACCAGAGCCGGTTCGCCGAGCCCCCGGCGGTCCTGCTCGGCGGCCGCTGGAGCCGGCCCGGGCCGGACGACCCGGCCCCGGTGTTCGTCCGCCCCGAGGTGGCCGTCGAGGTCACCTTCCTCGGCTGGGAGGGCGGCCGGCTGCGCCACCCGGCCTACAGCGGCCTGGCCGCCGCCGGGCGCTAGACTCTGGGCAGCATCCGGCTTCCGAGGAGGCGCCTCCATGACCGACGAGCTGCGCGCGACCGCAAGGGCGCTGGTCGCCCCCGGCAAGGGCATCCTGGCCGCCGACGAGAGCAGCGGCACCATCAAGAAGCGGTTCGACTCGATCCAGGTCGAGTCGACCGAGGACCACCGCCGGGCCTACCGCGAGCTGCTGTTCACCGCCGACGGCGCGGCCGAGTTCATCAGCGGCGTCATCCTCTACGAGGAGACGCTGCGCCAGCGGGCCGCCGACGGCACCCCGCTGTCCGAGGTCCTGTCCCGCCAGGGCGTGATCCCCGGGATCAAGGTCGACACGGGGACGACCGGCCTGGCCGGCTTCGAGGGCGAGAAGATCACCGAGGGCCTTGACGGCCTGGCCAAGCGGCTGGCCACCTACCGCGACCTGGGGGCCAGGTTCACCAAGTGGCGGGCGGTCATCACCATCGGCGAGGGCATCCCCAGCCCGGCCTGCATCCAGGCCAACGCCGAGGCCCTCGGCCGCTTCGCCGCCCTGTCCCAGGAGGCCGGGCTGGTCCCGATCGTCGAGCCCGAGGTCCTGATGGACGGCGACCACACCATCGAGCGCTGCGACCGGGTCACCCGCGACACCCTGGCCGAGGTCTTCGACACCCTGCGCCGCCACCGGATCCGGTTCGACGGCATGCTCCTCAAGCCGAACATGGTCCTGTCCGGCGGCGACTGCCCGACCCAGGCCGGGGTCGAGGAGGTCGCCCGGGCCACCGTGGCCGCCCTGCTCGACAACGTGCCGGCCTCGGTGCCCGGCATCGTGTTCCTGTCCGGGGGCCAGAGCGACGAGGCGGCCACCGCCCACCTCAACGCCATGAACCGGCTCGGGGGCGCCCCCTGGCAGCTCAGCTTCTCCTACGGCCGGGCCCTCCAGGCCCCGGCCCTCAAGGCCTGGAAGGGCGAGGCCGCCAACGGCCCCGCCGCCCAGCAGGCCTTCCTGCACCGGGCCCGGCTGAACGGCGCCGCCCGCTCCGGCAGCTGGACCGAGGCCATGGAGACGGCCGACGCCTAGCCCCGGGGGGCCGCCACCCCCCGACCCGCGGGAGACCGTCGCCGACGCCCTCGCCGACCGCGTCCCGGCCCACACCGGCCCCGAGGCCGGCCTGGCCGCGGCCCTGCGGGAGCTGGGCGCGGTCGACCGGGCCGTGTACGAGGCGGTGGCCCGCACCCCCACCGGCAGCCTGGACGTCCCCGTCCGCCGGCTCTCGCACGCCGCCGACCACTCCAAGCTGTGGCTGGCCATCGCGGCCGTGGTCGCCGTGGCCGGCGGCCACCGGGGCCGCCGGGCGGCCCTGGAGGGGGTGGTGGCCATCGGGGTCACCTCGGCAACGGTCAACCTGGGGGTCAAGCCGATCGCCCGCCGGCGCCGTCCCGACCGGCTCGAGACGGCCGTGTTCGAGGGCCGCCACGTCTCCATGCCCGCCTCGGCGTCGTTCCCCTCCGGCCACGCCGCCTCGGCGTTCGCCTTCGCCCACGCCGTCGGCCGCCACCTGCCCGTCCTGGCCGTACCGATCCGCCTGCTGGCCGCGGCCGTCGCCTACTCCCGGGTCCACACCGGCGTCCACTACCCCGGCGACGTGGTCATCGGGTCGGTGACCGGCGCCGGCACGGCGGCCATGGTCGCCGCCGTGGCCGACCGCGCCGCCCGCGCCCGGGCGGCCACCCGTGCTTGAGGCCTTCTTCTGGGGCGGGCTGGGGGCGGCGGCCCTGCTCGTCGGGGCGCTGATCGCCTACCTGCTGAACCCCAGCCGGCAGGTGATGGCGGTGGTGATGGCGGTCGGCACCGGCCTGCTGATCGGCTCGGTCTCCTTCGAGCTGGTCGACGAGGCCCTCGAGCACCAGGCCGTGGCCTGGGTGGCCCTGCTGGTCCTGGTCGGGGCGGCCACCTTCACCGTCGGCAACTGGATCCTGAGCCGCCGGGGCGGCGGCGAGCGCAAGGACCCCACCGGCGAGCAGGCCGACGGCTCGGCCATGGCGATCGTGCTCGGGTCGGTCCTGGACGGCATCCCCGAGTCGTTCGTGCTCGGCCTGACCGTGCTCCAGGGCGGGGTGAGCGTGCCCCTGCTGGCCGGGGTGGCCCTGTCCAACCTGCCCGAGGGCATGTCGTCCTCCAGCGGGCTCAAGGCGGCCGGCTGGCCCCGCCGCCGGGTGGTGGCCATGTGGTCGCTGGTGGTGCTGGTCTCGGCCATCTCGGCCGCCGCCGGCTGGGTGCTGCTGGACCCCCACTCGGGCCGCACCGGGGCCCTGGCCCAGTCGTTCGCGGCCGGGGCCCTGCTGGCCATGCTGGCCGACACCCTGCTCCCCGAGGCCTACGACGTCGAGGGCGTCCTCACCGGCCCCCTGGTGGTGGCCGGGTTCGCCGCCTCCCTGGCCCTGTCGGCGATCTAGCGCCGGGGCGGGGCCGAGGCCGGCTGGGCCGCGGGCCGGGGCGGCGCCAGGACCGGCGGCGGGTTCGGCTCCACGGCCACGATGATGCGGGCGTGGCGGTCGTAGGTGAGGTAGCTCCAGACCCAGTTGACCAGCACGGCCACCCGGCTGCGGAACCCGATGATGTAGGCCAGGTGCAGGGCCAGCCACATGTACCAGGCGAGCGGGCCCTTGAACCGGGCCCCGCTGGGCAGCTCGGTCACGGCGGCGTTGCGGCCGATGGTGGCCATGGTCCCCTTGTCCTTGTACTCGAACGGGGTCCGGGGCTCGCCCTTGAGGGTCCGCTCGATGTTCCGGGCGGCGTGCCTGGCCTGCTGGATGGCCGGCTGGGCGACCTGGGGCAGCAGCCCGCCCTTGCCGTCGGCGGCACCGGCCAGGTCGCCGACCACGAACACCTCGGGCCGGCCGGGGACGCTCAGGTCCTCGCCGACCAGGATCCGGCCGCCGCGGGTCTGCTCGAGGCCGAGGACGTCGGCCAGCGGGTGGGCCCGGACCCCGGCGCCCCAGATCAGGGTCCGGGTCGGGATCACGGTGCCGTCCTTGAGCACGACCTCGTCCGGGGTGGCCCGCTCCATAGCCGAGTTGAGCCGGACCTCGACCCCGCGCCTGTTCAAGGTTTCCAGGGCGTGCTGGCGGGAGCTGGGGTGGAAGGGGGCCAGCAGGTGGTCCATGGCTTCCAGCAGCACCACCCGGGCCTGGTTGATGTCCAGGTCGGGGAAGTCGTGGACCAGCACGTGCTTGAACAGCTCGTGCAGGGCCCCGGCCATCTCCACCCCGGTGGGGCCGCCGCCGACCACGACCACGGTCAGGGCGCCCTTGTCGATCTCGGCCGGGTTGTTGTCGGCCAGCTCGAACTGGCGCAGCAGATGCGCCCGGAGCCGCAGGGCGTCGGGCATGGACTTGAGCGGGAAGCTGTGCTCGTCGACCCCCGGGATCCCGAAGGTGTTGGTGGTCGCGCCCGCGGCCAGGATCAGGTAGTCGTAGGGGAAGCGCCGGCCCTCGTCGGTCAGCACCTCCCTGGTGTCGAGGTCGACCCCGGAGACGGTGGCCATGTGGACCGACGCCCGCCGGTGGCGGCGGACGATCGCCCGCACCGGGTGGGCGATGTCGGCCGGCTGCACCACCCCGGTGGCCAGCTGGTACAGCAGCGGCTGGAACAGGTGGTAGTTGTGCTGCTCGAGCAGGGTCGACCTGACCGGCGGCCTGACCTTGGCCAGGGCCTTGACGGCGTTGAGGCCGGCGAACCCGGCGCCGACGACGACCACCCGGGGCGATCCGTTCCGGTTCCTGGCCTTGGTCATCGCTCCCCGCCTCCCGACCCGACACCTGATCGTTCAAGCTGCAGTATGCCCGGTAATGTCGTCACCTGAACGGTTCGGAGGTGCCCATGACCGGAACAGCAGACCAGGGCTTCGGCGCCCTGCCCTTCGGTGAGATCGCCCGGGCGACCGTGGCCGCCCAGGAGCGCAGCCTGGAGCTGGCCCAGGCGTGGGCCGAGGCCCTGCGCGAGCTGGTGGCCGACCAGGTCGAGGGCGGCCGGGCCGCCCTGGAGGCGCTGTCGTCCACCCTGACCGCGACCGAGCGGGCCCTGGCCAGCCAGGAGGAGGCCAACCGGGCCATGCGCCAGAGCCTGGAGGCCTTCCGCGAGGTGGTCGAGCGGGCCGGCGCCACCCAGGAGCGCAGCACCCGGCTCGTCCAGGCCGCCCTGGAGAGCTTCACCACCACCACCCAGGCCCAGCTGGAGCTGGCCAGGGCCATGCTGGCGCCGCTGGGCGCGGCCCAGCCGGAGGCGTTCGGCAACCTCGTCCAGAGCTGGAACGACGCCTTCCTGCGCCTGCTGGAGGCGGCCCCGGGCGCCCAGCCCCGCCGCCCCGCCCGCGACGACTGACCGCCGCTGGTCAGCCGTCCTGGGTCAAGGGCAGCAGGACCTGGAACCGGGTGTCGCCGGGGGCCGAGGTGAAGCGCAGGTCGCCGCGGTGGCGCTGGACCACGATCCGCCAGCAGATGTCGAGCCCGAGCCCGGTGCCCTTGCCGACCGGCTTGGTGGTGTAGAAGGGCTCGAACAGGTGGGCCGCGGCCGACTCGGGCACGCCGGGGCCGTTGTCGCCGATCTCGACCAGGACCCGGTCGCCGTCGCGGACGGTGCGGACGGTCAGCCGGCCCCGGCCGTCCATGCCCTCCATGGCGTCGGCGGCGTTGTCGACCAGGTTGGTCCAGACCTGGTTGAGCTCGCCGGCGTAGGCCGGCAGCTCGGGCAGGGACCGGTCGTAGTCGCGGACGACCTCGATGCCGGTCTCCAGCCTGTGCTTGAGCATGGTCAGGGTCGATTCCAGCCCGTCGTGGACGTCGACCTGCTGGAGCGGGCTGCGGTCCATCTGGCTGTACTGCTTGGCCGCGGCGACCAGGGCCGAGATGCGCCGGGTGGCCTCGGTGACCTCGTCCAGCAGGCTCCCGGCCTCGCAGGTGGTGGCGGCCAGGCCGACCGCCCTGGGCAGGGCCGGGGCCGGGACGGCGCCGGCCACCCGCTCCAGCCAGGTGGTGTCGACCCCGGCCGCGACCAGCGGCGGGGCCAGGTCCCAGGCGTCGTCGACCCCGCGGGCCTCCAGCCAGCCGCCCAGCTCGTCCTCGCGGTCCGAGGCCTCCAGCGGGGACAGCGCCGGCCGCTCGGCCCGGCCGGCGGCGGCCTCGCCGACCAGGGCGGCCAGGGCGGCCAGCTGCCCGGCGTCCATGCCGGCCGCGGCCAGGCCGGCGAGCCCGTCCCAGAAGCCGGCCAGCCGCTCGGACAGGGTGGCGGTGGCCCGGGCGGCGGCGGTGGCCGGGTTGTTGAGCTCGTGGGTGAGGCCGGCGGTGACCGTGCCCAGGGCGACCAGCCGCTCCCGGGTGGCGACGGTCTGCTGGGAGCCCATCCCCTGGACGGCGAAGCCCTCCAGCATGTGGGTGGCCATCGGGAACCACTCCCGCACGGCCTGGCCGAAGTCGGCCGCCGGCAGGACCCAGAAGCGGCAGTCGGTGACGGCCCGGAGGCTGTTCGGGTACGAGCGGGCCAGGGGCAGGTCGAGGTAGGCGAAGAACGCCCCGGCGTAGGTGCCGCGATGGCTGGTCCGGTTGACCTCGATCTCGGTCCCGCCGGCCCGCATCAGCATCGACAGGGTCCCCTCGAGCAGCACGAACAGCCGTTCCGCGGGCTCGCCGGCCCGGTAGATGGCCTCGCCGGCCTGGTAGGCCGCGATCTCGCCCCGCTCGGCCAGCCAGGCCAGCTGGGCGTCGTCGAGCTTCTCGAACAGGAACAGCTCCCGCAGGCCGTCGGGGCCGAGCCTCGCGGTCACGGGGCCTCCAGGTAGCGGTGGACGAGCTGGATGGCCATGGCCCCCTCCCCCACCGCCGAGGCGACCCGCTTGACCGAGCTGGCCCGGGCGTCGCCGGCCGCGAACACCCCGGGGACGCTCGTCTCCAGGTGGTAGGGGTCGCGCCGCGGGGCCCAGCCCCGCGGGCGCCGGCCCTCGACCAGCAGGTCGGGGCCGGTGACCAGGAACCCCCGGGCGTCGCGCTGGACGACCCCGTCCAGCCAGTCGGTGCAGGGCGCGGCCCCGATGAACACGAACAGGAAGCCGGCGGCCACCTCCTCCTCGGTGCCCCGGACGGTGTCGCACAGCCGCAGCCGCTCCAGGTGCTCGCCGCCGACCGCCCCGGTCACCAGGGTGTTGGGGCGGACCTCGATGTTGGCGGTGTCGCGGATCTGGCGGATGAGGTAGTGGGACATCGAGCGCTCCAGGCCGTCGTCCCGGACCAGCAGGGTGACCCGGCGGGCGTGCCGGGACAGGAACACCGCCGCCTGCCCGGCCGAGTTGGCCCCCCCGACCACGTACACGTCCTCGTCCGCGCAGGCCGGGGCCTCGGTGGCCGCCGACCCGTAGAACACCCCGCGGCCGGTGAGCCGGCCGACGCCGGGCACGTCCAGGGTGTGGTAGGCGACCCCGGTGGCCAGGACCACGGTGTGGGCGGCGACCTCGCCGCCGTCGGCGAAGCGGACCACCCGCGACGACCCTCGGGTCTCGAGGCCGGTGACGTCGGCGGCGGTGAGGATCTCGGCCCCGAACCGGGTCGCCTGGCGGCGGGCCCGGTCGGTGAGCTGGACGCCGCTGATGCCGTCGGGGAAGCCGAGGTAGTTCTCGATCCGGGTGCTCTGGCCGGCCTGTCCGCCGGTTGCCTGCCGCTCGACCAGGACCGTGCGCAGCCCCTCGGAGGCGGCGTAGGTGGCCGCGCCCAGCCCGGCCGGGCCGCCGCCGACGATCACCGTGTCGTAGAAGCCGGTGGCCGGGGTGGTGGACAGGCCGAC
>Ga0307409_100001743_pt1 | contig 10974 bp, 20 predicted proteins | sample 322Ometagenome_2_FD_203888 | JGI IMG/M metagenome (GOLD analysis project Ga0307409, IMG submission 203888) | Maize rhizosphere microbial communities from greenhouse at UC Davis, California, United States - 322HYB-O-2 | ecosystem: Host-associated > Plants > Roots > Rhizosphere > Soil | place...
CCGACCTCCTCAAATGAGGTGGCTACCGGTACGCGCGGGCTGGTCGTCGGAGGCGGACCGACCATTCCATGGAGGACTGCTCGGGCCCTAGGCAAGCCACAGACATGGAGCACCTCACCGGCCATTCGGATTGACTGTGCTGCCCGACAAGCCCAATGCGCCAGGTCCGATATAGCAGACTGGTGTCCGAACCACCGCACGTTGATCAACCCGCCGAACAGCGCTGGGCGGGCATGAGCACCGCCATACACGGGGCGTAGTGACATGGATAAGGCCGGCTCTCAGCAACACTCTGGACATTCCGGGTGAAGGGGAAATGATGAATCCAGCGGAAGGAATCCCTTCAGAACGCGGCACGGCAGCTGACCGCCGGCCTGCAGTCCTGGTCTTCGATGTCAACGAGACCCTGTCCGACATGGCGCCGCTCGCCGACCGATTCGCCGAGATCGACGCCGATCCGGTACTCGCCCGAACGTGGTTCGCCAGCCTGCTGCGCGACGGCTTCGCTCTTGCGGTCAGCGATGTCAACCCCTCGTTCGGGGCACAGGCGTCCGAGCAGCTACAACTGCTGCTCGGCTCACTCGACCTGAACCGCGATCTCGACGACGCGATCGCGCACGTCCTCGGCGGTTTCGCCGAGCTGCGTTGTCATCCTGACGTCGCCGTAGGCATCCACGCATTATCGGCCCTCGGGCTGCGCCTGGTGACGCTCACCAACGGGGCCACGTCGGTGGCGCAGCGACTCCTGGACGATGCCGGCCTCATAGACACCTTCGAGCTCCTGCTCTCGGCCGAGCAAGCGGGGTTCTGGAAACCAGACCCGCGTGCCTACGCCTACGCCTTGTCCCGGTGCGGCGTACAGGCTGCCGAGGCGATGCTGGTCTCGGTCCACCCGTGGGACACCGACGGCGCACGGCGGGCCGGCCTATCCGCAGCGTGGGTCAACCGGTCCGGGGTCGATTACCCCAGCTACTTCCGCACCCCCTTGGTTGATGTGGACTCAATGGTTGACTTGGTCGATTGGCTGTCCTGACTGAATATCGGCGTCGAGGTTTGTTGAACATGACCTCCGCTGGCTCGTGCGGTCAGCTCGGCTCGTGCCTCGATTGTCTGTCTCCGCGGAGTTTGCTATCTCGGGCCACCCGTAGGGCGTAGAGCGACAAGGTAATTGCAGCGATCGGGCCGAGGATCAGGGTCAGGTTGAGCCCGTAGTTCCGTAGCAAGGAGAGCCTTGACGGGCGGTTGGCTCCCCGGATGTAGATCATCGGGAGTACGACGACGCTGACCAGTACCCCATGAGTAGTGCGGCCTGCAGGTAGCGGCGTCCCCGGTCGGGGACGAAGCGTCGCAGCAAACGACCCAGGCCGACCTGCTGATCATTCCCGATAAGTGCCATGGCCTCGAGACTCTGGAGGATCGGCCGTGCGACGGACGGTCGTCAGGCTTTCGTGACTTAGACGTCGGAATAGGGCGTTCGCCCCTACCGCCGCCGTATTCGCCGACCGAATACTTGGGCTACAGACCAAACGAAGGAGCTAGACATGTCGAAAGCGTCCAAATCCAGCGCGTCGGAACACATGCAACTTGAGGGCTATGAAGGGCACTTCGAGGACTTTGGCCCTCATACGGTCGGCTTCGAGACCTACACTGCCGATGCTGAGCTCGCACCGCTGTTTGTTGGTCTGCCCGATGACCATTGCCAATGCCCCCACATGGGGTACGTGATCAAGGGCCGGTTGAAATTCGCCTTCGCAGACGGCACCGAAGAGCACTACGAAGGCGGTGACGCCTACTACGCGCCGCCCGGGCACCTACCGACGCTGTACGCCGGGACCGAGGTCGTCGAATTCAGCCCTACCGCCGAACTGCAGAAGACACTCGAAGTGGTCTCAAAGAACATGGAGGCCGGGGGCACCGGATAGAGCTTCGCGGCGTAGTGCGTACCGCACCGCTGCCAGGCCGCGCCGGGCAGGGTTGCGCGGAGTGCAGCGACTAGACCGGTGTGGGTGTCGGAGCTGACCAGAGACACCCCGCACAAGTCAGGGGCGCTCAGGCCGCGGAAGAACTGCAGCCAGCCGGCTTCGAACTCAGCTGAACAGACCTCCACGCCGAGGATCTCGCGGTGGCCGTGGCGTTGACCCCGGTCGCGACCAGGCAGGCGACGTTGACCACCCGACCGGCATCCCGCACCTTCAGCGTCAAGGCGTCGGCAGCGAGGAAGGTGTACGGGCCGGCATCCAGTGGCAAGGTGCGGAACGTTTCGACTTGGGCGTCGAGGTCCTTTGCCATCACACTGACCGGCGACTTCGACAATCTGTTGATGCCGAGCTGCTCCACCAGCTTCTCCATCCGCCGCGTCGAGACTCCAAGCAGAGGAGGTAGCGGGAGTAACGCAGGGCCCATCCGTTGTGCCGATTCGGCAGCAGGTGGCTAGGTGTCGAACAGGCGGCAGTGTCGGGCGTTCTCACCAGCGGCTCCAATGCACAACCTCCTGGAAGGGCCGACGGTCCGGTCTGACGAGCGGCCGTAGCGGCCGGTCTGCCGGGTAACCAAATCCGATCAAGTACACGCAGAGGTAGCCGTCAGGAAACCCCAGCACACGCCGCGCCTGCTCCTGGTCCGCCACACCCGCGTGACAGGAGCCGATGCCGAGGTCGGCCGCGGCCAACATCATGATCGCGGTCGCCTGGCCGAGGTCGTACATCAGCAGGCCCCGATGTCTTGCGTCCTCAGGCTCCCGGGCTACCAGGGCAACTGCTGCCGCCGACCGGGCTATATGACCTGCGCCCCGCCACACCTTTGCCAGCTCGGTTAACTGCGCGTGGTCGGTAACCACCACGAAGCTCCACGGCTGCCAGTTGCTCGCGGACGGCGCTCGGCGTCCCGCCTCGAGGACGCGTTCGAGGTTCTCACCGGCTATCGATCGGTCGGTGTACTGGCGCACGTTACGACGCGCCCGGATGGTGTCCCAGGTTTCCATGCCCCAGTTCTACGCTGCATCGCTAATGATGCCTGGGCATTGGTCGAAGACGTAGACAGGTCTGGTGGCCGATCCCAGTAGAGAGGCGGATCGGACATGCAGATGGTTCCGACCGAGGAAAGGCCTCGCCCAGCCCTCCAGGACGACGGTAGCTCGCTTTCGCCAAGCCCATGAGTCGGACAGCCAGGCCTGTGGCGAAGGATGTGGAGCCGCCGCATCTCTGGATTGCCTCAGTGGCCCAGGTATTCGCCTCCTGCCGAACGTACATCACGGCACCCATCAACGCTCGCAGCCCGCCGCCTTCGCTTCCCAGCCCACCATGGCATGGAAGGGGTCAGCCTGCGGATGGTGTAGAGCATCGTATGAGCAAGAACGTCGCTGGCTGCGACGGCGTACGCGCCGGCGCGTAAAACGCTTGATGCGCAAACTCCGCTGAGTTCCCGGGGAGGCCGCCAGTGACTACCGGGTCGACGACCTGTAAAGGCACACGACCGATTTACGCTCAGGCCTGCGCCTCCACGCTCACCGACTGTGCTTTGGGGCAGAGGGGTCACTTGACAACAACCGCAGTGAAAAGGAGCGGCATGACCTGGACCGACCCGTGCCGCCCAAAGCTCAGGCGGCACGGCGGCGGAAAAGTCCTCGGAGCGCCCGCACGGACCTGCGGATTAGAAGTTTCGGCCAGTGCCCGCGGCATATAGCCGGTCCTCCGGACGCATCCTCGGCGATTCAGAATGGTCACCTAGCCAAGGGGTTGGTCTTCTGATCGGCCCTATCTGACGTGCGGCTGTGGAAGGTGATGAGTCGCGCCATCGAAGTGCATCATGATCAACTCGGAGGGGGCGTACGGGACTCACCACGAAGCAAACTCGTGCCAGACGTCGACTGACACCGAGTACCGATGTTTCAGCGTTGCGCCTTGTCAGGTGGTGAATTGACGGCTACTCGCTCTCGTCTCTTGGCAGGCTCTGGAGGCCTGAATCGGCCTGATAAGGCAGTCAGTGGTTCAAGTCCACTTGGGCCCACCAAAGTGCTCCTGACTAGGCGCTTTACCCCATGCAATCCATAACCTGATATTGCTTCCTACGACCTCAGAGATGCTCCGACCTGGCACCCTTAGATTGTCCGGACATGCCTTTGAATAGGTCGTTCACTCAGGCTACGGCCCTGCCTGACCGCTGCGTGCGTGGGGCAGCGACCAATGGGCGAAATCCCATCTGACGAGGGGTTTCGGTTGGCCAGCCGGACGGGTGTGACTAAGTGCGTGACTATGGCTACCCGTCTTGATCATGAGACGGTCTGTCGACCATTCTTTGATTCGTCGATTGATACGCGTCAGCATGCAGAACATTGCCCGGCCTGCCTCGACTGCCGCACTCATGTCCGGCTGGGTGTGCTGGTCGGTCCCGGTTGCCTGCTGCTCGATCGTGCTCACGACGCGTCACCCTCCATCTCGGCCAGGGCAGGTCCGTGGCTCCACCGACAAGGCGCGAGTTCTCACCTCGCGGTTGGCGAGGTGCGAACTCGCGCCACGCGCACGCGGCGCCTTCCTGACCGTCGGCGCTCGCCGGCCTGATCCGGAGTAGCTGAATCGGCGTAATGGGAGGATTCGTGCATGGTCGATTCTCCGCGCGATAGCGTGGCGCGGGGTCGCGAGGCACTCCAGGCGGGGGATGCGGTTGGGGCGCGGTCAGTGTTCGAAGGCGCCCTGACCGCGGGAACCTCGGGGCCGGCGCTCGAAGGTCTGTCAGCCGCGTCGTACGTGCTGCTGGAGTTTCCTCGCTCCATCGACGAGATGGAGCGAGCCCACGCTGCCTACCGGTCCGAGGGCGACGGGCCGGGGTGCGGTCCGGACCGCACGCACCTTGGGTTATCTGCACGGAACCACGACCGGGGACTGGGCGATCGCCGGGCGGCTGGATCGCCCGGGCGAAGACCCTCCTGGTCGACCAGCCCGACTCCTCGGAGCGTGGCTGGGTTGCGCTGACGGAAGGCATGTTCGAAGGAGTCAGGGCGATCAAGGAGCAGCACTACACACGCGCATTGGACGTAGGTCGGCGCCGGTCTGATACCGAGCTCGTGTTCTGTGCGTTGGCTTACCTCGGCGCGAGCCTCGTGCATGACGACCGCGTCGAGGAGGGGATGATGCTGCTCGACGAGGCTCTGGCGGCGGTCGCCGGTGGCGAGGTCGAAGACTTCATCGTCGTCGAGGAGATCTTCTGTCAGATGTTCTCGGCGTGCGAGCGGGCCCAGGACGTGGGTCGCGCAGAACAGTGGATCCGCGTCGGCGAGGCGATCGCCGAACGTCGACGTCTGCCCGCTGTCTCGGCGTACTGCCGCACCCATTACGGCGGAATCCTCACCGCCGCAGGGCGCTGGCCGGAGGCCGACGACGCACTGACCGACGCCGTCCGGCTGTGGGCGCTGGGCCGACGCACCCTCAAAGCCGGGGCCCTCGTGCGACTGGCCGGCCTGCGGGTCAAGCAAGGGCGCCTGGAGGAGGCCGAGCGGCTTCTCGACGGGATGAGCAACGACCCTGATGCGACGCTGCCGTTGGCATCGCTGCAGTTCGCTCGCAAAGAGACAGCCATCGCGCGCGAGACGCTCGAACGTGCCCTGCAGAGGGCCGACCCAAGCAGCAGCAGCGTCGTACCGTTTCTCGCACTCCTCATCGACATCCAGCTGGCCGGCGGCGATCTCGCTGCGGCGCAGACCTCAGTCGACGCCCTGGCGGCGTGCGCCGAAGTCCATCCGAGTTTGTACACCGCAGCGGTGCTGGCTCTCGCGCGAGGACGCATCGTGCTGGCAGCAGGCACCGGTGACCCCCGCGAGTGGCTGCGCGACGTCCTCGAAGGCTTCACCACGGCGCAGCTGCCGCTCGAGGCGGCCTTGTGTCGCCTCGACCTGGCTCGGGCATTCGAGGAGGCGTCACCCCAGGTGGCCGTCTCGGAGGCCCGGATGGCTCTGCTCGAGTTTGAACGGCTCAGAGGCGAAGGCCCAGATTGTCGTCGGCGCGGACGGCAAGAACAGCCATGTCGCCAAGGCGGTCCAGGCTGCGGAGTATGAGACTCGGCCGCGTCTCCAGTACTCGTACTACAGCTACTTCCGAGACCTTCCGACCGATGGGACGGAGGTCTACATCCGCCCAGACCGCGGCTTCGCCGCTGCGCCAACCAACGACGGGATGACCATGGTCGTTGCAGGCTGGCCGTACGCCGAGGCGGCGTCCTACAAGGCCGACGTCGAGGCGAACTGCCTCAAGACCTTCGAGCTGGCGCCGGAGTTCGCCGAGCGGGTGCGGGCCGCAACGCGTATGGCGCCGTTCCTGGGCGGAGCGGTTCGGGGCTTCTTCCGTACGACGTTCGGCCCAGGCTGGGCCCTGGTTGGCGACGCGGGTTACAACAAGGACCCGATCACCGCGCAGGGCATCAGCGACGCCTTTCGCGACGCACGGCAGTGTTCGATGGCCATCGACGCGTGGCTCAATGGTGGGTCGACATACGAGGCTGCCATGACGTCCTGGCACTGGGCCCGTGACAACGACGCACGGCCCAGCTACGAGTTCACCAGCCAGCTGGCCACCCTGGAACCCCCGCCTCCTGAGATGCAACAGCTCCTGGGATCGGTGCACGGCAACCAGGAGGCGATGGATGGGTTCGTCAGCGTCGTCGCGGGAACCGTATCCCCGGTGGAGTTCTTCTCGCCCGACAATATCGGCCGCATCATGCAGGCCGCTGTGCAGCCGGCCGTCGTGGGTTAGTTGGCCTCGCCGCGTAACAAGTTCCACCAAGTGCCTCAACAGACCGCCCCTGTCCACCGGGTAGCCCTCCAGGGTGATCGTCCCACCGAAGAGTTTCGGCAGGAGCGCTCGACACCGCTCCGGCCAATGGCGATTTTGACGCGGAAGATGCCGTCGAAGACCAGCCAAACTACCGATGACGCTGCACCCACAACCGTCGAGAGATGCCGGGCGGAAGTCACCCCATCTGCACTGCGGCAGACATAGGCGTCCCTGCACACGCTCCACGCCACACACTCGCCCGGTTCCCAAGCTGAGGTTCTGCCCTGACACGGAAGAGGTCACTGGTTCAAATCCAGTATCGCCCACCAGTATTATCGCTAGTCAGCTCGGCTTTGCGACAGGGTCGATGCCCGCTGCTGCGCCCACATCCCGGGTCTTGCAAGTCCAATTGCTAATCTGACCGACCAGCTCGACGGCCACCAAACAATGCATCCATGGCCGTCGCGCCACGTGTCAACACCGGTCTAACGCGCATCGGCGATTTGTTCTCATGAAGTAGGACCGACTACCAATACGGACCTATTCTGGTGCGTTTCACGGGTAACCTCAGCCCAACCAAAGCCCGAGATTACGAGGGGCCACTCGGCTGATGAGCGGCCCTGCTGTGCCGGTAGGTCCTCAGTGCCGCAGACCGGTCGCTTCGAGTCGGGGTCATACAAGTGGCAAAAGGCTCGATCATTCGCGGGCAGCCTGCACGTCAGGGCAGCAAGCCGCGCTGAACGGCGTACGCGGCTGCCGCCGTCCGTGAGTTGACACCGATCTTGCCGAAGATGTTGCTGACGTGGCGGTGAACCGTGCGTTCACTGATGTACAGCTGCGTGGCGATGGCGTGGTTGGTCATTCCTGCGGTGACGAGCCGCAGTACCTCGATCTCGCGTTCGCTTAGCCCGCCGGGCGTCGGGCCAACGGACTCCAGGAGGGACTCGACGTCACGGAGCTCGGGGATGGCGCCCAGCTCGGCGAACAGCTCCCGCGCCGACTCGAGCTCCAATCGGGCGCCTTCTTCGTCGCCGAGTGCCCGACAGGCTCGGGCGATGAGCATGCCGGTACGGGCCGTCTCGTACGGAGCCGAGAGCCGACGCCACGTGTCGGCGCAGCGCCGCAGGTGCGGTAGTGCGGCCTCAGGACGGCCAGCGGCCAGGGCGACCTCGCCCTGTGCTCGCGCATATTCGGCGTCCAGTGCGGAACTACTCAGACTCTGTGTCAGCCTCTCGAGCTCGGTGAGCGCTTGCTGGGCCTCGGCGACGTCATCCGCTGCCAGCGCGATTGTCACGACCGCCGGCAGCAGGCGTCCACGCGCCGGAGCCCGAGTCACCTCCGCTATGCGCGATTAAGCCCACGGGCTGCGGTGGATGTGTTGCCTTGCCGGAGTCGCAGCAGGGCTAACCCGGGCTGTACGCTCGCTCCGAGGGAGGTCGCCCGGCGATAAGCCAGCTCGGCTGCGTCGTCCTGACCTAGCAGGCGGTGTACCTCACCGAGCTCATAGCAAGCGTGGCCGGCGACCAGTACGCCGTTGCCTTCGGTGAGGTTGCTCACGGCCAGTTCTAGTTCTGCTCTAGCTTCGGCTAGCTGGCCTCTGCGCCGCTTGAGTACGGCGCGGTAGACACGGCAGTTGTCGAGGAAAGCGCCGCCGAACAACGTAGGCAGTGATGACATCCAGCGTTCCAGCGCTCGAGCCCACTCCTGAGCGCGGGCGAGTTCCCAGGCCTCTTCCTCGCAGGTACCGATGGCGGCGCAGTACAGCATGCTCGTCATGCGTGGGGAGGTCCGCCCACTGGTCACCCGCAGCATCGCGTCCTCCATGCGCGCCAGGCCCTCCTGGAGGCGGCCGGCCAGCAGCAGCGATCGAGCGGTGAGCAGCATCGCGAACGTCTCGAGGTCGATCTCACCGCTCTCGCGCGCCTGTGCCACGGCACCAGTGAGAACCGCTCGTGCGTCGTCATACTGTTGCTGGGCGATGTAGCGGTGCGCCGCTGCGATGGAGAGCCAGCCGGGCTCCGCAGCGCCAAGCCGCTCGGCGAGGTCGCCCAATCGCGCTATCCAACCGCCCGCCCGAGCGAACTCACTGGCGTACAGGAACTCCGAGTACAGCCAGAAAGCCGCGGTCGCTGCGGCGGCCAGGTCAGTCGCTGCGGCACGTAGTTCGAAGGCCCGTTCAAGGGCCGCCACGGCCTCGTTGTGACGTCCGGTCAGCTGCGCCGCCTCGCCTAGGAGCTCCAGATCCTCCACGCCCAGCTCGTGCTCGGCGTCGGCAGCGAGGAACTCCAGGCACGCGTCGTCCCAGCGTGCCTGTCGATGAAGATCCCGCGCGTGACCGATCACGTCATCCTGTTTCGGCATCAGGCTGATCGTGACATGCGAGGGCGATGGGCAGAAATGCCCATCGAACTCTCGCCAAGTTGGCCCGCACTCCCGATGCCCCCGGTCCTGTTGTGCAGCGAGATTGGTGCTGTCCTAAAACGACGGAATCGCAACCCAGGAGGTCATCATGACTGAGCCGTTCATCTTCATCGGGAGCTACCAGGTCAAGCCGGGCCACCTGGAGGAAGCCCGCCACCGGATCCACGAGGTCAGTGCCCTGGTCGAAGAGCTAGAACCGCGGCTACGGTCCTTCCACTTCTACCTCGACCAGGCCCGCGAGCGTGTCATCTGCGTCCAGATTCACCCCGACGCCGAGTCGATGGCTACTCACATGGCGGTGATCGCCAACCACCTGGCCACCGCCTGGGACTGGCTGGAGCTCGGCAGCAGTACCCAGCAGGTTTTGGGCGTCCCACCGAGGGTGCTCACCGACTATGCGCGGAAGTACAACGAGGACCTCGACAGTTACTCGATCTTCGTTGCCGGCTTCACCCGCGACGTGACGGAAGGCGCCGTGCGATGAAGGTTCAGGTGAGCACGACGATCGCGAGCCCGCCGTCCGAGGTGGCCGAGCTCACGTCCCACGCCCGCAACCAAGGACAGTGGCACACCGACGTCCTCGAGACATCCCTCACCAGCGGCAACGGCGTCGAGCGCCGTACGACGTCCCACCTTCGAACGACGCCCGCCATCGGCGGCGTCACTGAAGGAACCAGGAAGTGGGCACTCCGAAGCTCGGCGGTTCAGCGCTCGCTACCATCCGCGCGAGCGGCCTCGTCCGTGGCAGCCAGCATTTCGGTGAAGGTCCCAGTCAGCATCTTGTCGATCAATGGGCCCGCCAATCGGCCGAGTGGGCCACCTCGAGGTACATAGCGGTAGTCGAACGTGGCCAACGTCCCCTCAGCGTCGGGCTCGAGCATGAGGGTGGACTCGGCGTGCTTGAACGGCACCGACGCGCTCGGCAGATTCTCTGTGTCGATCCTGCGACCCTCTTCCCAGATTGTCACGGTCTCCTCCATGCTGCCGATCGGCTTCAGTTCAACGCGGCGGCGAGCGCCCACACCGCTGGTCTGGTCGCCGATGGCTCTCGTTGCCCGGAGGCCACTCCAATGGCTAGCGAGATTCGGAAAGTCGGCGAACAGTGCCCATACAGAGTCGGTGGACGCCGCCATGCGACGCTGCACCCTGAAGTGACGTTCAGGCATGAAGACCACTCCACCTCTCCCGGCTGGCTCTCGGCCAGGTCCGCGTCCACATCATCACCCCAGCAGATCCAGCCCTGCAATCCACAGACCCGACTCGCGGCGTGAGCCGGTAGTTTCCGTCCCGCCTCTGTGGTCCCTCGCTCGGACTGGTCCAAAGGTGGTGCAATCACTCCGGCCAGAGCCAATGGAACCGTTGCAGTTCGCCGCGCTCCGGCTTGGCTCAACGCAACTGCGGCCGCGATGACGATGACTGCCCAGGACAAGGTCCCGATGAGATAGAGCGTCAGGGGCGAGGTTGATGTACCAGGTTTGCAAAGACATCGCTGACCCTATTAAACGGCCTGCTCGGCTGGCGGCAGTTCACTTCCATACTTCACAACCAGCCCGTTGCTCAGGCCGACGACTGCGTCGAAGGCGCGGTAGAAAAACAGGTATGGCAGGACCGCCACGCGAATAACGCGCGCTGCGGTGCTGGTCAATCCATCGGTCAGCCAGTAGATCGCCACCGCCAGCTCGTAAATCGATAGATCGTGGAGGAACCCGTAACGGCGAACGCGGTTGGCCCCCATGACTCTGCTCCTGGTCAGATTGCTCAGTGGCGACATGGGTGGAGGTGCGCACCCTCG
>Ga0307409_100001744_pt1 | contig 10969 bp, 11 predicted proteins | sample 322Ometagenome_2_FD_203888 | JGI IMG/M metagenome (GOLD analysis project Ga0307409, IMG submission 203888) | Maize rhizosphere microbial communities from greenhouse at UC Davis, California, United States - 322HYB-O-2 | ecosystem: Host-associated > Plants > Roots > Rhizosphere > Soil | place...
GACGATCTCGGCCGTGGCCGAGCGCGCCTGCGAGCAGCTCATCGCCCGCGCCGACGGCTATGGCCTGCCGGCGCGGCCGGCGGGCTTCCGCCCCGGCGTGCCGGGCGTGTGGATCGGGCCGCACGTGGTGCCGCACCGAGCGGCCTCGGACGCGGCGATCGACGCGAAGGTGCGCAGCTACGGCTAGCGGTGCTCCGGGTTCTCGAAGTCGAACCGGCACCCCGCGTCCCACTCCGAGCGCTGGTTCCCGTGCGCCGGAATGCCGCCGGCGTCCTTGATCATGCGCGCCAGGTGCATCAGGTTCCAGGTCATGAACGTCGTGTTGCGGTTGGTGAAGTCGTTCTCGGGCCCGCCTGAGCCCGGGTCGAGGTAGCTCGGGCCGGGGCCGGCCTCCCCCATCCAGCCCGAGTCGGCCTGCGGCGGGATCGCGTAGCCGAGGTGCTGCAGCGAGTAGAGGATGTTCATCGCGCAGTGCTTGGCGCCGTCCTCGTTGCCGGTGATGAGACAGCCGCCAACCCGCCCGTAGTAGGCGTACTGGCCGTGCTCGTTGAGAAGGTGGCTATTGCCGTAGAGCCGCTCGATCACATGCGTGCAGACGGAGGACTTCTCCCCGAGCCAGATCGGCGCTAGCAGCACGAGGATGTCGGCGGCCTGGACCTTCGCGTAAATGGCGGGCCAGTCGTCGGTGTCCCAGCCGAACTCGGTCATGTCCGGCTGGACGCCGGTGGCGATCTCGTGGTCGATCGCCCGAATCGTCTCCACGGAGACGCCGTTGCGCTCCATGGTCCCCGCGGACAGGTCCCCGAGTGCCTGGGTGTTGGAGATCTCAGGCGAGCGCTTCAGGGTGCAGTTGATGAAGAGCGCGCTGAGGTCCGAGAAGTCCCATTTGGACTCGGTCGCGAGCGCTTCGTGGCGGTCGGCAAGGTCTGGCATCGTCAGGTCTCCTTTGGGGTCAGGACCACCGGCGCGGCCCGCAGCAGCAGGCTCCCGGCGAGCGGGAACATCAGAACCGACAGCAGTCCGGCGGCGATCAATTCGGCGCTTTCCGCGCCGCCGATCAGGTCGAGCTCGCGGCCGATCGCCGTCGCGGCCACGATGAACGGCAGCGACGTCGCCTGAAACAGGCCCGCCACCACCGCTCGCCGGGCGCCGATGAGGGGCCGGTAGAGCAGCGCGGGCAGGCCGCGCACGAGCACCAGGGCCGCAAGGAAGGCCGGCACCATCGCGAGGTTCGACGGATCGTCGAGCAGCGCGTCGAGGTCGAAGCGCATGCCGCTCGCGACGAAGAAGACAGGGATGAAGACGCCGAACCCGATCGCCTCCAGCTTGAGGCGGAACTCCGGGTGGGTCATCACCTCGTCGCGGTCGGCGAGCGTCAGGACGGCCCCCGCGGCGAACGCGCCGAGGATCACCTCCAGGCCGAGCTCCTCGGCGACCGCGGCGAAGGCGATCAAGAGCACGATCGCGCCGCGCACCCTGATCTGGGCGGTGGTGTCCTGGAGCCGGATCAGGTCGTCGCCGATTCGCGTCGAGCGCTCCGCGCCGCGCACGACGAAGAAGACCGTCACCGCGAGCCCGAGCAGGCCGCCGATCAAGATCAGCGTGGCGCCGGTGCCCCCCTCTCCGGCGAACAGGACGGACAGCAGGATGATCGCGCCGAAGTCCGCGATCGACCCGCCGGCGACGACCAGCTGCCCGAAGGGCGACTCGATCTCGCCGGCGTCCTTGAGCACCGGGATGATCACCCCGAGCGACGTGGCCGAGAGGATCACGGCCACGAGGAGCGGCGTCTGCGCGAGGCCGGCTCCCTTGAGCGCGAGGCCGGCGACCACGGCGATCGCAAACGACAGCAGCCAGCCGCCGCCCGCCACTCGCAGCAGGCGACCGCGGAGCCGCTCGAACTCGACCTCGAGCCCGGCGAGGAAGAGCAGGAAGACGAGCCCTATCGTGGCGAGCACCGAAATCGTCTCGTCGATCTGGACCCAGTCGAGGACCGCGGGCCCAATCGCGATGCCGGCGAGGATCTCGAGCACCACGGCGGGCAGCTTCACGGCAGGGAACAGCCCGAGCAGGAAGGGCGCCGCGAACGCGACGGAGACGACGATCAGCAGTCCGGAGAAGGAGGGTTCGTCCATCAGGCGCCGGCACCATCTCACGAGCCGGCGTGAGCGCGCGTTGTTGGCGTATGCGAATTACGACTTCCGCCGCCCTGTCCGAGCGCGTCGACGCCCTCGACTGGGGCGCGCTGCGCGGCCAACTCGAAGAGCGCGGCTTCGCGGTCACGGCCGAGGTCCTCGACGCCGGCGAGTGCGAGGAGCTCGCCGACCTCTTCGACGGCGGGCGCTTTCGCTCGACGATCGACATGGCCCGCCACCGCTTCGGCGACGGGCGCTACCGCTACTTCGACCATCCGCTGCCCGACCCGATCCAGGAGCTGCGCGGCGCCTTCTACGCGAAGCTCGCGCCGATCGCCAACAAGTGGTCGGCGCTGCTGGGCGGCAAGGCCGACGCGTTCCCTCTGGAGCACGAGCAGCTGCTCGCCCGCTGCCGCAAGGCCGGGCAAGAGCGCCCGACCCCGCTGATCCTCCGATACGGCGCGGGCGACTGGAACGCCCTGCACCAGGACCTCTACGGGGACGTGTACTTCCCGTTCCAGGTGCTCACCGTGCTGTCAGAGCCGGGCGTCGACTTCGAGGGCGGCGAGTTCGTGCTGGTCGAGCAGCGGCCGCGCGCCCAGAGCCGGGCGCACGTGCTCAGCCCGCCACAGGGTGCGTTCGTCATCTTCCCGACCCGCGAGCGCCCCCAGGAGGGCAAGCGGGGCTACCACCGCGTGGGGCTCCGCCACGGCGTGAGCACCCTGGCGAGCGGATCGCGCACGGCGCTCGGCGTGATCTTCCACGACGCGAGCTGAGTCAGCAGCGCGGCCGCGGCCTCACGTTGCCGAGCGGCACGCAGCGGGTTGCCCGGCGCGGGATTCGCCCGGCTCGGACACGCCAGCGGACGAGCTTGCCGTCGTATCCGTGCGCTTCGACCAGCACCGTCAGCGTCTGCCCGGCACGGAACGCCGGTGCGACGAGACCCAGCAGGTCGATGCTTCCGTCACGCGAGCGCCGGAGCGTCCGGTCCTCGAGCGGACAGCCACGGCCCGCGCAATCGATGCTGACGGTGGCGCCGGCCGGGAGGCGTGACACGCGCAGTCGCTCGAGGCGCGATCCACTATTCGACCACCGCGCGGACACGCCCGCCGGCATCCGCTTGCCGAGCTCGTGGAGGCCCCACGGCGGATTCGCGTTGACGACCCGACCCGGTCGGCAGGTGGCGACGAAGCTCGCGAAGCGCGTCGACGGATGCCGCGCTCGGATCGTGTAGACGCCGGACGCAACGCCGGTCCAGATCACCCCGCCGTCGATCGAGGAGCGACGCTGCGCCGGATCCGGCAGCACCTGCTCGTTGAAGTAGAGCGGCAGCGGCAGGGCCGGACTCGAGAGGGCGGTCGCGCCGTCGACGCCGTGGGCCCCGTACCCGGTGAACTGCCGGAAGCCGAGGTCGCGGACGTTGCGAGTGCTGAACGTCGACACGATCGCGCAGTCGCGCAGCTCGCCGTCGGCGTCGAGCGGGACGTCGAGCAGCGTGGCGAGGGCTCGATAGACGGTGTCCGTGGGAGTCTGGAAGTTGACGCGCTCGAGGTCCTCGCCCGCGATCCGAAACGTCTGCAGGTAGACGGTGTGGTAGCCGGCCGCCTCGATGTAGGGCGTGACGCGCGCGCCGTCAGGGACGGCGAGGTCGTAGCTGCCGTCGGACTTGGCCGTGGCGCGCAGGCGCGGATGCTCGGCCACCCGGATCGTCGCGCCGGCGAGACGAACGTCGGTGTTGTTGAACTCGTAGGCCGTGCCGCGGATGTGAAAGGGACTGGCGCTCGCATCGGCGGTGCCGGCCATGGCGACAACCGCCGCCAGAGCGGCAACACGGATGGGTGGCGGGCGCATGTGCGTGAGTCTGCCGGATGGCCACGGCAGGGGTTTGTCGAGAAATCCGCGCATATCGACCAAAACTCGACAAGCCCCAAGCCTGAAGGTGCCGCCTCAGCTCGGTCTCAACCCGGCGTCTCGTCGTCGTCGAATCGGCGGGCGGCCAGCCGGGGTATCAAGCGTTGGCAGACATCGCGGAGGGGTTGGACGGCGCGGACGCCTGAGCCGTCCCGACGTTGTCGTGCGCCGCGAGCCTGCCCGTCCCTTCGTGCCCGTCACCCTCGTCTGCGACCCGCTCCCATCTGGGTCGATCGGCACGAAGTAGGCGCAGCCTCCGCTGGGGGCCGCGATTCCGCATCGCCATGGGCCGGGATGGAATCGAACCATCGACCGACGGATTATGAGTCCGCTGCTCTGACCGCTGAGCTACCGGCCCCGCGCGGCATCCTAGAGCGACATTCGGGCATGGGCTCTAGACGCCGATCCGGCGGTGCACGCAAGACCACATCGCCAATTGGCGCCGCGGCCCGATCCCGTATTTCGCCTGGAACGCCGGGATGCCATGGGCGACCCTCTCGAAGATGCAGGCCCGGCGGGTCCCGCGCCTGACGAACCTGACGCAGTCGCCCTGGTTCTTGAACACGCCGTAGGTGCGCCAGCCGCCGTTCTTGCACTGGTCCTTCGAGATCGGGGACGGGTGGGCGTCGGTCACGACGACGCCGCCGGACACGATCGGCCCGATGACCGGGCCGGCGGGAGGCGGGCAGGTGGTGGGCAGGTCGTCCACGAAGGTCCAGTTCACGCCGTCCGGACCAGCGCCGTTGTCCTCGACTGCCATGACCACGCCCGCCGGGATCGGCGGAGTCGCTCCAGGGAACTCGAGCACGATGCCAGCGCGATTGCCGCTCACCGCGAGGCAGGTGACCGGAAGGCGGCCGAAATCGGCCAGCAAGGCGTTGAACCAGACGGTTCCCGTCGGGCTCTCGCCTGACGGGCCGCTGTGGGCGTCGAAGGTGAACTCCACGAAGGCTCGCCCCTCTCCGGTCAACGCGACGCCGGTCACCGAGTCCTGTGCCTGCGCCGGGGCGGCGACGGCGGCGAGGACGGCGGCCAGCGCGAGGATGCGACCCATCGTGCTGCCTGGCCTACACCCGCAGTCGGCCCGAGTCAAGGCGGGTGGTCAGGGCCTCGAGCGCCTGGGCTCTGTCGAGGAAACTGTCGAGGCGCGCGACGAGCCCATCGCGGAATGCGTACACGGTGACGACCATGGTCTCGACTTCGATCCCGTCCCGGCCGTGTACGTGCCAGCCCTCGACCGCCAGCAATCGGCCATCGGGTGCCACGACCACTTCTCCCAGCTGCACCGTGACCCGCTCCCAGGCGTTGCTGACCATCTCCAAGAACTGCTTTACCTGCTCGCGTCCGCGGAGGCCCGCGTTTCCACCCTCTCGTGGTTGGCGCAGACGGGCGACAGGAAAGGCCTGCCCGTCGGAGTGCAGGTACTGCACGGCCCCCGCAAAGTCGCCCTGGTTGAACGCCTGCCAGCGACGGCGGATCGCCTCCACGTGTCTGAGGGCGTCGATGTGGTCCTGCTCAGGGCCAAGGTGCGCCGCGACGGCGACGGCTATCCGTGCACGCCGTCTGAACATGGGGCACTCCCTTCGGCCGAGTCCACGTGCCCTCTGCGTGCGTGGCCTATCGCCGTTGGGTCAGCCGAGTCAAGACCACCTGGAATGTTTCCCCGCACCTAGCGGGGTTGGCCCCCAGGCGCACAGCCGGCGCCCGATCCGCGAAAGCGGATTACAGTGGATAGATGGGGGCAGGTCCCGTGATTGGTGGGACCCCGAGCCACCTATCGGCGGGGGAAGCGGTGGTGAGCGGCGTGAGATCGGCGCGGCCTGTCGTTGCCCTGTTCGCCGGGCTGGCGCTGATGGTCGTGGCCTGGGCGGCGGCCACGCCGCTCGGGCAGGCCGCCGACGAGCCGGCCCACTACATCAAGGCGCTCGCGGCGGGCCGCGGCGATGTGCACGGCGCGACCCCGGACGTCGCCAACGTCGACGCCCTCGCGACGCTTGTCAAGCAGCAGCGCAGCACCGAGAGCCGCGCTGCTCAGGCGCGCGCCCTCAACTTCATCGCCGAGGCCTCGGGCGCGTTCACGCTGCCGAGGGCGCTCGTCCCGGCGCGCGGCTGCTTCCCCAACTTCTTCACGCGCGCGGACACGACCGACCGCGCCCACTGCGTCACCATCCCTTCGCGCGGCCCCGGCGAGCAGGCCCGCTTCACGACCTACGTCGAGGCATACCCGCCGTACCTGTACGCGCTGCCCGGCCTGGCGATGCGGGCCGCTGGAGATGACCATCCGGATGCCGCCTACTGGCTCGGCCGGGGCGCCGTTGCGGCGCTGGCGCTCGTGCTGCTCGGGCTGGCGCTGCTGCTGCTCTGGGATCCCACCGCGGGCGCCGTATCGCTGGTCGGGGCCATGGTCGCGACCACCCCGATGAGCCTCTGGAGCTTCTCGGTCCTCAACACGAGCGGCCTCGAGATCGCGGGCGCCACCTGCTGGACCGCCGGGCTCGTGCGCCTGGTGCGCCGCTCGCCGTCGCCGCCCTGGGTCTGGGCCGCGACCGCGGCCGGCGGCGCGGTGCTCGCCACCGCCCGGCCGAGCGGGCCGGTGTTCGTGGTGTTCGCCCCGCTCTGCGTGGCGCTCGTGTTCGGGTTCCCCCAGCTTGTGGCGGCGGTGCGCAGCGGATCGAGGCGCGCGGTCGTCGCGGGCCTGGTCGTCGGCGTGGCGCTCGCGGCCGCTGTCTTCTGGCAGCGTTACATGCCGGGCTACTCGATCGACGCGGACACGGTGCTCGACAGCGTCTCGTCCGCGCTCGACGGCCTGCCCGAGGCGCTGCGAGAGGCGGTGGGCCGCTTCGCCGGCGACTACTTCATCCCCACCTGGGTCGCCGTGGCGTGGGCGGTCCTGCTTGCGCTGCTGGTCGCCGCGGCCGCCCGCCGGCAGCCGCGGCTCGTGCTCGTAGCGGTCGTCTCGATGGTGGCCATCGCCGCGTACGCGACCTCCTATCTGACCTCGGGCTTCGACGAGTTCTACGGCCGCTACGCCCTGCCGGCCCTCGTGGTGCTGCCGCTGTGCGCCGGGGCGGCGCTCGCTGAGCGCGGTGCCCAGCTGGCGGAGTCCGCGCGCAGGCGGCTGGTGGTCGCCTTCACGCTCACGACCGCCGCGATTCACCTGCTCGCCTGGTGGCTCGAGGCCAGGCGCCTGGCGGTGGGAACGGACGGTCCCCTCTACTTCCTCGGCGAAGCCGGGTGGACGCCCCCCGGCGGCTGGGCGTTCTGGGTCGTCGCGATGCTGGCCGGCGCCGCGCTCTACGTCACCGCGGCGCTGACTCGGGCGGCTATTCCTTCAGCGCTTTCTTCACAGCCGACTCCAGCTCTTCGACGCTGAAGGCGCCCTCCACCCGAGCGACGACCTTGCCCTGCGCGTCGATCACGAACAGCCAAGGCTCCGAGGGCAAGCGGAACGCGTTGACCTGCGGCCGGGTGCCCTTGCTGACCTCGTTGTCGTTGTAGATCTCCATGTGGATGAAGTCGACCTGGTCGCGGTACTCGTCCTCGACCTCGGCGGCCACGTCCACCACCGGTCCGCAGACGCGGCTCTGACACAGCTGCGGGGTCGCGAACACCAGCACGATCGGCTTCTTGCCGAGCACGTCCGCGAAGTCCACCTCGTGCATGTCGTCGTGCGGATCGCGAGTGTCGATCTTCGTGAGGTCGCCGGCAACGTCCAGCCTGGTCGGCGTGTGGATCGCCGGTGGAGTGTCGCCGACAGCGGGCACGGGATCGTCCTTCTCGGGGACCACGACGAGCTGCGGCGCCGCCGAGGTGGCGGCCACCAGGCGGTCGTCCAGCCGCGCCATGCCGAGCACCTCGTACTTGCCGGGCTTCTTGAACGGCACGTCCGCGACGTACAGGGTCTTGGCCGCGTCCGGGTCGGCGTTGGTCGTCTCGCTCAGGAACGGGGACTTGACCGCGAGCGACTGGTAGTGCGCCACGAACGGGCCCTGGGCCTCGCCACCGTCAACCGGTGCGATGTAGACGGCGGCCCGCGCGTCGGCGATCTGCGCCCGCGACGTCGTGAACAGGCCGAAACCGAGGCGGTTCTGCCCGGGCACGAACACCGAAACCGTGGGCGCCAGCACCGGCCCGCCCTTGGGCAGGTCCTGGCGCAGCTCGGCCAGCGTGCGGCCCGTGGCGCGCGGGAACTGATCGGGACGCGCCTCGGGCGGCGCCTGGCTGGCGTCGTCCCCGTCGTCGCCGCCCCCGCAGCCACCCGCTACGAGCGAGCAGGCGAGGAGAACGGCCGCAAATGCGCGTCGGCTGCTCACGGTGGCGGCGAAGGCTAGAAGACGCCCGCGATCGGCATGCCGGCCGCCGGCATCCTTAACCCCCGGTTCGCATAGATTTCCGCGCCATGGCTTCCCGCGCTGCACTGATCACCGGCGGCTCGAGTGGAATCGGGCTCGCCATCGCCCGCGCCCTCGGACAGGACGACTACGCGGTCACGATTTCGGCGCGCCGGCCGGACAAGCTCGAGGCGGCGGCACGGAAGCTGCAGGAAGAGGGCATCGACGCCGAGGCGGTGCCGGCCAACATGGCCGAGGAGGAGGAGATCAAGCAGCTCGTGGCTGCGCACCGGGCGCGCTGCGGGCGACTCGACGTCCTGATCAACAACGCCGGCATCGGGATCGGGTCGGCGGTGGCCGACATGCCGACCAAGAAGCTCGACCTCCAGCTCGATGTGAACCTGCGCGGCGTCTACCTGATCGCTCGCGAGTCGATCCCGATGCTGAAGGAGGCCGGCGCCGAGCACGGCAAGGCGCTGATGGTCAACACGGCGTCGATCGCCGGGAAGCACGGGCAGGGCTGGCTGTCGGCCTACTCGGCCACGAAGTTCGGGGTCGTCGGCCTGAGCCAAGGGCTGCACAAGGAGCTGTCGGGCGACGGCATCCAGGTGACCGCACTCTGCCCCGGGTTCGTGGCCACCGACATGACCGACTGGGTCGAGGGTCAGGTCCCCAAGGAGGAGATGATCCAGCCCGAGGACATCGCCGAGGCGGTCCGCTACCTACTGCGCACTTCGCGCAACTGCATCGTGCCCGAGCTCCAGTTCATCCGGCCGGGCGACAGCGAGATCTAGCTCCGCCAGCGCGCGCTCGTAGTCGTCGAGGCGCCTGAACGGGCGCAGCCACGCCCAGCCGAACGGGTAGGTCGGCTGCGGCCGGGGCACGTCGCTCAGCGACGGCCCCTCCATGGCGATGCTTGTCTCGAGCATCGCGCGCAGGGTGGTGAGCTCGCGCGGGGTGGCTCGGCGCGCGCGTCGCGGAGCGCCGGTGTAGCGATCCCATGCCCGTGCGAAGCTGGCCAGGCTGGTGCGGCCGCCGTTGCGATGCGCGGCGAGCATCGGACACACGCCGCCCTTGCGGTCGGTATAGGCGCCCACGATGATGCGGCCGGCGGCGATCCCCTCGAGCATCGCCTCGCGCGTGCGCAGCGGCAGGCAGTCGATGGCGGTGCGCAGGTCGCGTGCTGGCCTTCGGCGTCTCATCGGTGGTCGCCGTAGGATGCGCCTCGCTGCCCGACTCGCACAACCGGCGAAAGGAGACTTGCATGCGCCTGGGCCTGATGCTGGGCTACTGGGGACTCGGCCTGACCGCCGAGGATCAGCGCGCGCTGCTGCTCGAGGCCGAGAGCGCCGGGTTCGACTCGGTCTGGACGGCCGAGGCGTACGGCTCGGACGCCGCCACCCCGCTGGCCTGGTTCGCCGCCCAGACCGAGCGCATCAAGCTGGGCGCGGCGATCCTCCAGATCCCCGGGCGATCGCCCGCGATGACCGCGATGACCGCGGTCACGCTCGACCACCTCTCGAACGGCCGCTTCCTGCTGGGGCTCGGCACGTCGGGGCCGCAGGTGGCCGAGGGGTGGCACGGGCAGCGCTTTGGCAAGCAGCTCGCCCGCACCCGCGAGTACGTCGAGATCGTGCGCAAGGCGCTCGCGCGGGAGCGGCTCACCTACGAGGGCGACACCTACACGCTCCCGCTCCCGGACGGGCCCGGCAAGGCGCTCAAGCTGATGATCGCGCCGGTGCAGGAGCAGATTCCGATCTACATCGCGGCGATCGGGCCCAAGAACACGGAGCTCGTCGGCGAGATCGCCGACGGCTGGCTGCCGGTGTTCTTCTCCCCCGAGCACGTGGACCACTCGCGGTCGCTGCTGACGGAGGGCGCGGCCCGGTCCGGCCGCTCGCTCGACGGGTTCGACATCGCTCCGACCGTGCAGGTCTCGATCGACGACGACATCGACCGGGCGCGCGACGCGATGCGACCGTTCGTCGCTCTGTACGTGGGCGGCATGGGGTCGCGCGAGAAGAACTTCTACAACGCGCTCGTGCGACGCTACGGCTTCGACGACGCGGCGCAGGAGATCCAGGACCTGTACCTGGACGGCAAGAAGGAGGAAGCGGCGGCCGCGATCCCGGCCGAGCTGATCGACACGGTCACGATCTGCGGGCCCCGCGACCGCGTCAAGGAGCGGCTCGAGGTGTACCGCGCGGCCGGGGTCGGCACCCTGATCGTGTCCCCGATGTCATTCGAACCGGAGCAGCGCAAGCGAACTATCCGCGAGCTCGCGGAGATGCTCTGACGGCGACCCGCCGGCGCATCCTGCTCGCCGCGTTCGGCGATCCCGGCCACGCCTTCCCCGCGATCGCGCTGGGGCGCGAGCTGGCGGCCCGCGGGCACGACGTGACGCTGGAGACCTGGTCGAAGTGGCGCGAGCACGCCGAGCGAGAGGGGATGCGCTTCGCGGCGGCGCCGGAGTACCAGGTGTTCCCGACCGAGGGACGAGCGCTGAAGCCGTACGTCGCGGCGGTGCGGGCGTCGGCGGAGACTCGCTCGCTGATCCGCTCGGTCGATCCCGAGATCGTGGTCGCTGACATC
>Ga0307409_100001745_pt1 | contig 10968 bp, 7 predicted proteins | sample 322Ometagenome_2_FD_203888 | JGI IMG/M metagenome (GOLD analysis project Ga0307409, IMG submission 203888) | Maize rhizosphere microbial communities from greenhouse at UC Davis, California, United States - 322HYB-O-2 | ecosystem: Host-associated > Plants > Roots > Rhizosphere > Soil | place...
CCCTGCACCCGCAGCGCTTTGGCGCGACGGGCAAGCGTGATCGAGTCCACCGGCAAGGGATACAGGCAGCCACCCTCGTGCGCTCGCGGCGACCCGCTCAGCCTGCCGACCAGCGCCTCCACGTCCTTGACCGGGAGCCACTCACATTGTGAGGTCGGCCGCGTAGCGGTCCGCTCCGGTAGGCCAACGGGCCTGGACTGCCCCCGTTCGGCATCCTTGCCGCCGCAGGCCATCAAGCCGACCGACGCGGCAACCAGGGCCCACCTCAACTGCTTCGTGAGCAGCAGGGCGCCATCTTGCGCGACGAGCTCGATCTTCATGGGGCTGCGGCCAGCCGTTTCAGCGCCGGCTCGGCGAGCCGGATCGCCCCGGCGGCATCCGTTGAGGACATCTGGTATCGGATGCCGAGGGAGTGTGCGCCCTTGAGGAGCAGAATTTCCCCTGCAAGGTCGACGACGGCATCATCCCACGGTCCTTCGAGGGTGTCTCCTTCGATGCCAGGGAGATCCGCGACCTGGCGCACCAGGCCACCGACCATGCGCGCCGCCTTGAGTTCCACGCCCCCGTATTGCCACACCGGGGTGAGGACGAGGATTCGGTGCCCGGCGGTGAGATAGCCGCAGCTTTTCCCGGAGGGATCGGAGAGTGGTGTCCGCTCCTTCGTCCTGAACGGCGGCGCGACCAGCTTGCCGAGCTCCGCCTCCGCCTCTTTGCGGGTGAGCACACTGCACGGGTCGTTGCCGGCCGCCGCCCGCACCGAGTGATCCGCGGCCGGGTGAGCGAGCGGGCCTCCGGGGACGCGGTCGCGCACCCGGCTCGCGATGGAGACGACCGTGTCGAGCGGCAGCCGGAGCTGCTGCAGGCGCACCACGACCCGCACATAGCCGGCTCGGCCGTGGAAGACGGCCCCGCTCTTCGAGCTACCGGACTCGTCCCAGCCCGCACGCGAGGTATCGGCTCCTTCGGCCGCCGTCTGCGCCTGGCCGTCGCCGCGCATGTTCACCTCGACGAAGAGCCCGGCACGAGTCGGGTGGTAGAGCTCGATCGCCCTGGGATCCATGCCACCGACGCGGGCCCGTTCTGCGCCCGCGCGAAGCTCCTTCCACTCTGCCGTGTTGGTGTCCACGGCGACGTAGTACCAGCAGCCGTTTCCCTCGCGCTTCGGCTCTCCCTCGAGTGGCCCGGCGAGGCGCTCGATCTCGGTGCGGGGAATCAGGTCGCAGACCGGTGGAACGGCGGCGACGGCAGGAGCGTTGGCGGCCGCGGCCGGAGGCGGTTGCTCAGCGTCGGCAGTGCGCTCGGCTGCCTTGGGGGTAGGGCGGTCCGCGTCGGCACCGCAGGCGTAGAGACACGAGGCGGCCATCGCCGCGAACACGTAGCGAGCAGTCATGGCGTCGATGCTCATTCGGCGGCCGCGCACTCGCGCACCAGCTCTACCCGCCGGTTCCGGGCCCGACCTTCGATGGTGCCGTTCGGTTCGCGGGGCCGCGCTGCGCCGAAACCCGCCACCCGAAGCCGGGCGGCGCTCACCTTGTGCTGATCGACGAGCCGCGCGCGCACTGAGGCCACACGCCTCTCCGAAAGGGCCTTGTTGGCGGCCGCGGTGCCGATGCTGTCCGTGTGACCCTCGAGCGTCGCGGTCCAGTCCGGGTGGCGCTCGAGGATTGCGGCCAGCTCGGCAATCGCGCGGTCCGACGCGGGTTGGAGTTGGGCGCTGTTGAAGGCGAAGTAGATCCCGGGCAGCTCGACGCGGCAGGAGGCCGCAAGCGCGCGCTCGAGTCCCGCCGACGACTGGTCGGACCCTCCAGCGGCCACGCCCAGGGGCGTGGCCTCAGCGAGCAGGAGACCGTCGCCGTCGGTCAACAGCGCGCCATCACCCTCGGCCGTGCCGTCCACGACCACTTTCGCGAGCGGCAGATCGATCCGCGTGGTCTGGAGCACGTTCGCGGTCTCGCGAAAGCCACCAACCCACTTGAGGATCAGCGGGTAGGAGCTATCGGCGAGGATCCAGAGCTGGGGCTGCCAGCGACCTTGGCGAGCCGTGAGGTCGGCGCGCAAGTGGAGGGCCGGGAGTCGGACACGGCGGCCATTCAGCAGCACCGGAAAGGGAACGGTGCCCGGCGTCGCAGGTGCGATCGTGCCGCGCCAGCGCACCGGCGTCATCCGGGGACCGCCGAACCCGAAGGAGCTGAGCAGCTCGCTGCCCGGGAGCTGATCCACGTACATGATCTGCAGGCTGTCCGACCTGCCTTCACGCAGTCGGCGGTAGATGGCACGCGACAAGGCGTGCATCGTATAGCCCGGGTGCGCCTCCGGCGCCTGAGAGTCGTGGAAGGCCCGAAGGCGCTTCGCGTCCGCGATGTCGGACCAGGCCTCGAGGTACCGGAAATCCTGCCGCACCGTGTCGCCGGCCGCGTGCACTTCCTCGAGGAGCCATTCGTAGTGCAATCCCAGATCCGAGGCGAGGCGGACTCGGTGTACCGACTCGCGATCCCCTCCGGCGGCGGAGAGTGTCTGCACGATCGTGGCGCCGGTGCCCATGGGGACCCGGACTGGGGGCGCCTGAGCTCCTGCCGTGGCGCGCGCGCCCAGCGACAGGAGCAACGCGTACGTCGCTCGGCGGGTCAGTCGTCCAGCGCCGAGTTGCTGCGCAAGCTCGACTGCGGCAGGCGCGTGGATGCGCGGCATGACGCACTGAGTGACAAGCATCGGTGACCCCATCAGCGCAGGCGCGGCAGCACGAGCCGGGCGAGCCGCTCGAGCCGCGGCCGGGTCGCCGTGATCGGCTCGTCGCCCTTCGCGTCGAGAATGAACTGCACGACCCCTGGACCCGCGTACACGGCGAGCAGCCCAAGGCGGTTGTACTTGTCCTCCGGCATCGGAATCATGAAGAAGGCCTTGTCGCCGATGCCCGACACCGGAACCCGCGGCTGTTTGTCCGCTTTGAACGCCTTGAGCGTGCTCTCGAAAGCGGCGGCCGCCGCTTTGCCCTGGTACACCCGGATCGAGCCGCCGCCGTAATCGCAGTGCGAGCCACCGTACGACGCGACGGGTGCATCCCAGTATTTGACGAACTCCGCTTTCTCCTCGGCGATCTGGCCCATTTCGGCATTCGTGGCGAGCGTGCAGGCGTCGAGCACTGCTGTGGCGCTGCCAGCAGCGCTCGAGACGGCTGGCGGACCCGCCGTTCGCATCGCCAGCGCTATGACCCGGACGGCGGCATCCTCACGGACGTTCATCGAATCGAAGAGATCGTAGTCCATGTCGACGTGATACAGTCGGCCCTTCGAGACTGCGGCCGCCTCCCTTTTGCCTCTGCTGCTGTACCCCCACCCTCCGTCCCCGACGCTCAGACGGTCCGGCTGCGCGTTCACTCCTTTGGTCTTTACCCTTCGCCTGATGTCCGCATAGACGTCTTCGGCCCGAGTCGCTGGCTGGTAGGTCAGGGTGACGAAGACGCCCTGATACTGACCGGTGAGCTCGTACATGCATCCGTCGATCGGGACGGGGCGGCTTTTGACGGGGAACCCGATGGCCGTCTCGATCTCGGCCAGAGAGGGGCAGAGCGGCGCGCTGGGAATGCGGACCGCGGGAAAACGCTCGGTCGCCGCACTCGCACTGCGGGCGCTGAGCGCCATGGCGAGCGCGAGGAGGAGTGTTGGCGACGTGTGACGTGCTATCCGGTTCATGATGTACGTCCTCCGCTGTAGTGTGCTTCGGATGCTCAGGCCGCGACCCCAACGTCATCCAGTTCCCGCGCCATGCCGTGCCGCTTCCGCCGCCAACCGTACGCGAGTGCCGCCAGCGTGCCGAGGATCGCGAAGCCGAGGACGGGGATCAGGAAGTGATACCGGTTCGCCTGCGCGAATCGCCGGGTTGCGCCGGCGAGCTGCGCCTCGCGCGGGGCCGCGGGATCGAGCCGGACGGGAAGCCGCGCTCCCGATGACAGACCCTGCACGCTGCCTGAGTCCACCGCGTCTACCGCAAGCACCGTGTCGCGGCCATCCTGAACGGGTATCCTCAGCTCGACCACCTCGTAGGGAACTTTGAGCTGCCGGTTGAACCTCCCGACTCGGCTGCGGGACCGGGACACGCGGGCGGGAGACTTGTCCACCAGGGTCACGCCTCTCACTTCGGACGTGGCCTCTGCCGGACGCGGTCCCTCGCGCGAGGGCGGGCCGAAGAGCAGGGGATACGCGGCCGCGATCCAGCCTGCACCTGCGGCAAGCACGGGGATCGTCCCGATGCGCGCCGCGATCCAGAGTGCGAGCACCCCACCGACGAGCCACACAAGGATCGAGATGCCCGCGAGCCCCCAGGCAAGCTCGCGCGCGACGCTCGCCGTTGAGCGGTCACTCGTTCGCGCCAGCAGAGGGAACTGCGGGAGATAGCGCACCTCGATCGGATCGCCGGCGTGGAGGCTGTCGTACCGCTCACTGGGGACACGGACCGTGGCCTGGGAGCTGCCGCCGCCGGGCAGCTCGAACGTGGTTGCCACCTCGTAATAGCGATCCCAGTCGCCCGAGGGCTCGTGGCCGATGACGATGCGCTCGTGCTTCTCGGTTACATGACCCAGGACCGAAACGCCCTTGCGGTCGAGCCAGAGCGATCCGCCCGCCAGCAGGCCCACGGTCACCCGGCCGTAGAACAGCTCGAGACCGCTCGTCCGCCGCCGTCGCCGCCGCAAGGTCAGCTCGCCGGCACGGCGAAGCGGAACTGCGCCGGCTCGAGTTTGGGGTTCGCCTGGTGCTTGATCGTCGTGGTCCGGCGGCTGATTGCACCGCGACGCATTCCTTTCGGAGTGTCCTCGACGATCTTGTGGATGAGGTACGTCTCGGCGTCTATCCAGAGCGTGATCGCCCGAACGCCCGTTTCCTTGCCGCTCGGGTAACGCCACCGTTCCACGCCCAGGATCCGCAAGCAGCGTCGCCCGTTCACCGTCTCGAAGCCGTCCGCAGTGGCGTCTTCGGTGGCGTGGACCGGGCTCGCGAGACCGGACTTGCTGTACAGATGCGAGGGGATCAGGACGGAGATCCCCGACGTGTAGTAGCCTGCATTCTTGAGCGCATTCACCTGCTGCCCGCCATCGGCCGGGTAGGTTTCGTGCGCGTCCGACTTGCTGGACCACGTCTGGAGATCGCCGTTCTCCATCCAGAGGACGACTTGGCTGTTCAGGGGCACGCGATTGCCGGCCTTGTACTCTGAGACGATCGCCCGAAAATCGATCAGGAGGTGGCGTGGGTCGCGATTGAAGAGCGTGCGAAAGCTGGAGCGGTCGGTAAAGCCGTCTGATTCGTCCAGCACCGTGCCGCTGTCCGCATAGGAAGTCAGCGCCGCGTACGCCGCGCGGGTCTTCGCGAGCACGTCCTCCGCGTCAAAGGCAGCACGACGCGATGTGCCGGAGTCGGGCGGGGACGCCGATGCGAGGAGTACGCCGAGCGCGAGGGGCAGAGTAACGATCAGCACAGTCTACCTCCTGGAGCTTATCGGCCGCTCAGCGGCCAGTGGTGTCGACGCGTCGGTCGGTGTGGGCGCGGGGAGAATCGGCCCGCTCAGTTGCAGCCGACCCTCGCTGGCCGCGACGACGCGCTCGCCCGCCTTGACCGGCAGGAGGATGCGCAGGCCGCTGTGTCTCGCGAGGCTGAGCCGAATGACCGGATCGCCCTTGAACGGCAACCAGGGCCAGATGTCGCGCGCTGCGCGCACGTCCGACCAGGGCACACTGAAGGCGGGATGACTGGGGCGGAGCAACGGGCCCATGGAGAAGTGGAGGTGAGAGGCGTCCGTGGTCAGGCGGACGCCGCCCCGGTAGTTCGCGAGGCCCATTACCATCGGACTGGCTCGAAACGAGTCGCCCTGCGCGGTACCCGTATACGGATAGAGCCGGACGAGCCGCCGCCATCCGCTCCAGAGCGCGGTCAGCGGGAGGAAGGAGGCCCATGCGAACACCATCCAGCCCGCCAGGTACCAGGGGAGGTGACGAGGGTTGAAGGGGAGCCAGGCGCCCTTCCGTGAGGTGGGGACGGCGCCTGACGCGGATGCCGAGTGGGGCAGCGGTGGCGGTGAGGCGTGCCAGTGGCGGTAGCCCACCGCGGTGAGGTATCCGCTGTCGCTGGCATGGGCCAGGAATCCCCAGTACATGCCGCTGTCGCCAACCGTCGCAAGCGGGGCAGAGTCGGTGGCACCTATGCTCGAGTGGAGCAGCTTGGGCTCCCCCGCGGTCAATGGGCGATCGACCCACGCGCAGGTGCCCGGCTGGAGACCCTGACCTTCGGGTCCCGCGGCAATCGGGTTCGCGCTGAAGGTCAGCGAGAGCTTCACTGTTGACGCCGTGTCGGCGTGCGCGCCGAGAGTGTCGAACACCAGTCGCTCTCCCCCGCGGCAGTTGAGCGGGTAGTCCCGGCGAACCGTCGGCGCGTCGGCCGATTGCACCAGCGCGTGCACCTGAGCCGGTATGACCAGCAGGCCGGTGGCCGCAAGCAGCGGCTGGAACCGCAGCGGGCGTCGTCTCTCGGTGGTCATTGGCGGACGAGCTCCACTCGACGGTTGCGAGCGCGGCCTTCGATCGTGTCGTTGCGATCCTGCGGCCGCGATTCACCGAGCCCCGCCGTGGTCAGTCTCGAGTCGGCGATGCTGAAGCGGGCGCCGAGCGCCGCTTTCACCGATGCGGCACGGCGGGAGGAGAGCTCGAGGTTGTAGCGGTCGCTGGCGACGTCGTCGGTGTGACCTTCGATGGACAGTTTCCAGTCGGGATTGCGGCGCATGACCTCGGCGATCTCGCGGAGGGTCGGCTCGGACTCCTCGCGGATCACGTCGCTGTTGAAGTCGAAATAGAGGTCGTAGACCACGGCGCGGCGTTGCTCGCGGAGTACTCGCTCGAGCCGGGCGATGCGCTCGTCGCCGGTCGAACGGGTGAGCCCCGTGCAGCGGTGCGAGATCTGCACGACTCGGAGCGCTCGCGACTCGCTGGCTTCTTCGCCGCCACTCGCGAAGCCGTACTGAAGGGCAAGGGGGTTGTCCTCGTCGTCGAGGAACAGAAACTCGGCCTTCTCACCGATGTACGAGCCTCGCGCCTGCACTGCGGGAAGTGCCACCGTGCTGTCATTCACCGTGACTTGCACCGGCACTGTGCCGGAGCCGACGCGCCGCAGCTTCCACGGCTCCTCAAACTCGTACAGATTCGGACGCTGTGCCCGGACGGCCGGATAGCCGCTGCTTCCCGCCGCGATCAAACCGAGGTCGGCGGTTCCGATCCGCTTCAGTGCGCGCAGCACGGCCGTGGACACGCCGAGCGCCGTGCTGCCGGGAATCGACTGCGACCCCTTCGAGTTGAAGTCGTGGGCGTACAGGGTAGCGGTTCCGAGGTCCTCCCGGAGGACCGTGCGCCGCATCCTCCAGATGCGGAGGGATCCACGCCCAGTGGGTACCTGAGCGGAGTACGCGAGCGTGATGCTGCGCTCCCCGACGTCGACCACGGTCTTGATGGACTCGTAGTCGCCCTCGGGCCGGCTGATCGCGGTGACGATCGTGAGGCCGGCGCAGAGGGGGATGTACACGGTGTCCCGGGCCATCAGCAGACCGGCACTGACCGCCAGCCACAGCAGCAGACCGCCGCTCATGGCGCGCTCATCCCGCCGACGCCGACCAGCACGGGCAGCTGGGGGGGAGCGTCGGCAGTGCCGACCGGCGCTGGGGCAGGCGACGCCGCCCGCTCGAGATTCCGCACGGCAGCGCTGGCCTCCTTGACCTGGTCGACCAGCTTCAGAACCTTCGCCACAGCTTCGATCTTCCGCTGGAGCAGCGCCTTGTAGGTGTCATCGTGAGGGCCAAGCGACTTTCCCTCCGCGGCCAATTGCTTCTCTCGGGCGTGCAATTCGCGCTCCGCCGCTGTGAACTCTCCCATGTCTCTCGTCCCGTCGGGGTGCTCGATGTCGTGGTCCAGCTTGTACACCTCGTCTCTCGCCGCGTCGAGCTCGCGTTGCGCTTCAGAGAGTCGGCGCGCGGCGTCGGCTGACGGGCTAGGCGGCGGGGATCCTGGCGGCGGGGATCCCGGCGGCGGCGATCCCGGCGGCGGCGATCCCGGCGGTGGTGAGCCGGGGGGAGGGCTCGCACCGGCGCATTGTGATTGCGGCCCACCGGGACGAACCGGGTCACTCGGCAACGGAAGGGTGCCGCCCACGGGCTTCGGAGCGGCCGGTATCTTTGACAAGTCCCGATACGCAGCGGCGTATTCCTTCAGCGCACGCTCGTACCGCTCGATGACCTTTTTCCACTGCACGTACTGATTGCTTTCGAAGTCCGCCTCACCGTTGCGGACCAACCGTGCGAAGGCCTCGCTGGCCTCGCGCGCCTCCGCCCGTGCCTGGAGCAGCGACTCGTTCAGGGCTGCCAGCCGGCGGTACTGCTCGACCAGACCGCGGATGCGATCCAGCGCGGCTTTGGCCCGCGCAACGGCTTGGGGGGCGTATTCTGCCCTGTTGATGAGCGATCTGAGAAAGTCCTCGCGTCTGGCCTCCGCACTATTTGGTGCGGGAATCCTGCCCTCCGTCAAAGCCAGCTCCTGCTTCGCCCGCTCGGCCACTTCCGCGGCCTCGCGCGCGAATGCCTCCTCCTGCGCGAGCACCTGCGCCGCACCGGGTTCTCGCGCCGCCCACCCGCTCGCCTGCGCCTCATAGTGGCCGGGCGCCATCGGAGCGAGATCCCCATATGCCTCGTCGAATGGGACCGGTTCCTCTGCCGGTGTTCGCGGGGCCGGCTCCGTCGGCTCGTTTCGCGGGGGAGCCGCCTCAGGGGACGGTTCGTTCGGGCGCGCGACCGGGCCCTCCTCCGTCGGCGCCCGTCCCGACGGATTGACGCCAGGCTCCTCCGATGGAGTGCCGCGTCCGCCAGGCACGGGTGGAGGCTCCTCGGCGGCCCCACGTGGCATGCCTCCACCCGGAGGGCATTCGGGCGGCGGTGCATTGGGGCGCGGCGACCCTCCTGGTGGGCCTCCACCCGACGATGGCGTGCCGCCCCCCGCTGCGCCCGCTCCTTCGGCCGAGGACGCCGCGCGGATGGCCCGGATCAGCGTCACGCGCTTCACGATGAGGCCCCAGACGACGGAGGCTTTGTAGAAGAGTCCGGCCGCGATGGCGGAACGCCACGATTCCCAGACGCATGCGCTCTTGGCGTTCTCGCCCTCGCCCTCGCTGGCCCAGGCCGGAGTTACGAGCCAGTCCATCGGCGAGCCGCCACGCGCTACCGGGTTGCTTGCCGGACCACCGACAGCTCTGGCGCACCAGAGGAACTCGAAGAACCAGGCCTCCACCACGGCGTAGCTGAGCAGCACGAGGTGCTTCTGCATGCGCTCCGACAACACTTGTCCCCACCCGGTGCCGGACATGCCCAGTGTCTGCCCGGTCCGCGGGTCCGTGCGCCACCACCCGGCCATCTCGGGCCGCGTCGCGTCGGCAATCGAGGCCGGGGCGACCAGCAGATATCCTGCAGCGAGATCGTCGGCCATGCGCTGGCGGATGTCGGCGGGCAGGCGAGCCAGGAGCGCGTCCTGGGCCGATGTGATCGCGACCCAGCGCTCCGAGCGCGCGAACCCGTCGGCGACCGAGCCTACGACCGGCCGGCCGGCATACAGCAGCGCCTCGGCATTGGTGTCCCGAACGCCCTGGCGCCGGCGGGCCTGCACGGGATCCGCCGCGTCCGGGGCGGCCGCGACATCGTTGGCTACGATGTCGGTTCCCTCAAGCCGCACGATCTGGCCTCGGCGCAGCCCCAGGAATGCGTGGCGCGAGAGGACGTTCGGCTGGTCGAGGAATACGTCGGCATCCGGATCGGCCACCATGCGGATTGCTGCCAGGAGGTAGAGCTGGGAGGGACCCGGCACCATCGTCTTGGCGAATGCCTCCATAGCCTCCGACGCGGTGTTGACGGCCGGCGGGCCGGAGCTGCGCAGGAAGTTGTGATTGGCCAGCGCGGCCCGTGCCGTCAAGTGGAGCAGATATTCGGGTGCCACCGCAGACCCCAGCGGCACGATCTCGGTCGTGCGCAGGAGAGCCAGACTGCGCTCGAGGCGGCGCTCCTCGTCGAGCTCGAGATGGACGGGACCGCGCGACATGCGCGCGGCGGGGCCCACCAGGTCGAAGAGCTGGCGGCGGACCAGCTGCGGCGGGCGATCCGGACCAAGGATCTCGTATTCGATCCACGCTGCGCTCAACTCGTCGCTCTTCTGGTCCAGCGCTCCCGCGATTCCCTGGCCCAGGCCGCCGAAGGGATTGCCGGAGTTGGTCGCCGCGGTGCCGCGACTGAGGGAGATCACGGCCTCGATCGTCTCCCCTCCCACCGTCAGCGTGACTCGCCACTCCCGTTCCTCGAGCACCTGCTTGCGGAACTCGGCTGACGGGTCCGCCGCCGCCGCGAGGATACCAGGTTGCCACCCGGCGGGGATGATTTCGAGAATGACCGGCTGCCCCACCACGGCGGAGGGGCGGATCTCACGCTCGAGGCTCCGCTGTTGCACGAGCGTACCGCTCGAAACACGCTCGGTGACCAGCCGCACGACGACGCGCTGATACAGCGCCGGATCGAGCTCCGAAGGGCTGAACGTGGCGAGGGGTGTCAAGTTGCCGGCGTCGGCGACACCGGTGACGTCGAGATCCGTCCAGCGCCCCTCCTCGAGCCGCTGCACCCACCAGTGGTCGGTGATTGCGGCCACGATGTCCCGTTTGTCCGTTGCGCGGCCGCGCTCGAGAGGAAGCAGGTCGCGCAGTCGGGCTGTTTGCACACCGGTCCGGGCCTCGAGCGTATCCAGCATCCGTGCCGAGCTGTCGAGCCCCGCTTCGATAGAGCGTGCGATTCGGGCGGAATCCCGCCCGAAGGTGCCGGTGGCCAGCCGGATGTCGTCGCGCCAATCGGCCTCTGCACGCACGGCCGATTCTCGCGCCAGGGCGGAGCGCTCGTGCATGAGCACTGGCAGCA
>Ga0307409_100001747_pt1 | contig 10967 bp, 10 predicted proteins | sample 322Ometagenome_2_FD_203888 | JGI IMG/M metagenome (GOLD analysis project Ga0307409, IMG submission 203888) | Maize rhizosphere microbial communities from greenhouse at UC Davis, California, United States - 322HYB-O-2 | ecosystem: Host-associated > Plants > Roots > Rhizosphere > Soil | place...
GGGCGGCCTGCCATTCCTCGGGCGAGAGGATCGGCTTGAGCATGGCCAGGCGCCGCTTGATGGTGGCCGGATGGACCGCATCGATCAGCACCAGCCCAGCCACCTGGCGGGGATAGGTGCTGGCATACAGCAGGGTGAACAGCCCGCCGTTGGAGTGCCCGACCAGCACATAGGGTCCTGGGACATGAGCGACGTGGAGCAGGGTGTGCAGGTCGGCCACGAAGTCGCGGGCGGTGCGAGGGGTGGGGGCGGGGTCGCTGCGGCTCCAGGGCCCGTTGGGGTGGTCATAGCTGCACACCCGCGTGAACCCTGACAGCTGGTTTTGCAGGTCATACCAGTCGGTGGTCAGCCCGCCCTCGAACACGACTGTGGGGCTGCCGTGACCGACACAGCGCAGGAACAGCCGCCGCCCGCCGATGTCGAACCAACCGGAGTGGCGGCCCGTGGGCACGATCGTGGGTGGGGCCGCCTGCAGGTCCAGGTACTCGATCTGTGCCGGACGGCCGTTGGTGACCCCGATCGGTAGCGCGCCTCGCTCGCCGGTCGGGCCCTGCAGGATGGCCAGCGCTTGGCGTGCCCGTGGGGGATAGGCGAAGCCGACAAAGCTGAAGGGCCCCCGTTCGGCCAGGTTCTGTTGGAAGAACTGGATGACCGCCTCCGGCGGCATCATCACGGTGAGGAACTCGGCCGAGAAGTGGGCGCGGACCTCGGTCTCGGTCAGGGTGGCGGCCTCCCCGGCGAGTCGGGCTAACTCCCAGCGCAGCTGGCGGCCGAGGGGGCCGGCGGGCAGCAGGGCCTCGGCGCAGGTCTTGATCCGGTAGGCGTCGACCTGCTTGCAGTAGTGGGTCTGCTGGTGGCCTGGGGTCCTTGCACTGGCGGCGGCGGTGGTGCTGGTGGTGGCCAGTGCCACTAGCAATAGGGTGGCGGCGGCCGTTCTCCAGGTTCTGAGCGATGCCATGATGCTCGTCCTCCTTGGAGGGTGTCCGGGCGCCGCCGCTCGCACCTGAGGGGGCGGCGCCCGGACGGTTGTGGTTAGGTGATGTCGCGGCGGACGACCAGGCGCGTGCCGGCCAGGGCCAACGCGAGCGCGTAGCCGGCCAACAGCAGGGCACCGGCCAGGCGGGAGAGCTGAGCGCCGCCGGGGTTGGTGAGGGCGGCCGCGGCCGCCGAAGGCAGCCACTTGCCCAGGCTGGGGGTGTGCAGCAGGCTCATGAGCAGGCCCTCGACCAGCAGGACCCAGACCGCCACGCCGACCAGGGCCGCCACCTGGTTGCGGACCAGGGCGGCGACACCCACCCCGACCAGGCCGCATAGCCCAGCTGCGAGCACGGCGCCAAGTAGCACCCGGCCGAGCCGAGCGTCCAGCAGCGAGGGCGTGATCTCCTCGGCGGCCAGCCAACCCGTGGCCACGGCCGCGGTGAAGGCCAGGATGGCCAGGGACAGGGCGATCCCGGCCAGGGGGTAGGCGACCAGCTTGGCCGCCACCACCCGGCCGCGGTCGGGGGTGACCAGGAAGGTCTGGGTGACGGTCTGGTGGCGGAACTCTGTGGTCATGCCGAGGATGCCCAACAGCAGGGCGGCGCCCGACAGCAGGGTCACCGGGCCGCCGACCAGCATGGGGAAGTGGTCGGCCGACAGCGGCGGGGCGCCTTGGCGGTCGAGGATGTTGGCGGCCACCGTGAGGACGGCGAAGGCGGCCATGGCCGCGCCCAGGCCGTAGATGAGACGAGTGGTGGCCAGCTTGGTGAACTCGGCCCGGATGAGACGGATCATGCGTGGACTCCTTGGTGGCTGGTGAGCTGGAGGAAGACGTCCTCGAGGTTGGAGCGCTCGGCACCCATCTCGTAGATGACGATCCCGGCCGCTGCCGCCGCCTTCCCGACAACTTCGCTGGTGGTGCCGGCCGCGAGCAGCTGGTCGTTCCCGTCCAGCTCGGTCTGGATGCCCTGGGCGGCCAGCAGCGACCGCAGCGCCTCGGCCTGGGGGGTGCGGACCCGGACCAGCTGGTCGGTGCGGGCGGTCAGGGCAGCCAGGGTGGACTGGGTGACCAACCGCCCGCGGGCGATGATGACCACCTGGTCGACGGTCTGGGCGACCTCGGCCAGGACGTGGCTGGAGACGAGCACGGTGCGGCCCTGGTCGGCCAGCTGGCGCAGGAGCCCGCGTAGCCAGTGGACGCCTTCGGGGTCCAGGCCGTTGGCCGGCTCGTCCAGGATCAGCACCTGGGGATCCCCGAGCAGGGCGGTGGCCAGCCCGAGGCGCTGGCGCATGCCCAACGAGAAGCCACCGACCCGCCGGTGCGCGGCCTCGGCCAGGCCAGCCTGGGCCAGGACCTCGTCAGCCCGCGCCAGCGGCAGGCCGGCGGCGGTGGCGACCACGCGGAGGTGGTTGCGGGCGCTGCGGCCGGGATGGAAGCTGGAGGCCTCCAGGACCGCGCCGACATGGCGGACGGGATCGGCCAGCTCCCGGTAGGGCTTGCCGTCGATCCTGGCGCTGCCGGCGGTCGGAGTGACCAGCCCCAGCAGCATGCGCAGGGTGGTGGTCTTGCCGGCCCCGTTGGGCCCCAGGAAGCCGACCACGGTGCCCTGGTCGACCTCGAAGCTGAGGTCGTCGACGGCCACGATGTCCCCGAAGCGCTTGGTGAGTCCCTGGATGGTGATGACGGCCATGGCCTCCTCCTTCGCCCCCGGCCGGCCTGCACATCGAGGCCGATCACATCGAGGGCGCTGAACACCTTGACGGTACGAAGTGGGGTTGCTGGCGTCGTCGGCCGCTGGCTGACAGTTGCGTGTCGGCCGCCAGGCCTAGGCCGAGCGGAGATGTCAACTCGCGGCGGGTCGCAACCGGCCGTGCGTGGCCGGACAGCGGCCGTCACCAACGCCGTCGAGTTCCTGACGGCCCTCGATGGTGGCCGGCCACGGCCGGCCCTCGCCGCCGGATCCCGACCTGGAGGTGTGGCGCTGAGTTGCACTGCCGACGGCCTACTCGCGGCGCCGCCCTGCGGCGATCGGCTGGCGTGGCTCGTCGTGGTGTCGCCGGGCCGGGCGGCGGAGGAGCCAGGTGACGGCCAGGCCGACCACCACCGTCAGGGCGAGCCCGAGGCCGATCCGGCCGGTGAGCTGGTGGACCTGACGCCAGCCGGCACCGGCGGCATAGCCGAGCAGGACATGGGCCGCCGCCCAGACGGTCGCGGCGACCCCGGTCCAGAGGGCGAAGGTCCGGTAGCGCAGCCCCAGCATGCCGGCCAGGCCGGGGAGCAGCACCCGGGCGCCGGCGGTGCAGCGGCCCACGACCAGGGCCCAGCCGCCGCCCCGCAGCAGCAGGCCCTCGACCTTGTGGAGGCGGGCCGGCCCGACCCGCCGCCCGAGGCCGGAGGTGAGCAGGCGGGGACCCCAATGGCGGCCGATCCAGTAGCCAGCCGAGTCGCCGGCCAGGGCGCCGGCGACCCCGACGGCGAGGGCGGCACCCAGCGGGATGCGGTCCTGGTGGGCCAGGACACCGCCGAGCAGCAGGGCCAACTCGCCGGGGAGGACCAGGCCCAGGAAGGCCGGCGCCTCGAGGGCCGGAAGTATAAAGAGTAGGGTCAGCGCCGCCCAGTCGGACAGCGACAGCAGGCCTTCCACGAGCTGACCCATGGTCCCTTCCCGGTCGGTTCGTCGCCTTCCACGCGACGGTACGAAGGGCGTCGTTGGAGTCGTCGGCCTCCAGCCGACACTTGCCTGTCGGCCGCCAGGCGACGCCTCAGCACCCATGTCAACTCACGGCGGGTGGCAAGATCCGGGCGTGGCCGGACGGCGGCCGTCGCGCAGGCGTCGATCTTCAGCCAGACCAGCCTCGATCCGCTTCTTCATCGCGCCGGCGACGATGACCCACCTCGGCCGGCGTTCGCTCTGGGCGTGGGGACTCACCCAGCGCCGGGAGTCACCAGGCCAGTCTCGTAGGCGATGGCCACCAGCTGGGCCCGGTCGCGGGCCCCCAGCTTGGCCAGCAGCCGGCTCACATAGGTCTTGGAGGTAGCCGAGCTCACCACCAGCCGCTCGGCGATCTCGCTGTTCGACAGCCCGTGGGCGACCAAGCCCAGCACCTCCCGCTCCCGGTCGGTGAGGGCATCCAACGCGGCCGGAGCGACCTGAGTGGGGTCGGGTCGGCGGGCGAACTCAGCAATGAGTCGCCGGGTGATGCCCGGGGCCAACAAGGCATCCCCGGCCGCCACCACCCGGATGGCGGCCAACAGGTCTCCAGGCGGGGTGTCCTTGAGCAAGAACCCGCTCGCCCCAACCCGCAACGCCTGGTAGACGTACTCGTCCAGGTCAAAGGTGGTCAGCATCAGGACCCGCACCCCAGCCAACAGCTGGTCGCCAGAGATCTGCCGGGTCGCCTCCAGCCCGTCCATGATCGGCATGCGGATGTCCATCAGCACCACCTCGGGCCGTTCTCGGCGGGCCAACTCCACCGCTTGGGCGCCGTCCACGGCCTCACCAACAACCTCCAGATCGGACGCCGAGTCGACCAACAGCCGGAACCCGGCCCGGACCAAGGTCTGGTCGTCAGCCACCACCACCCGGATACTCATCGGCGCTCCGCCCCCAACGGCAGCCGGGCGGCCACCCGAAAGCCCCCGTCCAGGCCAGGGCCGACCTCCAGGTTGCCCCCGAAGGCCGCCACTCGCTCGCGCATGCCGATCAGGCCGTGACCAGACCCGACCCGGCCGTCGCTGGCCGATGTCATGGCGCCTCGGCCATCGTCGGTGACCTCCACGGTGACGTTTTGGTCGTGGTAGCCGACGGTGACCTGGGCGCGGGCCGGGCCGGCGTGTTTGACCACGTTGGTCAGGGCCTCCTGCACGATCCGGTAGGCCGACAGGTCCACGCCGGCCGGCAGCGACGGTCGCGTGCCGTGCACCTGCAGCTTGACCGCTAGGCCGGTCTTGGCCACCTCGGCCAGCAGGCCCTCCAGGTCGGCCAGGCCGGGCACGGGGGCCAGGTCGCCCTGGGGCTCATCCTCCTGGCGCAGCACCCCCAGCAGCCGTCGCAACTCCTCCAGGGCGGCCCGACTGGTGGCCTCGATGGCCGCCAGGGCCTTGGCGGCCTCCTCGGGCTGGGTGTCGGCCACGTGGGCGCCGACCCCGGACTGGACGGCGATCACGCTCATGGCATGGGCGACCACGTCATGGAGCTCGCGGGCCAGGCGCAGGCGCTCCTCGACCACCGCCCGGCGGGCCAACTCTGCCCGGGCCCGCTCCAGCTCGGCCGTCCGCTCCTCAAGCTGGCGGATGTAGGCGCGGCGGACACCGACGAAGTGGCCCACCAGCCACGCGGCCCCAATGACCAGGGCATTGCTGACGACCGTGGGCGCCTGGAACCTGCCCGAGGTGAGCTGGACAGCCGCCGAGCCGACCTCCGCGACGGCCAGGCCGACCAGTGGAACCCACCGGTCGGCGTAGGCCGCCACCGTGTAGACGGCCACCAGGATGGCCACCCCGAGAATCTCCGGCGGCAGGCCAAGGGCTGCGACCGCCAACCCGCTGGCCACGCTCAGGGCAAGCACGGCCCCGGGGAACCGCCGCCGCCCTGCCAGCGGCAAGGTATGCAGCAACACAAGCACATAGCCCAAGGCGAATGTGCCGCCCGGCAGGCCCCTGACTGTCGGGTTGAAAACCAACAAGGCCGTGCTTATACCGGCGGCCACCAGCGCCAGCCCGCTGTCGAATACCCACGGGCTAACGCGCAGCCGACGCAACCACCGGGCGCCCTCGTCCATAACCTGACGCTACCGCCACCGAGCCACCGCCACATCCACCCACAGGCGACAACCCCTTGTACACCCAGAGGCGACCCCCCACGTCCTCCACGGATGTACGCCCTCCAGCAGCGCCCACGACTCGTTCGATGTGTGATTCCCGAGCACGGTCGGCGTGGAGTCGACCAGCAGCCGGAACCCAGCCCGGACCAAGGGCTGGTCGTCGGCCACCACCCGAACGGTCATCGCCGGCCAGTCGCCAACGGCAGCCGGGCGGCCACCCGGAAGCCCCCACCCGGGCGGGGGCCGACCTCCAGATCGCCACCGAACACGGCCACCCGCTCGCGCATGCCGATCAGGCCATGGCCGGTCCCCGCCCGGCCGTCGCCGGCCGGTGTGACGGCGCCCCGGCCGTCGTCGATGACCTCCACCATGACCTCCTGATCGCGGTAGCCGATCGTGACCTGGGCGCGGGCCGGGCCGGCGTGCTTGACCACGTTGGTCAGGGCCTCCTGCACGATCCGGTAAGCCGACAGATCCACCCCCGGCGGCAGCGGCGACGGCGTCCCCTCGACCCGCAGCCGCACCGCCAGTCCCACCTTGGCCACCTCGGCCAGCAGGCTGTCCAGGTCGGCCAGGCCAGGCACCGGGGTCAGGCTGGCCTGGGGTTCGCTGTCCTGGCGCAACACCCCCAGCAGCCGCCGCAACTCCTCCAGGGCGGCCCGGCTGGTGGCCTCGATGGCCGCCAGGGCCTTGCCGACCTCCTGGGGCCGGCTGGCGGCGACGTGGGCCCCGACCCCGGACTGGACCGCGATCACGCTCATGGCATGGGCGACCACGTCATGCAGCTCGCGGGCCAGGCGCAGGCGCTCCTCGACCACCGCCCGGCGGGCCAGCTCCTCCCGAGCCTGTTCCAGCTCGGCCGTCCGTTCCTCCAGCTGGGCGGCATAGACCTGGCGGTCACCGACGAAGTGGCCCAGCATCCAGGCAACAGCGATGATCCCCATGAAGAGCAGAAACGCGCTTCTCTCCAACCTACCCGGGGTGAGCTGGACGGCCGCCAAGCCGAGCTCCGCGACCGCCAGGCCGGCCAGCGAGACCCACCGGCGGCCGTAGGCGGCCACCGAATAGACCGCCACCAGCATGGCCGGCCCAAGGAAGAACGGCGGCATGAACAAGGCGGCGAACGCCAGCCCGCTGGCCACGCAGAGGGCAAGCACGGCTCCGGGAAACCGGCGCCGCGTCACCAGCGGCAAGGTGTGCAGCAACACCAGGGCATAGCCCAAGGCGACCACGCCGACCGGCACGCCGCTGCCCACCGGCACGGAAACCACGGAAAGCAACAGGGCCGTGGCCACGCCAGCAGCGACGAGCGCCAGAGCGCTGTCGAACGCCCAGGCGCTGGCCGGCAGCCGTCGCGACCCGCTGGCCCGCTCCTTCATGAGCTGACGCTACCGCCACCCGGCATCGGCCACATCCACCCACAGATGACAACCCCGTCCGCCAAGGGTGACACCCCATGTCCTGCACCGGACCGGATCTCGATGCTTGTTGGAAGTCGCTCTACCATCTCTTGAAGGCCGGCCTGGTCGCGGCCGCTGCAGGCGCCGTCCTCGCCCGGCGGCGACACGACCTCCACCGGTAGCCCTTGGGCCGTTGGAAAGGGCTGGATGGTTTAAGGACATGCCATGGCGAGCGATGGGGCGTGAATGACCGACCGAATCCGTCTGGGCCGGAGCGATCTTGAGGTGCCAAGGCTGGGCGTTGGGGCGATGACCTGGGGCGCCCCCTCAGGCAGGAGCCGGTGGGGACCGGCCAAGCTGGCCTACGGAGGGACCCCGGGCCCTGAGGAGGAGCGGCGGGCCTTCGAGGCCAGCCTGTCGGCGGGGGTGGACCTCTTCGACACGGCCGCCATGTACAGCGGAGGCGCGTCGGAGCGGCGCCTGGGCAAGCTCGCCGAGGGCAAACAAGTGGTCATCGCGACCAAGTTCCCGCCCGGTTGGCTGTCCAAGACGGAATCATTTGGGGAGGCGCTCGAGCAGAGCCTTGCCCGACTCCAGCGCAGCACCATCGACCTCTATCAGCACCACTTCCCTTCACGGCGCATCTCGACCCCGGCCCTCATGGGGCTCATGGCCGACGCGGTGGAGGCGGGGAAGGTCAGGGCCATCGGGGTGAGCAACTATTCGGCAGCGCAACTCCGTATCGCCCACGGGGCCCTGGCCCAGCGGGGGATCCCCCTTGCCTCCAACCAGGTCGAGTACTCCCTGCTGCATCGAGCGCCGGAGGAGAATGGGGTGCTGGACGCCTGCCGAGAGCTGGGGATCACGCTGATCGCGTACCAGCCGCTAGCCATGGGAGCGCTCACCGGAACCTATCGGCCGGGGGACCGGCCCAAGGGGATTCGGCGCTTGAGCCGCTACTACCGAGGTGATGGATTGAAGAAGATGCAGCCGGTCGTGGCCCTGCTGCGTGAGATCGGTGAAGGGTATTCCAGGACCCCGGCGCAGGTGGCGCTGCGGTGGCTCATCGAGAAGGAGAGCATCCTGCCCATTCCCGGTGCCAAGAACGGGAAGCAGGCGGCCAGCAATGCCGAAGCACTTTCCTTCTCACTGGCCGGTCGAGAGATCGAGGCGCTCGACCACACCACGACGGCATGGCGGAGGTGAGGGTTGAACTCTTGGAGCGGACCGTCAGGCCGCTACCACGAGCGTCGACCCCTGGGCCCGTCAGCCCAGCCTCACCGCCGTGCCGGAGGCGCTGACCATCAGCATGTTGCTGCCAACGGTCTCATAGTCGAGGTCCACGCCGATGACCGCGTCGGCGCCCAGGTGGGCCGCCTGCTGCTCCATCTCGGCCAGGGCGTCGCTGACCCCGGAGGCGAGCTCGTTCTCATAGGACTTGGACCGGCCCCCGAAGATGTTACGCACGCCGGCACTGACGTCCTTGAAGGCGTTGACCCCCAGCACGCCCTGGGCGGTGACCACGCCCAGGTACTCGGTCACGGTGCGGCCCTCGATCCCGGGTGTGGTGGTGATGAGCATCGCCGTCCTCCTGCAACGATCCAGGTGCCTGACCGGCCTTTGGCCGAGGCTAGATGGGGTGGGGGTGACGGTCAATCGCCGACGATCGACCGAGCATCTGTGCTTGCTCTGGAGTTCCGGTTTAGATCCGGAGGTGGGGTTCGAACTGGCGACCCTCCTATTACGAGCCGGATGCTCGGCGTCGACCTGGAGGAACAAGTTGGGTTGGCCTGCTCAAGTTGAGTGCCTCGTCGGTGCAGATGGCTCCCGACGGAGGCAGTCGGATCATCTGGATGATCATTGGTTTCCTTTCCTCTCGGTCTCGTAGGTTGCCCTTCAAGCTGTTCCAGGTATTCGTGGACGAGTTGGACCGTGGTGGCGCCTTCGCCAACAGCGGAGGCAACACGTTTCCTGCCTGGTTGGTCACAGGTTGCCCCGGCTAGTACTCCAGCCGTAGATCGTGGCGTTCGTGGTCCTGCGCTGACTGTCGTTGATAACGGCAGGTCTGATGCGATGTTGCTGTCGTCGCCGCCGGCTGGCATTCGGAGCGGATCCCTGCCACTGCTGCCCGGCGCACCGACCACAGCAGTCGGCGCGCCGGGTGCCGTCACCGAGCGGTCAGTTCGACGACCGGTGTCGCCCCCGCGGGATGCACCGCGGCGACCCTGAGCCCCGCAGCTGCGGCGAGGGCGGTGAGCTCGGCGATGCCGCGTTCGCGGCCGCCGAAGTAGGCGAGCACCCGCAGGTCCATTTCGGTGCGGTGGTCGGTGTCGGTGACGAACTTCTCCACCACGAAGACCCTGCCGTCGGTCCCTGCCGCTTGTGCGCAGCGCCGCAAGATCGCGCGTGCTGACCCGTCGTCCCAGTCGTGCAGGACCGCACACAGCAGATAGCCGCCGGCACCCGGCGGCAGCGGATCAAAGAAGCTGCCAGCCACGGCATCGCTGCGGTCGGCCAACCCCGCCGCCGTCAACGCCTTGCGCGCGGCTTCGGCGGCGCCGGGCAGATCCAGCACCGTGCCCTGGAGGTCTGGGTGCCGGTGCAGCATCGCGATCAGCAGCGATCCGTTGCCGCCGCCGACGTCGACCAGGTGGCCCAGCGATCCCCAGTCGTAGGCCGCAACGATGTCGGGCGCCCAGACCTCCACGTCGGCAGCCATCTGCGCGTCGAAGGACGCCGACCGGGTGGGGTCGGCGGCCAGATCGTCCCAGAAGGACCGGCCAAACTGCGCGGGGAAGGCGGGCTCACCGGTGCGAACGGTATGCAGCAGCTGGACGAAGGACAGGTCGGCGCGGCCGATCGCGCTGTCGAGGTCCAGCATGGCACGCATGCCGGCGGGGTGGTCATCGCGCAGTGCTTGGCCTTGTGCGGTCAGCACGTACCGATCCGACTGGTCACGACCCAGCACGCCCGCGGTGACCAGGTGCCGCAGCACCCGATCCAGTGCGTCAGCATCGGCGCCCGTCGCCTCGGCCAGCTCCGGCGCGGTTCGTCGTCCCCCCATGATGTGGTCGGCGATCCGCAGGGTGGCCGCCGCGCGCACCGCCATCGGCGTCGTTAGATCGGCCATCGCCCACAACCGGGCGGCCCACTCGCCCTCGTCTGCCACCATGTCCTCCCTTCCCAGCAGCGCACAGCCTAGCGACCAGGGTCGCTTGTCCGGCAGCTGCGTGCTCTTCATGGTTGCTGGGTGGCTTGTCGTCGGTAGTGGCAGCTACGGGCGCGTGCCTGATGTCGTCGTCGCCATACCGACCAACGCAGCCGGTGGTCGAGGTCACCGACCGGACGGGCCAGCAGTGCGGCGAACAGGTGCTGGATTTCGTTGCAGGTCAACCCGACCAGCCCCGGCGGGGTGGGATGACGGGTGCGTTCGGTCACGGCCGCCACGATCAGGAAGGCGTGGGCGAGCATGGCAAGGGTGGCCCACCGGTACCAGGAGCACCAGCGGCGGACCTGGTGGTGGTCCAGCCCGACCAATCCCTTGCCGGTCTGGAAGCGCTCTTCGATGGTCTCATCACAAACGGCAAGTTCTGTTGCATACGGCGCGTGCGGCTGGGCTTGACCTGGTGGCATCGGCCGCTCCGCTTGCGACGATCGGGGCTTGAGACTGATGCCGCCCTGGTAGGAGCGCCCCATGACCCGGTCTTGGACCGTCTGCCGCCAGTTCAGCCCCCGTCGCGACAGCGACCGCCGCTGGGATCAGGT
>Ga0307409_100001749_pt1 | contig 10966 bp, 12 predicted proteins | sample 322Ometagenome_2_FD_203888 | JGI IMG/M metagenome (GOLD analysis project Ga0307409, IMG submission 203888) | Maize rhizosphere microbial communities from greenhouse at UC Davis, California, United States - 322HYB-O-2 | ecosystem: Host-associated > Plants > Roots > Rhizosphere > Soil | place...
ACTGCGGCGTCGCCATAGCGGTGTCCTTCGGTCTCGTTGAGCCGGCGAATCTCGGATGCCACGAACTGCGCCTCGTCATGCTCGCTATCAGCGACATAACCGACGAGCTGCTCACCGTCACCGGCATCAGACCACAGGTTTTTCGGCTTCCTGTTCTCGTTCCGCGTGATGACAGCATTGGCGGCGTTCAAGATGGTCTGCGTTGACCGGTAGTTCTGCTCAAGCAAGATCACCTTCGCGCCCGGAAAGTCGTACTCGAAGTCGTTGATGTTTCGAATCGTTGCGCCACGGAAGGCATAGATCGACTGATCCGAATCACCCACCACCATGAGCTCCGGCGGGTCGATCGCCACGACATTCGGATCAGGGTGCCGATCGGCAGCACAGAGTTCCCGGATGAGGACGTACTGAGCATGGTCGGTGTCTTGGTACTCATCGACGAGGACATGTCGAAACCGGCGCCGGTACTGCTCACGAAGATCGGGAAATGCCTGCAGCAGATGCACCGTCGTCATGATCAAATCGTCAAAATCCAGGGCGTTCGCGGCGATCAGCCGCCGCTGATATTCCCGGTAGGCCTCGGCGTAGCTTTCCTCCTGCGGCGTCCGCGTCTGGGAGGGCGCCGACTCATAGTCGATCAGCTCGTTCTTGCAGTGGGACACCCAGTTCATGATCGCCCGCACCGGGAACCGCTTCGGATCAAGATCAAGATCATGAGCCACTAACTGCATCAGCCGCTTGGAATCGGCATCGTCATAGATCGAGAACGTCCGCGACATGTTGAACCGGCCGATCTCCGATCGCAGGATGCGAACGCAGGCGGAGTGGAAGGTAGAGACCCACATCAGCTTGGCCCGGTTTCCGACCAGGTCCATGACCCGGCCGCGCATCTCGGCAGCTGCCTTGTTGGTGAAGGTAATGGCGAGAATCGAGCCAGGGTGCACTCGACGCTGGCTCACCAGATAACAGATCCGGCGAGTCAGCACCCGGGTTTTGCCAGAACCCGCGCCTGCGACGACAAGCACCGGGGCGCCCTCGTGTAGCACTGCCTCGCGCTGCGGAGGGTTCAGTCCCTCAAGCAGCCGCTCTGTGGTCAATGCACCATGGGGGCGGGCCGGCCTGGCCTCAGTCGTACTCGTCATCGCTCAGACCACCTTAGTGGCGTGCCACGACATGCATCTCGCGTTGAGCCGGTCCAGGCACCCCAGCGTAGGTTTGAACTATGCGGGTGCCGCCGATCTCGCTTTGGACGTTGCTCAAGCGCGTCGTGCAGGCCGTGATCGCAGTTCAAGGTGCGACCTTACTGGGGCTGTTCATCGTCGACCATCGACGCAAGAAACTTCGCAAGCCGGCGACGTTTCCGCGACTCCCGCCTGGCTCGGTAACTGTTGGCGGTTCAGAGGTCACGGTCTATACATACGGTGAAGATCTCTACCGTGACATGTTGAACGCCATCAGCCAGGCCAAGTCGCGCATCTTCTTCGAGAGCTTCATCTGGAAGAGCGACGCCGTTGGACAGGCGTTCAAGGACGCGCTGATCGATGCGGCCAATCGCGGAATCAAGGTCTATGTGGTGTTCGATGAGTTCGCCAACCTCGTCGTACCCCGCTCCTTCTTCATCTTTCCCAAGAACATCGCGGTACGCCGACATCCGTTGATCGTCTCCGGCTTCCGATTCCCGCGCAATACCGGCCGTGATCACCGCAAGCTGCTGGTCGTCGACGACGTCGTCGCGTTCCTCGGCGGCTACAACACCGGGAGCCTGTACGCGACGGACTGGCGTGATACCCATGCCCGGCTCACCGGCGACATCGTGTGGGACGTTCAGAACGCCTTCATCGACTTCTGGAATCTGTGGGCCGGGCGGCGCCATGCCACGCTGCCCGACTTCGGCAGCGCCAGCTGGCAGCCCGACATTCGGATTCATCGAAACATGCCCCGCAACATGGTCTACCCGATTCGCGGCATGTACCTCGACGCGATCGACCGCGCATCCCACCACATTTACTTGACACACGCCTACTTCATTCCCGACACAGACATTTTGTCTGCCCTGGTGCGCGCTGCCCGCCGAGGCGTAGACGTACGAATCATCATTCCCGCAGAGTCCAACCACATCGTGGCCGACTGGTTGTCCCGCGGCTTCTACAGCCACCTGCTCCGTAACGGCGTGCGTCTGCTGCTATATCAGGGCGCCATGGTGCACGCGAAGACAGCTACTATCGACGGTCAATGGTCGACGATTGGCACTGCAAACATCGACCGGCTAAGCCTGCTTGGCAATTACGAGATCAACATGGAAGCCTTCAACCGCGATGTGGCTACCCAAATGGAAGAGATCTTCGCCATCGACTCGACGAACACCGTTGAGCTGACACTGGAGGGCTGGGAGCGGCGGCATGCCATGGTGAAGTTCTCCGAGGCCGTCTTAACCCCGCTGCGCCCGCTGCTCTAGCACCCTGTCAGGCGTTGACGGACTCCACCGCTGGATCGTTGGCGGGGCGGAGAGTTCTCCGCTTGCCGCGCGCAGCTGCGATATACAGGCCTACACCGGTGACCAACAAAACGGCGAGGTAAGCCGGAATCCGGGCAGAGCCAGACACCTCGAAGCCGCCCAAGATGGTACGCAGGTTAGTGAGCACGATCAGCCCGCCGACGGCCACCCCGAGCAGATGCGCCGGCGCGATCTTGATCAGGTAAGCGGCCAGCGGGGCGGCGACCAGCCCTCCGGCAAGCAAGGCAAGTGCGAACCCCCAGTGGATCCCCGAGGCCCCAATCCCGATGAGAAAGCCAAGGCTCGCTGCGGCGCTCACCGCGAATTCGGCTGTGTCGACCGAGCCAATGACCTTGCGGGGCTCCAGGCGCCCATCGCCTAGCAACGCTGGAGTGGCCACCGGACCCCAACCGCCACCGCCGGTGGCATCAATGAAGCCGGCGAACAGACCGAGGGGCGCCAAGAACGGGGTGGTAAGCCGCTTCTTCAGTTGTGGCCCGATGCCGACCACGAAGCGGACAATGATGTAGATGCCCAACACTGCCAAGATCACCGACATCAGCGGTTTGGCCCATTCGGTGGACAACACAGACAGCACCGTCGCGCCGAGAAACGCACCGATTGCACCCGGCCCCGCGATCCTTGCCACCACGGACCAATCAACGTTCTGCAATCGCCAATGGGCTAGCCCTGATGCCAGATTGGTTCCGAGCTCGCTGAAGTGCACTGACGCTGATGCGGCCAGCGGCGTCAGACCCACAAGAACCAGCAGCGTGGATGAGGTCGCTCCGTAGCCCATGCCAAGACCGCCGTCAACCAGCTGGGCGACCAGGCCGACCAAGGCAACAACGATGAGCTTTCTCACTAATATCCTTGACGACTTTTGCTACAGAGTCCCTAGGGATTAGCGAGAACCTTACCGGGTTGCATCTACCGGGGTTGACCGCAGTCTCAGGGGTCGGACGAAGTGTCTGAAACTGGATGGATCAGCTCCAAGCGGCAGGATTCGCAGCCAGAGCGGCAACCGGCTTCGGCAGTTCGCCAGAAACCACATGCGCCAAGGTGACGCCCTCCAGGATTGTCCGCTCGGAGGCCCGCAGCGCGATCCAGACCTCTTGCAAGGCCGCAGCGGACCCGATGTAAGCCAGGTTCTCGGGGCGGCTGCCGCGTACGTTGGCTAACTCCCCGTCGAGTGCTCGAATCACATCGGCAATGCTGATCTCCGTGGCCGGCCGGGACAGTCGATAGCCGCCCTCGGGGCCGCGCTGACTCCGCAACAGGCCGCTGCGACGCAGCTCGCCCAAAATGCTTTCCAGGTACTTGTTGGGTATGTGTTGCGCTTCGGAGAGCTGCTCCACCGTACGTGGCGCGTTCGCGGCGGCCAGCTCGGACAATGCCCGCAGCGCGTAGTCCACTCGAGCCGAAAGCCTCATCTCAGTAAGCCCTCTATGACGCCGTAATCTGCGGTCACAACCTCACCCCACGATCGACCTTACTGCCACAGCACAGCAAGTGCGGCATTAGTGATCGTCAGAGCGCCGATCAGTCCCCAGAGTCCACGCGGGATCGTTGCGAATTTACGGTTCTTGGCCACTAGCACGACGATCACCACCGTGATGAGGAGCTTGATCGCGATCTTGAGGTAGTTCAGCGGATCTGACCCGATCTCCTCCAAGACGACCAGTGCGAGGCCGGTAATGAGGAGCGTGAATGACCCGTTCAGCATCGACGCATTGACCTCGGGCTCCTTCGACCTGATCTGGACGAGAAAGCCGCCGAGCAAGGCCGCCAAGCCGATCAGGTGAAACAGCACCAGGATCTGATGCGCGAGCTGCATGGCCCGACCCTAATGGCCGGGTTAGGAGAATTCTGGAACTCCTAGACGAGGCGGCGGTCGGTTGCCCAGCGGGTGAGTTGATGGCGGTTGGAGAGCTGTAGCTTGCGCAGCACGCTGCTGACATGAGTTTCAACGGTCTTGATTGAGATGAACAGCTCCTTCGCCACCTCCTTGTACGCGTAACCACGGGCAATCAGCCGCAGCACCTCACGCTCCCGCTGGGATAATCGGTCCAGATCCTCATCCACCGTCGCAAGATCAATAGACCCGGAGAAGGCATCCAGCACGAATCCCGCCAGCCGCGGTGAGAAGACGGCATCACCCTCGGCGACTCTGCGGATCGCATCGATCAGCTCGGTACCACTGATCGATTTCGTGACGTAGCCGCGAGCACCGGCCCGAATCACACCGATAACATCCTCGGCAGCGTCAGAGACTGACAAGGCAAGGAACTTCTGTTCGGGATTCTTCTCATGCACTTTGCGGATGACCTCGACGCCGCCGCCACCTGGCAGGTGCACGTCAAGTAACACCACGTCAGGTTGCGTCTGCAGAATGACGGCGACGGCCCGCTCCGCGTCGGCAGCTTCACCGACAACGGCCACCGAACGGCCGATCTCGGCCCTGACGCCGGTGCGAAACATCGCATGATCATCGACCATGACGACCCGGTACGGTCCCCGCTCCGCTGGCGCGCTCTGTGAGTTCTGCTGATTGGTGGTTTCCGTCATCTCTTGATCTCCAGTCGTACCTCGGTGCCATCGCCCGATGCTGAACGAATCGTTGCAGTGCCGCCATGGCGGCCCATGCGATCAATAATGCTGCCCTTGACGCCTAATCGGTCCTGGGCCACAGCGTCCACGTCGAAGCCCTTGCCCCGGTCCCGGACGAAGACCTGGACGGAATCCTCATCCACCTCGGCATAGACATCGATCTTGTCGGCACCGGAGTGTTTGGCGGCATTCACCATGGCTTCTCGCGCGGCGCGTACGAGCGCCTGGATCGGCTCCGAGGTGTCGCAATCACCAACCGTCACAAGCTCGACCGGTACGCCACGCTCATCCTCGATCTCCGCCGCGGCAGCCGTCAGAGCAGCTTTAAGTGTCGCTTCGTGCAGCTCATCGCCATACAGCCAGTTCCGCAGCTCCCGCTCCTGACGACGAGCAAGCTGCTGTACGGCCTTGGGATCATCGGCCTGCCGTTGAATCATGGCGAGCGTCTGAAGCACCGAGTCATGAAGATGCGCGGCCATATCCGCCCTGGCGTCGGCGCGGACCCGCTCGGCTCTCGCTTGGTTAAGGGCCGTACGCGAACGGTGTAGCCACGGCGCCAGCACGATTGCCACACCCGCGAGGGCGAGCATGGTCATTGCCATGACATCAGGCAACTGAGAAATCTGACCTCGCTGGGCGAGCACGATGCCAAATGCCGCACCAACTAGTCCCAGACCGACGATCACTCGTACCAGCGACGGCCAGCCGCCACGAGCGACGAAGGGTGCGAGCCAGGCCTTGCCCCCCGCCTCTTCGCGCCAGCGCTTCTGCTGTGCCGAATCGGCCTGGCGCCAGACTAGCGCGGCTCCGGCACAAGCGAAGGCCACCGGCCAGAACAGCTGCGAGCTAACGCCCCACCCGGTGTTCTGCATGATCCACAGCAGGCCGACTCCGAGGGCAATCAACGCCAGCAACATGCCCCAGTCGATCCGTCGCTTCGGTTTGCTCTGATCCCGCATGCCTGCCCGACTCGCAGACTCCAGACCGGGAGCCTTGATGGTCGATTCGGCGGGTAGCAACAGCCACAGTGCGCCGTAAGCAATGACTCCGATGAATTGGAAGGTTGCCAATGCGACGAAGGCCACCCGCACCGCGATCAACGGCCAACCGAGGTGTCGAGCCAGTCCCGTGCAGACGCCGCCCAACCAGGCGCCCTCGGCTACTCGGGCGGCCCGTGGCCGCTCCTGGGGGGTGGCTTGGCTGGAGTCCGAGTCGCTGGCTGCCGCTGGTGGCAGTATCGTGGCTGGCTTTGGTGATTCAAGGTTCACGACGGGGGACTGCGCACCTGTGCCGCTCGCGTGCTGCGTGGGCCCAGTCTCAGAGTGGTGAAGGTCAGGCTCGAGCTGGCTCGAGTCCGTCGCAGTCATGGTCTCCTAAGCCTCACATGCGTATTGGCGTCCTACCAGCAGGGTCGTCCCCCACTTCCCCCCGAGCCGAAAGAACTTGGACGTATCAGCGACACGAGTGGTTCCGCATGTCACGCCAACAGTCGGGAGCATTGGGGGGCGTCCCTGATAGTTCGAGGGTAGCCCGCTCGGCAGGATTGACTGCATGAGTTCAGTCTGGACGATCCGCCGCAGCGCGACGGACGCGAAGCTCGCCGGCCTGTGCGGCGGTGTAGCGCAACACTGGGGGGTTGATCCAGTACTGGTACGGGTTGGCTGGGTCCTGCTTGCATTGAGCGGCGGAATAGGGCTGGTTCTTTATGTCGCAGGCTGGTTGCTGATCCCGGTCGAAGGCAGCGATAAAGCACCGGTCGATGATCTATTTGGCGAATCGGTCCGCCGCTGGCCACGGGAGCTGTGGATCACGCTTGTTGTGGTGGCCGCTCTTGCGATGTTTGCCATCTTCGGCGCGCTCAGCCCGTTCAGCATCGGACCTGCAATAGTCATTGCAGTCATTTGGTACTTCGGTTTCTATAAGGGTCGCCAGGACAAGGGATCGGCAGAAGCAGCGCAGCCGTCAGCCGATTCCAATTCCCCTTTGACGCAGCGCGTGCTTCCGGAATTCGTGCAATATCCCGGGCCTGCCACGCCGTTCACTGAGGCCGCCGAGGCATGGCAACGCCGAATTGAGGAACACACTCGTGAGGTTGCCGCCGCCAGCGCCGGGTTGGCTACGTCGCATGATGAGTGGCTCAGTCCCCCAGCGGAAAATCTGTCGCAGACGACAGCGGATTCACAGGCCGCAGCGCACGCCGCCTTCCTCGCTGAGCCGGATCCGGCAGGTCTCTATGTAGAACAGGCCCCGTCGGTGCCGGTAAGGATGTCCGACACTCGGTCAGCCAAACGACTTCGGCTGGTCTCCTTGATCGTTCTCGGACTGACCCTGTCTGGGTTGGGGCTGGCCCAAGCATTAGGGGTCGCAATCCCGCTCGCCGGCTACCTGGCGGTCGCGTTGCTCGTAATCGCCTTGACACTTGTTGCGGCGACCTGGCTCGGCAAGGCGCGTGGTCTGCTGCCGTTGGGAGTGCTATTGGCGATCGCTGTGGTGCTCGTCACCGCAGCAGGCCCAGCGATGCGCGCACCCTTCGCTGCGACCTCAGCTCACGCGTACAGCAGCCTTGCTGAGCTGCCGGCAGGTGATTCAGAAGAGGTCGGCAAGCTTTCGGTCGATCTCAGTCGGCTTGCTGTAACGAGTGACGTGACTTACGCAGCGCATGTTGACGTCGGCCAGCTTCTGATCACAGTGCCGAAAGACTCCAACGTTGTGATCAACTACACAGCTGATCTTGGGGCGGTTCGCGCGTACGGTGCAGAGATCCGGGCAGGCTCCGAACTCACCGGCCAACTCAAAGATCCACAACCGACCCGGTCGGGACAGCACACGCTGACCCTCGATCTGTCCGTAGACGCCGGCAACATCGAGGTGCAACGATGAGAAAAACCTACGACGTCGTTGCCTTGATCTTCGGCCTGCTGCTCAGCTGTGTAGCACTGGGATCGCTGTGGCTAACTTTTGTCGGACCTCTGAACTGGCAGGTGATCAGAATCGTGGCTCCCATGGGTCTGGTCGCTGTCGGTGTTCTCGGCCTCGTCCTTTCTCGGAACCGTCCCTAGCCATCCCTCTAGTGAAAGGTGTGTCATGAGCAGCCCCTACCCCCCGCAGGCGCCCAAGAGACTGGAGCGGAGCAAGTCCAACCGCGTCTTGGGTGGTGTCTGCGCTGGAGTCGCGAACTACCTCAACATGGATCCCACGCTGGTGCGGGTGCTGACCGTGGTGATCTCACTGTTCACCGGCGTTCCGATCATCCTCTACATCATCGCGCTGTTCGTCGTGCCCGAAGAGGGCTCGCAGCCCATCCCTCCCAGCTATCCTCCGGTTGGCGGCCAGCAAGGTCAGACCTCCGGTTTCTCGGCCGCGGCCCCACAGACCGGTCAACCCGCGTACGTCCCGCCAACCACGTCGGCGCCTGGGCAGTCCTCGCAGGCAGGCGGGTCAGCCTCAGCTGAGGACTCTGTCTGGGGTAGCGAGGGCGCGCCCTGGGAGCAGCGCCAGCCGGAGTCCACGACACCGCAGGCTCAATCTGCATCCGTATCTGAGCCTGCTGCTCCATCCGAGCCTGAGGCGCCGGTCGCGCCAGCCGCTCATGAAGAGGACGCCACCGAGTGGGCAGCCGAGCCTGAGGGCCCTGAGGCGCGGCCGGCTGTAACGGAGAGCACCCAGTCTGAGGGAGCGCCTGGAGCAGAATCTGACAGTGAGTCCGAGGGTGGACAGCAAACCGACCGTTTCTAGCCCTTACGGAAAGGCATCTCCTAGCGCCGACTTGTCAGCTCATCTGGCAGCGCGTACCAAGTCGACGAAGTAGCAGTGGATCCGCAGGTCGTCGGTGACCTCAGGATGGAACGAGGTGGCCAGCACGTTCTGGTAACGGACGGCGATGATCTTGGACTCATTCAAACCTGGTGGTACAACGGCGCCGAGAACCTGAACACCATTATCGATGCTCTCCACCCAGGGTGCGCGGATGAATACTGCATGCATCGGCCCGCCTTCGATGCCGTCAAGATCAACATCGGTCTCGAAGGACTCGACCTGACGACCGAAAGCGTTGCGGCGAACCGTGATATCGAGAGCGCCGAAGGTTTGTTGATCTTCAGTGCCGTCCAGTACGGTCTTGGCAAGCAAGATCATCCCCGCGCAGGAACCGTACGCCGGCAATCCGGCTTGCAGCGCCGCGATCAAGGGCTGGCGCAGCTCGAAGATCCGCGAGAGTTTGTCGATAGTAGTGGACTCACCCCCAGGCAGCACGATCCCGCCGAGACCATCCAGGTCCTCCGGGCGGCGTACCGGTCGGACATCGGCGCCGCACGCCGTCAGCGCGCGGAGATGCTCTCTGACATCACCTTGCAGAGCAAGGACACCGATGAGCGGTGGGCGGCTCACCAGCCGCGCTGGGCGAGGCGATGAGGCTGCGGGATGTCGTCTACGCTGATGCCCACCATCGCCTCGCCGAGCCCTCGGGAGACTTTCGCGATCACGTCAGGATCGTCGTAGAACGTGGTCGCTTTGACGATGGCCGCCGCACGCTCGGCCGGGTTGCCCGACTTGAAGATTCCGGAGCCGACGAAGACCCCTTCAGCGCCAAGCTGCATCATCATCGCGGCGTCAGCGGGGGTCGCGATGCCACCAGCAGTAAAGAGCACCACTGGGAGCTTGCCCAGTTGTACAACCTCAGCGACCAGCTCGTATGGTGCCGGCAGCTCTTTTGCTGCTACGTAGAGCTCATCGGATGCCATTGAGGTGAGCCGCGAGATCTCGCCCCGGATCTGACGCATGTGGGTGACGGCGTTAGAGACATCACCGGTACCGGCCTCGCCCTTGGAACGGATCATTGCCGCGCCTTCAGCAATCCGGCGCAATGCCTCGCCGAGATTGGTGGCGCCACACACGAACGGCACTGTGAACCGCCACTTGTCAATGTGATTGGCATAGTCGGCCGGCGTCAGCACCTCTGATTCGTCGATGTAATCAACGCCCAGCGACTGCAGCAACTGCGCCTCGACGAAATGCCCTATCCGCGCCTTGGCCATTACGGGAATGGAAACGGCCGCGATGATGCCGTCGATCATGTCGGGATCACTCATCCGCGCCACGCCGCCCTGCGCTCGGATGTCGGCGGGCACCCGTTCCAACGCCATTACTGCGACCGCGCCGGCGTCCTCAGCGATCTTGGCCTGCTCTGGTGTGACGACGTCCATGATCACCCCGCCTTTGAGCATCTCGGCCATGCCGCGCTTGACACGCGCAGTGCCGGTCAGGCCTGTTGGCGGGGTGGGGCTGGTGATCTCGGACACGGTCAATTTCCTCTTGCTTGTGGTGCTTTCCCGATGGAGCATGTTGCGGCGTAACCGCGCGCAACGATGCTTTTCGTCCCTCAGTCTAGGTGCGCCCCGGGCGGGATCGAGATGATTTCACCGTGAGCAGCGGTGCGCACTCAGGCTGCTCGTTTCCGCCATTTCTGGTGGGAACGTACCCCGGACCAGCCAGCACCAATACGCTCCCGATATGACGGAAGCACACCACATGTCCAAGCCGACCGCGGCTGGCATGGCCCGGTTCGCAACACTGCTCGAGGAGCTGTCAAGGGAGCGGGATGTGGTCAAAGCCTCCATGTTCGGCATGCCGGGGATCAAGCGGCGCGGCGGTAACGCGTTCTGCGGACTCTACGGAGACGACATGATCTTCAAGCTGGCCGGTGAGGATCATGAGCGGGCTCTGGTGCTAAAGGGGGCGCATCTCTTCGAGCCCATGGCCGGTCGGCCAATGAAGGCCTGGGTGCAGGTGCCGCCCGAACATGAATCCCAGTACGCCGATCTGGCACGCTCGGCCGAAGCAAGCCTTGGGTCCTAACCAGCGATT
>Ga0307409_100001750_pt1 | contig 10963 bp, 12 predicted proteins | sample 322Ometagenome_2_FD_203888 | JGI IMG/M metagenome (GOLD analysis project Ga0307409, IMG submission 203888) | Maize rhizosphere microbial communities from greenhouse at UC Davis, California, United States - 322HYB-O-2 | ecosystem: Host-associated > Plants > Roots > Rhizosphere > Soil | place...
TGACCTTGATGCCGGTCTCGAACATCTGGGTCTTGGACTCGAGCTGGTCGAACGCGGGCGCCTTGCGGTGGATGCCCCAGCGCTCGGTCACCTCGAAGGTCTCGCCCTCGGCGAGGTTCAGGACCTCACCGGTGGTGTTGAAGACCTTGCCGAGGGTGACGTCGCCGACGGGCACCGTGATCGGGCCACCGGTGTCCTGCACGGCCGAGCCGCGGACGAGGCCGTCGGTCGGCTGCAGCGAGATGGCGCGCACCATGTTGTCGCCGATGTGCTGGGCGACCTCGAGGTTGATGTTCTTCTTCTCACCCGAGAGCTCGACCTCGGTCTTGAGCAGGTTGTACTGCTCGGGCATGGCGTCGACGGGGAACTCCACGTCGACGACCGGGCCGATGATGCGGGCGATGCGGCCCACGCCGCCGGCCTGCGGCGCCTGGGTCTGCTCGGTAACGGTGGCAGTCATGTGTTCTCTCTACCTTCTTACTTGGCCTCGGCGAGGGCGCTGGCGCCGCCCACGATCTCGCTGATCTCTTGGGTGATCTCAGCCTGGCGGGCCTGGTTGGCCAGCCGGGTGTACTTCTTGATGAGCTCCTCGGCGTTGTCGGTCGCCGACTTCATGGCCTTCTGGCGCGAAGCGAGCTCGGACGCCGCCGCCTGGAGCAGGCAGTTGTAGATGCGGGCCGAGACGTACTTCGGCAGCAGCGCGTCGAGCACCTGCTCGGTGCTGGGCTCGAACTCGTAGAGCGGCAGCACGTCCTCCGGGGCGGGAGCCTCGGCCTCGACGACCTCGAGGGGCAGCATGCGGATGACCTCGGGCTGCTGGGTCACCATGTTGACGAAGCGGGTGAAGACGATGTGGAACTCGTCGACGCCGCCCTCGTCGTAGGGCTGGGTGAAGTCCAGCACGACGCGCTCGGCGATCTCGCGGGCCACGTCGAAGGTCGGCTGGTCGGTGAAGCCGCTCCACTCGGCGGCGTAGTCGCGCCGGCGGAAGCGGTAGTAGCCCACCGCCTTGCGACCGACGAGGTACGGCACGACCTCACGGCCCTGCTCGCGCAGCTCCGCGATGAGCCGCTCGCTCTCCTTGATGACCGAGGAGCTGTAGGCCCCGGCCAGACCACGGTCCGAGGTCACGATGAGCACCGCGGCGCGGCGCACGTCCTCGTGCTCGGTGGTCAGCGGGTGGTCGACGTCGGAGTACGTGGCCACGGCCGACACCGCGCGCGTGATCGCACGGGCGTACGGGGAGGACTCCTTGACGCGCTGCTGCGCCTTCACCACGCGCGACGCGGCGATGAGCTCCATGGCGCGGGTGATCTTCTTGGTCGCCTGGACGGACCGGATGCGCTGGCGGTAGACCCGCATCTGCGCTCCCATATGTTTCCGCCTCTCCTCGTTCGTTCGAATGCGGCTGCGTCGTGCGTGGGCCGCGAGTTGTCAGCTGGTATGCCGCGTGGGCACCGACGGTGCCGGGTGCGCGCGGGGCGCGCACCCGGCATACCGGTCAGCGCTTCTGGCGGACGATCTGCTCCTGCTCGACCTCGGCCTCGAGCTCGCCGGGGTCGGCCTCGTGGCCGAGCGGCAGGTTCTCCTCGCCGGAGGCCTGGAACTGCTCCTTGAACGCCTTCACGGCGCCCTCGAGGCCGTCACGGGTCTCGTCCGCGAACTTCTTGGACTCGCGGATGGCGTCCAGCAGGCCCTTCTTCTCGCGGCGCAGGTAGTCGAGGAACTCGGCCTCGAAGCGCTGCACGTCCTCGACCGCGACCGAGTCGAGCTGGCCGGTGGTGCCGGCCCAGATCGAGACGACCTGCTCCTCGACGGGGTAGGGGTTCGCCTGCTTCTGCTTGAGCAGCTCGACGAGGCGGGCACCCTTGGCCAGCTGGGCGCGGGAGGCCGGGTCGAGGTCGGAGGCGAACATCGCGAAGGCCTCCATCGCGCGGAACTGCGCGAGGTCGAGCTTCAGACGACCGGAGACGTCCTTCATCGCCTTGATCTGCGCGGCGCCACCCACTCGGGAGACGGAGACACCCACGTCGATCGCGGGACGCACGTTGGCGTTGAACAGGTCGGCCTGGAGGTAGATCTGGCCGTCGGTGATGGAGATGACGTTGGTCGGGATGTACGCCGAGACGTCACCCGCCTTGGTCTCGATGATCGGCAGACCGGTCATGGAGCCGGCGCCGAGCTCGTCGGAGAGCTTCGCGCAGCGCTCCAACAGCCGGCTGTGCAGGTAGAACACGTCACCGGGGTACGCCTCGCGGCCCGGCGGGCGGCGCAGCAGCAGCGACACGGCGCGGTAGGCCTCGGCCTGCTTGGACAGGTCGTCGAAGACGATGAGGACGTGCTTGCCCTGGTACATCCAGTGCTGGCCGATGGCCGAACCGGTGTAGGGGGCGAGGTACTTGAAGCCCGCCGAGTCGGACGCCGGGGCGGCGACGATCGTGGTGTACTCCAGCGCGCCGGCCTCCTCGAGGGCGCCGCGGACACCCGCGATGGTCGAGCCCTTCTGGCCGATCGCGACGTAGATGCAGCGGACCTGCTGCTGCGGGTCGCCGGTCTCCCAGTTCTGCTTCTGGTTGATGATCGTGTCGATCGCGACGGCGGACTTGCCGGTCTGGCGGTCGCCGATGATGAGCTGGCGCTGGCCACGGCCGATCGGCGTCATGGCGTCGACGGCCTTGAGGCCCGTCTGCAGCGGCTCGTGCACCGACTTGCGCTGGACCACGGAGGGGGCCTGCAGCTCGAGGGCGCGGCGCTGGCCGGTCGTGATCTCGCCGAGGCCGTCGATGGCCTGGCCGAGCGGGTTCACGACGCGGCCGAGGAACTCGTCGCCGACCGGCACGGAGAGAACCTCTCCGGTGCGCTTGACCTCCTGGCCCTCCTCGATGCCGGCGAAGTCACCGAGGATGACGACACCGATCTCGTGCACGTCGAGGTTCAGCGCCAGGCCGAGAGTGCCGTCCTCGAACTGCAGCAGCTCGTTGGTCATGGCCGAGGGCAGGCCCTCGACGTGGGCGATGCCGTCACCGGCATCGGTGACGCGGCCGACCTCTTCGCGGGAGGCCGTGCCGGGCTCGTAGGACTGGACGAACGAGTCCAGCGCGTCCCGGATCTCCTCCGGACGGATCGAAAGCTCCGTCATCTGATCTCTTCTCCCTTTAGGTGGTGCGCTGCCGGCTTGTTGGTGGACCGGAAGTCACTGGTGTTGTCGAGTTGTCCGGCCGCGTGTGCCGGTGGCTGTTTCGGGTCAGCCGGCCAGGTGCCGGCGGGCGCCTTCGAGCTTGCGGATCACGGTGCCGTCGACGACCTCGTCGCCGATCTGCACCCGGATGCCGCCGACGACCGCGGGGTCGACGACGACCTGGAGCAGCACCGGCCGGCCGTAGATGCGCTGCAGGGCCAGGCCGAGGCGCTGGCGCTGGACCTCGTCGAGGTCGACGGCCGTGGTGACGACGGCGGTCAGCTGCTCGCGACGCCGGGCCGCCAGGCTGAGGTAGTGCTCCAGCGTCCGGTCGATCCGGCGCCCGCGGGGGGCGAGGACCGCCTGGCGCGCCAGGCGCACCGTCTCGGCGGAGGCCTTGCCCTGCAGGAGGCGGTCGACCAGGTCGGCCTTGTCCTGCGGGGTGCCGCCCCGGCCGGTCAGGGCATCCCGCAGCCCGGGGTTGCCGGCGACGATCCGCTCGAAGCGGAACAGCTCGTCCTCGACCTGGTCCGCGCGGTTGCCCGCTTCGGCCGAGGCCAGCACGGTCTCGACGGCGAAGCGCTCGATCGTGTCGGTCAGGTCGCGCTCGGCGGCCCACCGCTGGGCGACCACCTGCGAGAGCAGGCCCACCACGGCCGGGGACACCTTGCCGCCGAACAGCCGGCTCACGAGGTCACGCTTGGCAGCGGCCTCGCGGGACGGGTCGGCGAGCGCACGGCGGAGGGTGGCGTTGCCGTCAGCCACCGCCGTGACGGCGAAGAGGTCCTCCGCCAGCGTGTGCCAGTCCGCGCCGGACTGCAGCGCGTCCTGGTAGGCACGCAGGCTCGCCGTGACGGCGCCCCGGGACGAACCGCGCATCACGCGTCCTGGCCGGGGGCCGTCGTGCCGGCCGAGCCGAGGTCGAGCTCACCCTGCGACGGAGCCGGGGAAGCCTGCTGGGCCGAGGGGGCGGCAGCGCCGACCTTCTCGGGACGGATCTCTCCGGCCTCGAGCTCGGCGAGGAAGCGGTCCACGAGACCCTTCTGGCGCACCTCGTCCTGGAGGGACTCCCCCACGATGCGGCTGGCCAGGTCGGTGGACAGGCGGCCGACCTCGGAGCGCAGCGAGACGATCGCCTGCTGGCGCTCGGCCTCGATCTGCTTCTGGGCCGACTCGGTGATGCGGGCGGCCTCGGTCTGGGCCTGACCGCGCATCTCGGCGACGATCGCGGCCCCCTGCTCGCGGGCCTCCTCACGGATGCGGGACGCCTCGACACGGGCTTCGGCCAGCTGAGCCTGGTACTGCTCGAGAGCCGCCTGGGCCTGCTGCTGGGCCTCTTCGGCCTGCTGCATGCCACCCTCGATGGCGGCGGTGCGCTCGGCGTACGCCTTCTCGAGGTTGGGGACGACCTTGGACTTCACGACGAAGTACAGGATCCCGAACATGATGATCCCGAAGATGAGCTCGGGAATGTGCGGGATGAGGGGCATCTTCTGCTCCTCGGCAGCCGCCAGCCCCACGACTGTCGAAGCAGTAGCGGTGGTGATCACGGGTACTCCTCTGGCCTAGTGCCTTAGTTAGCTGGTGCTTCCTTGGACCGCGCGGATCAGAGGAAGAAGAGCACCAGGCCGAAGATCGCGAGCGCCTCGGCGAGCGCGAAGCCGAGGATGGCGATCGGCTGCAGGAGGTTCCGGGCCTCGGGCTGGCGGGCCACACCGTTGATGTAGGCAGCGAAGATCAGACCCACGGCGATGGCCGGGCCGATGGTCGCAAGGCCGTAGCCGACGAGGGAGAGGTTGCCTTCCACGATGATTCCTCTTTCGTGTTTCAGTGATCCGCCACGGCCGTGTGCCGCGGTCGAAGGTGAGTGCGTGTGTTCAGTTGTTCAACCAGGGTGGAGCAGCCGTCGATCAGTGGTCGTCGGCGAGGGCGCCGGCGATGTAGCTCGCCGACAAGAGGGTGAAGACGTAGGCCTGCAGGAACTGCACCAGGCCCTCGAACAGGGTCATGACCGCAGCCATGACGAAGGTGGGGACGCTCAGCAGCTTGAAGGCCACGCCCTGGGTCAGGAAGTACGCACCGGCCGAGACGAACAGCACGATGAGCATGTGGCCGGCGAACATGTTGCCGAAGAGTCGCAGGGCGAGGGTGAGCGGCCGGGTGATGAAGTAGGTGATGAGCTCGAGCGGGAAGATGACCGGCTTGATCCAGCCGGGCAGGCCCGCGGGCATCATGTGGCTGAAGTAGCCGCCGAGGCCGTGCTTCTTGATGCCGATGGCGTGGTAGACGACGTAGACGACCAGCGTCAGGGCGATCGGGAAGCCGATCTTGCTCATGGTCGGGAACATCACCGGCGGGATGATGCCGAACAGGTTGTTGAGCAGGATCAGCGAGAAGAGCGAGAACAGCAGCGGCACGAAGCGCAGGAAGTCGCGCGAGCCGATCATGTCGCGAGCGATGCCGTTGCGGGTGAAGTTGTAGAAGCCCTCCATGAGCCACTGGCCCTTGGTCGGGACCACGGCGGCGCGCTTGGACAGCTGCACGAACGCGACCGACAGGACGAGCACCGAGACCGCGCCCCAGACCATCTGCTCGGTGATGGCCCAGTTGCCGTCACCGATGATCGGCAGCCAGAAGTCGTTCGGCGTCGGGGTGTGGAACTCGCCATCGCCCTCTGCGGAAGCGAAGGATGCGACAGGCGCAGCCAGCGCGTTCAGGCTCACAGGGTCTCCTCGATCGTGGTGGTGGACATCGTGGCTCCAAGCTCGTCCCGAGCCGCCATGACAGATGTCATGACGTACCGTACCGGAGCCAGATCAGGTACAGCGACGCGGCCATCCCGCCCAGGACGCCCAGCACCACGAGGAACGCGGTGCCCAGGACGCGGTCGAGCAGGTAGCCCAGTCCGCCGAACAGCGCGGGCCCGGTGATGAGGTACGCGAGCACGGTGGCACCGAGCGCGTCGGCCTTCGCCGTCTCGCTCGGACCCTCGGTCTCGGTGCTCCAGCGGTGCGACTGGTCGGGCGTGCGACGCGGCGTCACCTCCGAGCGCTGGGGGTGCTTCTCGGGCCGGGTCTGCGGGGAGCCCGGCTCGCCGGGCTGCGGCTGCGGCTGGGGCTGGTGCGCCTGCTCACTCATCGGGTCACCTCCCCCGCGTCGGGGAAGATGACGTGGCGGGCCCGGGTGTAGCCGGTGATGAGGCCCACCTGGGCCACAACCGTGGTGGCGACGGCACCGATGGCGAAGGCGCGTCCGTCGAGCCAGGCGGCGTCGCGCAGTGCCAGCACCACGGCCGCGAGCAGGATCAGCTGCCCGAGGTAGACGACGAAGGCGCCGGCCATGGCGACCGACGGATGGCCCGAGACGATGGCGCCGATCCCCAGCAGGCCCACCACGAGGATGAGCAGTGCCGTGGCGCCCCCCAGCAACGCCCCGACGAGTCCGTCACCTCCGCGCAGGACTCCGAGGACCGCTGCCGACAGCAACGCCCCGGCGAGACCGGAGGCGACCGAGCCCAGCAACATGGCACGGAAGGGACTGCGTCCCTGGCGCGCGGGGTGCTGCGTCATGGCGGTGCCTGCCTGGATTCGTCGGGGCGGACGGCGAATTCGGGTGCTGGACGGCCGGGTCGACGGCTGCCCTGAGTGCTTGTGAAAACTATCACGAGCGTCGTGGCGCCTCCTAATCCGCGCCGCCCCGCCGTCCGAGTGAACCCCACATCACCGCGCCCCGCCAGACGAGGGAGCGCACGTGCCTGTGGTCAGCCCCCACAGTGACCCAGCTGCCTGACCGGTGCCCCACCGCGCGGGGCACCGGTCAGGCGCCACGGCCGGTGTGCCGCGTGGTCACCGGGACGGGGCGCGTGTGGCGCTGCGTCCCGGCGCAGGCTCAGGCGCGGTTCGCAGCGAGCAGCCGTCGCACCGTGCTGAAGACACCCAGCGCGGCGAACACGCCGAACATGGCCATGTCCGTGCCGTAGGAACCGAGGACCCCGGGGTCGAAGATGTTGCCGAGGATGAAGCTCGACAGGCTCGGCCAGCCGAGCTCGGCGCCCTCCGGGCTGTTCCAGACGTCCACCATGTCGGAGACCACGACGGCGAGGAACGAGGCCATCACGCCGGCGAGGATCACCGCGATGAGCGGGACGAGGCCGGCCCGCGGCACCGACCCCGCGCCACGGGTGTAGAGCCAGGCCGCACCCGCCGCGATCGCGAAGCTGGTGATCGACGCGATGAAGCCGAGCTGCCAGATGAGCACGGCGGCGGCGACACCGAGCGGGATGGCGGCCAGCGAGAAGAGCAGCCCCCGCCCGACGTTCTCGGTGACGGGCACCGCGACGCCGGCGCGCAGGGCGGCAGCCGACTCCGTGGCCGCCGTGAACGCCTCGGCGCTCGGCACCGGCGCAGCGGACTGGAGCGGCGCCCCGCGCAGCGGCAGGTCGGCGCCCGAGGCGCTGCCGAACGGCGCGGTGGTGGGCTCCTCGCCCGACGGGTGCGTTTGGGTCACAGCAGTACTTCCCCTCATGGGTCGGGACGGCGGGTCTCGCCGGCGGCCCGACCGTAGGGGAAGGAGTCACCCCGGGTGGGTCGATTACGGTGGATATCCTCCGTTCGTGCCAGCCACCGCCCCCACCGGCCAGCCGCTCGTCGGCCGCTTCGTCCGCCTCGACCCCGTGCGGCCCGACGACGCAAGCGGCCTGCACGCCGTCCTCACCGACCCGGCCGTCTACACGCAGGGCTTCATCATGCGGCCCCCACCGGCCGACCTCGACGAGACGAGGGCCCGCGTCGCGAAGGACGTGGCCGCGCGAGAAGCCGGCCGCACGGCATACACGGTGCGCCTGGCCGGGGACGGCCCGCTCGGCGAGGCGGGCACGGTGGTGGGCACGTCATCGCTCGGTGACGTGGACGTGGTCAACGAGCGCGTGCACCTCGGCTGGACGATGTACGGCTCGCGCTGGTGGGGCACCCACGTCAACCCCGAGACCAAGCTGCTGCTGCTCTCGCACGCCTTCGACGACTGCGGCTTCGGGCGGGTGAAGATCCAGACCGACGCCGTCAACGAGCGCTCGCAGGCCGCGATCGCCAAGCTGGGCGCCACCCGCGAGGGCGTGCTGCGGCGGCACACCCGCCGGGCCGACGGCACGTTCCGCGACACCGTGGTCTTCAGCATCCTGCGCGACGAGTGGCCACAGGTGCGGGCAGGGCTCGAGGCCCGGCTCAGCTGAGGGCGGTGGGCTGGTGGCGCGGTGTCGACCACCGCGGCAGCCACACGGTCAGCACCACGGCGACCACGATGACGCCGAGCACCGCCCCCGCGGCTATCCGGGCGTCGAGGAAGACGAAGCTCACCGACCCGAGCGCCGCCACGGCCGCCCACAGCCACAGCAGCATGACCGCACGCCGGTGTCCGTGGCCGATCTGCAGCATCCGGTGGTGCAGGTGCTTGGCGTCGGGCTGCCACGGCCGCTGCCCGGCGCGGGTACGCCGCACCACGGCGAGCATGACGTCGACGAGCGGCAGCAGGATGATCGCGAACGGCAGCACCAACGGCAGCAGGGTGGCAGCCAGCTCGTTGGTGCTGACGTCGGTGGGGGTGACGCTGCCGGTGGTCGAGATGGTGGCCGCAGCCAGCAGCAGGCCGAGCAGCAGCGCCCCGGAGTCACCCATGAACAGGCGGGCCGGGTGGAAGTTGTGCGGCAGGAAGCCGAGGCAGCAGCCGATGAGCGCCGCCGAGATGAACGTCGCGGACGAGAACACGTTGGGCGGGTCGTAGCTGCGCGAGATCAGGTAGCTGTAGACGAAGAACGACGACGCCGCGATGCCGACCACCCCGGCGGCGAGGCCGTCGAGCCCGTCGATGAAGTTCACCGCGTTGGTCATGACGAGGACGGTCAGCACGGTCAGTCCCACCATGACCGGCAGCGGCAGCACGGTGACCCCACCGAGCGGCAGGGAGAACAGCTGCACGCCCTGGAACGCCATGAAGCCGGCAGCGATCATCTGGCCGCCGAACTTGGTCAGCCAGTCGAGCTCGTGGATGTCGTCGATCGCGCCCACGAGGCAGACCACGGCGGCCCCCCAGAGCACGCCCTTGAGCTCGGGACCGGTCTCGAAGACCTGGCCGAGCCGGGGCAGGTGGCTCGCCGCGAGCATCGACGCGGCGAACCCGAGGAAGATCGCGACCCCACCGAGCCGCGGAATCGGCGAGCTGTGCACGTCGCGATCCCGCACCGGCGTGAAGGCCCCGGTCTTGACGGCGATGGCGCGCAGGAGCGGTGTCGCGGCGTAGGTGATCACCGCGGCCACCATCAGGACGAGGAGGTACTCCCTCAACTACGGCGCGCCTTTGCGTCGGTGGGCGGGGTCAGCGGGGGTATGCCGGGAAGCGGGTCACGAGTTCGGTCACCTGGGCGCGGACCTCCTTGGAGACCGCGTGGTCCGGGTCGGCGTCGCCCTTGGTGACCGCCGTGGCGATGAGCTCGCCGATGACCTTCATCTCCTCCGTGCCCATGCCCTGGGTGGTGACACAGGGGGTGCCGACGCGGATGCCCGAGGCGATGTTGGGCTTCTGCGGGTCGAAGGGGATGGCGTTCTTGTTGAGCACGATGCCGGCGGCGTCGGAGCGCTCCTCGGCCTCCTTGCCCGTGACGCCGACGCCCTGGAGGTCGTGCAGGCTCAGGTGCGTGTCCGTGCCGCCGGTGGTCGGGCGGATGCCGTTCTCCCCCAACGTGGCCGCGAGCTGCTGCGCGTTGGCGATGACCTGCTTGGCGTAGGCGGCGTACTCGGGCGTGCCGCACTCCTTGAAGTTGACCGCCTTCGCCGCGATGGTGTGCATCTGCGGGCCGCCCTGCATCATCGGGAAGACCGCCTTGTCGATCTTGGCGGCGTGCTCCTCCTTGCAGACGATGGCGCCCGAGCGCGGGCCGCGCAGCACCTTGTGCGTGGTGAAGGAGACGACGTCGGCCCACGGCACGGGGCTCGGGATCGCCTTGCCGGCGACGAGGCCGATGAAGTGCGCGGCGTCGACCCAGAAGATCGCGCCCACCTCGTCGGCGAGGTTGCGGAAGAACTCGAAGTCGATCAGGCGCGGGATGGCGGACCCGCCGGCGAGGATGACCTTGGGCCGGTGCTCGCGGGCGAGCTCGGCCACCTGGTCGTAGTCGATGTCCTCGGTCTCCTTGTCGACGCCGTAGTGCACGGCGTTGAACCACTTGCCGGAGAACGAGACCTTGGTGCCGTGGGTGAGGTGGCCACCGTGCGGCAGGCTCATGGCGAGGATGGTGTCGCCCGGCACCATGAACGCGCCGTAGACGGCCTGGTTGGCGCTGGCGCCCGAGTGCGGCTGGACGTTCGCGTGGTCGGCGTCGAAGAGCGCCGTGCAGCGGTCGATGGCGATCTGCTCGGCCTTGTCGACCTCAGAGCAGCCGCCGTAGTAGCGGCGGCCGGGGTAGCCCTCGGCGTACTTGTTCGACAGCGTGGAGCCGAGCGCGGTCAGCACCGCGGGGCTGGAGAGGTTCTCGCTGGCGATGAGCTGCAGCCCGCCGCGGATCCGGTCGAGCTCCGAGAGCAGCACCCCGGCGATGTCGGGGTCGAAGGACTGAAGGGCGCCGAAGTCGGAGCCGTAGAAGGTGTCGTCGCTCGGTGAGGTCATGACTGCTGCTCTCCTGCCGGTCGGGTCGAGTCCGCAGGCAACTGTATGCCGTCGGGCTGGGGGTCCTGGTCTGTGTCCATCGCGGTGTCCGGGGCCTCGGCGGCGGGCACCGCGGCGACGGGCACCGCGGCG
>Ga0307409_100001751_pt1 | contig 10962 bp, 9 predicted proteins | sample 322Ometagenome_2_FD_203888 | JGI IMG/M metagenome (GOLD analysis project Ga0307409, IMG submission 203888) | Maize rhizosphere microbial communities from greenhouse at UC Davis, California, United States - 322HYB-O-2 | ecosystem: Host-associated > Plants > Roots > Rhizosphere > Soil | place...
CGACTGCGCGACGTTGAGGCTGCGCAAAACGTGTGTCCGTCACAAGTTGCTGAAGCACCCCTCGGGCGCCGCATCGATTTTTCTTTCGCGCATCGGGGCTACCGACGCGCCGCACCTCCGCCGCCCGCCCCGGCCGGCGGCGCGGCGGCCTGCGGGTACTGGCTCTGCTGCCAGATCAACCCGAGCGTCGCCGGGACGAAGATCAGCAGCGGGAGGATGAACTGCCGCGCCTGGAGGTTGCTGTTCACGTGCGGCGCGAGCTCCTGGTACTTGTAGATCAGGCCGAGCAGCCCGAAGACAAGCATGACGCTGCCTTGGAGGCTCGTGAACATCATGATGCTTCCGCGGAAGAGCAGGAAGCTGAGCATGCCGAAGAAGATCAGCCCCATCCCGCCGCCCGCCCATGCGTAGTGCGGTTCGAGGTTGCATGCCCGCCAGATGCTCGCCCCGAGCAGCGCGCCGAACGCGCCGCCCATGATGGCGATGGCGTACTTCATCATCGGCCAGGCGAGCGCGCAGGCGGCGAACCCGCCGACCATCGCGCCGGCGGTGGCGTTGCCGGCCTTGTGCCCGATCAGCGCGCCGAGGTACGCGCCGACGATGGCCGCGTTGATCGTCACCAGCGCGCGGTACGCGTAGACGCCGAACAGCAGGTACGTCACGCCCGCGAGCACGAGCAGCGCGGCCGTCAGCGCCCCCATGTTCTGCGCCCAGGTGAGCAGGTCGCCCTGCGCGGGCCAGTGCTGCGGGACGGTGGTCCAGAGCGTGGCCAGGCTCGTGGCGGCGGCGTCGGCCTTCTCGGCGTAAGCGGCGGTCGTGTGATCGGGGTTCACGTTGTCAGCTCCTCGTCATCGCGTCGTCGTCATCGCGTCGTGCATCGCGTCGTGCGTCCGTCATCAAAAGATCTTGGCGAGCTGTCGGTCGGCGTCGCGCGGCGCGGGTTGCGACGGGGCGGCCAGCGCGGACGACGGCATCTCGTCCTGCTTCGACCACCGCGCCGCGAGGAACGGCCATTGCGCCAGCAGCCCGACCATCACCATCCCCAGCAGCGTCCCCGCCTGCGTCATCGGCGGTGCGGGGACGTACGCCAGCCACGCCGGCTGCTGCGTCGCGACCAGCGTCAGGCCGAACCCGAGGATCATCGTCACGCCGAGCATGCTCATGCCGATCGCGCGCGTGAGGCGCGGCCACATCAGCGCCAGCGCCAGGCCCATCATGACGGCCGTCCCCGTTGCGTACGGCAGGACCTCCTGCACCTCGGCGGGCAGGCGGATGTACAGGTCGTGGGCGCGCTCGGGCGGCGTCATGTACTGGACCTGCCAGTCCTGGCGCTCGATGAAGCTGTAGTTGATCGGCCGGAGGTGAACCCACGCGCCGAACGCCGCCCAGCAGGCGAGGACGACGCCGACCGTCAGCCCCATCCACAGCCGCTGGGCGAGGTATGCGCTCAGCCCCAGCCCGACCGCCCCGAGGACGGCCAGGCCCATCGAGTTGACCGGCCAGTTCTGCCAGCGCGGGACGTACATCCCGAGCAGCCCGCCGATCGCCACGGCGATCAGCGTGAGGATCCCGCGGCTCCAGAGCGACCCGCTGAGCCACAGGAACACCCCGGCCAGCAGGCAGCCGAGGCAGACGGCGGCCTGCTCCTTCGTGAGGAGGTCGGGCAGCAATGGGAGCAGTTCCTGGACCATGGGCGCACCGTTGTTCGCAATTGCGATCATCGGCAAACTCGCTGCGATCTCTCCACGGGCGTTCGGCGACCCCGTTTTCGACGCAAATTCTGCGGTCGCGGGGGGAGAAACGGGGTTTGCGGCACCGTGGTTTGGGTTATACTGAGCGGTGTCGTCTCACATCTGTCTCTTCAGAGGACATCTCATGGCTCAGCGGCAGGCGAGCAGTGGCCGTCCCGGCGAGATGCACGACACGATCGAGACCACGGCGTTGACCGGCAACGCCGGCGGCGCCGCGTCCGCCAAAGGCGCGGGCGTGGAGAAGGTCTGCTGCTCGTGCGGCAAGAACGTCGTCGGCCAGAAGCGGTTCAAGGACGCCGAGGGTCGGTACTGGTGCTACGACTGCGGCGTCGAGGATCACATCACCAAACACCCGGAAGACGGCATCGCGTGCGCCGAGTGCGGCGGGAAGTTCGCGCCGAGCAAGCTCATCTCCTACGACGACGACGTCTACTGCGACGCGTGCCACACGAAGGTGAAGCAGCGCAAGGTCCGCGAGGAACACCGCAAGGCCGCCGTCGAACAGGAAGCGCGCGACCAGGAGAAGCGGCGCAAGATGATGCTGATCGGCGCCGCGGTGGTGGCGGTGGTGAGCGTCGCGATCGCGATCTGGGCGATGATGTAATTGGCTGCAGGAACGTCGCGCGATGTCATCCCGAGGGGAGCTATGCGACCCGAGGGATCTCGGCGTACAGACACGCGTTCGACTCCGAGGTCGCTCGGTCGCGGAGGCTCCCTCGGGATGACAAGCACTTGGGGACGCACGCACGTTTGACCACTCCCCACACGCGCCGCTACAACAACCGCGTGGCGGAACGCGACGACCTTCATGCCCTGCGCAAGCAGATCGACGCGCTCGACGAGCGGATCGTCGAGCTCCTCAACGAACGCGCACGCGTCGTCGTCGAGGTCGGGAAGTTCAAGCAGGCCAACAAGCAGCCGGTCTACGCGCCGGAGCGCGAGAAGGTCGTCCTCGAGAAGGTCCGCAAGCTCAACCATGGGCCGCTGTCGGATCGATGCCTCGAGGCGGTTTACCGCGAGCTGATGAGCGGCTCGTTCCAGCTCGAGAAGCCGCTGCGCATCGGGTTCCTCGGCCCGGAAGGCACGTTCTCCCACCACGCGGCCGCGCGGAAGTTTGGGCAGAGCGTCGACTACGTCCCGCTGGCGGAAATCCCCGGCGTGTTCGAAGAGGTCGTCCGCGGCCACATCGACTACGGCCTGGTGCCGGTCGAGAACTCGATCGGCGGCGGGATCGTCGACACGCTCGACGCGTTCCTGCACAGTTCCGCGAAGATCTGCGCGGAAGTGCAGATCACGGTGCATCACAACCTGCTCGCCAAGGAGCCGTGGGAGCGGATCACGAAGATTTGCTCGAAAGCGCAGGTCTTCAGCCAGTGCCGCAACTGGCTGGCGGCGACGGCCAAGGACCGGGCGCACGTCCCGGTCGAGAGCACGACCGCCGCCGCGCGCATGGCGCGCGAAGACGAAGGCGTCGCCGCGATTGGCTCGAAACAGGCGGCCGATCTGTACGGCCTCCAGATCCTCTTCGAGAACATCGAGGACGACCCGAACAACATCACGCGCTTCTTCGTGATCAGCCGGGAGGCCGCGAAGAAGAGCGGCGACGACAAGACCGCGATCATGTTCACGACCGCGCACAAGCCCGGCGCGCTGGCCGAGGTGTTGGACGTCTTCAAGGAAAACGGCATCAACCTGACCGACATCGAGAAGCGCCCGAGCAAGAAGGTCAACTGGGAGTACTACTTCTTCATCGACGCCCAGGGCCACGCCGACGACGCCGCGATGAAGAAGGCGATCGAGGAGGCGCGCCAGCACTGCCTCCAGCTCACGGTCCTCGGCAGCTACCCGCGCTCGACGGAAGTGCTGTGATGCAGTGACACCTGGCAGGAAGCGAGGGACATGTCATCCCGAGGGAGCCTCGGCGACCGAGGGATCTCGGGGTCGAGAGTGATTCGCGACGCCGAGATCCGCTCGATCGTAAAACTCCCTCGGGATGACAGCGCTCGAGGGGTTCGGATGCGAGGTCGCCGCGACAGACGTTGCCTTTTGCCCGGCGCGCCCGTACGAGGAATCGCATGGCCAGACTGCGTGACTTGCCGCGCGCGATTCGCGGGATGGGATTCCTCCCGTTCTGCAAGAAGGTCTGGTTCGAGATCAGCGACGACAACCTCTGGACGTGGGCGTCGGCGCTGGCCTATTCGTGGCTGTTCGCGATCTTCCCGTTCTTCCTCGTGCTGCTGTCGCTCATCCCGACGCTGCCGGTGAAGTGGCGGCAGGAGGCGAAGTCGCAGATCAACCACGCGATCAACCAGCTGCCGCACGACGCGAAGGTCACGGTCAGCAAGTACATCGAGCCCAAGCTCGACCGGCTGATCTTCGAGCCGCCGCCCGCGATCTCGCTCGTCTGGGTCGTCGGGCTCGGCGCGACGCTGTGGGCGGCGAGCGGCGGGATGGCGATGACCATGTCGGCCATGGACCGCTGCTACGACGTCGAGCGCGCCCGCCCGTTCTACAGGCAGCGCCCGCTCGCGGTCGGGCTGACGCTGATCGTCGCGACGTTCATCATCGTCGTCGTCGTGCTCATCCCGGTGGGGACCATGGTGACGAACTACCTCACGCAGGGGACGGAGCGGCTGCTCGTGCAGGCGACGAAGATCGGCAAGCCGGCCGACCCGAGCGAGACGCCGAAGCAGATCAAGGAGCAGACGCAGACGACGATGCCGGCGACGACGCAGGCGGCCGTCGCGGTCGCGAGCGAGATGGTCGAGCAGCCGGGCAAGTTCGCCGTCTGGATCGTGCTCTGGCAGATCGCGCGGTACGGGCTGGCGCTGCTGCTGATCTTCTGGGTGGTCGCGCTGGTCTACCACTTCGGCCCGAACGTGCGGCAGCGCTTCCGGATCCTGACGCCCGGGGCGGTGTTCACCGTTGCGATGTGGCTGCTGCTCGGCGCGATCTTCCGCATCTACGTCGACCGGTGGGGCAAGTACGGCGAGACGTACGGCGCGGTGGGCGGCGTGATCATCCTGCTATTCCTGTTCTACCTCGACGCGCTGATCCTGCTCGTCGGCGCGGAGATCAACAGCGAGGTGGATTGCGCGCTGCGCAGCGCCTCGTGCGAACGCGAGAAACCGCCGGACCCGATGGAGACCGTGGATACGGAACCAGCGACGGAGACGCCGTGAGGCGCGGGACGACGAAGCCGGGGCGGCGCCGTCGCTCGCGTAGCTCGCGAAGCTCTGCCCCGGCGTGAAGGGCGCTCGAAATCGGACTTACTTCGCGGTGATCTTCCAGATCGCCCACTCGCCGCCGCGGTTTGAGCGGAAGTAGATGTTGTTCCCGGTCGGGTCCCACGCCGGGTGATCATCATGTGAGCCGTTCGTCGTCACCTGCGCGGGTCGCTCGGGGCGCGAGATGTCGAGCACCCAGAGGTCCAGGTTCTGTCGGCGGTCTTCGTCGACGGCGGCGTCGCTGACGAACGCCAGGCGCGTCGCATCTTTGTTCCACGCCGGGTCGAACTCGTCGATGTCCGGCGTGTTCGTCAGGTTGCGCGGGACGCCGCCGCGGTCCGGCATCATGTAGATGTCGCGCTTGCCGGTCTTGTCGTTGACGGCGGTGAAGACGACCGCGTCGGCCCTGGGGCTGACGCGCGGCTGCGCGCCGCTCATCTGCGTCATGTCGGTCAGCGTGGTCGCACCGCGCTGGGTCATGTAGATGCGCGGGTCGGGGCGGGTGTCGACCATCGCCTGGTAGAACAGCCGCTTCTTCGGGTCCGAATCGATCGTCGGCCAGAGGTCGTTCGTGTTGCCGCTCGTGAGCTGCGTAATGCCCGGCGCGCCGGTGGCGGACATGGCCCAGACGCTGAGCCGCCGGCCGGCGCGGTTGGATGAGAAGACGACCTCCTCGCCGTCCGGGGTGTAGCTCGGCGTGATCTCCAGGCTCTTACCGTCCGACAGGTAGTCGGCCCCGCCGCTGCCGTCGGTGTGCACGGCGATCATCTGCGAGCGGAACGTCTGCGGCGTCGTGCCGTAGATGACCGTGAACAGCAGCCGCGTCCCGTCCGGCGACACGGTCAACGTGTCGATCTGCGTGCCGCGCGGGAGCTTGGTGATCTGGAGCGGGGGCTCCTTCTTCGCGCCCTCGGTCACGTCCTTCATCCCCAGAGTGGACGTGACCTGCGGCGTCATCTCCCAGCCTTCGTCGGTGCGCTCGAGGTTCCACGCGAGCAACTGCACCGGCCGGGTGAGGATCTCCTTGAGCGCGACCGAGTAATCCTGCCGGCCCTGGTCCCAGCCGATCGTCATCTTCGTGTCGTGCCACTCCGCGTCGGCGGCCTCGCCGCCCTTCTTCGAGATGACGGCCTGGTAGGTCTTGAGCTCCCCCTTCTCGTTGATCGGCGGGAACTGGAGCGTCGTGGACGGCGCGCCGGTCTTGTCCTTTTCGATCGCGTTGCCGTCGATCGTGACCGTTGCGCCGGGCGGGTTGGTGATGAAGCGGACAGTCTTGGTCTTGGCGGCGAGGTCGATGTGGTAGTCGCTCTTCCCGTCGTCCCAGCCGATCGGCATCTCGATCGGATCGTAACCGGGCTTGACGACGCGGAGCTTCTGCGGGACGGCTTCGTCGGTCGTCAGGTCGACCGGAAATTCGCGCGCCGCGACCTGCACGGGGCTGTTGCCCAGCGGCTCGCCGTTGATGAGCACCTGCGCGCCGGGCGGCGCGGTGGTGATGTTGAGCGGCTTCTTCTGCGGCTGGAGGCGGAGGTTGTAGACCGGCTCCTTGTCCTGCCAACTGATGAGCCGCTCTTCCCGCTCGAAGCCCTTCCGCTCGGCGGCGATGCGGTGCGTCGTCCACTTGTTCTGCGCGTCGACGGTGAACTCGAGCTCGCGCGTGATCGTGTCGACTTCCCCCGTCCCCACCTGCCGCCCGTCGACGAACACCCTGGCCGGCACCGGCGCGACGTTGATCGTGATCCGCGCGACGAACGGCTTCAACTCGATGTGCAGCGTGTCCTTCGAGTAATCCGACTTGATCGGCACCGGCTGCTCGCGGAACCCCAACCGCGACGCCGTCACCACGTGCGTCTGTTCCTTGTTCTCGAAGACGAACTGCTCGGTGATGGGCGGGCGGCCGCGCTCGATCCCGTTGATCTTGATCTGCGCGTCCGGCGGGGAGGTGGTGATCGTGATCGTGCGCTTGGTCGCGCAGCCCCCCGCAAACAGCATCAGGAGCGTGACGAAGAACAGGAACCGGCGACCCGGGCGGGGCATGGCAAATAGCCTTTCGCGGTGGCGGCGCGCGGACGTCACGCGTCGCGGCGCGCGAATCACGTCTATCGCAAAGACGGCTTGAAGTAAACGAACCGATGGTTTTGGCGACGTTTACGTCCGATATTCGTGCGCACACGCGCGCGCCGCGTCAGTCTAGTTGGGAGCGACGAAAACCGGCACCGTCTTTTCCGCCACCAGGTTGGCCAGTTGGTCGATCACCGTCACCTTCAAGACATACTTGCCCACCGGAAGGTTGGCCGGGATCGTCATGCGGTCGGCGAGGAAGAAGTCGCGACGGCGATTGCGGCACCGGTCGACGATCTGCGTCGGCTTCTTGTTAATGACCGCGACGGCGCTCTCGGCGTCGGCGTAGAGGACCGCCTCGTACGTCAGCTTCGCCTCCCACCCGCCCTGATCCGCCGGGTTGGAGCGAAAGTGATCGACCTCACAATAAACGACGACCGGCGTCTCGCGGCCGGCCGTAAAGCGCGCGGGCTCGACCGGGTCGTACACGCCGAAGCGCTCGACCGAGCGGCACAGCGCCAGCGTCGGGATCGCGAGCGGGATTTCCGAGCTGACCTTGTCCGACAGGTCGATCAGCGGCGCGACCTTCGTCTGCCGCAGCGTGTTCGCGCTGCGCAGCGTCATGCGGAAACTCATGAGCGAGTCGACCACGCTGCGCAGGAGCTTGCGGTCGTCTTCGGCGATGTTCGCGGGCGGTTGCGCAGGGATCTCGTTGCGGCTGAGCGCCGCGAGCTGCGCATCAAAATGCTCGGCGACGGTTGCGGGCGGACGAACCGCTTCGATCTCGCCGGCGGGCGCCGTCGTCGCTTGCGTCGTCGCGAATCGAGCGGGCTCCGCCGCGGCCGGCGCCGCAGCAGCCGGCGCCGCCGCCGGCGCGGGATCGGATATGAGTTCCGCCGCTTCCGTCTCCGACAACGCAGGCGTAAGCGTCGTCTGCGCATCAGAAGCAGGAGCAGCGGCGACGGCCGGAACCGTCCCCGCGTTGCACCCGATCGCGAAAACGACAGTTACACCGAGAACCAGGAGTCGTGGCGACATCGGCGACCCTCCGTGGAATCGACCGCCCCTACCAAGCCCGGCCGTGACTATAATTTGCACGCCTGTCGATGCAAGCGGCGGGCATTCTTGACACCCGCCCGCCCCGCCTTATCATGCCGCCCGCTTTCGTCGAGAGGTTCGGCAGCATGAAGATGTGGGCCGAAAAGGTAGGCGAAGGGTCACACCAGTTTCCGGAGTTCTCTCCGGCTTTGTGCCTCTTCCCCCTACCGCGATCGTCGCGTCTTGCCGCTTGGCCCATGGTGTAACGGCAGCACAGATGATTTTGGTTCATCTAGTCTAGGTTCGAATCCTAGTGGGCCAGCTTTTCCGTTGAATCGATGTCCACCACCGCCATCATCCTCGCCGCCGGCAAATCGACGCGCATGAAGTCGAAGCGCCCCAAGGCACTGCACGAGGTCTGCGGCAAGCCAATGCTGCACTACATCCTCGAAGCGTGCTATGACGCCGGCGTAACGCGCGCGCTGGTCGTCGTCGGGCACGGCAAGGACGAAGTGATGGCCTGCTTCGGCGGCGACAAGCGGATTCACTTCGTCGAGCAGACCGAGCAGCTCGGGACCGGCCACGCCGCCCGGATGTGCGTGCCGGAGCTCCAGAAACTGCACGGCGACGTGTTCGTGCTCGCGGGCGACGTCCCGCTGCTCCGCGGCCAAGTCCTCCAGACGCTGCTCCGCGCGCACCGGGACGAGAAAGCCGCCGCGAGCATGGCCACTGCGGTGCTGGAAGACCCGACCGGCTACGGCCGGATCGTGCGCGACGACTCGGGCGAGTTCGTCGAGATCGTCGAGCAGATCGACGCGACGCCCGAGCAGCGCGAGATCCGCGAAGTCTTCCCGAGCTACTACTGCCTCAAAATCGATGAGCTGATCTTCGCCCTCGGCAAGCTGTCGAACACGACGAACAAGAAGGGCGAGTACTACCTCACCGACGTCTACGGCATCCTCCGCAACGCCGGGAAGAAAATCGTCGCGGTGCAGGCGGCGACGTACGAAGACGTGCTCGCGCCGAACACGCGCCAGCAGCTCGTCGAGGCCGACGCCGTCATGCAGGACCGCATCCAGCGCACGCTGCTCGAGAGCGGCGTGACGATCGTCTCGCCGGTGAACACGTACATCGAGTCGGGCGTGACGATCGGTCCGGACACGGTCGTCCAGCCGCACACGTTCATCGGGCGCGACAGCAGCATCGGCGAGAACTGTGTGATCGGGCCGTTCGCCTGTATCCCGCGCGAGAGCATCGTGCCGGAAGGCGCCACCGTCGCCGGCAACGTGTCGGCCGACAACGCGGTCCTCAGCCAGGGCGGGAGTTGCTGACATGGCAGTCTCTGACGCAGACAAGCTGAAGGTTTTCACCGGCCGGGCCAACCCCAAGCTGGCGGCGGACATCTGCAAGCACCTCGAGATCCCGCTGGGGCGCGGGCAGACCGAGATGTTCAACGACGGCGAGTTGCTCGTGAAGGCCGAGGAGGACGTCCGCGGCCGCGATTGCTTCATCGTCCAGCCGACGTCGCATCCGGTGAACGCGCACCTGATGGAGCTGATGATCTGGATCGACACGCTCAAGCGCGCCAGCGCGGGGCGGGTCACCGCGGTCATCCCGTACTTCGGCTACGCGCGGCAGGACCGCAAGGACGAGGGGCGCACGCCGATCACCGCCAAGCTGGTCGCCAACCTGATCGAGCGCGCCGGCGCCGACCGCGTCGTGTCGGTCGACCTGCACGCGGCGCAGGTGCAGGGGTTCTTCGACATCCCGGTCGACCACCTGTCCGCCTCGCCCGTGCTGATCAAGTGGTTCAAGAGCCTGAAGCTCGCGAACCGCGTCTTCGTCTCGCCCGACGTCGGCAACGTGAAGCGCGCGCAGGTCTACGCCCAGCAGCTTGGCGGCGACATCACCATCATCGACAAGCGCCGCAAGAGCGGCAGCCAGACCGAGGCCAAGAACATTATCGGCGACGTCGAAGGCAAGAACGTCATCATGGTCGACGACATGATCACCACCGCCGGCACGATGACCGAGGCGTGCAAGATCCTCCGCGACCACGGCGTGAAGGACATCTACATCAGCGCGACGCACGCGGTCTTCGCCCCGCCGGCGATGGAACGGCTGGCGAACTGCAACTTCACCAAGATCGCGGTCACCGACACGATCCCGATCGGCACCCGCGCCGACGCGCTGAAGGACCGGCTGGTCGTGCTGAGCGTCGCCGATTTGATCGGCGACGCGATCCACCGCATTCACCACAACGAGTCGGTGAGCGCGCTGTTCAAAGGCGACCCCGGCGATCGCTGATCACGAAATTCAAACTGTCAGAAGAGGAGTAAGACTATGGCCCAAACCGCACAAATCACCGCCAAGCCCCGCAGCGAGCTCGGGTCGCGCGCCAATAAACGTCTCCGCGACGCCGGCATGCTCCCGGGCGTGATCTACGGCCACAAGGAAGCCGTCGTCCCCGTCACGCTGCCGAAGAAGGAAGTCGTAGGGCACCTCGCGCACGGCACGCACCTGTTCGAGGTCGGCCTCGACGGGAAGAAGGAGACCGTGCTCGTGAAGGAAGTGCAGTACGACCACCTCGGGCTCGAGGTGATGCACGTTGACTTCGCGCGCGTGTCGCTGGATGAGGAAGTCGACGTCACGGTCCCGCTCGAGCTCAAGGGCGAGCCCAAGGGGGAGAAGGATGGCGGCGTACTCCAGCAGATCGTCAACGAGCTGGATCTGCGCTGCAAGGTGACCGACATCCCGGACGTCATCCGGTACGACGTGAGCGAAATGGTCCTCAACGACGTCGTGCACATCAGTGACCTGAAGCTGCCCGCGAACGTGAAGGCGCTTCAGGACGCGGACCTGGTCGTCGCGAAGGTCGAAGAAGT
>Ga0307409_100001753_pt1 | contig 10950 bp, 6 predicted proteins | sample 322Ometagenome_2_FD_203888 | JGI IMG/M metagenome (GOLD analysis project Ga0307409, IMG submission 203888) | Maize rhizosphere microbial communities from greenhouse at UC Davis, California, United States - 322HYB-O-2 | ecosystem: Host-associated > Plants > Roots > Rhizosphere > Soil | place...
CGAGCTGCCGCTCTCGGTGCTGCAGTCGTTCCATCCGGCGATCGGCGCCGACGTGCAGAGCGTGCTCACGCTCAAGGGATCGCTGGGGTCGCGCAACGTCCTTGGGGTGAGGCGCAGATCGCGCGCCAGCGCGTGCGGCTCGGGGCGCCGAAGGCCGCGACGGCACCGCCCCAGGTCAGCGCAGCGCGATCTCGCCTTCGCCCGCGTCGTAGACGTGCAGCTCGGGCGCTCGCGCGGCGAGCCGCGCGGCCTGGGCGCCGAATTCACGCGATGCGGGAACGCGAAAGTGCGCGAGCAGCGCGTCGCGGTCGACCCAACGCTCGAAGAACACGAGCCGGAGCCCGCGACCTCCACTCATGTCAAAGGTAGTTTTCATTCGTGCCCGCCTCGGCGAAGCCCGGAGGCAAATAGAAAAGACGGCCCCGATGACGCGCTTCGTGGTCAGCAAGATCTAACGTGGTGCGTGGCCTCGGAATTTGCGAGCCACAGCGGTTCTCGGCGCACAGCGCGTTGCCGATGCTGTCATCGGCGCTCGCGCTTCGTGAACGGGCGTGACCGCAACTCGGCGCCTCGGGGCTTGGCGTGGCCGACTACCTCCATCACGCTTCGCACCCGCACGAGGTCCGACATGAACACGCCGCCGGCGATCAGCAGCGCGAAAGTGCCTGGTCAAGACAAGCGCGAAACCTGAACTTGCCGATGGCGTGCCCGATTTGATCGCGCGTCGACTCGTGGCTGGCGCGGGATTTGACCAGCGCAGAACTCGGTGGACCCCACTCCATTGGCGCGCGGTCACCCTCAACATTGAGGTTGGCGGTCCAGTACTTCATTCATATCCTGCCGCCGACCGTCTGAAGCAAGCGCAGCGCTTGCTTGACTTGTCGGCTGAGCAAGCTTCATCATCGTCGCCCACCGCCCTCGACCTCCACGAGGATCGTAATGAATCGGATCAGACTCGCCGGGAAGAAGGTCGGTGCGCCTAACGATGTCGTATGCGTCCGATGTCGACAACCTGTGGGCGTCGACGCGCGTTTCTGCGCCTCGTGTGGCACCGGAGTCGATGTCGAGGCACCCGACGGCCGTATCTCCGACGCGCAAAGGCGTCAGATCACTCTCCTGTTCTGTGACATGGTCGACTCGACCGGGCTGGCAGAGCAGATGGATCCGGAAGAGCTGGCAGATGTCGTCGGCCTCTTTCACCGCGCGGTACGGATCGCAGTCCGGGAATTCGGCGGCTTCGTGGCGAGACATGCCGGCGACGGCACCTTGACTTATTTCGGCTATCCCGAAGCCCATGAAGACGATGCCGAGCGGGCGGTAAAGGCGGCTCTTCGGGTGCTGGATGCGGTCGCGGCGTTGCCGGTCGGAGCCGCGGCAATCCACGCCCACATCGGTATCGCCACCGGGCTCGTCGTCGTCGGAGACATTGCCGGCACCGGATCGCCTCAGGGCGTGGACGTCGCCGGCTCGACGCCCAACCTTGCCGCGCGACTGCAGAGCCTCGCGCCCGCGGATTCCATACTGGTCTCCGACACGACCCGGCGACTTGTGGGCGACCTGATCGAATGGCGAGACCTCGGGCAGTTGTCGCTCAAGGGCATCGCCAAGCCGGTGCGCGCGTGGCAGGCAATCGGCCCGCGGCCGACCCAGAGCCGATTCGAGGCCCTGCACGGCGGCGCGCTCGCTCCCTTGCTCGGCCGCGACGCCGAAGTTGCCCATATCGAGGCGGCCTGGAACGACGCGTGTCATTCCAGGGGTCAGGTCGTCGTGATTCGCGGCGACCCGGGAATCGGCAAGTCGAGGCTGGCAATCCATCTGCTGGACATCCTGCGTTCGCAGCCCCACGCACGCGTGCGCTACTTCAGCTCATCGCACCGCAAGGAGTCGCCGCTTCATCCCTGCGTTCAGCAACTCGAGCATGCGGCGGGTTTCACGCGGGAAGACGGCCCCGCTGAACGACTGGCGAAATTGAAGGAGGCGCTGCCGCCCATCCCGGAGCGCGACCTTCAGCTGATCGCCGAGCTGCTGCTCATTCCGACTGCGGGTCTCTTTCCCGTGCTGCAGCTCGCGCCCTTGCGACGGCGCGAATTGCTGATGGCGGCCCTGCTAAATGTCCTCCAGCTCCTTTCGCGTCGCGAGCCCGTGCTCGTCGTCTACGAGGACGCTCACTGGAGCGACGATTCGTCGCTCGAGCTGCTAGGTCGGCTCGTCGCAGCCTGCGAGGCGCAGCGGGTTCTCCTGCTCGTCACCGCCTGGCCCGACGTCGCCCTCCCGTGGACGCGCATGCCGCACGTCACCGAGCTGTCAGTGGCGCCGCTCGAGCCGGCTCAACGGAAGGAGTTGGCCGGGTGGGTAGCCGCCGGTCACGCGCTGCCCGGAAAGGTTGTGGAGGACATCGTCGAGCGCAGCGACGGAATTCCTCTGTACGTCGAAGAGCTGACCCAGGCGTTCGTGGAAGGAGCCGACGACAAGTCCTCTGCTGGAACGGTGCCGACCTCGTTGCAGGCGTCGCTGCAGGCAAGGCTCGACCGCCTGGGCGAGGTCACGCGGAGCGTCGCGCAAGCGGCGGCTTGCATCGGGCGCGAATTTCACGCCAGATTGCTGGCTCTCGTGACGGAGCGTTCTGGCTCACAGCTGGACGGGGACCTCAGGCAACTGGCGGCAGCGAGCCTGATCGTGCCGCGAACGCTTCCCGATCAGGATGGGACGGCCTACGCGTTTCGCCACGCGCTGTTGCGAGACGAAGCCTATGAGACGCTCATCGGCGTTCGGCGGCGCGGCACCCACGCTCGTATCGCCGCAGTCTTGGAGGAGCATTTCCCACAACTTGTGGCAGCACAGCCCGACCTCATGGCGCACCACTGCGCCGAAGGCGGTTTGCTGGCCAAGGCCGTCGACTACTGGTTCAGCGCCGGTGTCCAGGCAATGCGGCGATCGGCGATGTCGGAGGCGCTGGTCTTTCTTCGTCGTGGACTGAAGGTGCTTCGCGAACTCCCGCCTGGTTCCGTGCCAGCCAAGCGGGAGCTGGACTTCACGATTGCACTCGGTCAGGCCCAGATCGCAACACAGGGCTACGCGACTACTGAGACGCGGGAAACCTTCACGTCGGCCAAAAGACTTTGCGAAGGGCTTGGTCGACCACCGCAACTGCTGTCCGTGCTGCACGGGCTGTGGACGCACTCCTTGATGACGGCGGACATGAGCGCGGCTCGCAGCCAGGCGCTCGATCTCCTTCGCCAAGGCACAGAAAGTCACGATCCACTCTGGCTGCTCATGGGCCATCGCTTTGCAGGAGTGACGCATCACCCGCTGGGCGAGTTCTCCGAGGCAGTCACCCTCCTGCGACGCGGCATCGAGCTCTACGACCCGGCGCTTCGCGCGACGTACGTACCGATCACGCCCGACGACCCAGAAGTCGTCATGCTGACCTACCTGTCGTGGTCACTGATGTGCCTCGGCCATCTGGACGCTGCGCGAGCGACCAGTATGCAGGCCCTGGAGAAGGCGCGCGGGTTGGGCCAAGCGTACAGCCTCGCTCATGCGCTCATCGGCACGGCCTTCGTTGCGCTGACGATCGAATCGCCTCAGGCAGGGCTGGCGCGTCTCGACGAAGCGCTTCCTCTCATGAAGGAGCACGGCATCGCCTATTACGACGCTGTCGCTCTGCTCTTCAAGGCTTGGTGCCTGGCCGCGCTTGATGACCGTCCCGAGGCGCGACAGTTCCTTGAACACGGGATGAGGGCTTATCGGGCAACGCGGAGCCGCCTCTACTTGTCCGGCTTCCTGCGAATGTCCGCTGAAGCGTTCGTTCGCATCGGTGAGCCGGGCGAGGCCGAACGCTGCATCGAGGAATCGTTCAGCCTCATGCGTGACACAGGCCAGCACTGGGACGAAGCGGAAATCCATCGCGTGCACGGCCAATTGCTGTTGGCGCGCGGCGCCAAGACGGAGGCGATGGCGCAGTTTCGGCGGGGAATTGACGTGGCGAGTCGTCAAGGCGCGGGGCTGTGGCGATTGAGGTCCGCATGTGCCTTGGCCGAGTTGCTGGCCGAACAAGGGGACCGAGCGGGCGCGCGCGAGCACCTCGAACCCGCCTGCCACGAGTTGGCCTCGCAATCCGACTTGCCAGATCTCAATCGCGCGCGATCGATCCTGTCGACCCTAAGTTCAGGCTGACATTTCGTCGAGGAGCTTCCGTGGGCGCAACACCACCCAAAGTCTCAATGTCGCAGCGCCACGTCGGCGACGACTCGGCTGTCGTCAGCGTACTGGGAGGAACGGCAGCAGACATGACGTCTATGGAAGTCGCAGGCCACGCCGAGGCTCCGTCCTTCGGCACCGTGAGCGGGGAGCCGAGCATTCCCGCATACAAGGCTCGGCCGCGCGGACCAATCAAGGACTTCGTCGCAAGGCTCGTGGTGGCGCTCGCGCGGCTGTACGCGGCCGCGTTCCGGGAACGATGGCCCCTTTCCGTACTGTGGCCAGCGCCCTGGTTCTTCGGTTTTCGGCTTCTGGTTCGCTACGACCACGTCGTCGAAGCCCTGGGCAGGGCCGACGTCTTTCGCGTGCCGTTCGGTGAGGAAATGGCACGCCTCAACGACGGAACCGCCCCGGGGACCCGGTTCATGCTGGGTATTGACGACCCGGGCGAGCATGACGCACAGGCGACGTGCTTGATGGCCCGGCTCGAGCTGGACGAGGTCCCCGCCGTGGCGAGCCTCGCATTCAAGGCGGCGCAGGAAAGGTTGCCGAAGCCCGCGACTGCCTTCGAAGCGATCCATGGGCTGATCACTGCCGTTCCGATCGATCTTTGCAATGGCTATTTCGGACTCTCGGTCCGCCACCAGGAGGACCGCGCGAATTTCGCTGCAGCGAGCATAGAACTGAGCGGGCATCTCTTTGGACCACCGTCCGGGTCCCGGCGCGAGGGCGAGAGGATCCTACGGGCGCGCGTCTTTCGATCGAAGGACAAGCAGGAGGACCTGGCGGGTGCCTATGTTCGTCACTTCGTCGACGAGGCGATCGTCGCTGCGCGGCAGAAGACTCTGGCCGGCAAGCTGCGCGGGCTGTCCCATGAGCGCGCCCGAGCGATCCTGATGGGCATGATCGTCGGCTTTGTTCCCACGAACACGCTGGCCGGCGGCTACATCCTGGATGTCCTGTTGAGCAAGCCCGATGCGATGAAGGCTGCGGTGGACGCTGCGCAAGCAGGGGACGACGACCGCCTGTGGCAATGCCTGCTCGAGGCCCTGAGACTGCGGCCGATCAACCTGGGCCCGTTTCGCGTCTGCGAGGGCGGCTATCGCTTCGGCACCACTTCGATTCCGGACGGAAAACGGGTATGGGTGATGACGGGCTCGGCGATGCGCGATTCGAGAAGGCTGGCGAAGCCGGGAGATTTCGACCCGCGTCGCCCCGCGTCGAGCTATCTCCACTTCGGCTTCGGCATGCACTGGTGCATCGGCGCCAGGCTCGCTCAGGCGCAACTGACCCAGACGTTCAAGGCGCTGCTGGTGTCCGGCCCTCCTACGCGGGTATCGCGGCTGGCATACCGAGGAACCTTCCCTGACCAGCTGAAGATCAAGTTCAAGATCAAGGAGTGAGCAATTGGATCCCTCTCTGATCACGACGGTGATTCCGTTCGCGCAAAGCGAGTTCGTCGCCGTCAACGACAAGATCCGCAGTTTCGACAACGACAAAGTGAGAGAGCGCCTCGACAAGGGCGAATTCGTTCACTTCCTCAGCGTCGTCGCTGTGCGCGAACCGTGTCCCTCCGAAGACTGGAAGGCGTCGCAAGGCGATGAGGCTGCCCTGTCGGCGTGGAGGAAAGCGATCCGCGGGGCATCCGCCAAGCCGGAGGACAGCACGGCCTATGTGATCGTCGAGATTGCCGCCGACTTCGCGGTGGAGCAGGCAACGGCACAGCTCGTCCGCACGTTCGGGACGGAAATCAGGGCTGTACTGCAAACCGCTCGCGTCTGGCCGCCTGCGGGCAACCCCGAAGCCGAGCCGGACGAGGAGGAAAAGAACAAGCTGACGAAGTTCCTACTGGAGCATCAGTGCCCGATCCGCGCCGGTTGGACGTGGGCGAACCGGCTGCGCGGCCCTGGAAAGCAGAGCCAACTCGGACAAACGCACATCGGTGCTCCCGGCATGACCGTCTCGCGGATCAAGCGCGAGAGGGAGCTCGCGCAGCGCATCGACGAGTACGTGCGAAGCCGCAGAGAACACGATAGTGACGCCGAGTGGGCTGACGCGTCGCCGCTCGCGCGGCTAGAAATGGTCCGCGCCTGGGTGTGGGGAGGCGGCACCAATGCGGGGAACGCGAAATGGGCATTCTCGGCCGAACGCGCGCCGTGCTTGCCGGCGGATCCCGCCAATCCTTGGAACGACACGGGGTACAACGCGCGCAATCCCCAAGCGCTGCGCGCGGTCGGCAGGATCATCCAGGGTCTTGCCTGGCCGTTCTACGGTTTCCTGGCCGCCGTCGTGGCAGGTCTCGCCTGGTTCTTCGCCAGACACAAGCCTATTCACGTCTCGCTCCGACTGCTCGTCGCATCCATCGTGGTCTGGGGCGCAGTGGCGCTCTTTCTGCGCGTCCGACGCCGCCGCTCGTGGGAAGTCTCGGCTGGGGTGGTCGGCGCGGTCGCGGTGCTGTGGCTCGGCTGGGTCTTCTACGAAAGTCAGGAGGTCTTCAACCTGCTCGTGTTCGAAGTTCCGAAGGCGATCGCAGTGCTGCTCGTGGTGACAGTGGCACTCGTGTTGATGCTCTATCGACGGCTTCGACGCCTCGAAGCCAAGGATCTCGTCGAAAGCAAGGTTCCCCCGTCGGATCAGATCGAGGCCTTGATGCGACAGGAGAACCGGGAGGGGTACGTCCAGAACCACATGGCGACGGTGTCGCGTCTGAAGCCGGGGTTGCTCCGCAAGGTGACATTGCGCCTGGCGTTCCTCGTTGTCGGCACCGGTCACCTGGTCGGACGACCGGGTTTCCTGGGCAAGAACGGAGTCATCCACGTGGCCCGGTGGATGCGCCTTCCCAAAACGTCCCTGCTGATGTTCTGGTCGAATTTCGACGGGACCTGGGAATCGTACGTCGCCGACTTCATTGCCGATGCGCCTACGGGAGTGACCGCGATCTGGAGCAATTGCGTCGGCTTTCCCCGCACCGAAGGCTTGTTCGGGAAAGGGGCGAAGGATCGCGACCAGCTCGTCAACTGGGCCCGCCGGCAACAGCAGCCAACGTTGTTCTGGTACTCGGGGTACCACGACCTGACCACCGATCGGATCCGGACCAATGCCGCCATCCGTCAGGGCCTGGCGTCCGCCGCGTCGGACGCCGACGCACGCGACTGGCTGTCCCTCTTCGGCTCATCGCACCGCCCCGCAGCTTCGCTCGATGCCGCCGAAATCCCCACCTTGATCTTCGGTGGCCTTTCGACGCGGCCGAAGGCGTGCATGTTGCTCTTCCGTCTGAGCGATCAGCCGGACATATCCCGGCAGTGGTTGCGCAGCGTTGAAAAGCACGTCACCTTCGGCGAGGCTCGACCGGGCAAGCCGGCGTTCGTGCTCGGCCTCGCCGCCTCGGCGCTGAAGAAGCTGGAGCTGCCCGACGCCGCCGTCGGCACGTTTCCAACGGCATTTCAGCAGGGCATGTGGCCGGCGTGGCGGGCGGCCGCCTTGGGTGATACGCACGACAACAAGCCGGAGAATTGGAACTGGGGCGGCAGCAAGGAAAAGAGTCCCGACGCGACGGTCATCGTCTACACGTACGGCGACCTCGCTCCCGGCCATGCGGACTCTTTGCCCGAACTGGTAAAGAGGCTTGAGCGAGATGGTGGAATTGCCGCGTTCGAGAAGATCCCTCTCGATCCTCCAGCGTCGCAGTTGGATCGCAGGAAAAAGGAGCGCTCCGGGGAAGGGTGGGACGCCTTGGGCGATGGACCCGCCGAGTCCTTTGGATTCACCGACGGCGTGTCGCAACCGGTCATTCGCGGAGCGCCGCGGACCGGCGGCAGCGCCGTCAGCGCAGACCTCGTGGAGCCTGGCGAGCTGGTGCTCGGGTACCCCGACAACACGAAGTGCCAGCCGCCGTCGCCTTGGCTGATCGCCAAACATGATCCACAACACTATCTTGCCAATGCGGGGACGGACCCATTCCGTCGCCGCCCCGAATTCTCCCGCTACGAACCCGAGTCCGGGGCACGGGATCTCGGCGCCAACGGAACCTTCCTGGTCGTGCGGCAACTCGAGGAAGAGGATGGCGCCTTCGAGGGGTGGTGCAAAGATACCTACGAAACCATGCGCACCGGCCTGGGCATCGATATCGACGCAGACCGGGTAGACGCCGCAGTCCATCTGAGAGAGAAGGCCGGCAAGGAGCCAACAGAGAACGAGCAGAAGGCACAGAGAAACCGGCAGCGACTCATCGCCTCTCTGCTGGTGGGGCGCTGGCCGGACGGTTCATCGCTGGTACGCAACCCGCGTTCGCCTGCCACTTCGAAGAACCCCGCGGCGCGCCCGGACAACGCCTTCCGATACGGCCTCGAAGACCCGCGCGGCTTCGCGTGCCCGTTCGGGGCGCACACGCGCCGTGCCAATCCGCGCGACACGCGGTTTCACGACAGCCCGGCAGAATCGGACATCGAGATCGACGGCGTGAATCGACATCGCATGCTGAGAGTCGGCCGAGGCTACGGCAGGTCGGAAGAGCTGCCTTCCAAAAAACGCGGCTTGATGTTCATGTGCCTCAACGCCGACCTCGAACGGCAGTTTGAGTTCGTCCAGAAGACGTGGTTGCTGAACCCGAACATCCATGGGCTGCAGGACGAGACCGATCCGCTGCTCGGTCGCGGCGAGAACCGGCATTTCACGGTCCCGACTCCCGCCGGGCCGGTCACCTTCCCGCTCAGAAATTTCGTGAAGGTAGTCGGTGGCGCGTACTTCTTTCTGCCAGGTCGCGCGACGCTTCGCTACCTCGCTCACGCGCGCAGTGAGTGGTTCTCTGCGCCGGCCGGGGCGCCCTCACCCCTGCAGAGCTCGCCAGTGCGCGTGAGCTTGCTCGAAGGTGCTGTCGCCGATGCCGAATGATGGCGAGCTTCCGATGAGAACGGGCTCGTTCTCGACGAATCCGTCGAGCCAGAGGTTCGCCACCTTCTCGATCAGTGCCAAATCGGCCCGCCGCATCGTGTCGCCTGCCATCTCGGTCAGGTTTGTGAACTCTGTCGTCGAGAGCCCGCGCGGAGGGTGCCATGTTCGCTCCCGGTCGCGCCAAGGCCGAATGAGCGGACTCAAGCGAACCACTCGGCTCGTTGTCGGCAGTTCTGGCAATCGTGCTCGTTCGAGCGCCATGTGCGCGTGGAACGTCGCAGCGCTTGGAGGGTCGGCGAGCACTGCGCCCGCCACCTTTCGGAGTTGCGCCCAAAGACCCGTCGATGCCCTGCGGGCAAAGGGTTCCGGAGCACCGTCGGCGGAACGCGCATGCATGATTGCTCCGGTTCCGATGCTGAGAACCCTGACGGCCTGTGCACGCTGCGGGTACTCGGACATCGCCTCGATGACGGCTGCGAGGACAGGGTTGTTGTAGCCAGCCAGACCGCCGTCCCAATAGCGTCGGCCGTCCACAACGGCTGGTTTCGCGTAGTACAAGATCGGCGCCTGCGTTGAGGCATGGACTGCGTCAATGAGCGGAACTCGACTTCGACGCTCGGATTCCGCTCCCTTTCCACGCCAAGTGGATCGGAAGAATGCTGCGCGCTCTGAATCGTAGTCGTATGCAGCGATGAGTAGCTTCAGATCGGTTCCAAGGACTGAAGGCCATTGGTCAAGCGGAATCGCTGAAGGCTGCCGATCCCCCTGGAGGCGGCGATGGTCGAGCAGCTGCGCGAGCGCGTCACGCTTGCCAGTCGACGAGTAGGGTGGAAACAGCGGCCGAAGGAACGTGTTCTTGAACACGCTGCACCACCGCGGGCAATACATTTTGCGCACGGTCGCTGCATTCGAATAGAAGCCCGCGATTTCGCGAGGCGAGAAGTTTGCAAGCAACGCCGCGAGAACGATGCTGCCTCCCGAATTGGCCGCCGCGAGATCGAACTTGCGAAGAATTTCGCGGCCCTCCGTCGTCGGACCGTACAACCGTCCCAAAGCGATCGCCAATACGCCCGCGAACGAGCCGCCCCCATCCAACGACAGGACGGAGATCGCACCGGCTGGATGCTTTGAAGCTGTCACCGCGCACTCTCAAGCTGCGACTGACCGCAAATCGTACCCTCGCCGCTGATCCGAACGTCTCGCATCCATACGCCAGCGCCCGATCACGTCCGGGCTGCTGGCGATGCAGCAACCCCTTGAGGGGCGCACAGGAACGGCACGACCGGCTCGACAAGTTGCCAAGCACGTGAGAGGCATTGCGCGACGAATCCGAAGCGTGAATAAGTCATACACCCAGTGCGCGGAAAGACACTGAACAGCTCGCCCGCGCTTCCTAGAGTGTCGTACGTTGATGGCATGGGGCCTTCGGCGTACGACTCGAGGAACGCCATGAGCAACTTCAGGTTCCGCGCCAAGCTCGATGACGCCGTCTTCGTGCTGGTCATCCTGGCCGGCTTTGCGGTGTCCGCCGCGATGGAGATCGGTGCGATGCTGCCGGTCTTCGAGCAAGCATCGGATTCGATCCCAGGGTCCCGCCAGTCAAATGGCGGGCTCTGTTTGTATCAATCGATCGAACTGCGCATTCGCAAGATTGCGGTTGCGAAGGCCTCAACGCCGCGTAGAGTCTGATCCGTCAAGACCAACAAGACAGGAGCCCTCATGAAAAATCTTCGGAAAGCCATGGTCGTGTGCGCGATCGCCTCGTTCTGCGTGAGCGCGCCTGCAGCGGAGAAGGCCAGCAAGAACGCCAAACGAGGACCGCCCATCGACTATTCGAAGGCGCTCAAGTTCGCCATCCCC
>Ga0307409_100001754_pt1 | contig 10946 bp, 8 predicted proteins | sample 322Ometagenome_2_FD_203888 | JGI IMG/M metagenome (GOLD analysis project Ga0307409, IMG submission 203888) | Maize rhizosphere microbial communities from greenhouse at UC Davis, California, United States - 322HYB-O-2 | ecosystem: Host-associated > Plants > Roots > Rhizosphere > Soil | place...
CTTCGGCATACACGCGCGCCAGTCGTTCGAATGGAAGTCGTCCCTCACGCAGCAGTGCGAGCGCGAGGTCGAGGCGCGACACACCTGCTGATACATCGCCTCCAAGAATGCTGAGCTCTGCTAAACTTACAAGCGCCGGGACCTCCTCCGCAGACTGCGCATCCTGCGATGCCAGCGAAAGTCCGTGCATCAACAGCCGCTCCGCACGATCCATCTCACCGCGCGCGAGTGAGAGTCTGCCGAGGTCATCGTAGATCGCGCTCAGCTGAGTGCTGTGCGATGTGTTGCCGAGAAGTCTCAGAGCTTCGTCAAGAGCTTCGCCCGCGCGTTCGGTGTCACCATCTTCGATACTGAGCGAAGCAACACGGCGCAGAAGTCGTGCTGTCTCTTCGTTGTGTCCGAGTGCACGGCGAATCCTGAGCGCTTCCTCCGTGTATTGTCGTCCCGCAGCCGACTTGCTCCTTCTCCACGCGACACCAGCAAGACGCTCGAGGAGATCAGCCGCGCGCTCTGATTCATCCGACATCTCCTCCAGCGAAGCAACCGCATTCTCGTAATGCGCCGCCGCATCATCCCATGCGCGCAGTCGAACGGCTTCATCACCCGCAAGCTTGGCGTAATACCATGCCTTCTCGTGATCCCCGCCGATCCGGAAATGAAATGCAAGCTCATCCAGTCGTGATGGCGTTCTGCCAACTCTCTTTTCCAGCACCTGAGCCACACGGCGATGAAGCAGCCGCCGGCGGCGCGAGATCAGGCTTTCATACACGGCTTCCTGCATCAGTGCATGCGGAAACGAGTACGAATCCTTGTGCTCGATTCTGTCTTCACGAAGCAGTTGATGCGCCACGAGCTGCTCCAGAACTTCGAGAAGCTCGAGCTCCGACATTCCGAGTACACCGCGAAGATCTTCGAAGTCGAACGAGCGTCCAATCACAGCCGCAACGGAGAGTGTCTCGATCGCGCGAGACTCCAGCGCATTGACGCGCTCGAGCACGGCTTCACTCACCGTCGATGGAAGCGGTGCGCGCTCCAGGATAGCCGCCGCTTCCTTGTTCGGCTCGAGTCCTCCACTGGTTGCGAGAACCGACAGCAGCTCCTCGACGAAGAAAGGATTCCCTTCGGATCGTCGCCAGATTGCAGCGGCAAATGCAGGATCGGGCTCCACGCCAAGCATGCAGCGCAGCATTTCACCGGTTTCGCTGCGATCGAGCGGCTGAACCCTGATGTCCTCTCCAACTCTGTCACGCGCCAATGAGCCAAGCAATCGGCGCAGCGGATGAGCGGAATGAAGCTCATCCGACCGATAGGTCGCGAGCACGAGCATCGCATGTGACGGCGCCCGGTGTGCGAGGTGATGCAGCAGCTCGAGCGATGTCTGATCTGCCCAGTGAACATCCTCCAGCACAAGCAGCATCGGCTCTTCTGCCGCGAGTCGCTCGAGAACGGCGAATATCAATTCGAACGGCCGGTCGCGCTCTCGATCCTGCGAAGGTTCGGTCGATTCACCAGTATTCGGAGGCTCGAGCTGCGGAAAGATCGGCGCGAGGACAGCTCTCAACGGACCGAGGAATTCGGCAGCCGCCTGGCCTTCGCCTTTGGCGATTCGAAACCGCAACGCGTTCATGAGCGGTGCGTACGGAACCGACGATTCAGTGCTCGTGCACCTTCCTTCAATAATTCGAATCTGCCGGCTCGATGCCTCATGCTTCAGATCTCGAACGAGACGGCTTTTGCCGACACCCGCGTCCCCGCCAAGGAGCATCAGTCTCCCCGATCCGCGGATAGCATCATCCAGCCGCTCGACGAGGGCGTCGAGCTGCGACTGGCGACCAATCGATGATGGACAAACGAGTGGTGATCGAATCATGCGGCGGTCAGAATGTCGCAGTTGTCATTCTCGCGCAACTGTTTCACGATGCATACCTTCTCGCGCATGCTACGTCATGTTTTTCTCATAGGCATGGTTTGCGCCGCAGGAGCAGCAGGAGCTCAAGGTCAGCCCGCACCAAGAACGATTCTCGCTATCGGGGCGCACGCCGGCGATATGGAGCTCACCACCGGTGCATTGCTGCTGAAACAGCACAAGGCGGGCGACCGGATCGTGATTCTTCACATGACGCTAGGCGAAGGCGGCAATCCCAGAATGTCGTCGACGGCGTATGGAGCGCAGAAGCGCCGCGAAGCGCTGGCAGTCGATTCGGCTCTTGGCGCACAAGCGATGTTCGCTCCGTACAAGGATGGAGAGCTGCCCGACGATGAGGCCGTACGACTCTACGTCGCGAATGTCATTCGACAGGTAAAGCCGACACACATATTCACGCATTGGAAAAAAAGCATTCATAAGGACCATTCGCGCACCAGCGCCATCGTTCAGGATGCTGTCCTTCTCGCCTCGCTCGAAGGAGTCGCCACGGGAACGCCGGCGCACCGTGGAATTCGCGGCATCTGGTACGCGGACAACTGGGAGGATGCCGAAGATTTTCAGCCGTACATCTATATAGATGTCTCCCGTGAGGTTCAGGAATGGAAGGAGGCCGTTACGAAGTACGAATTCGTGCGCGGTGGAATCTCGAGCTTCAGGTATATCGAGTATTACGATGCCCTCGCAACCGTTCGCGGTGCGGTCTCCGGCAAGCCGCGGGCGATCGCTTTCGATATCGACGCATTCGGAAAGCGCCGAGTGCTTGACTCCCTGCCCTAGGTTCGGCAAAGTAATCTCTCCATATGTTTGGATTTGCTGAGAGCTGCTTTTTCCGGACGACGGTGAGCCGAGCAGGACTGTCGTTCATTTTCCTAGTACGTTGGAGGTTTGATGCGCCGCTTAACCATGCTCCTCTCACTCGCCCTCGTATCGGCTTGCGCCGACGCGAACCGTCCCACCGCGGTAAATCCGGATGACCGCGCTCTCTCTTCAGTGCGCAATGCCGTTGACACTACGCTTCTTCCCGACCTCATGGTCGACAGTAAGGCTACTCAGCAGAACTGGGTGACTCGCGTTGAAGATTTCCCCGCGAACTTCTGCAGCGTAATCGAAGGCGGCGTAGAGGCAGGAACGCACACCGTAATTCGGTTCACGGTCACCACGCCAAACATCGGCAAGGGCGATGTGTTCGTCGGAAGCCCGCTTCAACACATGGATCCCAATGGTGACGGCAGCTTCGCCGATGCAGACGGGCTCTTCGAGTTCGCCTCGTGTCACGCGCATTTTCACTTCCAGCATTACGCCGAGTACAGTCTCATCGACTCCAACGGCAAAGTGTGGAAGGCTGCCAAGCGCGGGTTCTGCATGCTGGACACTGATCCGTTCAATGTCGGCACCGGCGACGGCACGTGGAGCTACAGAAATTGTGGCACCGAAACACGCGATGGATTCCAGGGAATCAGCGATGGCTGGTCTGACACTTATGTCTTCAAGCTCGGCGGCCAGTACTTCGTTCTCGACGGAGGAGATGGCCAGCCTGTAGTTCCGCCGGGACAGTACACAATCAAGGTCGTCGTGAATCCGCCCTATGCTCCACCGCGCCGCGGCGGTTGCCCGCGCGCAACGGATCCGGACGGAAACTGCCGGCAGTTCGCCGAAACCGATTACACGAATAACGTCGGAACGGCATCGGTGACAATCACGGATCATCCCGGTCGCGCAGGCTACGGTCCCCTCAAGAACAACACTGACAAGATTACGGCCGACGACGAGATCGATCACAAAGGACAATAAGTGAAGGTTGTTCGCTTTATCGTTGTGGCACTCGCGATTGCGAGTGCCACACCGTTATTGGCCCAAAGGCCGCGAACCTTCATAAGAATCAATCAGCTCGGTTACGTACCTTCCGGGCCCAAGACCGCCGTTGCATGCTCGCTCGACACCACGAGCATTCGCACCTTCACCGTGCAGGATAGCGACGGTCACGTAGTGCTCGGCCCGAAGAAAGCAGTTGCATCAGGGTCGTTCGCCGCATGCGCTTCGACGCATCGCCTGGATTTCTCCTCCCTCAGAAAACCCGGACGTTATACAGTCGTCGCGGGTGGTGCGGCGTCGCCCCCGGTATTCATTGCTGCGAATATCTACCACGGTGCGGCGGATACTCTGCTCGTCTACATGCGGCAGCAGAGATCCGGATTCAACACGGTAGTAAAGGATTCGGTTCACAAGTACGACGGTCGCATAGTGGATCATCCGACGCGCACGAACGAATTCATCGCCGTGTCCGGTGGTTGGGCCGATGCGTCAGATTATCTCCAGTACGTAACGACATCCGCGAACGCGACGTTCGTGATGCTGATGGCGTACCGCGATAATCCAAAAGCGTTCGGCGATAAATTCGACGCACGCGGTCTCGCCGGTGCGAATGGAACCCCGGATATACTCGACGAAGCCAGACACGGACTCGACTGGCTTCTTCGCATGTATCCCGGCGGCGAAGACATGTTCAATCAGATCGCAGATGACCGCGACCACACGTACTTCGACTTCCCGTGGCGCGACTCGTCCGATTACGGATGGGGAAAGGGAAAGGAACGTCCCGTCTATCCGTGCACGGGGAAACCGCAGGGACTATTCAAGGCAAAGAACCGGTCCACAGGATATGCCTCCACGGCGGGCAAGTACGCAGCTGCGTTCGGAATCGCATCAGTCGTGTTCGCGAAAACCGATCCCGCGTTCTCGAGGACGCTGAAGGACCGTGGAGTTGCGGCTCAACGGCTTGGCCGGCTTCACGAAGGAGTATGTCAAACCGCGCCGGCTGTGTCTCCCTACTTCTACGAAGAAGACAACTGGCACGATGACATGGAGCTCGGAGCTGCGTCACTTGTCGACGCGACCGGCGAGATTCACTTCCTGGGTGAAGCTCTTCTTCATGCGCGCAACGAGCCGGTCACTCCATGGATGGGCAAGGATACCGCGAATCATTACCAGTGGTATCCCTGGCACAACAACGGTCATTACGAAGTCTGGCGAAATGGATCACGCGGCGAGAAGGCGCAGATGGCCGCCTTCTATAGAAGGGGACTGCAAGCCGTTGTCGATCGCGCTGATAATGGTTTCCGGGCAGGAATTCCGTTCATCTGGTGCTCGAGCAATCTGATGGCGAGCTTCGCGACTCAGGCTTACCTGTACCGGCAGATGACGGGCGACAATCGCTTCCGCGAATACGAAGCTGCCGCGCTCGACTGGTTGCTCGGCGCAAATCCATGGGGAGTCTCGATGATCATCGGCCTCCCCGCCCATGGAGTTTTTGCGCGCGATCCACACGCGGTCATTACAAGCCGCATGGGACTCCAGCTCACAGGCGGCATGCTGGATGGTCCGGTCTACCGATCGATTTATCAGAATCTCAAGGGCATCTCGCTCCACAAGCCCGACGAGTACGCGGCATTCAATACAGGCTTCATCGTCTATCACGACGATGTCGGTGACTATTCCACCGACGAGCCCATCATGGATGGGACGGCCAACCTGACGTACCTCTTCGCTGCGATGGCCGGCAACCGGAAGTAACACATGCCCGAGCTGCCCGATGTAACTGTCTACGTCGAGCTGATCGCAGCGAAAACCATCGGAAGGAAAATCGAGCGGGTGCGGATCGCGAGTCCCTTTGTCGTGCGCTCAGTCGATCCTCCTGTTCGTGACGTCGAAGGAAAAATGGTTCGCGAAATTCGTAGAATTGGAAAACGGATTGCGATTGGCCTCGATGACGATCTCTGGATCGTGATTCATCTGATGATCGCCGGACGTTTCAGATGGCTGAAGCCGGGCGCGAAGATTCCAGGCCGATTAGGACTTGCCGCGTTCGATTTCGAGAATGGAACGCTCGTCCTTACAGAGGCAGGTACACAGCGTCGCGCGTCGATCACGGTGGTGAGGGGCGAAGGATCTCTCGCCGATATCGACCGCGGTGGTGTCGAGCCTCTCGAAGTAGATGAGAAGACCTTTGCAGAACAGCTCGCGCGTGAGAACCACACGCTGAAGCGGTCGTTCACAGATCCGACGTTGTTCAGCGGTATCGGTAACGCGTACTCTGACGAGATTTTCCATCGCGCGCGAGTCTCGCCGATAAAGCTGACGTCGCGATTGACGCCCGACGAGGTGACTAGGCTCTATCATGCCACACGCGAACTTCTCACGGAATGGACAGAGCGTCTGCGCAGTGAAGCAGGTGGAGAGTTTCCCGCGAAGGTCACCGCTTTTCACGATGAGATGGCGGTACATGGCAAATATGGCAAGCCGTGTCCCGTATGCGGCTCACCCGTTCAGCGAATCAGGTATGCGAGCAACGAGACCAACTACTGTGCGCGATGCCAGACCGAAGGAAAGCTGCTCGCCGATAGAGCACTTTCGCGTTTACTGAAGAAAGACTGGCCGAAGTCTATCGACGAGCTGTAGCAGTAGCCTCGCTGAGAAGATCAGATCGCTGGGTCGCGAGTGATTGACCGCCATCGCATACCAATACTGCACCGGTGATGAACTGCGCGGCGTCCGAGCAGAGAAACAGTGCGAGATCGGCAATCTCGCTTTTCTTCGCAAAGCGGCGCAGCGGAATCATCTGCATGAACTGCTTTCGTGCTTCGGGAGTAGGAGCGAGCCTGCTCATTCCCTCCGTCTCATCGACAGCTCCTGGCGCAATCGAGTTCACCCGCACACCCATCGGCCCCCATTCGATTGCAAGCGTTCTCGTGATCATGTCGACACCTGCCTTTGCCGCGCACACGTGAACCTGCATCGCCATTGGAATGAACGCCTGCATTGCGGAGATGTTCACGATCGATGCTCCCGGTTTTCTGAGATGCTCGAAGGCCGCCCTGCAGGTGTTGAACGTGCCGAGCAGATCGATGTCTACGACCGCCTTGAAGCCGTTGGCCGACATGCCGAGTGCCGGTGCAGGAAAATTTCCGGCAGCGCCACAGACGAGTATGTCGATTTCACCAAAGTGCTCGCGCGCTGAATGAATCGCTGAAGCAAGCGCGTCGTAGTCGCGGACGTCGGCGGGAAATCCTGCAGCTTTGCCTCCCGCTTTCTCAATCGCTTCTGCCGCTTTGTCGAGCTTCTCTTTCGTTCGACCGATCAATCCGACACTTGCGCCATGTTCGGCGAATCGCTCGGCAATGGCGAGATTGATTCCACTGCCCCCTCCCGTGATGACGGCGACCTTTCCATCGAGAGTGCGGGAACCGAATGCCGGGCTCATCGTTTACTCCTTCGACTTCGTTTGACTACGTGGTCGGGCCCGTCAGCGGAATACATGTCACCCGCGGCGAGATCGGACGCCCGCTCCAGAACGCGGCGATTGAGCGAAAGAACTATACCGTTCTCGGTTTGTCGCTCGACAAGAAGGTCGGCGGCGCGGAGGTGGGCAACATGATGTGATATCGTCGGCTTGGAGACCTTGAACAACTTCGAGAGCTCGACTGAAGTCATCGGCGATCGCGCAAGCGTCGTCGCGATCGCGTATCGCGTTGTATCTCCGAGTGCCTTGAATACCAGCGCCGGATCTCTCACCGCTTTTTGAGTTGCAGTACGCTGCGGTCCTTTTTCAGAAACTGGAGAAAGACTTGTGTCGAGGATCGGAACGTAGAACGTGGTGCGCTCATGCGAGTCTTTATATGCAGCCCACAGCTTTGCAACGTTGAGCGCAGATGGAATGACGTGAACTGCGAGAGTCTCACGCGCACTGACTGACGCCGGCAGTTGTTTTTCGGATGCAAACGCAGCGAATCCCTTTCGCGTGATAGCCGTTCTCATCGCGCGCGCCAGCATCGTCATCTGCGTCTCGAGCAGAGACCATGTATCTCCGAATCCTACCTGCCAGAACATCTCGAGTGCGCTCACCGCCTCCGAGCGATATGCCGAAGGCTGAGATACTATCCGCTCGAACGCATATGCAGATGCGTTGTGTGCATCGAATGGATGAAGGCCGAGAAGACTGAGCAGCTTCTCCTGCGTTTTCAATTCTGCGGTTACTGTACGCTTCAGCGAAGTGCGCCCGGACATCAGCCCATCCACCGCCCCTTCGGTCTTGAATGCGCCGCCAAGTACAGCTCGCTGAAATGCGGCATCATCCATCGTGGTTAGAGCCGATATGATCTGCGCGAACGATATCGATGGCGGCTGTTCGCGGAGCGCATCGGCGAGAAGTGGCCACATCAAGGGACACGGTGCGACACGCGCTATTTCGGTTCGTGCGCGAGCGGGAATTCGCCGTTCCATCTCGCGTCTCCAGCCCGATAAGCGCTCGCCGGCGCCGCTCTCGAGCGCCTGCAGTGCGTAGAAGATCTCGAAGCGGGGCGTTACATCGACCGTGACACTTTCCACCTGAGTTAGATACGGGTCTAACTGCCTTTTCGCAAGCCCTGGCCGCGCGAAGACTCGAGGAGAAACAGTCCGTTCGTTGCATCGATCCTCACCGTTCCGCTCTTGCCCACATCGCTGCCAAGAATTCCATCCAGACTCACGAACGAGCTGAATGCGGGGGCGAAAACCAGGACCTTCCGAAGCACGAGCGCCTGTCCGCCCATGGTCGCGCGGAGCTCATCGACAAAGCGGCCATGCACAATCGCGATACCGGCAAGTCCACCTACAAGCCGCCGCTCGCCTCTGAATGTGCGCGCTTTCGTTTTGATCAGAAGACCGTCGGTCGAATACGTCTCCTGCGCGCCGGTGTCGAGATTGAAGTGCAGTGGCACTCCCTTCGACGTCACAAGACGCACCACTGGCGTTCCAATCCAGAACAGGTTGCGACCGGTGCGCGGAAGTTTTGCGTTGGGCTCCGGCCTCATCATCGTCACACGATGATTGATATAGTCGATGCGAATATCGAGGCGGCTTATGATGTCATATCCAACTACGCCTTCGATCTGTACGATTGCGGGAACACCGAACGCATCACCGATGCGAACCTGCATTCTTTCGTTCGATACGATGAGCGCAGTCGTATTTCTTATGTCGATGCCGCCCAGCTGAAGACGCGCGATTGCGCCGGCCTGCGCGGGAACTCTACCTGTCGTCGTCGCAACTTCCAGAGTATCAGGCGTGAGCGGTTTGATACCACACTCGGCCGCAACGCCGGCCGATAGAATCGACATGCTGGATCCCGTATCCAGCCAGAACGCGTGCCGCTTTCCTTCCACCGTTACTTCGATCATCGGAATTCCCGATGGCGAGAGAAGAAGCGGAAGCACCACCGGCTTTTCGGGAAACGTCATCCTGCGCGGCGGCACTCGCCGAAACGCCGCCGCCCATGACTCGACTCCGGCTTTGTCCGAAGCTCCACTCGTGGCCGTGTTCCTTCGTCCCATGCTGTCGAGCTCGGCAAGGAGCTTCCAGTTGTCACTGTACTGGAGCATTGCGGTCATGAGAATTCTCGATGCGGTAACGACATTCGAATCGACAGCTGTAGCCCGAACACCATCGAGAGCCAGCGCAGCATCTTCGTGTCGACCGGACATAACGAGGCCGAGTGCCTTTGCGAATTCGCGCTGTGATTCCGACACCTCGTGCCTGGATATGAAACCGGTATCGAGATTCGCCATCGCCTCCCAGAAGCTGTGGCTTCCGGAATTGATGACAGTGGATTTTCGTGGCGCGTGGGTCGGGTCGATGGCGATGCTTGCCGGCACATATACGAGCACCGGCTTCGCTGGTCCGCACGACGCTGCACCGCCGGCCAGCACGGCAATGGATGAGATCAGTTTGAGAACGCGAAATGCGAGGCTCAAAGGCAGCGGGGTTGACGTCCGCACCTAATATGGGGCGCGGTACAGGATTGCAAACTGATCTCGCGGCTGCGGCGTATAATGAGTGCAGTCTCAACCATCAATATCTGGACAAATGACAGAGAAGATCCGCAAAACCGACGAGGAGTGGCGCGCTCAGCTCACTCCCGAGCAGTATCGAATCACGCGAAAGAAAGGCACCGAGCCCGCGTTCACCGGCAAATACAACGCATCGAAGGAGCCGGGCATTTATCGCTGCGTCTGCTGCGGCAATCCACTGTTCGATTCAGACGACAAGTTCGAGTCGGGCACAGGATGGCCAAGCTTCACCAGGCCGAGCACGGAGGAAAGTGTCGAGACCGAGACCGACAGCAGTCTGTTCATGAAACGAACCGAAGTTCATTGCAGTCGCTGCGATGCGCACCTCGGCCACGTGTTCGACGATGGCCCTGCACCAACCGGCCTGCGCTACTGCATCAACTCGGCGTCGCTTGAAAAAATGGACAAGCCCGCCTGAGTCACCCTTTCCGGCGCCCCGCTGCGGGCGCCGTTTTTTTTGCAGGTGCTTTTGGTCTTGGCGGCCGACCAACCGTTGCCTTCGCCGCAGCGCTCTCGTTGCCGATGCGATCGACTGCGGAAACGAAAACTTCGTCCGGCGCTCTGGATTCAGATCCGCCATCGAACATGTGGATTGTTTGAGCTCCCGGGAGAATCTGCGTAGACCAGTCGGGACCGTATCTGTATCGCAAAACCCACAGCCAGGGTTTTTCCTTTCCTGTCGAGACGAACGTAACCGTCGTTGCGCGAGTGACAGAATCCTTCATCAGATATGCGGCCGGCTTTCGCGGAGGAATACTGTCGAGCCAGGGAGATGCGGGAACCAGTGCAGGGCCCGCATAAGGACCGGCTAGAAGCTTGTCGACGATGCTGTCTCTGTTCTGCATGAAAACTTTCGCGCTGAAATGCACATTACCGCCGGCGCCTTCAGTGAGTCGAGTCGTGCTGATCTGATCCAGAATCTCCTGGGTCTTCCAGTTGTTGTCTCCGGTTCCGCCAACTCGACTCGTGAAATTTCCCGGCCAGATGTTGCGTCTCTTTGTATTCTCGGAGATCCACCAGTTGAGCAGCACCGGATAGCTCGCGTCCTGACGCGCGATCGGCCAGTACAGCTGTGGCGTGAAGTAGTCGAGCCAGCCTTCGTTCAGCCATTTCTTCGAGTCCGCATACAGCTCGGAGTA
>Ga0307409_100001755_pt1 | contig 10945 bp, 8 predicted proteins | sample 322Ometagenome_2_FD_203888 | JGI IMG/M metagenome (GOLD analysis project Ga0307409, IMG submission 203888) | Maize rhizosphere microbial communities from greenhouse at UC Davis, California, United States - 322HYB-O-2 | ecosystem: Host-associated > Plants > Roots > Rhizosphere > Soil | place...
CGCCGGTAAGCCGCGCGGTACCCAGCCGGGTCTCCGCATCGGCGATGGCCACCAGCTCCGTCACGTTGGCGTCCAGCGCATCGGCCACGGCGTTCAGCCAGGCGGCCCGTTCGACGTCGGACGCTGCCGCCGCGGCTTTGGCCGCCCGGGTGGCGGCGGCCGTCTGGGCGGTGAGTTCGAGCGTTGCAGTTGTCACAGTGAGTTCCTGTTCTGGTTGTCAGCGGATGGTCCGGAGAAGGCGAACCCCAGCCCCGGCCTGCCCGCGAGGGTGAGCCGGCTGTCACGGACCTGCACGGGCGACGGCGAGTCCAGCACGCCGAGTTGTTCGAACGACGCGTCTTCGACGTCCTCCACCAGCGTGGGTTCGGCCATGGTCAGGGCGAGCTGGCCGGAAAGTTCCGGCAGCAGGTGCGGCATGACCCTGATGCTGTGGGTGCGGGCCAGTTCCACGATCCGGCGGAACGGGGTGATGCCGCCCACCCGGATGATGTTGGGCTGGATGATGTCCACCGCTTCCGCCTCGATGAAATCGCGGAAGCGGTAGATGGTGTGCAGGTTCTCGCCGAGCGCGATGGGCACGGGTGAGTGCTTGCGCAGCCTGCGGTACGCCCAGAGGTCGTCCGCCCGGAGGGGTTCCTCGAGCCATTCGAGGCCGGACTCCGCCAGCACGTCCAGGGCGCGGAACGTGGTGGGCAGGTCCCAGCGCTGGTTGGCGTCAATCATCAGCTTCCGGTCCGGTCCCAGGACCTTGCGGACAGCGGCCACGCGTTCCGCGTCTTCCCGGATGTCCGGTTTACCCACCTTGATCTTGACGGCGTTGTGCCCGGCCGCCACCCAGCGTTCCACCTGCGCCACGAGCTCCCCGAGTGAATAATGCAGGTTCACGCCGGAGCCGTACACCTCCACGGAATCCTGGCGCTGGCCGAGCAGCCCGGTCACCGAGGTTCCGGCGCGGCGTGCCTGCAGGTCCCACAAGGCAAGGTCCGCTCCGGCCATGGCGATGGTGGTCAGTCCCCCGCCGCCGGCTTCGTGCAGCCGCTTCCACAGCTGGTCCCACACTCCCTCGGGGTTCGCTTCGAGCCCCGTGATGAAGGGCGCGACGTCGAAGTCCAGGAGGGCTTTGACCGCCTGCGGGCCGATGGTGGGGGTCCAGGAAAACCCGTGGCCCGTGCCGCCGTCGTCCGTCCGGATTTCGGTGACGATCACGTGGTTTTCCGGTGCCTCCACTCCCCAGCTCCGCAGGAGCGGAACCGTGAGGAGGCGGGTAGAGAGCCCGGTGATCCGGGGCAGCGTCCGCACTGCTGCGTCCACGGCGGCAACCATTAGCGGCCGGCCAGCTCGTAGCCCTTGGCCAGGATGGATTTGAGCTGGACCAGCTGATCCTCGGTGGGGTCAACCAGCGGAGCCCGGACCGGACCGACCGGCAGGCCGCCCAGGCGCAGCCCGGCCTTGATCAGGGAGACGCCGAACCCCGGGGTCTGGTCGCGGAGCCGGACCAGCGGCGCGTAGAAGCCGTCCAGCAGGGCGTGCCTGCGGTCCTCGTCGCCGGAGGTGTAGGCGTCGTAGTAGGCCTTGGCGATTTCCGGAGCCATGGCGAACGCGGCCGAGGAGTAGAGCGGGATGCCCAGGCCGCGGTAGGCGCCCTGGGTCAGTTCCGCGGTGAGCAGGCCGTTGAAGAGCAGGAAGTCCTGGCGTCCGCTGGCGTTGACGGCGCTGACGATCTCCTGGGCCAGGCCAACATCGCCCAGCCCGTCCTTGAAGCCGATCACCTTGGGGTTGGCGGCGAGCCGGGCCATGGAGGCTGCGGTGTACTTCGCGTTGCCGCGGTGGTAGACGATCACCGGCAGTCTGCTGGCCGCGGCCACCGTCTCGATGTACGCCACCAGGCCGTCGGCGGGTCCGGTCACGAGGTACGGCGGAAGGACGAGCAGCGCGTCGGCACCGGCTTCCTCGGCCACGCGGGCGCATGCAAGTGCATGGCCCAGCGGCCCGCCGGCGCCGGCAACAACCGGCACCTGGCCAGCGACGGCTTCGACGGCGGCTGCCACCACGGTGCGCACCTCGTCAATGCCCAGCGCGTGGAACTCGCCGGTGCCGCAGGCCGGGAACACGCCGCCCGGGCCGTGGGGCAGGCGGGAAGTGATGTGCTCCTTGAGGATGTCCACATCCACGGCACCTTCCGGGGTGAAGGGTGTGACCGGGAAGAACAGTACGCCGTCGAAATTCATGGGGTCTCCTTTGATCCTGTGCCGGCCGCGACCAGCAGGGCGGGGGTCTCGTCGTTGAGGGTGGTTTCAGTCTTCAGTTCGGTCCGCCAGCTGCGTTTCGGTTCCCAGCCGAGCAGCTCGCGGGCCTTCGTGATCGAAAAGGCCGGGCTGGTGCCCGTGAGTCCGGCGGAAAGCTCCGAGCTGCCGGGGAGGAACTGCGGCATCAGTTCGGCAAGCGGTGCGGTGGCCAGCGCGTCGGCGGCTCCCACGAAGAAGGTCTGGCCGTTGGGGATGGTGTCCATTTTGGCCAGCAGCAGGTCCAGGAAGTCCGCCACGTCGCGTGCATCCACATAGTTGAAGAGGGCCGGCGCGGACAGGGCGGGATCGGCCAGCCGTTCGCGGACGGTATGGCCCTGCTGGGTGGGCGCGCCCGCCCACTCCTCCGGCGAGATCACGTAGCAGGGCCGGAACGCCGCGTAGCGGATGGCATCCCCCTGCGCGGCGGCGAACATCTGTACGGTCTGTTCGGCAATGAGTTTGGACAGCGCATAGGCGTTCCAGGGTTTTGGCGTGGTGCGCTCGTCCACCGGGAAGCCTTCCGGCAGCCAGCCCGCGGGCGAACCGTAACCCAGTACCGTGGGGCTGCTTGCCGTGACGATCTTGCCGATGCGCAGTTCGGTGGCCGCGCTGATCACGGCGTACGCCAGCCTCGTGTTGGTGCTGAAAATGACGTCTTCCGGGGCGCTGAACGGCACGGCGATCGCGGCAAGGTGGACGACGGCGTCGGGCGCTGTTTCACGCAGGAGGCGTTCAGCCTCCCCCGGCGCCAGGAGGTCGGCAGTGCGCTGCTCGACGCCGTCGGGCAGCTGCCCGGCGGGAACGGCGTCGCGGTCCACGGAGATGACCTGGTGGCCGGCAATGGCGAGGCCGGCAACAACGCTGCGCCCCAGCCTGCCGGAGCCGCCGGTGACAAAAATCCTGCTCATGGTGATTCCTTTAGGTTGTCGGACGCTGGCTAGGCGCCGCGGCGGAGGTCGGCGCCGAGGTCCAGGTCCGCGGTGCGGACCGGGAGCCCGGATTCCAAGGAGGCGTTGCCGGCGATGCCCACGGACACGGAGCGAAGTCCGTCCAGGTAGCCGGAGGGCCGTCCCAGGGGGTCCTCGCCGGGGCCGTTGAAGAGATCGGACAGGAGCAGCGCGTCGCCGCCGCCGTGGCCGCCCTCGCCGTTGACGATCGGCACCTCATAGGCCGCCTCCCAGTGGCGCTGGACCACCAGGCGTTCGCCGTTGCGGCGGACGGCATCCTCCTCATCGACCGGCGTCGCCGAGGGATCCACCACGGTCTTCTTGTCGGTGCTGTGCAGGACAGCCGCACGCTCCACCACTTCGAGTTCCGCCCGGCCCTCGGTGCCGTTGACCGCCACGCGGTAGCCTTCCCACGGGCTGTGGGCGTTGAGCGAGTAGCTCAGGCGCGGACCGCCCTGGTATTCCACCACGAGGGCCAGGTTGTCCTCGATGGTGATGCCGGCCGTGAAGACATCCTGGTCGCGGCGGTAGCCGTCGAAGTGCTCGTTGTCCAGGAAGAGCGCCTTGAGTCGCTCATCCTCGCGGAGGTCCAGCGCAAAGGGGTCCTTCCCGGCCGTACCTGTTCCGGCGTCGGGCGTTCCGGCGGCGGTTCCGGCGTCGGGCGTGCCCCGTTCCGGACGGGGGCCCAGGCCGCGCTCGGCGGCGTTCCTGTCCCCGTAGAACTTCAGGCCGCCGGAAGCGAAGACCCGCTCCGGGACGTCGTCGATCCACCAGTTGACCAGGTCGAAGTGGTGGGATGCCTTGTGGATCAGCAGGCCGCCGGAGTTCTTCTTTTCGCGGTGCCAGCGGCGGAAGTAGTCCGCGCCGTGCACCGTGTCCAGGACCCAGCTGAAGTCGATGGACGTGACCTTGCCGATCACACCGCTCTGGATGATTTCCTTCAGGGCGCTGTTGCGGGGCGAGTAGCGGTAGTTGAAGGTGACCACCACGTTGCGGCCCGTTTCTTCGACGGCCTTGGTGATCCGGCGGCATCCCTCGGCATCGATGGTCAGCGGCTTTTCGACGACGACGTCGGCGCCCGCTTCCAGCCCTTCCACGATGTAGTCGGCGTGGGTGTAGTCGGGGGTGGTCACCACAACACGGTCAATGTCGTTGTCCCGGATGAAGGCGGTCAGATCGGCGGGATCAAAGGCAGCCACGGGGCCGGGTGCACCGAGTTCCTGGATGAGCTTCTGGTAGAACTCGACACGGCCGGGGTTGACGTCGGAGAACGCCACCAGCTCGGCGGTGTCCGAGTGCTTGCCGAAGATGGCACGGATGTACATTTCCGACCGGCCGCCCGTGCCGATCAGGACGAACCGGGCCTTGCGGACAGGGTTGGCGGAGCGGACAGAGCTGGCGGCTGCGTCGGCAGTTGTGTCGTCGGGTGCGACGGCGCTGCCCGGATTGACGGTGTTGGCTATGTTGCCCATTGCGGTAGGACCCTTTCGGAAGGCAGGAACGCTGGCCGCTTGACGGCCGGTAATGGTGCGGTGAGAATAGTGAGAAAGCGTTTTCTCGGAACGTTATAAGCTTTGTATCAAGACTCTGGCGGTCACGTCAACCATCCCCCTCCCCGTTCCGGGGAGGCCCGTACGGGGAAACCCCGAACGGGATGACAAAAACGGGGAGGAGTCGGAGAAGCCCGGAAAGGGGCCACATGGGCAGGAGAGCCACCACCCGGCGAATCGGCATTGCCGACGTCGCCCTCAAGGCCGGTGTTTCGCATGCGACCGTCTCGCGCGTCATGAACGGCAACTTCACGGTTGACCCCACCATCGCCGCCCGGGTCCGGGCGGCAGCCACCGAGCTGAACTACCAGCCGAACCCGGTGGGCCGCAGCCTGGCGCTGGGCAAGACGGACACCATCGGAATTGTGGTGCCGGACCTCTCCAACCCGACGTTCCAGGCCATCCTCCGCGGCCTCAGCATGGCGGCCGCCCAGGACGGCTACCGCGTCCTGATCGCCGATTCCTCCGAAGTGTCCAGCGAGGAAGCCATCCTTGCCGGCGAGGCGCGCCGCCGCTGCGACGGCCTGGTGCTGTGCGCGCCGCGCATGGCCGACGCCGAGCTGGAAGAGCTGGCGCCGTCGCTCCAGCCCATGGTGCTGATCAACCGCACCACCGTGGACACCCATACGCCCAGCCTCATGGTGGACTACGGCCAGGGCATCCAGGAACTGGCGGAGCACCTCGTGGGCCTGGGCCACACCCGGATCGCGTTCCTGGCCGGCCCCGCCCGGAGTGCGTCGAACGGCCTGCGCCTCGCCGGGCTGGAAAAGTTCACGGCGGCCCACCCGGGGATTGAGCTCCAAATGCTCGACGGCGGCTCCACCTTCGAGGCAGGGCACCAGTCAGTGGAGGCGGTCCTTGCCAGCGGTGCCACCGGCATTCTGGCCTTCAACGACCTCGTGGCCATGGGACTGCTGAGCGGGCTCCACGAGCGCGGGGTCAGGGTCCCGGAGGACATGTCCGTCACCGGCTTCGACGACATTCCCTTTGCCCGCTACACCACCCCCACGCTCACCACTGCCGCGGTTCCCATCACCGAACTGGGCCAGCAGGCGTGGCACCGGATGCGGGACCTGATCCGCAACGTCCCCACCGACGCGATCGCCGAAGGACCCACGGTGTTCCAGCCGCGGCTCGAGGTCCGCAGCAGCACCGGGGCCGCCAAATCCTAGCCCGTCGCTAGGAGTTTTTGTCCAGATAATGGCACTTCGGACCCTTTTTGGAGCCATTATCTGGACAAAAACTCTCAGCCAGGGCGGCCCGCTGCGGGCGGAGCGAGTAGGACGTCGACGAGCTGCGTCAGGCCATCCGCCATGTCCACGCTCTTGTCGTAGAGCCACTGCAGCTGCAGGCCGTCGAAGGCCGCCACCACCAGCCGGGCCAGCATCGTGGCGGACACATCCGTGCGCACTTCGCCGGCGCTTTGGCGGCGGGCTATATCCTCCGCCAAATCCGCCACCACCTGGGCATAGCGCTCCTGGAAATAGGGGTGGGAATCATGCCCGGGATCATTCGCCGTCGCTGAAGCCACGGCATAAAGCGTGGTGAGCCCCGGTTCCTTGCGGTTACGCTCGGCGATCGGCGCCATCAGCCGCAGGCCCACTTCCTCGCGCTCGCTGGCGGCCAGGCTCCGCCGGTCCCGCTCGGCAAGGACCGCCGTCAGCAGTTCCTGCTTGCCCCGGAAGTAGTGGAACAGGGTGGCTTCCTTGACCCCCACCAGCTCGGCCACGCGCTTGAGCGCCGTCCCTTCGAAGCCTTCCGTGGCAAAAACATCAGTGGCCGTCTGGATGATCTGCTCGCGGCGCTCCGCTCCCTTTGCATACTGACCGCGTGGCTTCGACGTTGACATTGAGCCAGTGTATTTCACTCTTTTCTTCAAAAATCTAGTCAGACTTGGTTTTTGCCGCTACCATCGTTATCAGGACCCAACGGAGGGTCACTTTTCGTCAGGAGGCAATGTGGCCGTCAAGACCATTCCCCAGGATTCCGCTGCTTCTCCGGCCAGCGGAGCGCCAATCAGCACATCAACCGGCACCACCCCTTCAGCTGCGGCGCCCGCCAAGGCTTCCCGCGCCTACGTCATCGGCATGCCGATCGCCAGCGCCGGCCTCTGGATGGCCGTCCTCGCACCCGCCCTGGTCGTACTGGCCATCAAAGTTTCCGAAATCACTACGCCGGACACGCGGGCCGGTGCACTGAGCCTCGTCGCGGGCGTCGGCGCCCTGGTGGCCCTGCTCGCGAACCCGCTCTTCGGACGGCTGAGCGACCGCACCACGTCACGGTTCGGGATGCGCAAGCCCTGGATCGTGGGCGGTTCCCTCGTGGGGCTCGCGTCCTTGTTCCTGCTAGGCTCCGCCGCGGATGTAGCCACCGTGCTGGTTGCCTGGGTCATTGCCCAGCTCGGATTCAACGCCGCCCTTGCAGCGCTCGTAGCAACGCTCCCGGACCAGGCCGCCCCGGCCGAGCGCGGGCGCCTGTCCGGCTTGATCGGCATGACCCTTCCGATCGGCCTGGTCGCTGCCGCCTTCTTCGCGCAGCTCTTCGATAATGCACTGCAGATGGCCGTCGTGCCCGGCGTCGTGGGTACCGCTGTGGCCATCGCCTTTGCCTTCACCTTCAAGGACCGCGTGCTGACGGAAAAGCCCGCCCCGCTGAACCTGAAGGAAATCCTGGGTTCGTTCTACTTCAACCCCCGGATCCACCCGGGGCTGGGCTGGGCCTGGCTCACCAAGTTCATGGTCTACATCGGTTACTGCGCCGGGCTGCTCTACCTGCCGTACTTCTTCACGGACCACCTGCATGTGGCCGAAACCGAGGTCACCAGCCTGGTGTTCCAGGCAACGCTCGTCAGCGCCGCGGGCACCGTTGCGACCAGCCTTCTCGGCGGCTGGATCAGCGACCGCATCGGCAAGCGCAAGGGCATGGTGATCCTCTCCGCCCTGATCATGATGGCGGGCCTGATCGTCATCGCCACCAGCTCCGCCACCGACCAGGTGCTGGTGGGCCAGGCAATCGCCGGCCTGGGGCTGGGCTGCTTCAGCGCCGTGGACGTCGCCCTCATCGCCGACCTCCTGCCCGGCACCCAGAGCGAGAACGCCAAGACATTCGGCGTCTTCAACATTGCCCAGGCCCTCCCGCAGTCGCTGGTCCCCGCCGTCGCCTTCCCCGTGATCACCTTCGGCGGCTACCCCGCACTCTTCCTCGGCGGCGCCGCCATCGGCATCGTCGGCGCCATCCTCGTCACCCGCATCAAAGGAGTCAAATAAATGAATCCCGCCCTCTCCCCCGCCGTCCTGGCATTGGCTCCCGACTCCCCGGATGCCGAGGCACGGATCCGCGAACTCGCCGAAAGCCTCACCCTCGAGCAGCAGGTCCAGCTCCTGACCGGCGCGGATGTCTGGGCAACTCACGCCATCCCGGAAATCGGGCTGAGCCGCGTAGTGATGTCGGACGGGCCGTCCGGCGTCCGCGGCGAAGACTTCGATGAGCGCCACGACTCCGTCTCCCTGCCGTCGTCGTCCGCGCTGTCCGCCACCTGGAGCGTCGAAACGGCGCGCCGCTACGGCCAGGTCCTCGGCCAGGAGGCGCGCCGCAAGGGCGTCCACGCCGTCCTCGGCCCCACCATCAACCTGCACCGTTCCCCGCTGGGCGGCCGCCACTTCGAATGCATGAGCGAGGACCCGCGCCTCACGGCAACCATGGCCGCCGGGTATGTTGCCGGTGTGCAGTCCATGGGCGTTGGCGCCACACCCAAGCACTACCTGGCCAACGAGGCCGAGACCGAGCGTTTCACCTCGGACTCCGTGGTGGACGAGCGCCCGCTGCGCGAGCTCTACCTGGCGGCCTTCGAGGACGCCATCACGGAGGCCCGCGCATGGCTGGTGATGAGCTCCTACAACTCCATCAACGGCACCACCGCGAGCGAAAACAAGCTGCTCGAAACCCCGCTGTCCACGGAATGGGGCTTCGACGGCGTGGTGGTTTCGGACTGGACCGGCGTCCGGTCCGTCGATGCGGCCAACGCCCACCAGGACCTGGAGATGCCGGGACCGGTGGGCCACTGGGGGCCCAAACTGCTGGCCGCCGTCGAGGACGGCCGCGTCAGCCGGGCCGCCATCCTGGAAAAGGTAACCCGCATCCTACGGCTGGCCGCCCGCGTGGGTTCCCTTGAGGGGTTCGCCCCTGCGGTGACGGAACTTCCCGCCCCGGTGAACGGTGCCGCCGTCGCCCGTGAAGTGGCTGTCCGCGGCGCAGTGCTGGTCCGCAACGAAGGCGGCATCCTGCCGCTGGACGCCGCGAAGCTCGGCAACGTGGCGGTGATCGGCCACAACGCCGAGGAGGCACGCACCCAGGGCGGCGGCAGCGCCACGGTGATGCCCAAGTACACCGTCTCACCGCTGCAGGGACTGCGGAGGGCACTGCCCGACGACGTCAAGGTCACCTATGTCCGGGGCGCCAAGGTGGCCGAGGGCCTGCAGGCGTTCCCCCGCACGTCCCTGCGCAACCCCGTGTCCGGCGTCCCCGGAATCCGCGTCACGTTCCTTGCCGCGGACGGCTCGGAAATCTCCGGCGAAGACCGCCTTGCCTCGCACCTGATCTGGTTCGGCATCGGAATTCCCGACGGCGCTGCCTCCATCCGCATGGAAGCGGACTGGACCGCCGAAACGGCAGGCGTCCACCACCTCGGCGTCGGGACGGTGGGACAGATCAGGCTCACCCTCGACGGCGACGAGGTGTTCAACAGCGAGATCAAGGACGATACTGACGTCCTTGGCGCGGCCCTGTTCGATCCGCCCAAGACCGTGCACGCCATCGACACCACGGCCGGCCAGAGCGTGCGGATCGAGGCCGAGTACCAGCTGCCGAAGGAGCAGGTAATCCCGTTCACCGCAATCCTGCTCGGTGAGGAAACCGTGGTGGCCGATCCGCAGGCGGAGATCGACGCCGCCGTGGAAGCAGCCCGGGCAGCCGACGTGGCAGTCGTGGTGGTGGGCACCAATGCGGCCATCGAGTCCGAGGGTTTCGACCGCAAGGACCTGAACCTTCCCGGCCGGCAGAACCAGCTGGTGGAGGCCGTGGCCGCGGTGAACCCGCGCACGGTGGTGGTGGTGAACTCCGGCTCCCCGGTGCTCATGCCATGGCTGGACAAGGTGGGCGCCGTCCTGCTCGGGTGGTTCGGCGGCCAGGAGTTCGGCACCGCCATCGCCGACATCCTGCTGGGCGCCGAGGAGCCGGGCGGACGCCTGCCCACGACCTGGCCGGCGGCGCTGGAGGATGTCCCGGTCCTCAACACCACCCCGGTGGACGGCAAGGTGGTCTACTCCGAGGGAATCCACGTGGGCTACCGGGCATGGCTCAAGCAGGAAGCCGCGGGCGGAGCCGCCCCGGCGCTGCCCTTCGGCTTCGGGCTGGGCTACACCGCGTTCGAACTGGGCAGGGCCCACGCACCCCAGTCGGTTCCGGCCGGGCAGGATGTTGTGGTGCACGTTCCGGTCCGGAACACCGGCACGCGCACGGGCCGCGAAGTGGTCCAGGTGTACCTCGACCGTGCCGACAGCGCCGTGGAGCGTCCGGTCCGCTGGCTCGCCGGCTACGCCGGAACGCATCTGGCGCCGGGCGGAACGGACAGCGTCGAGGTGCGCATTCCGGCGAAGGCGTTCGGGCATTACGACGGCGGCTGGCAGTTTGAGCAGGGCACGTTCCGCCTGCTGGTGGGCCGGCACGCGGCCGACGCATTCCAGGTGCTGGAGATCGAACTGCGCTGATTGCCCCCTCCCTGCCGAGTTTTTGTCCAGATAACGTGAGATAGATAGGCCTTTGGGCCCGTTATCTGGACAAAAACTCCAGGGCTAAGGCCGGGCTGGATCCGAATTGTTCGGGTCCAGCCCGGCCTCTTTGTAGTACCCCTCGATGTGGGCCGCAACGAGCCCGGCTGCCCGGCCGCCGTCGTGCTTGTTGATGGCCGCGAGGATGTCGCGGTGTTCGGCGCGGAGCCGGGCGGCGGTGGCGTCCCAGTCCGGAAGGTTCGCCGTGAGCTTGCCGGCGTAGCTTTGGATCGCTTCGCGCAGGGAGCCCATCATGGCGCTGACCACTGCGTTTCCGGCGGCTTCGGCGAGGGCCAGATGGAAGCGGACGTCGAGTGCCAGGAATTCATCGGCATCCG
>Ga0307409_100001758_pt1 | contig 10943 bp, 9 predicted proteins | sample 322Ometagenome_2_FD_203888 | JGI IMG/M metagenome (GOLD analysis project Ga0307409, IMG submission 203888) | Maize rhizosphere microbial communities from greenhouse at UC Davis, California, United States - 322HYB-O-2 | ecosystem: Host-associated > Plants > Roots > Rhizosphere > Soil | place...
CGAGTCGGCGGCCCGGCCGTCGGAGAACCGGACCCAGCCGCGCATGTCCAGGCGGCCGCCCGGGCGGCCGGCGACCCAGCCGACGGTGGCCGGGTCCATCCGCAGATCCAGGTGGTCGAGCAGGTTGGCCCGCATGCCCCCGGGCATCTCGGGCCGCGCCGGCAGGCACTCCTCCACCGGCGGCAGCCCCACCGGCCCGGCCGCCCGCCGCCACCCGGGGGCCGCCTCCGGGTCCATCCGCCCGGCGGTGACCAGCGCCTCCAGCCTTGCCCGGCCCTCCTGGACCAGGGTCACCCGCGCCGTGGACAGGGTGCGGCCGGCCCGCAGCCGCCGCACCGCCAGCTCGGCCGGCCCCGGGCCCGCCGGCGACAGGAAGTGCCCGCTGACCGCCAGCGGATGGGGCTGCCCGGCCGCCTCCACCCCGGCCCGCGCCACCAGGGCCAGCAGGTACCCACCGTTCGGCCGCCCGGCCACCGTCCACCCGTCACCGACCTCGGCCGACCAGCGCTCACCTTCCCCGTGCACGGCCGTGGCCAGGTCGAACGCATACCCACTGGCCGTCCCGGCCCGCCGCCCGTCTCCCGCCATAGCGCCTCCTCGGTCGCCACGGAGGCTGCCAGCCGCCCCGCCGGGCCCGCAAGCCGGGCGGCCTCCTACGGCGGAACCGGGGGCGGTTGTCCATAGACGTCATCCCGGTGCCGGCCGCCTGACCCGGCCCGGCGGTGGTCGTCAGGCGACCAGGCGGACCAGGGCGGCGGTGACGGCGGCGGCGGTGATGACGACCAGGAGGGGGGCTCGCAGGAGGAGGGCGGCGGTGCCGGCGGCCAGGCCGGCGAGGCGGGCGTCGATGGTGAAGCCGCCGTTGTCGCCGCCGAGGGCCTGGGTGACGACCAGGGCGGCCAGCAGGGCCGGGGCGAGGTGCTCGAGGGCGGCCCGGGCGCGGGGTGGCGGGGTGCGTCGGGCGAGCAGGAGGGGTCCCGCGGCCTTGATGGCGATCGTGGCCAGGCCGACCACGACCACGCTGATCCAGACGGCGCTCATCGGGGCCGCCTCGCCCCGACGAGGCAGGCCAGGCTGGCGGCGACGATCGGGATCCCGGGGCCGGTGAAGGGCATGAGGACCAGGGCGATGGCCGCGCCGCCCAGGGCGGCCAGGAGGCGGGAGCGCTCGCGGACCTGCGGCCACACCAGGGCCAGGAACAGCGCCGGGAAGGCGGCGTCGAGGCCGAGCGACTCGGGGTCGGCGACCAGGTCACCGGCGAAGACGCCCACGGCGGTGCCGGTGGTCCAGCAGACCAGCAGGAGCAGGCCGGCGCCGACCAGCAGGTGACGGTCGAGGCGGCCGTCGTCGCGCTGGGAGATGGCCCAGGACTCGTCCACGATCAGCTGGGCGGTGATGACCCGCCACCACCAGGGGCCCGTGAGCGTCGTGGCCGCGGACAGCCCGATCGGGCCGTAGCGGAGGTTGAGCAGGACGGCGGCGACGATGGCCGTGACCAGGCCGCCGCCGGCGCCCAGGATCGACACGACGGCGAACTGGGCCGAGCCGGCGAAGGTGGTGACCGACATCACGATCGGAGCGACACGGCCCATGTCGGCCGAGCGGGCCAGGACCCCGAAGGAGACGCCGAAGGCGAGCGCGGCGACCCCGATGGGAGCGGCCGCGCGCACCCCGTCCAGGTAGGTCCGCCGCCCCGGCTCAGGCGGATGGGAGTCGGTCAACCGCTTCACCACTTACATCAGGCCCCGTCCGGTCGGGCCCTGGCGCTCGCCGGTGGTTGCCAGCCGCAGCCCGGCCCCGACGAGCAGGAACCCGAACGCCTGCAGCGAGCGCCGGGCCGCCCGGGCGACCGGGGAGGGACGGAGCAGCGGCAGGTCCCGCCGCTCCCGGGACGCCTGCCTTCGGAGTTCGTCGATCCGCGCGGCGGCAAGCTCGTCGAGCAAGAGTGGATGCACCGAGGCCTCCTGGGTAGACACCAGCATACAACGATCACTGGTGACAGACTAACCGAGGGGTGTGACAGCCACGGCGCGTCGGGCGAACACGTGGGCCGGGGTCGAGCACCTGGTTCCGGGGCTGTGGACAACGCCCGGCACCCCAACCGGCGCTGGGCTACGCTCCCCCTCCGGGGGCCCGACCCCGGCGGGTGGGGTGAGGCGCGCCCGGGCGCCGGGTCGGGGCCGGGCGCCGGACCCGGGCGCCGGGTCGGGGCCGGGCGCCGGACCCGAACCGGGCTCTGGACCCGAACCAGGCTCCGGCGCCCGGCCGCCCAGGGCCGATGTGGCCAGGTCGATCACCTCGTGGGCGTGGGGGACCTCGCCGAGGATGGCTCGTTGGAGGAGGAGGCCGTCGCCGACGACGCTGATGAAGCGGGCGGCGACCTCGTCGGGGACGGTGGGGGTGATCCGGCCGGCGGCGCGTTCGTGGTGGACCAGGGTGCGGAGGGCGTTGCGGACCAGGGTGGTGCGGCGGGTCCAGCGGTCGCGGAAGGTGGGGTCGGTGCGGCGGCGGCGGGACTGCTCGACCACCACGGTGGCCCAGTCGGGGTCCTCGGCGGCCAGGCCGGTGAGGGCGTCGGCGACCGAGCCGGTCTGCCAGCGAGCGGCCTCATGCTCGGCGTCCTGCTCCAGCACGGCCAGGAACAGGTCCAGCTTGGCCGGGAAGTGGTGGAAGATCGAGCCCCGCGAGCGGCCGGTCGCCTCCTCCAGCCGGACCACGGTCGCCCCCTCGTAGCCGTGGCCGGCGAAGCAGCGTCGCGCCCCTCGAGGATGTCGGCCCGCTGGGCCTCGAGGTATGGTTCGAGCACCAAGGGGACCCGGCCCCCACCCGGCGGTGGCGTTCGTGGACGGGTCGGGCCCGGCCGAGCGGGACAGCTTCGAGGAGGAGGCGGAGGCGCTGGCCAGGGCCGGCTTCGCCGGCCTGGGCTGGGACAAGCCGGGCTGCGGCTCCTCCGGCGGCGACTGGCGCGACCAGAGCCTCCAGGACCGGGCGTCCGAGGCGCTGGCCGCCGTGGGCTGCCTGGCCGCCCAGGAGGGCGTCGACCCGACCCGGGTCGCCCTGCTCGGGGGCAGCCAGGGCGGCTGGGTGGGCCCGCTGGCCGCCTCCATGTCCGAGGGCGTGGCCGCGGTGATCAGCCTGTCCGGCCCCGGGGTCAGCCCGTACGACCAGGAGGCCTACCGGGTCGAGCACCTGCTGCGGGACGCCGGCGCCCCCGAGGACCAGGTCGCCGAGGCCATGGCGTTCTTCCACCGGCGGGCGGGCCGGCTGCGCCGCGGCGACGACCTCGACGACGTCCTGGCGGACCAGCTCGCCCACCGGGAGGCGCCCTGGTACCCGGCCCTGGGCGACGACGGGGTGGTCGAGCACCTGGCGTTCATGGCCCGCATCTACGACTACGACCCGGTGCCGGTGCTGGAGCGGGTCACCTGCCCGGTGCTGGCCATCTGGGGCGAGCGGGACCTGTACGTGCCCGTGGCCGCCAGCGTCGAGCGGTTCGCGGCCGCCCTCGGCCGGGCCGGCAACGGCAGCTTCCGCCTGGAGGTCGTGCCCGACGCCGACCACGGCCTGCGCCTGCCACCCACCGGCGGGGCCGAGCGCGGCCCGCGCATCCCCGACCTGATGGACATGGTCATCGCCTGGCTGCGCCGGGCCCTCTGCCCACCGGCCCGGGGCCCCGGTTAGCCGGCCCGCCCGGCGATCAGGTCGGGGGTGAGGTCGGCGACGCCCACCGCCCCGCACAGGGCCATGGCCAGCCGGAGCTCGCCGGCCAGGCCCGACAGCACCCGCTCCACACCGGCCGCCCCGCCCACGGCCAGCCCCCAGAAGACCGGGCGGCCGACCAGCACCGCCCGCGCCCCCAGGGCCAGGGCCTTGACCACGTCGGTCCCGCGGCGGATGCCGCCGTCGACGTACACCTCGGCCCGGTCCCCCACCGCCGCGGCCACCTCGGCCAGGGCGTCGGCGGTGGCCAGGACGCCGTCGAGCTGCCGGCCGCCGTGGTTGGACACCACCACCGCGGCCGCGCCGGCGTCCAGGCAGGCGGCCGCGTCGTCGCCCCGCAGCACGCCCTTGACGACCACCGGCAGGCCGGACTGCCCGGCCAGCCAGCCGATGGTGTCGGGGGTGAGGCCGGGGTCGAACTGGCCGGTCTGGGCGAGCACGTCCACGGCCAGCTCGCGCTGGCGGGCGGCCCCGGCCGGCGGGGCGTTGGCCGGCTTCATGCCGGTGGGCAGCCGGAAGTCGTTGCGCAGGTCACGGAGCCGGTTGCCGAGCAGGGGCACGTCCACGGTCAGGACCAGCGCCCGGTAGCCGGCGGCGGCCGCCCGCGCGACCAGCTCGGCCGTCCAGCCGCGGTCGCGGACCACGTAGACCTGGAACCAGCGGACGGCGTCGGGGGCGGCGTCGGCCACCTCCTCGACCGACAGGGTGGCCTGGGTCGAGCAGATGTAGGGGGCGCCGGCCGCGGCCGCCCCGGCGGCCGAGGCGGCCTCCCCGTCGGGGTGGGCCATGCGGTGGTAGGCCATGGGCGCGACCAGCAGGGGGGTCGGGACCTGGCTGCCGAGCAGCGTGGTGGCCGTCGACACCTCGGTCACGTCCCGCAGCACATGGGGGCGCAGCCGCAGCCGCGACCAGCCGGCCAGGTTGTCGGCCAGGGTGAGCTCGGCGTCGGCCCCGCCGGCGATGTAGTCGTAGACCCCCGGCTCCAGCCGCGCCCTGGCCTCGGCCTCCAGCGCCGCCAGGTCCAGCGGGTCGAACGGGTCGGTCACCGTCGGGCGTCGCTAGACGCCGCCCTGGACCCGGGACAGGAGCACCTGGGCGGTGGAGCGCAGCCGGTCGTCGAGGGCCTCCATCAGCTTGACCACCGTCTCGGCGGCCCAGTCGGCCAGCACCCGCCGCTCCTGGGGGTTGTCGAGGTCGCGGACCTCGCGGTAGTCGACGATCCGGGAGGCGCGCCGGTCGTCCAGCCGCTCCCAGGACAGGACCCGCCCGACCGCGGTCTCCACGGCCAGCCGTTCGGCCTCCAGGTCGTCGAACAGCCGCTTGGTGGCCGTCCGCTCCTGCATGTCCAGGTAGACCCCGGCCCGGACGGCGCCGTTGGCGGTGAAGGCGACGTCGTAGAAGCCGAACGGCCCGGCCGCGAACCCGACCCAGTTCTCGTAGCCGAACTTGGGGATGCGGAAGCCGGGCCGGCGGATGGCCACGAAGTCGAACATGGACTCGAAGAAGCGGCGGCGCAGCTCGGCCGGCTGGAGCCCGCCGGCCTGCTCGGAGGCCATCGGCGGCGGGGACGCCGGCAGGTGCCGCCCGCTCATGTCGGGCTCCAGCGACGGCGGTGGCGGCGGAGGCGGCGGGGTCAGGTTGGGTCCGGCCATAGGGGAAGGAGTGTCCGGCTCCGCCGGGTCCGGCGGCTCACGGGAGGGCGGCGGCTCGTGCTGGCCCCGCGCCGCGGCCCCGGCGGTGCGCACGGGCAGCGGCGGCGGGGGCAGGTGGGCCGAGGCGGCCCCGTCGGCGGGTTCGGCGGCGGGGCGCGCCCCAGATGGCCTCGGCCCCGAAGGCGACGGCCACGAGGGCCCCACCCCCGAGAAGGACGCGTCCATCGGCAGGCGGACCTGGCGGCGGCCGGTGGTGCGCCAGTTGCGGGGCTGCACGACCACGTCCAGCACGGGCGCGGGCAGGGAGCGGCCGATGCGGACCAGCCCGATCTCCACCCCGAAGAAGTCCACCTTCTGGTCGGTGCGGTCGTTCAGCCAGTCCAGGCCGCGCCGGAACTCCTCGTGGAACCGGGGCGCCACCCAGATGACCACCGCCGCGTCCAGGCCCGAGGCGTGGACGATCATCTGGCCGAGCTGGTTGTGGTCGGTGGCCTCCAGGCGGTTCTCGATCACGATGGGACGGCCGGTGGCGTCGGCCCCGAGCACGTTGAAGGCGCCGGTGTCGACGTTGACCTCGCGCTCCAGGGGCGTGATGTCGATCCCCAGGGTCTCTGAGAGCAGGTCGATGTTCTGGAGGAACCATGGGGTCAGGTCGGGCAGCTGCTCGCCCCAGAACGACTTGAGGTCGAGCCGCTCGAGCCGGCCGAGACCCAGCCGCTCGATCTCCGTTCTGGCCGCCATCGCGCTCCTTCCGATCGCCCCCCCACGTTCGAAGGGCAGTTGTACCGCGGCCCGCTAGGGCATCGTCAAACCAGTCAAGTCGTCCATACCGCCGCGCTCGCGCCAGAAAGGTCGCCGCTGGGCAACGCTGGGCGGGTCGCGACCCGGAGCCGCAGCTTACCTGGGTCGACGGGGCAATGTTGGGACCTCTGGCCCAGGTTGGCCACGACCACCGCCCGCGACTCTCCCGGGTCGCCCCGCTCCAGGACGACCAGCCGCCGCTCGGGGTCGACCCGGGAGGTGGCCAGGTCGCGTCGGCAGTTGCCGAGCGCCGGGACCTCGCGGCGCAGCCGCAGCAGCGTCCGCCACAGCTCCAGGGTCGCCCCGCCGGCCCGGTCCCAGTCGAGCTTGGACCGCTCGAAGGTGGCCGGGTCGTTGGGGTCGGGCACCCGGGCCCCCCACTCGAAGGCGGCGAACTCGGCCCGCCGGCCCTGCCGCACCGCCTCGGCCAGGGCCGGCCCGTGGTCGGTGAAGTAGAGGAACGGCCGGGTCTCACCCCACTCCTGACCCTGGAACAGCAGGGGCAGGAACGGCGAGCAGGCGACCAGCACGCTGGCCACGGCGTCCAGGTCAGGGCCGACCAGGGCGGCCAGCCGCTCCCCGAAGGCGCGGTTGCCGACCTGGTCGTGGTTCTGGGAGCAGACCACGAACCGCTCCCCGCCCAGCCCGACCGGGTCCCGGCCGTGGCGGCGGTCCAGGTACGGGTAGTACTGGCCGGTGAACGCCCAGCCGGTCTCCAGGACCTTGGCCAGCAGGCGCAGGTCCTGGAAGCCGTCGTAGTAGCCGGAGGTCTCGCCGGTGACGCCGACATGCAGGGCGTGGTGGAGGTCGTCGTCCCAGGTGGCGTCGACCCCGTAGGCGGTCACCAGCAGCGGCTGGTGCAGGTCGCTCTCGGCCACCACCACCGAGCCCGGCCTGGCCCCGTGCACCCGGGCGGCCAGCTCCTCGAGGATGTGCACCGAGCTGGCGTCGTGCAGGTCGTGGACGGCGTCCAGGCGCAGCCCGTCGACGCCGTAGCCGGCCACCCACTGCTCGGCGTTGTCGAGCACGAACCCGCGCACGAAGTCGGAGCCGGGGCCGTCGAAGTTGACCGCCTCTCCCCAGGGGGTGGTGGAGCGGTCGGTGAAGTAGGGGCCGAACTCGGCCAGGTAGTTCCCGTCGGGGCCGAGGTGGTTGTAGACGACGTCCAGGACCACGGCCAGCCCGGCCGCGTGGCAGGCGTCGACGAAGCGGCGGAACCCGGCCGGCCCCCCGTAGGCGGCGTGGACGGCGTACAGCGCGACCCCGTCGTAGCCCCAGCCGCGCGACCCTGGGAAGGCGGCCACCGGCATGACCTCGACGGCGGTCACGCCCAGGTCGACCAGGTGGCCGAGCCGCTGGGCGGCCGCCTCGAAGGTGCCCTCAGGGGTGAAGGTGCCGCAGTGCAGCTCGTAGAAGACCAGGTCACGAAGGGCCGGGGTGGGGAACGGGGCCGGCCGCGGGCCCAGGTCGACCAGCCGCGACGGGCCGTGGACGCCGTGGGGCTGGAACCGGGACCGGGGGTCGGGCCGCTCCCGCTCCCCGTCCAGGACCAGCAGGTAGTCGTCGCCGGCGGCCGCCCCCTCGACCGCTCCCCGCCAGACGCCGCGGTCCCCGCGCTCCAGGGGCACGGTGCGGTCGCCGAGGCGGACGGCCAGCGACCACACCCTGGGCGCCCACACCCCGAACTCGGCGCCGCCGGAGACCGGCCGGGCCCCCAGGCGGGGCTCGGTGGCCCCGGTCACTCGGGCGCGAACCAGACCGTGGCCAGGGGCGGCAGGGTGAGGCGGGCCGAGGCCGGCTGGTTGTCCCACTCGATCGCCTCGGCCTCGACCACGCCCAGGTTGCCGACGTTGGTGCCGCCGTAGGACTCCGAGTCGGTGTTCAGCACCTCCACCCAGCGCCCGACCGTGGGCAGGCCGATCCGGTAGTCGCTGCGCGGCACCGGCGAGAAGTTGCACAGGCAGACCAGCGGCCGGCCGTCGTCGGCCCAGCGGATGAAGCTGAGCGCGTTGTCGTCGACGTCGTTGGGGTCGATCCAGGAGAACCCATCGGGCTTGGAGTCCTGCTCCCACAGGGCCGGGTGCTCGCGGTAGACGCGGTTGAGGTCGCCGACCAGGGCCTGCACGCCGGCGTGGTCGGGGTCGGCCAGCGAGTCCCAGTCGATCGAGCGCTCGTGCGACCACTCGGCCTCCTGGGCCAGCTCGCAGCCCATGAACAGCAGTTGCTTGCCCGGATGGGCCCACATGAAGCCGAGGTAGGCGCGCAGGTTGGCGAACCGCCGCCAGGTGTCGCCGGGCATCTTGCCCAGCAGCGAGCCCTTGCCGTGGACGACCTCGTCGTGGCTGATGGGCAGGATGAAGTTCTCGCTGAAGGCGTAGATGAGCGAGAAGGTCAGCTGGTGGTGGTGGAAGCGGCGGTAGATGGGGTCATGGGAGACGTACTGGAGGGTGTCGTGCATCCAGCCCATGTTCCACTTGAACCCGAAGCCGAGCCCGCCCAGGTACACCGGGCGTGACACGCTCGGCCAGGCGGTGGACTCCTCGGCCACCGTCATCGCGTCCGGGTGCTCCCGGTAGGCCACGGTGTTGAAGTCCTTGAGGAACCGGACGGCGTCCAGGTCCTCGTTGCCGCCATACTCGTTTGGCACCCACTCGCCCTCGTTGCGGGAGTAGTCGAGGTAGAGCATGGAGGCGACCGCGTCCACCCGCAGCCCGTCGATGTGGAACTCCTCCATCCAGTAGAGGGCGTTGGCGACCAGGAAGTTGCGGACCTCGTTGCGGCCGAAGTTGAACACCAGCGAGCCCCAGTCGGGGTGCTCGCCCCGGCGCGGGTCCTCGTGCTCGTACAGCGCCGTGCCGTCGAAGCGGGCCAGGGCGAAGGCGTCCTTCGGGAAGTGCGCCGGGACCCAGTCGACCAGCACCCCGATGCCCCGCTGGTGCAGCCTGTCGATCAGGTAGCGCAGGTCGTCGGGGGTGCCGAAGCGGGCCGTGGGCGCGTAGTAGGCCGACACCTGGTAGCCCCATGAGGGGGCATATGGGTGCTCGGCCACCGGCATGAACTCCACGTGGGTGAAGCCGAGGTCGGCGACGTAGTCGGGCAGCTGGTCGGCCAGCTCCCGGTAGGACAGGCCGAGGCGCCAGGAGCCGAGGTGGACCTCGTAGATGGACATGGGGGCGTCCACGGCGTTGCGCTTGTCCCGGTCGGCCATCCAGTCGGCGTCGCCCCAGGTGTAGGAGGAGGTGTAGACGACGCTGGCCGTCTTGGGCGGCTGCTCGGCCGCGAACGCCAGCGGGTCGGCCTTGAGGGTGAGCGCCCCCGAGGGGGTGATCAGCTCGTACTTGTAGCGGGCCCCGGCGGCGACCCCGGGGATGAACAGCTCCCAGATGCCGGAGGAGCCGAGGGCCCGCATCGGGTTGAGCCGGCCGTCCCAGGAGTTGAAGTCGCCGACCACCCGCACCGCGCGGGCGTTGGGGGCCCAGACGGCGAAGGCGGTCCCGGCCACCCCGTCGACGGTCATCTCGTGGGCGCCCAGCCTCTGCCAGAGCCGCTCGTGGCGGCCCTCGCCCAGCAGGTACTGGTCGAGCTCGCCGATGGTCGGCCAGAACCGGTAGGGGTCGTCGATGGTGAAGCTGCCCGAGGGGTAGGTGACCTCGAGCCGGTAGGAGGCCGGGGCCTGGCCGTCCAGCGTGCCCTCGAACAGGCCGGCCTTGTGGACCTGGTCGAGCTTGACCCGCACCGGTTCGACCGGGGCACCCCTCCGGGGTTCCCCGGACCCCTCCGGCCCGACGATCGCCACCACCGCGGTGGCGTTGGGACGGAAGGCGCGGATGACCACCCGGCCGTCCTCGGTGTGGGCACCCAGCAGGCGGTGGGGCTCGTGATGCTCTCCGCGGACCAGCCGCTCGACCTCGTCCCTCGTCATGGGCTCGCTCCCAGCAGACGTCGGATGCCGCCGAGCGGGATCGGGAGCCACGGCGGCCGGTGTCTGGCCTCGTACATCACTTCATAGACGGCTTTGTCGAGCTCAAACGCACGAAGCAGCAATTCATGGTCGCCGCCGGCCAGGCCCGGGTCGCCGGCCACGGCCCAGTAGCCGTCGAGGAAGGCGCCACGGTTGGCCTCGACCCAGGCCGCGGCCGGGCCCTCGAACCGGGCCAGCTCCTCGGCGGTCGGCCCCGCCGTCTCGGGGTCCCCGCCCAGCACCAGTGGGGAGAAGGCGGCGTAGTCGAAGGAGCGCAGCATCCCGGCCACGTCCTGGAGCGGGCTGGCCAGCCGCCGCCGCTCCTCCAGGCTGCGCGCCGGCTCCCCCTCGAAGTCGATCACGATCCAGCGGTCGTCATTCTTCAGCACCTGGCCCAGGTGGTAGTCGCCGTGGATGCGCTGGAGGTGGCGGCTGCCGCCGGCCGCCTCGGCCTTGAGGTAGATCTCCTCGATGGCCTGGCGGTGGGCCGCCAGCTCGGGCACCAGCGCCACCACCTGGGTGAGCTGGCCGAGCAGGCGGGCCCGGAGCCGGCCCAGGTCGGGCTGGCCGGCGGCCGCCTTGGGCAGGGTACGGGCCATGGCGGCGTGCAGCTCGGCGGTCACCCGGCCGAGGGCGCCGGCGTCGGCGGCGAAGTTGCCCGGGTCGCCGCCCTGGGACTCGTAGTGGTCGGCGACCCGCTCGGTGGCCAGCGTCCAGCCGTCGACGCTGCCGGCGTAGAACCGCTGGAGGATGCCGAGGGTCGATCCCAGCCCCTCGATCCAGCCCAGCGGGGCCGCGCAGGCCTTGAA
>Ga0307409_100001759_pt1 | contig 10943 bp, 11 predicted proteins | sample 322Ometagenome_2_FD_203888 | JGI IMG/M metagenome (GOLD analysis project Ga0307409, IMG submission 203888) | Maize rhizosphere microbial communities from greenhouse at UC Davis, California, United States - 322HYB-O-2 | ecosystem: Host-associated > Plants > Roots > Rhizosphere > Soil | place...
TCGCGCGGGCCGGGTAGCTCGACGACCTCGTTGCTGTGGCTAGTCCGGCAACGCGAACACCACGTACCCGCCCTTCCCCAGCGGCTCCGGCGAGCCGATGCCGCTCTCGCGCGAGTTCAGTCCCCAGGTGTGCGGCGTCGTCGCGTTGATGACGATGTACGTCTTTCCCTTCACTTGATAGGCCGCCGGCAGCCCCTCCGTGCCCATGGGCAGTGCCGCCGACCACAACACCTCGCCATTCTCCGCGTCGAAGGCATACAACACGCCGTCGCGGCCGGTGGAGAACACGATGCCGGTGGACGTCACGATCATGCCCTGGCGTTGCGAGCCGCGCGGCACGCCGGTGTTCCTGCCGCCGGCGGCCGCGGCGTCGCGATCCTGTCCCAGCGGCTTGCGCCACTTGATGACGCCGCGGTTGAGGTCGTACGCCACGATGGTCGACCACGGCGGCGCCAGTAGATAGGGATATCCCAGGCCGTAGTCGGTGAAGTAGCGCTGCGCCGGGCGCTCGACGCCCTCGGGATAGTCCTGCATGCCCACCGGGCCACTGGCCGGCGGCAGCGGCGCACGCGGCGCGCCGCCGGACGCGACCACCGGCCCCGCGGGGATCGGCAGCGCGGCGCCCGCGTCGCTGCCGCGGAAGCGCGGCCGCGCGCCACCGCCGAGGAACGCGAGGATGTCGGAGATCTGCTCGTCGGACAGGTGCCCGATGGGCGGCATCCGCCCATTGCCATACACCACGGTGCGCTTGAGCTGCGGAAAGCCGATCTGCGTGCCGATGGTCAGCAGCGACGGCGCCGCGGGCGTGCCGCCACGATCCTCGCCGTGACACATCGCGCAGGATTCCCTGTACGCGTCCTGGCCGCGGCGGATCCGTTCCGGGCTCGGCGGACCGAAGCGCGCGCGTGCCGCCTTCATGCTGTCTTCGTCCTGGATCTCGAGCTTGTAGAACGAAGGAAAGTCCTGGTTGAGCAGATAGAGCATGCCGTCGCCAGGATTCGCGGCGGTATTGCCCCAATTGGTGCCACCGACCGCACCCGGAATCGCGGCCGTCTCGGTGAGCGCCGGCGGCGTGAACAGGCCGGTGCGTGCCTTCGAGATCCGCTCGCGCCACGCGGCACGCTCGGCGTCGTTGATCAGGTAGGGCGTGAGATCGTCGGGCTTCACCAGCTGACGCGCCGACGGCGGCAGCGTCGAGAATGGCTGCGTCGGCCAGGCCTGCTCGCCGGGCACCTCGCTCTTCGGCACGGGGCGCTCTTCGATGGGCCACACGGGCTTGCCGGTGACGCGGTCGAACACGAACACGAAACCCTGCTTGGTGGCCTGCGCCACGGCGTCTATCTTCTTGCCGTCCTTGCGGACCCTGAGCAACTGCGGCGCGGCGGTCGGATCGTAGTCCCACAGGTCGTGGTGCACCATCTGGAAATGCCACAGCCGCTTGCCGGTGCGCGCATCCAGCGCCAGCAGGCAGTCGCTGAACAGGTTCATGCCGATGCGGTCGGCGCCGTAATAGTCATAGGTGGGCGAAGACACCGGGAGATAGGCGATGCCGCGTTTCGCATCCACGGTGATCTCGCCCCAGACGTTGACGCCGCCGGCGTATTGCCAGGCATCCTTGGGCCAGGTGTCATGGCCGAACTCGCCGGGCTGCGGAATCGTGTGGAAAGTCCAGGCCAGTTTTCCCGTGACCACGTCGTAGGCACGGATGTGCCCCGGTGCCGAGAAGTACCCCTCGCCCGGCGAACTTCCGAGGATGACCAGGTTCTCGAACACGCGGCCCGGCGTCGCCGACGACACGCGCCGCACCCCCGCCGGATCGCGTCCCAAGCCCTGGCGCAGATCGACCACGCCGTCCTTGCCGAAGGACAGGATGGACTTGCCCGTGCGCGCGTCGATGGCCTGCAGCGTGTCCTCGAGCGTGAACAGCAGGCGCCGGTCCTTGCGATCGCGGGATTCCCAGTAGTTGATGCCGCGATTGGTGATGCCGCGCAGGTTGGCGTGGATCCACAGCTCGCGGCGCGTGACCACGTCGATGGCCACCAGCGAACTGTTCCTGGCCAGCACGTACATGACCCCGTCGACGATGACGGGATTGAACTGGTAGGCGCGCTCGTCGCCGGAGGGATAGGTCCAGGCAACCTGGAGCCTCGACACGCTCTTCCGGGTGATGTCCTTCGTCACGACGTACCTGGACTGGTCGGGCGTACCGCCGTAGTCCGGCCATGAAGCCGCGTGTGATACCGATACCATCACCGGGCCGAGCACGAGCAGCAGAGTAGATAGACGCATGGGAATCCGGGTTACTTGATCTTGCGGGCCGAGACGTCGCCGACGTCCGGGGTCGGCGAATCGATCCCGCGCCGGGGAATTTCGACGCCGGCCGCCCAGGCAATGCCGTTCAGCAGGAAGCGGCGGTAGTTGTCCTGCGCGAGGTTGGCGCGGAAATCCAGGCCACCGAATACGAAGCCACGGCCGCCGTCGTCCCGCTGGTAGGCGAAGGACGCGATCTGCGGGCCAATCTTCGCCTTGTCTTCCCTGGGCGAAGCCAGCAGCAGGTCCGTGCGGCGCGCATCGTTGTCGGGCAGGAAGAAGCGGCAGAAGATCTCGTCGCGATAAGTCCAGGCTTTCACGCCGCGCAGCACCGGATGCCTGCTCAATGGCTTCATCGACCACTCATCGACGGGGTTCTTCGAGGCGATCTGGACCCACAGACCCCCGGTCCAGTTCAATTGATATTCACGCGCACGCCAGTTCTCGGCCCAATTGGCGTAGTGGATGATCACCACGCCGATCTGGTTCTGCCTGATCAGCTCATCGAGCGACTTCAGATATGCCGTGGTCTCGGGATCGTAACCGCGCCCGTTGGTCGACGGATTCGGCGGAAACAGCGGATGCGTTTCGTTGTCGGCGCGGTCCGAGCTCGAATCGATGACGATGGCCGAGGCGCCACGTACCGCATCGAGGTCCCGTGGCAAGGCGCCGACGATGAGCTGCGTGGCGATGCCTTTCACGTTGCCCGACTGCTCGAGCGACGTCGCCAGTGTCCTCAGGTCGCGCTCGTACTCGTGGCGCCCGGGAAAGCCGTGATCGCGCGGCCCGGCGAGAAACAGGATTTTCTTGCCAGCCGACGGAGTCGGCGCCTGCGCAACTGAAGTCTCCATGAAGCAGAGGGAAATGCCGGCTGCCAGGACAATCCACCCAAGTCTCGATCGGTTCATTGCGCCCACGACGTCTTCCGGATCACCATGAAAATAACCCCGTTGCCGGTCGACCACAATTGGTCAGAATTCCGGCGGGGTGCGGTTGTTACCATCCCGCTCCATGCCCTTCACCCTCTCGCATGCCGCCGCGGTATTGCCGCTCAGCAGGACGCCGCTGCCGCTGGCCGCGCTGATGATCGGCAGCATGGCGCCGGACTTCGCCTACTTCGTGCCGGATGGACCGGGTCTGCTGTCGCACTCGGTCCCCGGATTGTTCAGGTTCTGCTGGCCCCTCGGCCTGCTGGCATGGGTCATCTTCGTGCAAGTGCTCGAGGCACCGACGCTCGCGTTGCTGCCGGATGGCTGGCGCGCATCGTTCGCACGCTCCGACCGCTCGATCACGCTGCGGAACTTCGCCCTGGCTTCGGTGGCGGTGGTCGCCGGTGCGGCGACCCACATCCTCTGGGACGGTTTCACCCACGCGAACACCCCCGTGGTCGACCGGCTGTCCTTCCTCGAGACGACCTCGGTCGGATTGTTCGGCAAACAATTCCCGCTGTTCCGCTTCCTGCAGCACCTCAGCACGGTGGTGGGACTGGTGGCGCTGTTGGCCTGGGCGGTGCATCTGAAAAAGTCGCCGGCCGGAGCAGTCGACGACTCGCGGCGCGTACGCGCGGCCACGCATGGCGAACGCGTGCTCGCGCTGCTGCTGGTGCTGGGACGGTCGGCGCTGCTCGGCTTCGGCGGCTACTTCGCGCACCCGGAGCTTTCCCTCGGGCGCCGCCTCTTCCACGGCGCCATCGGCGGAATGAGCGGGTGCACGCTGGCGTGGATCGCCACCGCCGCGATCATGCAGTATCGCCTCAGGGCACGAAGCTGACCCGGCAGACGGACGTGGCTCAGGCCACCTCGACGGCCGGCGTGTAGTTCACGCCGCAGCCGCCCAGCCCGCAGTAGCCGTTCGGATTCTTGGCCAGGTACTGCTGGTGGTACTCCTCCGCATAGAAGAAGTCCGGCGCCTCGCGGATCTCGGTGGTGATGCTGCCGCGGTGTGCGCGCGTCAGTGCTTCCTGGTAGCGCCGCTTGCCCTCTTCCGCCGCCTTCTTCTGTGCCGGCGTGGTGTAGTAGATCGCGGAGCGGTACTGCGTGCCCACGTCGTTGCCCTGGCGCATGCCCTGCGTCGGATCGTGTGACTCCCAGAACGCCTTGAGCAGGGCCTCGTAGCTCACCTTGTTAGGGTCGTAGACCACGCGCACGACCTCGGCGTGGCCGGTGCGGCCGGTGCACACTTCCTCGTAGCTCGCGTTGGGCGTATAGCCGCCGGCGTAACCCACGGCCGTGGTGACCACGCCGGGGATCTCCCAGAACTTGCGCTCGGCACCCCAGAAGCAGCCCAGGCCGAAGATGGCTTCCTCGAGCGTGCCATCGGCAAGCAGCTTGATGTCGCTGCCGTTGACGAAATGCCTGCCGGTGATCGGCAGCGGAGTGTTTCGACCCGGCAGCGCTTCGTCCTGCGCCGGAATGGTGGTTTTCTTGGCGAAGAGGGCCATGGCGGGCTCCTTGGAATTCATCGGGTGGTGCCGCAGTGTGGGGGCTCGAACATGGCTTCTCAACTCGCGTCGCGCACGGTGCGCCCTATACTGAAGCAGACCGTTGCCCCTACGGACTTATTTCATTGACCGAGTCAGCCAGCACCCCTCGCCTGCGTGCCACGTTCGCCATCTACCTGGCATTGGTGGCTGCCAGCGCGGTCATCGGCCCCGATGCAGTTTCCGACACCTGGTACTACCTTGGCGGCATTGCCGGCTTCATCTGCGTGGCCCTCGCCTGCCTGGGGCGCCTGTGGACGTCGGTCTTCATCGCCGGGCACAAGGACGTGGAACTGGTGACCACCGGACCCTACGCGCGCTGCCGCCATCCGCTGTACGCCTGCTCGATGCTCGGGGCCCTGGGCCTGGGGCTGACGACGCGTTCCGTGCTGCTGTGCGTGTTCGTCGTGGTGCTGATCGCCGCGCTGGTGGTCTACGCGGCCGCCTGCGAGGAGCAGTTCCTCGCCGACGCCTTTCCCGAGAAGTTCCAGGCCTATGTCGGTGCCACGCCGAACAAATGGTGGCCGCGCTCGGCGGGAGCGCCCCTGCCGGACCAGCTGGACGTGCGGCCGGCGATTTTCTGGAAGGCCTTTCTCGATGCTGGCTCGTTCTTCCTCCTCTATCTTCTCGTGGCCCTCACCACGGCGTACCGTCTGAGCCCGGCATCATGACGAGGAGAGTGTCATGCGTTTCAGGGCATTGAGCATTCTGGGCGTACTGCTGGCCGGCTGCGCATCCGAGCACCCGGAAGTCCCGGAAGCCGCCTCCGGAAAGTCCACGGCGCAGCTGCTGAACACCTACTGGAAACTGACCCAGCTCGGCGAGCAGCTGATCACCACGCCACCGGGCGCGCGCGAGATCCACTTCGTCATGCACTCGGAGAACCAGCGCGTCGCAGGCTTCTCGGGCTGCAACCAGATGACGGGCGCCTACGTGCTGAACGGCCGCGAGCTCAAGTTCGAACAGATGGGCGGGACGCTGATGGCCTGCGCGGCGAACATGGAGCTCGAGCAGAATTTTCTGCGCATGTTCGGCCAGGTGGCCGGCTGGAAAATCGCCGGCGAATCTCTGCAGCTGCTGGATGACGGCGGCAAACCGCTGGCGATGTTCGAATCGCGTTACCTCGAGTGACGCCGCCCGGACGGCGTCGATCGAACTACTTCTTCGGGCCGTCGAGGCAGCGGTAGTCGCGGATCACGCGCCACCTCGAGCAGTCGGACTGCGTGCCGTCGGTGCACTGCCGGTCCTCGCCCTTGCGTTGCGCATCCTTGTAACCCCAGTCCTTGCAGCGCTCGCGCGCCATGCTGATTCCCGCGCGCTCGTCCACCTGCGGGCTCTCGAAACGCCGGTAGTCATAGGAGAGGCTCACCACGCCCTCCTCCTCGCTTTCGCCGGCCTGGGTCCAGGTCTTGTAGGTCGTGCAGGCGGTGGCCAGCGCGATGGCGGCCAGGACAGGTATTAAGCGAGACATTTCAGGCACCTCTGCGTTTGTCGCCGACTGTATCGTTTTTCGAGACCCGGAGTCCGACGCACGTGGTGGCAAACCGACCGGCGCCGCGCTATATAACCGCCCATGCCGCGTTTTGCTCCAGGCCCCGCCTTGTTTGCCGGTGCCCTGCTGGTCTCGGCCGTGGCCGGCCCCACCGCCGCCGCCGGCGAGGCCATCACCACCGCACATTCGGCCACCGTCATCGGGCCGACCAATCCATTGCTGACCGCGGGCACCGACGCGCTGGAGATGGGCCGTTACGAGGAAGGCGTTCGTCTCACGCTCGCCGGTCTCGAGCAGCCCGCCAGCCGCCAGGATATCGCCGCCGGCCACTCCAACGTCTGCGCCGGTTACGCCGCGCTCAAGCGCTGGGAAGAAGCGCTGGAACATTGCAACAAGGCGCTCGAGCTCGACCGCAGCAACTGGCGCACCTTCAACAATCGCGCGGCGGTGTTCGTGGGACTCAAGCAATACGATCTCGCCATGACCGACGTGAACGCCGGCCTCGAACTGGCGCCGCAGTCCGGGACGCTGCAGAAGAGCCGCGAGGTGGTGATCCAGCACCGCAACTCGGCGAGCCGGGAACGCTGGCGCAAGCCCAACAAAGCCTGATGAGTCTTCCAGAACCCGTGCCGGGCGCCGAGCGCTCGCAGTTCGCCTTGCTCGGAACGCGGCGGTTCCTGCCGTTCTTCCTGACGCAGTTCTTCGGCGCTTTCAATGACAACCTGTTCCGCAACGCGCTGGTGGTGTCCATCACCTATGGCGCGACCGTCGCCGCGGACGACGCCGCCGTACTCACCAACCTGTCGCAGGGACTGTTCATCCTGCCGTTCTTCCTGTTCTCGGCGATCGCCGGGCAGATCGCCGACAAGTACGAGAAGAGCCGGCTGATCCGCCAGACACGCCTGGTCGAAGTCATCCTGATGCTCGGCGCCGCGGCCGCGCTCTACTTCGGGCACCTGCCGAGCCTGTTCACGCTGATCTTCCTGCTCGGCGTGCTCGCGACCCTCTTCGGTCCGCTGAAATACTCGCTGATGCCACAGCACCTGCGGCAGAGCGAGCTGGTCGGCGGCAACGCGCTGGTGGATTCCGGCACGTTCCTCGCCATCCTGGTGGGCACGATCAGCGGCGGCCTGCTGGTGCCGACCTCGTCGGCCGAACATGCGGCGGGCGGCGCCAGCCAGGCCAATGTCGCGGCCGCAGTCACCATGGTGATCATCGCGATCGGCACCTACCTGTGCGCACGATTCATTCCGCGCGCCGCGGCCACCGATCCCGACCTGAAGGTGAACTTCAATCCGGTCACGGCGACCTGGGAGGTGATCCGCTTCGCCTCGCAGACACGCGCGATATTCCTGTCACTGCTGGGGATCTCATGGTTCTGGCTGGTGGGCGCGCTGATCCTCGCGCAACTGCCGGCCTACGCGAAGGAGGTGCTCGGCGGCGACAAGACCGTGTTCACGCTGCTGCTGGCGGCGTTTTCGGTCGGCACCGCGCTCGGCTCGCTGGCCTGCGAACGGCTCTCGGGTCACAAGGTCGAAATCGGTCTCGTGCCCCTGGGCTCCATCGGCATGACGGTGTGCCTCATCGACCTGTACTTCGAGCATCCGCAGGCGCATGCGGCGGCCGCCACGCTGCTGACCTGGCGCGAGTTCCTCGCGGCCGGCGGCTGGGACGTGGCGCTGGATTGCACGCTGATCGGCGCGTTCGGTGGTTTGTTCATCGTGCCGCTGTACGCGCTGATCCTGTCGCGCAGCGCCGAGAGTCACCGCGCACGCATCATCGCCTGCAACAACATCCTCAATGCCGGATTCATGGTGCTGGCGGCCGGGCTGGCCATCGGCTGGTTCGAGCTCGGTTTCTCGATTCCGCAGCTGTTCATCCTCGCCGGCGTGCTCAACGCGCTGGTGGCGACCTACATCTACACGCTGGTGCCGGAATTCCTGATGCGTTTCCTGAGCTGGGTGTTCGTCAGCATCATGTACCGCATCAAGGCGCGCGGCCTCGAGAACATACCCGAGAGCGGCCCCGTGCTGCTGGTCAGCAACCACGTGAGCTTCATGGACGCGCTGGTGATCGGCGGCAGCGTCCGACGACCCGTGCGCTTCGTCATGGATCACAACATCTTCCGGATCCCGGTGCTGGGCTTCATCTTCCGCACGGCGCGCGCGATTCCGATCGCGCCGGCGCGCGAAAACCCGGATGCGCTGCAGAAGGCCTTCGACCGCATCGATGCCGAGCTCGCCGACGGCGAAGTGGTCTGCATCTTTCCGGAGGGCAAGCTGACGCGCGACGGCGAGATGAACGAGTTCAAGCGCGGCGTGGAGAAGATCCTCGAGCGCCGCCCGGTGCCGGTGGTTCCGATGGCACTGCGCGGATTGTGGGGCAGCTTCTTCAGCCGCCGCGATGGCAAGGCGGCGATGTCGCAGCTGCCGTCACGCTTCTGGTCGCGCATCGAGGTCATCGCCACCGCGCCCGTGCACGGCGACGGCGCCAGCGCCACCGGGCTGCAGAGGATCGTCGCCGGCCTGCGCGGCGAGTGGCAGTGACCGTCCTCAAGTCCGACGTCTTCGGCACCATCACGCGCGTGGGCGACACGGTGGTGCGCGACACGCGTGCCGCACGCGCCTGGGCGCGCCCGCTCGCCCGGCACCTGATGCGGCGGGAACATCGCGCGCTGACGCGACTCGCGCTGGGCCGCGGGACGCCGGGCGTGCCCGCGGTGGTGGAGCTCGAACCGGGAGTGCTCACGCGGCGCTGGATCGAAGGTGCGCCCATGCACGTCGCGAAGCCGCGCAACCCTGGCTATTTTCGCGCCGCCGCCAAGCTGGTGCGCCGCCTGCATGCCGCGCACGTGATCCACAATGACCTCGCCAAGGAAACCAACTGGCTGGTGACGCCGGAAGGCATGCCGGCGCTGGTGGATTTCCAGCTGGCGATGACCCTCGGCGCGCGCGGCAGGCGCGGCGCGCTGGCGCGTGCCCTCGGCCAGGACGACATCCGCCACCTGCTCAAGCACAAGCGCAACTATCTACCCGAGCTACTCACGGCACGCGAGAAGCGCATCCTGTCGACGCCGTCACTGGCGTCGCGCACCTGGATGGGCAGCGGCAAGCGGGTCTACCGGTTCGTCACGCGACGCATCCTGCACTGGCGCGACCGCGAAGGCGCCGGCGACCGCGTGGCCTGATGTCGTCCGCAGCGAAGTTCAGGCCTGCCGCACCGCCATCAGCCGCGGCGGCCGGCACTCGATCCAGTCGATGCGCGACCAGCGGCGGCGCGCGATCACGCGCAGCGCGAAGGCCACTCCCAGCAGCAGCGCTTCGATCGAGAAGATCAGCCACAGGTTCAGGAGCGCCTGGCCGAGCAGCAGCGCGACGACCATCAGGGTCAGCATGACCGCCGCGCCCAGGGTGATCTCCATCCATCGCAATCCGCGGGTGAGCATCAGGCCCAGATAGGTGCTGAGCGCCGTGCCGAGCAGCAGCAGCGGCAAGCCGCCCGCGAGCAACTCTCCCGGCAGGCGCAGGTAACTGCCGATTCCGACCATGAGCGCCAGCAGGATGGCCGACACGATGGCGTTGTGGCGCCAGAACGAGCGCTCGACCGCATCGAACAGCTCGGTCCGCGACCAGCTGCGCCGCAGCCACAGCGCACGACTGCGCGCCGCCGCCTGGCCGGCGATGGCACCGGTCACGGTGCTGAAGATGGTCAGGAAGAACAGCCAGAACGACGGCATCTGCGCGCCGGTCCTGCTGGCGATGAGCAGCGGCAGCGCCAACGCGCCGATCAGCATCCAGGGATTGCCGGTGCCCAGGATGAGCGCGACTTCCCGTCCCGACGTGTCGCTGGACGCAACCTGCGGTCTCGCTGCACGCCACATTCCCCGCCCCGACAGCGCGGCCTTGATACGCGGCCAGAACAGGAAGAACACGCCGAACACGGTCCAGCTGATGGCCAGCAGGACCAGGTTCCATTCGGTCGTTGCACTGAGCTCGCGGATTTCGCGCGCCGGCAGGAAAATCAACAGTACGACGACGATCAGCGACCGGAACAGGCCCGAGGCGTTGCGCTGGCTGCCCAGGAACCACATCGCCAGGTACAGCCATCCGGCGAGCAGTACCACCGACGTGTATGTCACCAGGCCCATCTGGACCGTGAATGCCAGGGCACCGGGATTCGCCAGGATCTGCGACAGACCGACGCTGTTGCCGGCGGCAAAGGCGGCCGGCGTGAGCAGCCCTACGGGCAAGCCGACGATCACGACGGTGATGAACGCGCTGACGAGCAGTTTCAGCCGGCCGTGGGGCAACAGGGCCAGCCCGTTCCCCCGGGCCATGCGGCCGAACATCAGCGGCATCAGGCCACTGCCGCAGAACAGCAACAGCTGGCCGGCCATCACGAATGCCAGCATGTGGAAAGTCTGCGGTAGATAGGTGACCGTCAGCACGGATGCCACGCACGACACCAGCCCGGCGATCGTCAGGCCGCGCGTGATCGCCGTGCCCATGAAATAGGTGCGGACCAGCCTGAGGACTGCGCTCATCGATGCAGCTCCAGGAAGATTTCCTCCAGGCCCAGCGCTTCCACTTCGACCGAAACCGCGCCCTGCCCTTCGAGCGGACGCTGCCGTTCGGCAGTCCAGTCGCGAACCACGGCGGTGGC
>Ga0307409_100001760_pt1 | contig 10941 bp, 12 predicted proteins | sample 322Ometagenome_2_FD_203888 | JGI IMG/M metagenome (GOLD analysis project Ga0307409, IMG submission 203888) | Maize rhizosphere microbial communities from greenhouse at UC Davis, California, United States - 322HYB-O-2 | ecosystem: Host-associated > Plants > Roots > Rhizosphere > Soil | place...
ATATCGGAATACACGAGGTTGGAATAGAACAAAACCTTTTCGGACTGTTCTTTGATCGCCTTTACGACGTGAGGGTGAGAGTGACCCGTGGCACACACTGCGTGGCCGCCGTAGAGATCGAGATACTTTTCGCCCTCACTGGTCCACACCCACGAACCCTTTCCGCGCTCGACTGAGAAGGGCATCTTCTTGTAAGTTGCAACCTGGCATGCATCCTCGATAGCCTTTATCTTGCCGAAAGCCCCGGCAGTTCCTTGAGCGATCATGGATTTCCCCCCGTAAATCGAAGCCCGGTCGTCTCGTCAAGCCCGAACATAAGATTCATGTTTTGTACGGCCTGGCCGGCGGCACCTTTTACGAGATTGTCGATCGCGGAAAACACGACGACGTTTTTTCCGCTGGTGTGCGCGGCGATGTCGCAGAAATTGGTGTTCTTCACCCAATTTATATCAGGCGATCCGTCGCTCCATCTGATGAAGAACGAATCATGATAGAAATGTTGATACAAATTTCGGATGTCCTCGTTGGTCATGTTCAATGTCGTTTCGACATAGCACGAAGCGAAAATGCCTCGCGCAACCGGCAGACTGTGTGTCATGAAAACCAACTCGTTCTCAAACGTCCCAACCGCCCTTAGATGCTGCTCGATTTCAGGGACGTGCTGATGTGTAAAAGGTTTGTACGCGTAAAACGAATTCGATCGCTGAGGATGGTGCGTGTTCGCTGCGGCTTTTGCACCCGACCCCGAAGACCCGGTCTTTGCGTCCACGACGATCTTGCCGGACAACAACCCGCTGCTCACTAATGGCGATAATGCGAGCAGCGTCGCGGTCGCGAAGCAGCCCGGATTCGCGATTCGGGCTGCCGAGCGGATCGCTTCACGGTGCGTTTCGGTCAATCCATAAACGAAATCCGACTGCACCGCTCCTGCGTGATCGAAGCCGTAGTATTTATTGAACGTGTCCGCATCGTCGATCCTGAAATCACCCGACAGATCGATGACGCGGGTGCCCTCGTTTAGCTGAGGCACCATCGACAAAGCCTGGCCGTGCGGCAATGCAAAAAACGCGAGATCCACATCCAGTTCGGAAAGATCTTTCGGGGCCGCGGCGAATACAAGATCGGTCATGCCGTTCAAATTGCGGTGGACCGTGCCGACGGGTTTACCGGCTTGCTCGTTTGCGGTGACGAGCATGATCTCCGCGTTCGGGTGAAAAAGCAGAATGCGAATAAGCTCGCTGCCGCCGTAGCCTGACCCTCCAAATATGGCAATCCTGATCTTTTCGGTCATGCGTAGGCCGCCTCCCGCCGGGTCGAATGGTGGACGAGCTCGAAAAGACGAGCACCGTCACGTCGGGCGTTGCCTGCTCTCAACCCGTAATGTTGCTCGACAAAATCCTCTCCCATCTTCGAATCGGTGACCGAACCGGCGACGACATCGATCGAAAGGCCCAAGTCTTTCAGCACGACTTGCCCGCCGACAACGCCGACGTAATCCGAGGCGCAGAATACGAGGGACGAGACCGCTCGTTGGATCTCGGCATCCTTAAGGATCGAATCGACCCCATATCCTCCGATAATTCCGTCGCCGAGTTCAGCGACAATGATGTCGGGGGCGAAACCGTTCAGATGATTCAGAATGCTTTTCGCGAAAGGAGCCAGATCATCAACGGCAACGGTCGAAGGAAGACCGCAATCGAGAAAGCTGGCGGTCGCGAAGGCTCCGTGGTCTTCCATGTTCAATGTGTCGCGCAGGCACGCAACGCCTGTCAGCTTGGCAGCGGCGACGCGGAGCCCGGAATTGACCGCTTGTTTGATGATCTCGACCGCCGCGACGGTCTTGCCCGAGTTCATGCAGGAACCGGCAACGACCACGAGGGGGACGTTTAGATCGAGTTTGTCTGACGGCAAAAGTGCGTCGTCGGCGATATTTACCGTTAATCCGATCTCGTCGCATACCGTCCCGATCACCTCGACGCGGATCGCTTCCGAAAGGGAAGAGTGATGCCCTTTACATTCGCCGACCAGCCCGCCCATGTTGAGAAGGTGGAGGGAATCACCGGCCGCGATCGTTTCCGGAACATCCCCGACAAAGCCTTTGAGCGCACGCCGTTTTCCGAGAACCCCCAGGATCACGTCACCAGTGTTGATCTTGGCGAGCCTGCCGGTCGGCAGTTCAAGGTTGCCGTAAGTTACGCTTTCGGAAAGCGCCCGTACGGCAACGACATCACCCACGCACGCCGCACGGCTTTCCGTCATCACTTTAGTTTTCTTTTGCGGACTGACAGTCGACGTGGCCGATCCGATCTTGTCTATATGAATTTCCATCATTTCCCCTTGTTCACCCCTCGAATAATTCCCACAACTGCTTGTTAATTTTCTTTTGTTCTGTCTCACCCGTGACCGCTATGAAAATCGTGTCGTCACCGGCGATCGTGCCGACGATACCGGGCAGTTTTGCCGAATCAATACGAACTGTGGAAGCCGATGCCAGACCCGCCGGCGTTCGTGCAACGATCATGTTCGGGCCGGCCGTTTCGACAGATATGAGCGTGATCCCGAGACCGTTGGCCCGCCTTTCAGGGCGAGCGTAGGCGCCATTAAGTTTTACGATTCCCAGTTCGTCGAGGTCTCGGGAAACGCTGGCCTGAGTTACGGAAAACCCGCGGTCTCCGAGTGCCCGCACCAACTCGTCCTGACGCGCGATTCGCGAGGCGCCGATGAGATCGATTATGGTCTGATGACGATCCTGTTTCTGCATTACCATTCAAGTCTAAGTCAATGCATAGACTGTGTATAGATGCATAATATACAGTTTTTAGTTGTCGGTCAATATTTCGGAAGTTAAAAGAGGCTGAGCTTGATCCTCAGATACTTTTTTGGGTTTTGGCGAAAATCGTAGATCAGCTTCGTGCTTTCGCTCGAGAGTTGGTTTACGTTCGAGGCGGTCTGGTTGATGTTGTTGTAGAGGGTATCGTCGGTGACGAGGCGGCCGATGGTGCCCTTGCCGGCACGGGCGTCGCCGAGGATCAGGTCGAGTTTATCGGCGGTGGAATTGAACTTCGCCAGTGTGTCGCGGGCGTTGTCGTAGAGCTGTTCGTCCTTTAGAAACTTTCCGGCGCTGCCGGTTCCGCCGGTGAGATCGGTCGTGATCAATTTCAGGTCGTCGACGATGGTGTTGAATTTAGCGGCGGAGGTGCGCAGGTCGATAATCGCGGCCCGCGTTTCATTATATAGTGCATCGTCGGTGACAAATTTGCCGGCGGTGCCGCGGCCCGCTCTTATATCTGTGGAAATGGACTCTAACTGGGTTACCGTTCGGTTGAGGCTGTTGTAAAGTTCCGCGTCGTTCAGAAGTTTACCCGCCGTGCCCTGCCCGCGGTTTACTTTGTCGAGGGTGGTTTGCAGTTTCGTGACGGTGAGTTTAGTCTCAGCGACCGCAGCGTCGAGATTGCGATAAAGCGATTCGTCATTTACGAGCGCTCCGAGCGTTCCTTCGCCCTGGTTCGCTTTATTCAGGATCTCGTTTGCAGGTACGGCGATCTTATTGATCTGCTGGAGCAGGTCGTTACCAGTCTTGGTTAGCTGGTTTATCGAGATGGCTTCCGTAGATTCAAGTACATGTCCTTCCACGACGGGTGCGCCCTTTTGGGTACCGGGCGTGATGTTGATTATCTTGTCGTTGGCTAGAACGGAAAGCGCGATCAATTGAGCTGTGGAATCCGTTCGAATTCGTTCGGTTATCGGGCGGTCGTTAAGCTCGGCGTCAACGGCGAGGACCGCTTCTATCTTGGAGTCTTCGGGTGTATCCGGGGGCAGGAGATAGACACTTTCCACCTTGCCGATGCGCACGCCGGCGATCTGGACATCGGAACCCTCTTTGAGGCCGTCTGCGGACGCGAAGCGGGCCTTAAGCCTGAGCTTCGTTTCAAATGGGTTGAAATCGCCGGTTGAGTTAAGGATAAGAAACGCCAGCACCGCCAAGCCGACAAGCACGAAGATGCCCACCCGAAGTTGGCTGAAAGTAAGTCTAGGCTTTGTCTGCACCATAAACTATTTTCCGAATACGAAGTTTTGTATATAGGGATCTTCGCTTTTCCTCAATCGCTCGTCGGTGCCGCTGAAGATGACCTTTCCATCCCGCAACATTAACACTTCGGTATTTATCAAACAAAGCTTCTCGCCTTCCTTCTCGAAGACCACTTCGCCCTTTTCGTTGACAATCGCGTACTCTGAGGCGAGGTAGCCGACGTTGTTCATTTCGTGGGTCACGAAGATGGAAGAAACGTCCTGCAGATCGCGAAGTTTGATTGCGAGCTCGCAGATCGTCCGCGCGGTGGGCGGATCAAGTCCGGCGGTCGGTTCGTCGTAGAGAACGATCTCCGGGTCGCCGACCAGCGCTCGCGCTATACCCACGCGCCGGCGCATGCCGCCGGAAAGCTCCGCGGGCATTTTGTCGATCGCATCTTCGAGATCGACGAACTGCAGCATTCGCCTCACTTCGTGCTCGATCTCCGCCTCGTCGGTGTTTTGCTCGCGCAGACGATAAGCGACGTTCTCATATACGGATATCGAATCGAACAACGCACCTTCCTGAAACACCATTCCGATCTTTTGGCGGACGTGCATCATCTCTTCTTCCGTTAAATCGGTGATGTCCTCGCCGTCGATGAGCACCTGCCCGGAATCTGGTTTTAATAAGCCGAGGATCAGCCGGATGGTCGTGGATTTCCCGCCGCCGCTTCGGCCCAGGATCATCTTCGTTTCGCCCCGACGGATGCTGAAGCTGACGCCGTCAAGGATCACCTTGTCGTCGAACGAGAGGTGCACGTCCCGGAATTCGATCACGGGTGCGATCCGGCGGCGGTCGTCGACGGGTTCGTCGAGGTCGGGAATGACGACCTGATTTTCATCGATCTCTAGTTGTTCGTCCGAGGAAAGCATTCGTTCTAATTAAATTCTCCCCATGTCGAGGAGATACTGCAGAGCCTTCGACAGGAAGAAATCGAATATGATCACCCAGATAGATGCGATGACGACCGAATCGGTGGTCGAACGGCCGACGCCGACCGTTCCGCCTGAGGTGCTGAGCCCCTTGTGACAAGCGACGCTGCCGATCACTAGCCCGAAGAAAAGCGGCTTAACGATGCCGCCGATTATGTCCGTGACCTGGATGCCGTTTCGGGCGGAATTCACGAAGACCGACACGTCCTGGTTGTAGAGTTGATTCGCGACGATCGTTCCGCCGATCAGTCCGAAGATGTCCGCCGCCACGGTCAGCAGCGGAAGCATGAAAACAAGCGCGAGCAGCCGCGGTGCTACAAGTTTTCGGTTCGGATCGGTCCCGAAGGCACGCATCGCGTCGATCTGTTGGGAAACGACCATCGAGCCCAGTTCCGCCGCTATCGCGGAGCCAATGCGCCCCGACACCATCAGAGCGCTTAGAACGGGTCCAAGTTCGCGTATAAGTGATGTCGCGACCGAACGGCCAGATTCGCTCTGGATGCTGTAATACTCGAGCGTCGGGAAGGTCTGCAGAACGAGTACGCCGCCGGTGAAAAAACCCGTCAACAAAACGATCGGGAGCGAGCCGACGCCGATTAAATCCATCTGCCGGATCCATTCACCCACGTACCGCGGCTGGCTGAACAAACTCATGAACGAACGCCAGACAAGTAAACTTATCTCCTGCAGTTCGAAAATGAATTTTGTGATTGGGTTCATCAGCAGCGGGGATGATCGCGGATGCTAATTCCTGATTTTGTGTAGGTTACAGGAAACCGGCTTAAACGCCAAATAAAAGACGGCCGCCCTACGTCGAGGACGACCGGTACCTTCGGAGGAAGGAAAGGAAATTTAATTTACTCGGGATCGGCGCGGGAGTTGGCGGATCCGATTCAGCGGCCTGGCTCCCCGAGGATTGTCCCCGCGGCGGCGAAAGTTTTCCCGGGCCTCTGCCGCCTTTGCTCTTAAGCCGCGAAACTTCACAAGCTGCTCGGGTGTCAATATCTTTCGCAGTGAGAGCTCGCTTTGGAAACGAATCCTGGCCACCTCGGCTTGAGCGTCCTGAAACTCCTTCAATTTCAAACGGAAATCTGCATCGTCCAGTTCGTCCCGGTAGACCGCCATATCAAGTGCTCTATTCGTTTCGCGAAGACGCTGCTGGGCGGCCTCCATCAGGGGCTTGCGGTCGCGGTTCATCGATCGAATTTGTTTTACCTGATCGGGCGACAAACCGAGAGCTTCGAGCAAGTTCGGCCGCTGAGGCTGAGGCGAAAACTGTCCAGCGTCCTGCGGCGGCGGTCCCTCCTGAGCAATGACCGCGGAACCGGCCGTCAATACCAGAACGGCAATAATCAAGGTTTTAGGGGAAAGGTATTTCATAACGTCTATTAGCTTGCTCCGATATCATCGAACATATCCGCCAACCGCAGCGTCTCGTCTTCATCGTCCTCCGCAACACTCAGTACAGGAATTTGTCGTAACTGCTTTTGCGGCTTAACCTGCGTTTTTTCGTCCGAAGTTCTAACCGGCTGGATCGGCTTCGGTTTCAAAGCGGATGCTTTGACTGGGGCCGAGCGTTTTGGGGAACTCTTTTGCATCGCCCGCTCAGGTTCGTCATTCTCAATTCGAGCGGACGAACTTATGTCGGGAGTCGTCGCCGGGGGAATGACCCTCTGCGTCTGCGAAGCTATCGGTTCAGGATTCGCGACCGCAACGTCCTTCTCCGGTCCACTCTGAAGATAGAACGCATATACGACGAGCACCGCTACGAGAACCGCGATCGCCACACCGTCAAAGGCGAATCCGCGCTGTATCGCAAAGGCGGCTCTCAACTTATCGAAAAATCCAATCGCCGTCGCCTGCGCGGGCATTACGAACCCGGGTGTCGGCATCGGATCAAACTCCAGCGACTTCCATTCGAAAACCGGATAACGCCCCTGCGAAATCTCGGCGAAATCGTCGATGCAGGTCCCGCAATCGGCGAGGTGCAGTTCGAATGAATCGCGGTCCGCCGCCGGCATCTCGTCGTAGAGGTAGGCGAGCAGATCGCCGCCATTCGAACACAAATTAATATCTTTCAGGTCCCTCATTTTCAAACCACCTCCACCGGCAGCCTGTCGAGTTTCGATTTCAGCTGCTTCAGAGCGGTATAAAGCCGGCTCTTCACCGTGCTGAGCGGAAGCTCAAGCGTATCGGAGATCTCCTGGAAGGTCATCTCCTCGAACTCCTTCATAACGACCACTTGCCGCAGATCCACCGGCAGGGAACTGACGGCCTGTCTGACGACCCTTAACCGCTCCGTCTGTTCGGCCTCGTTACCGGGCGAAAACTTTATCGGTGCGACAAAAACCCGGTCGCTCTCGCCCAATTCATCATCAAGAAACTCTTCGGACCGGGTTTTCGCGCGCCGCTTTAATGTCAAACATTGGTTCACGGCGATACGGTGCAGCCATGATGAAACCCGCGCCTCGCCGCGGAACCGGCTCAAATTCTTGTATGCGGATATGAACGTTTCCTGCGTGGCGTCGCGAGCCTCATCCTCGCGCGTCAGCATGCCGAAGCAGAGCGCGAAGATCTTCCGCTCCCACCTCCTCATCAATTCGCCGAAAGCGTCCGCGTCGTGTCCGACCGCCATTTCGACCAGCTTTTCATCCGCAAGGTCTCTATACATTCTCGAGTGCAGCCTTCCAGTTCGGGCCGCTTCGACCGCGAAACACCTTGCGGTCATAGGTTTAGACGGTGATTCGCGGGATAAAGTTGATATTTTTCGCCCCACCGGTCCGCGTTAGATAGTCGAGGTGGCCTTTATGACAAACATTACATTCCGATCCGCCAAAGCTGAAGATGCGGAACGACTCGGCACGATAGCATACGACGCATTCTACAACATCTCCGCGGCGCACAATTTCCCGCCGGATTTTCCGTCGCCTGAGGTCGGCATTGGTCTTTTGCAGATGCTGGTCGCTCGCCCTGATGTTTATTCCGTCGTCGCAGAAAACGGCAGACTCGTCGGCAGCAATTTCCTATGGGAGGCGGACGAGGTCGACGGCGTCGGGCCGATCACGATCGATCCTGATGAGCAAAATTCGTCCGTCGGGCGTAGGTTGATGGAAGACGTGATCAAACGATCGGACGAGAATGGGAAGAGATCGATCCGGCTCGTTCAGGCGGCTTACCATAATCGTTCACTGGCGCTATACACAAAACTCGGTTTCGACACAGTCGAACCGCTCTCGGGTATCTCGGGGGATCCGGTGACTATTTCCGTTCCGGGCCGAATCGTGCGGGAAATGTTCGCCGACGATCTCGACGCAGCGGAGGATCTCTGCAAAACCGTTCACGGAATCAGCCGAAGAAACGAGATCGCCGGGTCCTTACCGATGGGACTGGCAAAAGTCGTTGAAGTGGAGGGCCGCATCAGCGGCTATTTTACCCAGCTTGGACTATTCGGACACGCCGTCACGGAAACGAATGAGGACCTTATAGCTTTGATCGGAAGCGGAAGCGAAATTCAAGGGCCGGGCTTTTTGCTGCCGACACGAAACGGCGAAGTGATGCGGTTCTGTCTCGAGAACGGTCTTAAGATCGTGCAGCCGATGACGCTGATGAGCCGCGGATTTTATCAGGAACCACGCGGTGCATTCATACCGTCGATACTTTATTAGAGAAAAAAGGGCGGCGGATCAGATTATCCGCCGCCCTTCTAAATTCAACACTTACCGAGCAGCCAAAACACCAGGATAAAGATAAGTATCGTCGAAACGATACCGCCCCCAAACTTGTACGCCGCCGCACCGGCGAGACCACCTCTCAACAGATTGTTCATGATTCCTCCCGAGTTCGTTATGTATTAAAAGCGTCCATCCGACGCGACATATGAACACGATGCAAAGGTTATTCCACGAACTGTCCAAGCCGGAAAAATGCGGTGAAATCTAATACGCCCTTGCGAACAAAACACGCTTCGGCGAATCCTTACCTGAATAAACGCACTTCCCGGCCATCTCCGCCGACAAAAGGGGGATACAGCGGATCGTCGCTTTCGTTTCGGCCTTGATGGCAGCTTCGGTCTCGTCGGTGCCGTCCCAGTGGGCCATCAGGAAACCGCCTTTTTCGATCTGTTCCTTGAATTCGTCCCAGGTATTTACGAGGAAGGTGTTTTCCTCGCGGAATTTGAGCGCCCGATCGTAAAGATTTTCCTGTATTTCGTCGAGCAGCACCTTTATGCCTACCACGAACTCTTCCGGCGACTCGAAATTAACGTTTCGCGACTCGTTAGTAAGCGTATCCCGACGTGCGACCTCGACGGCGCCGTTCTCAAGATCTCGCATCCCGACCCCTAGCCGAACAGGAACGCCGCGAAGTTCGTATTCCGCAAATTTCCAACCAGAGCGCTGGTTGTCGCTGTCGTCGTATTTTACGGAGACGCCCTTCGCTTTAAGTTCGCCGATAACGGGCGCGATCTTAGCGCTGATCGCGGCGAGGTCTTCGGGCGATTTATAAATGGGAACGATCACCACCTGTATCGGTGCGAGGCAAGGGGGCAGCACGAGGCCGCTGTCGTCCGAGTGGGCCATAACGAGAGCGCCCATCAGCCGCGTCGAAACCCCCCAACTCGTCGCCCATGCATACTCAAGCTGGTTCTCTTTATTCACGAACTGCACGTCGAACGACCTTGCAAAGTTCTGTCCCAGAAAATGCGATGTTCCGGCCTGCAGGGCCTTTCCGTCCTGCATCAGCGCTTCGATGCAATACGTCTCGACAGCCCCAGCGAACCGTTCGCTGGGCGTTTTGATCCCCTGCACAACGGGCATCGCCATCCAGCCTTCGGCAAATTCCGCGTAGACGCCCAGCATCTGATGCGTCTCGGCTTCGGCTTCTTCCTGTGTCGCGTGAGCGGTGTGGCCCTCTTGCCAGAGAAACTCGGCGGTGCGCAGAAACAGACGCGTTCGCATCTCCCAGCGCACGACATTGCACCACTGATTCACGAGAATCGGCAGATCGCGCCAAGATTGAATCCAGCCTTTATAGGTGTTCCAGATCACCGTTTCCGATGTCGGCCGTACGATCAGTTCTTCTTCCAGCTTCGCATTAGGATCAACGACCAGGCCCTTTCCATCGGGGTTGCTTTTAAGGCGATAGTGCGTGACCACTGCGCATTCTTTTGCGAAACCCTCTGCATGTTCCTCTTCTTTTTCCAGAAACGACTTGGGAACAAAAAGCGGGAAGTAAGCGTTCTCGTGCCCGGTCGCCTTGAACATATCGTCAAGGGCTCGCTGCATCTTCTCCCAGATCGCGAACCCGTAAGGCTTGATCACCATACACCCGCGCACCGCGGAATTTTCCGCAAGGCCGGCGCGTTTAACGATCTCGTTATACCATTCGGAGTAATTCTCCGATCTTTTAGGAAGTCCTTTAGCCATAAGAATAGGTTTACCACAGAGCGCACGGAGAGCACTGAGGAAAGGAGAATAATACGAGAAAAGCGTAGGCGATACAATATTTAGCGTCGGGCGCCCGCTCCGTTCCCTCTGTGTTCTCTGTGTTCTCTGTGGTAAAATCCCCCCTTTATGGCCGAATTCAAGCTGGACTTCCAGGACACCGAAACAGCTTTCGCGGACAGATCGGATGCAGAACTAGTTGAACGGCGGCGGCTGTTCAGGGTGATGAACTCGCCCGTTCTTAACGCGTTCAGCACGAGGGCGGCGACGTTCGCATTATCGCTGGGTTTGCCTGTTAAAGGTTTGATCAAATCGACAGTTTTCGAATTGTTCTGCGGCGGTGAAACCATTGAGGAATGCGAACCGACGATTCAACGCCTCGGCCGTTCGAATATCGGCACCATTCTCGATTATTCGGTCGAGGGGAAAAGCACCGAAGAAGCTTTCGAGGCGACGAAGAACGAAATTCTGCGAACCATACGCCGGGCCAACGATG
>Ga0307409_100001764_pt1 | contig 10926 bp, 9 predicted proteins | sample 322Ometagenome_2_FD_203888 | JGI IMG/M metagenome (GOLD analysis project Ga0307409, IMG submission 203888) | Maize rhizosphere microbial communities from greenhouse at UC Davis, California, United States - 322HYB-O-2 | ecosystem: Host-associated > Plants > Roots > Rhizosphere > Soil | place...
GCCTGCGTTCAGCAATCATCGCTAAGCTGCTGGCGCTGTGGGATATTGGTGGGGGAGACGTGCAGTCATGACGTCACATTGGCTCAGCTTTGGCTTGGCCCTGATCGCACTTGGTCAGTCCGGATCCAGCGCAATGGTCCAGACCGCTGCCGTACCTCAGGCTGCACCGCAGCGCGTGCAGCCGGCGCCGCGACCGCCGCAGTCGCCAACCTATCTCGCCAATCAGGTCGACAAGCTGGGCGCGGGCTTCAACGGCCGCGTCGGAATCGCAGTGCGCTCGGTCGACGAGGGTTGGAGCACGTCGTGGAACGGCAAGGAGCTGTCCCCACAGCAGAGCGTCAGCAAGTTGTGGGTCGCGATCACGGCGCTCGACGCCGTGGACCGGGGCCGCGTGCAGCTTGACGACAGGGTGACGATGACGCGCAGCGACCTCACGCTTTTCCATCAGCCGATCGCCGCCAAGATCCTCGGCGGCGGCACAACAATTACGCTCGGCGAGCTAATGTACCAGGCGCTCACGAAGAGCGACAATACGTGCAACGACAAGCTCATGCGCTCGGTAGGTGGTCCGGAGGCAGTGCGCTCGATGATCCGCGCCAAGGGCTTGGGCGCCATCCGTTTCTATGACGGCGAGCGCTCGCTCCAGAGCCGGATCGCCGGCCTGACGTGGAGCCCGAGCTATTCGATCGGGAATGGCTTCTACGAGGCCCGGAACGCCCTTCCGATGTCGCTGCGCAAGGCCGCCTTCAACCGCTACCTCGAAGATCCGTATGACGGCGCGTCGGCGAACGCGATCGTCAACGCGCTCGCAGCCTTGAAGCGCGGCGAGCTGCTTTCGCCGGCTTCTACCGCCCGACTCCTGAGGATCATGAGCCAGACCTCGACGGGCAAGAATCGCCTGCGCGGCGGCCTCAAGGCCGGCTGGACGCTCAGCCACAAGACCGGCACTGGGCAGGTGCTAGGCGCAACCCAAGCCGGCTATAACGACATCGGCATCCTGACGGCGCCGGACGGCCGCAGCTATTCGGTCGCGGTGATGATCAAGAAGACGTCGACGCCCCTTGGTGTTCGGATGAAGCTGATGAACGACGTCGTCCGCGCCACGATCGCCCAGCACGAGATGCGCCACAGTCCGATGGTCTCGCTCTAAACGAGCGACCAATTCTCGATCCACAAGGAAGTCTGGAGCGGGCGCGCGAGGTCAACGGATTCGAACTGCAAGCGCAGGAGCTCCGTAATCCCTCGGGGGTTCGATCGCCTCGATTTGAGGATGCTGGAGCGGGCGAAGGGATTCGAACCCTCGACCCCAACCTTGGCAAGGTTGTGCTCTACCCCTGAGCTACGCCCGCTCTGAGCTTGAGCCGCAGGTGCGCCGGATGGCTGCTCCTCGGCAGGGTGGCGGGCGCCTAGCATGGGCCGGACGATTCCCGCAAGGCCGAACCGCAAGACATCTGCAATGCTTGTGGCCCGCGCCTCGTCCGACCATATGGGGCGCTTCATTGGAAGCTGCAACGGGAGTGCGTGGAGCGTGGCGACCCTTGGCCTGAGCGAGGCGGAGCGAGAAGCGGTCGAGCGCCTGCAGCGCGACGTCATAGAGCCGTCGATGAGCAGCCTCGTGCTCCTCGACTTCTGGGCGGAGTGGTGCGGACCCTGCAAGCAGCTCTCGCCGCTGCTCGACAAGATTGCCGCGGACTATGCCGACAAGGGCGTCAAGCTGGTCAAGATCGACGTCGATCAGGACAAATTGATCGCGGCGCAGTTCCAGATCCAGTCGATCCCGACGGTCTACGCCTTCTTCCGCGGGCAGCCCGTCGCCGACCTTTCCAGCTATCGGACCGAAGGTCAGATAAAGCGTGTCCTTGACCAGCTGATCGCGCAGCTCGGAGTAAAAGGCGAGGCCGCGGAGCAGCAGGCGGAGATCGAGCCGCTGATTGCGATGGGCGAGGGCATCCTCGCCGACGGCGACGCTCCGCGCGCGGTCTCCGTCTTCCGCCAGATCCACGACACGGCGCCCACTGATCCTTCGGTAATCGGCGGTCTTGCTCGAGCGCTGCTCGCTGCCGGCCAGCGGGACGAGGCGCAGGCGATCCTCGACGCTGCACCGGCCGAAGCCGCGACTCATGCCGACATTGGCCGCGCACGGGCCGCGCTGGAGTTGGCCGAGGCAGCACCCGATACGGACACGTCCGACCTCGAATCGCGCATCACATCGAACCCGGACGACCTCGAAGCCCGTTACCAGCTCGCCGGTGCAAAGATGGCTGCAGGCGATCGCGATGCGGCCGCCGACGCGCTCCTCGACCTGATTTCCCGCGACCGCGACTGGAACGACGGGGCGGCCCGGAAGCGCTTGCTGCAGCTGATCGAGGCGCAGGGCCTCGAAGACCCATGGGCGCGCTTGCAGAGGCGGCGACTCTCCGCTCTGCTGTTCACATGAGCGAAAAGCGCCAGCTCAGGCTGCCGATCTTCCCGCTTCCCGGCGCGATCCTCTTCCCGCGCTCGCAGCTTCCGCTCCACATCTTCGAGCCGCGATATCGAGAGATGGTCCGCGATGTTCTCGACGGGCCGGGACGGATCGGCATGATCCAGCCGACCGTCGCCGAAGAGGAAGGGGCGGCTCTTTATGCGGTCGGCTGCGTCGGCGAGATTGTCGGCGTCGAGGAGCTCGACGACGGACGCTACAACATCATCCTGCACGGTTGGAACCGCTTCCGCATGATCGGCGAGGCGGACATGGAGACGTCCTACCGCAATGCCGACGTCGACACGTCGGCGTTCGACGACGAAGAGCCGCCGCCACTGGCGCTGACCCTTCGGGCCGAGGTGGAACGTGAAGCTCGCCGCCTAGGCGACGCGATGCGGCTTTCGGTCGACTGGCAGGCGGTCCAGCGGCTCGACGACGAGATGCTTGTCAACGCCATCGCGCAGGTCGCGCCCTTCGACGTGGGCGCCAAGCAGGCCCTTCTCGAGGCGGCGACCCTTGAGGACCGCGCGGACCTGCTGGTTCAACTGATGCAGTTCCAGCGCGCCGCCGTGAACGGCGCCGAAATCCAGCCTACGCTTCAATAATTAGATCGGCAGCCCGCGAAGGAGCAGCGGAAGCTCGCCGCTCGTGCCGCGCGCTTCCGCCATCAGCCGGTTCTTGATCGGGCTCAATCGGTCGATCATGCCCATGCCGAAACGGCGCACCGCCGAAGCGGTCTTGCCCGGGATACCGTAGACCCGCGTCAGGCTGTCCGTCGCGAAGGCCACCGACAAAGCGTCGAGCGAGCGCCAACGCTGGTATCGGTCGAGCAAGTGCTTGTCGCCAAGGTCGAGGCCCAGCCGTGCGCCTTCGACCAGCACCTGCGCCAGCGCTGCGACGTCTCGGAAGCCCAGGTTCAGGCCCTGCCCCGCGATCGGATGGATGGCATGCGCCGCGTCTCCGACCAGGGCCAGGCGATCGTCGGTGATCCGAGCCGCATGGTGGAAGCCTAGCGGGAAGGTTGAACGAGGCGCCGCCATTGCGATCCTGCCGAGGAATCCGCCCATCGCCGCCTGCGCTTCGCCGGCGAACTGCTCGTCGCTCAGCGACATCCAGCCCGCGGCGTCGTCCTTCGGCACCGACCAGACGATGGCAGAGCGATGTCCCTCCGCATGGTCGTTCATCGGCAGAAGCGCGAAGGGACCCGTCGGGAAAAAGATCTCGTAGGCAATGTTGTCGTGCGGCCGCTCGTGCCGAAGCGTCGAGACCACGGCCTTATGCTCATATTTCCAGCGGGCGATGGGGATCCCCGCCGCCTCGCGCGTAGGCGAATTGCGCCCATCTACTGCTGCGAGGATAGGTGCGCACAGCTTGCGCCCGTCTTCCAACCCCACGACCACGCCATGAGTGCCGCGCTCCACCGACCGCGCAGCCGACTTCCAGAGCATCCAGACATTGCGCCCGCCCTCCGCGCGCGCCTTAAGAGCGGCGCTTAGATGCCGATTCTCATGCATTACGCCGAGCGGCTCGTCGTCGCCGGGTTCGAATGCGAGGCCGCCGGGCCTCAGTCCGTCGGCGACCTGGATCGTGCGGATCGGGCATCCGGGCTCCGGCAAGTGCTGGGTAACGCCGATCGTTTCGAGCATCCGCATGGAGCTCGACGAAACCGCGCTCGTACGGCCGTCGAAAGCTTGCCCGGTGCGCTCGACGGGATCGGCGGGATCGATCAGGATTGCCGACAGGCCGCTCGAATCGAGCGCGGAGGCGAGCGTCAGCCCCACGAGGCCGCCCCCGAAGATAATCACGTCCGCGCGGTCCATGAGGCAGCGCACTACCGTTCCGTCGCATCGACGCCAAGGCATCGCTTGACCGGGGACTCCGGCAGGAGGCATTCTAGGCAAGGATTTGGGTGGGGGTTGATGATGGCGACCGCAGCCGTGCGGACCCAGAAAAGGGAGCTTGAGCCTCATTGGCGCGACGTATTGCGTGCGTCGGTGAAGCGGCTTGCGCTGCGGACATGGGGCGCGCTCCTGCTTGGGCTTTCGATCGTCGGTGCGCTTGCGCTTGCGACCCACAACACAACCGACCCCTCGTTCAGCACGGCCGCCGGCGGCCCTCCCACGAACTGGATCGGCAGCTTCGGCGCTTATGTGAGCGACGCGCTCCTGCTCCTGTTCGGCATGGGCTCCGTGCTTTTTCTGCCAGTGATCGCTCTCGCGGGCCTGAGGCTGATGCGCCTCGAGCCCACCGGCCGGGTCGTCCGCGCGCTGCTCGTCGCTGGGGCGGGCGCCATCCTGATCGGCATTGCGCTCAGCCTGACCAGCGCATCTGCCGTATCGGGGCTACCCGGCGGGTGGGGTGGAGCGATCGGGCTTGGCGCCGCATACGGCGTGGACGCAGGGATCGAACTCATCCGCAACGAGGCGATCGCCGGTCCTGTCCGGCTCGTCGTCATCGTAATCTTCGCGCTCGCAGGCCTGCTTCTCGGTTATCTCGCGCCGGGTCTGCAGGCGACCGAGAAGGCGTGGGTGTTCGGAATTTTCCGGCGCGAGCCCCGGCCGCGCGTCGCCGCTGCGCGCAGGACGACCGAAATCGCGGAGGATCGGCCAGCGAATGCCGCTCCGCCCAGGTCGCGACCCGCCGTCGCCGTCTCGGAGCCGTCCAGGCCAATCGCCGCCGCTCAGCCTCGCGGAAGCAAGCGGCCGAGCGCCGCTACCCAGCAGAGCCTCGCGCTCGGCGACAATTACCAGCTTCCGACCATCGACCTCTTGGCTGCCGCGCCGGAAAAAGGCGGATCCAAGATCGATCGCGCCGGGCTAGAGCGTAACGCGCGCCTGCTCGAGTCCGTGCTCGAGGACTTCCACGTGCGCGGCGACATCGTCGAGGTGCGTCCCGGACCCGTCGTCACCATGTACGAGCTGGAGCCCGCCAGCGGTATCAAGGCGAGCCGCGTGATCCAGCTCGCCGACGACATCGCCCGCAACATGTCGGCGCTGTCCGCCCGCGTCGCGACCATCCCGGGCCGGAGCGTCATCGGCATCGAGCTTCCGAACCCGAAGCGGGAAGCGGTGGCGCTGTCGGAGCTGATCGGCAGCCAGGCTTACGCAGACCAGAACATGTCGCTGCCGCTGATCCTCGGCAAGAATATCGCCGGCGACCCGGTCATCGCCGACCTCGCGCCGATGCCGCACCTCCTGGTCGCGGGCACGACAGGCTCCGGCAAGTCGGTCGGCCTCAACTGCATGATCCTCTCGCTGCTCTACCGGATGACACCGGACGAGTGCCGGCTGATCATGATCGACCCGAAAATGCTCGAATTGAGCATGTACGACGACATTCCCCACCTGCTGGCGCCGGTCGTCACGGAACCGGCGAAGGCGATCCGCGCGCTCAAGTGGACCGTCGAGCAGATGGAGGAACGCTATCGCATGATGGCGAACCTCGGCGTCCGGGCGCTCCCCAGCTTCAACCAGAAAGTGCGCGACGCGAAGGCCAAGGGATCCAAGCTCGGCCGGCGGGTCCAGACCGGCTACGACGCCAGTACCGGCCAGCCGCTCTACGAAGTCGAGGAGCTGGAATACGAGGTCCTGCCGCAGATCGTGGTGGTGGTCGACGAGCTTGCCGATTTGATGATGACCGCCGGCAAGGAGGTCGAGTTCCTCATTCAGCGCCTCGCCCAGAAGGCGCGCGCAGCCGGCATTCACCTGATCATGGCGACTCAGCGCCCCTCGGTCGACGTCATCACCGGCGTCATCAAGGCCAATTTGCCGACCCGCATCAGCTTCCAGGTGACGAGCAAGATCGACAGCCGCACCATCCTCGGGGAGCAGGGCGCCGAGCAGCTGTTGGGCAAGGGCGACATGCTCTACATGCCGGGCGGCAAGCAGATCATTCGCGTCCACGGGCCCTTCGTCAGCGACGAGGAAGTGCGTGCAGTCGCCGAGCATTGGCGCCGACAGGGCGTGCCCGACTACAACCAGGCGGTCACCGAGGAGCCGGAAGACGGCGGCTATCTGTTCGACGGACAGCCGAGCGGCGAGGACGATGCGGAAACCCAGCTGTTCCGCAAGGCGGTGCAGATCGTCGCCGAGAGCCAGAAGGCGTCGACGTCCTATCTGCAACGCCAGCTGCGCGTCGGCTACAACAGCGCCGCGCGCCTGATCGAGCGGATGGAAAAGGAAGGTCTCGTTGGTCAGCCGGACCACGTCGGCCGTCGCGAAGTGCTGATCGATCCCGACGGGCACCCGATCTGAGCCCGCGCGAACCTGAACGACCGGGAACCGGCGGGTTCAGTCCGCATTCAATGGGCCGACGCCACATCGGCCCGAAATTCCCAGGAGTTTAGGTAATGAACTTTCCGACACATCTCGCGCGCGCCCTTGCGCCGGTCGCGATCGTTGCCGCTGCGGTGCCCGCGCAGGCCCAGTCGAACGACATTGCGAAGGTCGAGGCGCATCTCGCGGCCGTCCAGTCGATGACGGCCGACTTCACCCAGACCGATGCGCGAAATCAGGTCGCGCGTGGAACGCTGCAGTTGAAGCGCCCCGGGCGCATACGCTTCCAGTACCAGGGCAACGACCTGATCCTCGTCGGCAATGGTTCGAAGCTGACCTTCGTCGACTATGCCGTCGGCCAGAAGAACAGCTGGGACCTTGCCAAGACGCCGCTCGGCATCCTTCTCGGTGCCCGTCCCGATATCGGCCGCATCACGAAGATCATGCCGCAGAGCGATCCGCGGGTCCTGCTCGTGCGTGCGCGTGATCCACGCCGGCCGGAGTTCGGGACTCTCATTCTCGCCTTCGTCCGCAGCCCCTCATCGCCCGGCGGGTTGCTGCTCGAGGGCTGGACCGCGATCGACGCGCAGAACAAGCGGACGACCATCAAGCTCAACAACCAGCGCTACAACGTCGCGGTGCCCGAAAGCGCCTTCACTTATGCAGAACCCAAAAAGCGCAGGTGATAAAAAAACGTAGTGAATCGAAACTGTTCATCGACGCGTCAGGTTGGAATTGGTAAACGTCGCATTGGTTCAGCAATTGCTTGGGGTTTCCCCCTGTTACCCGGGCGCCGCTGAACCACCTTGCGTGACGAACGCTTGGTCGGCCCTCGCTCCATGCCCCCGGAGCGGGGGCCTTTCATTTGCGCCGCGTGCAGAACGGGCTAAGCGCGAACTGTGTCCAAGACCATTAAGATCGCCTCCTGGAACGTGAACTCGGTCCGTGCGCGGATCGGCATCGTCGAGCGCCTGCTGCGCGAGGAGCAGCCCGATATCCTCTGCCTGCAGGAAACGAAGGCAACCGACGACGTCTTCCCGGCCGACCTTTTCCGCAACCAGGGTTACGTGCATCGCGCCCTGAAGGGGCAGAAGATGCACCATGGCGTTGCCATACTCAGCAAGATCGACCTTCGCGAACCCGGCAGCCATGACTGGCAGGACAATGGCGAGGCTCGCCACGTCGGCGTCCGTTTGCCCTGCGGTCTTCGGCTCGAAAATGTCTACGTGCCCGCTGGAGGCGACATCCCGGATCGCACCGTCAATCCGAAGTTCGGACAGAAGCTCGATTTCATCGAGCGCATGACGCGCTGGTCGGAAGGTCTCCGCGAGCCGACGCTGATCGTCGGCGACTTTAATGTCGCGCCTCTCGAATGCGACGTCTGGAGCCACAAGGCGCTCCTCAACGTCGTCAGCCATACGCCGGTCGAAGTCGACGCGCTGAGCCGCCTTCAGCAAGCGCACGAATGGGTCGACATCGGGCGGCGCTTCGTGCCCGCGCCGGAGCGCAACTACACCTGGTGGAGCTATCGCTCGCCCGACTTCACGAAGAACGACCGCGGGCGGCGACTCGATCATATGTGGGTGTCGCCGGACGCTTCGGGACGCGTCATTTCGCACCGCGTGCTGGAGCCTTGCCGCAGCTGGGCGCGTCCATCGGATCATGTGCCGTTGATCTGCGAGGTCGCCATTTGAGCCGCCCGGGCGCGGTGGAGCGGGCAATCGCTGCGCTGCGCACCGGCCGCGCCGTCAGGATCGGAGGCTCCGAACCGTTTGCCTTCGTCTCGATCGAGACCGCGACGCCCGAGTTGCTTGAAGTCGTCGATCCTCGAGCGAAGGCACCGCTGCTGATCAGCGGGCGCCGGGCAATCGCCTTGTCGCTGGCCAATGAGCGGGACGCAGCCGATCCGGCGCTGCCGGTTCTTCTTGCCCGCGAGCCGTGGCTCGATATCGCGGCGGCAATGACGCTGGCGGACCCGGCCCAGGACTACTCTCGGGGCCCGATCGGCCCGCTGCGCCCGCTTCACCTGCAATCGCCAGAACCCGCGAAGGCCGCAATTGCGCTCGCGCGCGCCGCCGGACTCCTTCCCGCATTGTGGATCGTCGAGACGAAGGAGGTCGCGGCCCCTGTCGAATTGGGCGACCTGCAGGGCGAGGTCCTCCGGCCGGAGGTTGCCCTCCTTGCCCGTGCCCGGCTGCCGCTGAAGGACATCCCCGAGACTCAGATCTTCGCCTTTCGCGCTTCCGACGATGGGCAGGATCATGTCGCGCTTCTCGTCGGTGCGTTCGGCGGGAAGCCGCCTCTGGTCCGGCTCCACAGCGAATGCCTGACAGGCGACGTTTTCGGCTCCCTGAAGTGCGATTGCGGCCCGCAGCTGACGGAGGCGCTGCGGCTGATCGGAACTGCAGGGGGCGGCGTGCTGCTCTACCTGCGGCAGGAAGGGCGCGGGATTGGCCTCGCCAACAAGCTTCGCGCCTATGCGCTTCAGGACCGAGGGCTCGACACGGTCGACGCCAACCTGCGCCTGGGCTTCTCCGATGACGAGCGCGACTACGCCCACGCAGCCGCGATCCTTCGCGCTCTCGGCATCGATGAAGTTCGGCTGCTCACCAACAACCCCAAAAAGGTCGCGGCGCTCGAGGCGGAGGGCATCAAGGTCGCCGAGCGCGTGGCGCATCACATGCCCTCGAACCCGCACAATGCCGACTATCTGGCGGTGAAGCGCTCCAGGAGTGGGCACCTGCCCTAGGGTTAGCCGACCAGGCCGACCGCCGTCGCGAGGCCGAGGAACAGCAGGAAGCCCATCGAGTCGGTGATCATGGTTACGAAAACCGACGAAGCCACGGCCGGATCGGCGCCCGCCCGCTCGAGCGTCAAGGGGACCAGCACTCCGGCAAATCCGGCGACGATGATGTTGACCAGCATTGCCGCTGCAATGACCCCGCCGAGCGGAACGCTTCCCAGCACCAGCGTGACGCCCGTGCCGATGAGGACCGCGATGGTCAGGCCATTGAGCAGCGCCACTCGGATCTCGCGCCCTACGGCTCGCCAACGGTTGGAGCTCGTCAGCTGGTTGGTCGCGAGCGCACGCACGGTCACCGCAAGCGTCTGGGTCCCGGCATTTCCGCCCACGCCAGCGACGATCGGCATCAAGACGGCGAGGATCGCCAGCCGCTCGATAGAATGCTCGAACTGGCGGATGACGAAGGCAGCGACCAGCGCCGTCAGCAAATTGGCGATCAGCCAGCGGACCCGCGCGCGATAGCTCTCTGAGACGGGCTCGTTGATGTCGCCTTCATCGCCCGCGCCGGACAACAGCAGAACGTCCTCGCTCGCTTCCTCCTGGATGATGTGGATTACGTCGTCGACGGTGATCATCCCGACGAGCCGGCCCGAGCCGTCGACCACCGCGGCGGAAACCAGCGCATATTTCTGGAATCGCAGCGCCACGTCTTCCTGGTCCATGTCGACCGGGATCAGCGTCTGCTCCTTGACCATGATGTCGCCGACCAAGGTCGACCGCGGCGAGCGGAGGATGGTCGACAGCTTGCACGTCCCAACCGGGTGGTGATCGGGCGAGACGACGAACACCTCCCAGAAGTCCGTCGGCAGCTCGTCTTCCGACCGCAAATAATCGATGACCTGCCCGACCTTCCAGTGCTCGGGCACAGCGCACAGGTCGCGCTGCATCAGGCGGCCGGCGGATTCTTCCGGGAAGCTCAGCGCCTCCTCGACCGCGGCGCGGTCGTCCGGCTCCATCTTCTCGAGGACGGCCTGCTGCTCGTCGGCGTCCAGGTCCTCGATCAGGGCGACGGCGTCGTCCGTCTCCATCTGGCCCGCAAGGTCGGCGACCTGTTGCGGCTCCATCTCGTCGATCAGGTCTTCGCGGACGAAGTCGTTGAGCTCGGCGAGCACCTCCGGGCTGATGATCCCGGCGAGCGCCTTGACGAGGCCTTCGCGCTCGTCGCCCCGGGCGAGCTCGATCAGATCGGCGACATCGGCTGGGTGGAGCGGCTGGACGAGCCTTCGCGCCGTCTCGTCATCGCCGGCCTCGACCGCGTCGAGCACCTCGTCGACGAACTCCGGACGGAGACGGTCTTCCTCGTCGATCGGCGCCTGCGGCTTCAGCTCAGGGGCGTCGGCGGCGATGTTCTCGCTCTCGCTCATGCTGCCCCCTCCAGGTACCGT
>Ga0307409_100001765_pt1 | contig 10925 bp, 8 predicted proteins | sample 322Ometagenome_2_FD_203888 | JGI IMG/M metagenome (GOLD analysis project Ga0307409, IMG submission 203888) | Maize rhizosphere microbial communities from greenhouse at UC Davis, California, United States - 322HYB-O-2 | ecosystem: Host-associated > Plants > Roots > Rhizosphere > Soil | place...
GAAATCATTGTTCTTGCGGCCGAGCTGAACCGCACGGCGCTCCGCGCTCGTGCCCCTCTCGTTCACCACGAAAACCCAATTGCCGCCCGTATCGTTGAAGAAGGCGCCGTTGGGGATCATTACCGCTCGGGCAGAATCGCCGAGGGTGAGCTTGGTCGACATGGTCTGGCCGCGCTGGATCGATGGCGGTTCCGGCCCGTCAAACACGAGGTCGATGCGGAACTGGCCGTTGCGGACCTGCGGATAGACTTTGGAGACCTTGAGGGCATAGGTCTTGCCATCGATTTCGATCGCAGCGGTCTGACCGACCGACACTCGGCCGAGGTAGAATTCGTCAACGTCGGCTTCGAGCTTGTTGCGCCCGGCGCTGTCGATCTGGCCGAGCCGCTCGCCTTGCTGGAGCGACTGACCAAGCTGGATCGAAAAGCCGCTGAGCTGGCCGGAAACCGGGGCGCGCAGGTTCAGCTGGCTGAGGCTGCCTCGCGCAATTGAGAGGCTCTGGTTCATCGACGCGGCCGAGGAGCGCAACTGACCCAACTGGCTGGCCTGTAGCGCCTCGTCCTCGGCGATGCTGCGCTTCAGTATGGCCAAACGGCTGCGCTGCATCGAGAGGTCGTCCTTGGTGTCGTTGAACACCTTGGCCGAAACGAAACCCTTCTCCGCCAGCGGGCGTTGCAGATCGTAGAGCCGCTGCGCTTTGGAAAGATCGTTCTGCGCCTGGTTCAGCTCGCGCCGGTTGGCGCTGCGTGTCTGCTGCAGCGCCAGTTCCTGGCTGCGCATATTGTTGAGCTGCTGTTCGACCTCGGTCTGGCGCGCAAGGGTCGACAGCTGCAGATCCGCGTTGGAAAGCACGGCGAGCAGCTGCCCCTTTGTCACGGTTGCCCCATCTTCGACCGCCAGCTGCTCGACCCGGCCCCCTTCGACGGCGTCCAGATAGACGGTGAGGAGCGGTGCAACCCGCGCTCTAAGGGGCAAAAAATCCTCGTATATGCCTTGCTTCACTTGGGAAATCGTCAGACGTTCCGGGTTGACGGTCTGCGAACCGGACCGGGGCGCAAACAGCCAGAACAGCAGGTTCAGCAGCAGGATCGCACCCGCGCCGGCGCCGATTAGGATCCGTTTGTCGATTCGCTTGGGCTCGACGACCCTATCCATGGCGCCGCCGCTGACGGCCCCGCCTTCACCCTTCACTTCGCGCAACTCGACAAGGCTCATTGTCCGTCTCCGGACAGCGACTGTCCGGAAATGGACATGAATCTACGTCCGCCGGCGCACTCGTATGTCGTAATTGCCTGTTCGATCCCGATTTCCATAGCCGACAGGTTGCAACACCCGTGCCAATTGCGCCCTCCGGCAATCACGCTGTTCGTTTCCGGACAATCGGGTTAGGGACGGCACATGGACGAGGCGTTCGACCTGGCAGTGATCGTTGACGATGATCCGGACATCGCGCTCGCCGCGCGACTGGCGCTGCGCGACATGTTCACCGAAATCGCGACCCTTCCATCGCCCCGTGAGTTGCAGGCGTTCATCAAGTCGCGCTCGCCTGATGCGATCCTGCTCGACCTCAACTTCGAGCGGGCGGCAACCGACGGCAGCGAGGGGCTCGACTATCTCGGACGGATCATGACCGAGGATCCTGACGCGGCGGTGGTCATTATCACCGCCCACAGCGCCGTGTCGGTCGCGGTCGAGGCGATCAAGCGCGGAGCGAGCGACTTCGTGGCCAAGCCGTGGAGCAACGAACGGTTGGCGGCGACGGTGCGCAGCGCAGCGGCGCTCCGCCGAACCAAGCTCGAGGCACGGCTGGAGCGGGGGCGTTCGACCGAACTCGCCCATAATGGGGAGACTCCCCTGCTTGGGGAATCGGAAGGCATGCGGCGCGTACGGGCGCTGATCGACCGGGCAGCGCCGACCGATGCCAATGTCCTGATCCTCGGCGAGAACGGCACCGGAAAGGAAATCGTCGCCCGCGAGATCCACCGCCAGTCGCGCCGCAGCGATCAGCCAATGGTATCGATCGACCTGGGGGCGACCGCCGAAAGCCTGTTCGAATCCGAACTGTTCGGCCATGCCAAGGGCGCCTTCACCGGCGCCGCGGGCGACCGCATGGGCCGGCTCAAGGCCGCGGACCGAAGCACCTTGTTCCTCGACGAGGTCGGCAATCTGCCGATCCATCTGCAGCCGAAGCTCCTCACCGCATTGGAGCAAAGGCAGGTCGTGCCGCTGGGGTCGAACCGGCCGGTGCCGATCGATGTCCGCGTCGTCGCGGCGACCAACCTTTCCGCCGAGCGGCTGTCGGATGAGGCGCGCTTTCGCCAGGACCTGCTGTTCCGGCTGAACACGATCGAGATTCACCTCCCGCCCCTGCGAGCGCGGCGCGACGACATCCCGCTGCTGCTGGACCATTTCCTGAAGCTTTATGAGCGCAAATATGACCGCCCGGAGCGGCAGGTTCCGGCCGACGTCATGGAGGCGCTGGTCAAGCATGATTGGCCAGGCAACGTCCGCGCCCTGCGCCATGCCGCCGAGCGGGCGGTCATCATGGCCGACGGCACCAGCTATCGCCTCGACGATTTCCCCTTGCCGGCGAGGCCGGAGGCCGCGCTGATTTCGCTCGCTTCGGGCAGCCTCAACCTGGACCAGCTTGAAAAGCAGATGATCGAGCGCGCACTGAGGATGCATCATTTCAACATTTCGCTCGCCGCATCCGAGCTCGGGCTCAGCCGCGGAGCGCTGTACCGGCGCATGGAAAAGCATGGGCTTTAGGCATCGGTTCGAATTTGGTCTGGCATGGCGGACCCTGCTCCTGGTCGCCGCCATCTGGCTGCTGACCGAGGCGCTTTCGGTTCCCGACCTCCGGGCTGCGCGGCTCGTCGCCGCCCTGGTTGCCTTTGCCGCCCTGGCGAGCATGTGGCAGTTCATCCGCAAGACCAATTTCCAGGTTTCCCGCTTCATCGAATCGGTCCGCTTCGAGGATTTTTCGCAGCGCTTTTCCGATCCCAGCGGCGGCGGCTTCGACGTGCTTGGCGACACGCTCGACGCCGCTCTGAAGCAGCTCCAGGCGCGCCATGTCCAGGCGTCGGTCGAGGCGCGTTACCTCGCCGCCATCGTCGACGATTCGCCGAGCGCCCTCCTGTCGGTCGACGAAGACGGAAGGCTCGAACTGCTCAATAAGGCGGCGCGGCAGCTGTTCGCGCGCCATGCCTTGTCGCGGCGGGAGGACCTGGCCGTGCTCGGGCCGGAACTGGCGGCGGCGGCCGAACTTCCGCCTGGCACCCGTAAAGTGACCCGCCTATTGATCGACGGCGTGCCGCATCGCGCCATCTTCGCTTCCGCTCATGTCGCCCGGCTCGACCAGGGCGTGACCATTTTGTCGATCCTGCCAGTTCAAAGCGAGCTCGGCGCCCTCGAGGTAGCGGCTCAGGCTGATCTCGTCCGGGTCCTCACGCATGAGATTATGAACTCGCTGACCCCCGTCACGTCGCTGGCTCGCTCAAGCGCGGAAATGGTCGCCCTTGCCGAGCGGGAAGGTGCAGATCTCGGCGATGCCCGTATTGCCACCGAAACCGTGGCGCGCCGGGCAGAGGGGATCTTGCGCTTTGTCGAAAGCTACCGGGAATTCGCCCAGACACCCGAGGTCCGCCGCCGCTCGTTCGCCGCTTTGCCATGGGCGGAAGAGCTGCTTCGGCTGGCTCTGGCCAACGCCAACGATCGCCATGGCGGGGCCGCTCTGGAGCTGGCCCCGGAGACGCTGAAACTCAATGCCGATCCCGAATTGCTTGCCCAGGCACTGCTCAACCTGCTGCGAAATGCATTCCGGGCAACCGCTGATGTCGAGCAGCCGCTGGTGGTGCTGGCGATCAGCCGACAGTCTGGTGGGCGATTCCGGATCGAAGTTCGCGACAATGGCCCGGGCATCCCCGCCGACCGGCGCGAGGACGTGTTCCTGCCATTTTACACCACCCATAAGGGAGGAAGCGGAGTCGGACTGAGTTTCGCCAGGCAGGTGGCTCTGGCGCACGGCGGATCGATCAGCGCCGGGGAAGCGGCCGAGGGCGGCGCGTCGATCCGGATGACCATATAAACAAAAACGCCCGGGCGCATGTCCCGGGCGTCCTTGCGTGACGATTGCTCGTCAGCCCCCTTGGAAGTTAGTTTAGCGCCTGGCGCCCCCTGACTGGCGCTTTGGCATCCTCCCCGGACTTCCGGCTGTTAGCCCTCGTCCGACGGATGGTTGGCTACGCCGGGGCGCTGGGCCTTGTCACCCCAGATTCAACACGAACGACACATTCTCGTTGCTCCTGTGGCGATCGGGCCACAGATGCCGGGCGATTGCCTTGGGCGTGGGCGCTGACTAGGACAGCCGCAATTCGCCACTGGCCGAAACCAGAAAGAACAGCCTTGCGTCTCTCCCGATCCTTCCTGCCTGTCCTCAAGGAAAGCCCCGCCGACGCCCAGATCGTCAGCCACAAGCTGATGCTGCGCGCCGGCCTGGTCCGCCAGACCGCCGCCGGCATCTACGCCTGGCTTCCGCTCGGCTTCCGGGTCCTCAAGAAGATCGAGCAGATCGTCCGCGAGGAGCAGGACAGGGCTGGCGCTATCGAACTGCTGATGCCGACGCTGCAATCCGCCGACCTGTGGCGCCAGTCAGGCCGCTACGACGCCTACGGACCGGAAATGCTTCGCATAAAGGACCGGCATGACCGTGACATGCTCTACGGTCCGACCAATGAGGAGATGATCACCGACATCTTCAAGGACAGCGCCAGAAGCTATCGCGACTTGCCGCGTACCCTCTATCACATCCAGTGGAAGTTCCGCGACGAGGTCCGCCCCCGCTTCGGCGTGATGCGCGGCCGCGAGTTCCTGATGAAGGACGCTTACTCGTTTGACCTTGACGAGGCCGGTGCGAGGCAGAGTTACTACACGCAGCTCCTGGCCTATCTGCGCACCTTCCAGCGGCTCGGCATCCGCGCGGTGCCGATGAAGGCCGCCTCCGGCCCGATCGGCGGCGACCTCAGCCACGAATTCATCGTCCTCGCTCCGACCGGAGAGAGCGAAGTCTTCTACGACGCCGCATTCGAGGAGTTCGACTGGGGCCAGGCCGGCCTGCGCTACGACGATGCGGCCGGGTTGCAGGCATTGTTCGACAAGGTCAGCTCGACCTATTCGGCGACCGACGAGACCCATGATGAGGCCCGCTGGGGAGAGGTGCCGGCCGATCGCCAGCGGCAGGGCCGAGGCATCGAGGTCGGACATATCTTCTATTTCGGCACGAAATATTCGGCGGCGATGGGGCTCAAGGTCTCTGGCCCGGACGGATCGATCGTGGTTCCGGAAATGGGCAGCTACGGCGTCGGCGTGTCCCGCCTGGTGGGTGCGATCATCGAGGCCAGCCATGACGATGCGGGCATCATCTGGCCGGAGGCGGTTGCGCCGTGGAAGGTGGGGCTGGTGACCATGCGGGGCGACGACGAGGGCTCGATCGCTGCGGCAGACCAAATCTATGCCAAGCTGACCGAAGCAGGGGTCGACGTACTGTACGACGATCGCGACGAGCGCGGCGGCGTCAAGCTCGGCTCGATGGACCTGATCGGCCTGCCCTGGCAGCTGATCCTTGGGCCACGCGGGCTCGCGCAGGGCATCGTAGAGCTGAAGAGCCGCCGCTCCGGCGAAAAGGAAGAGCTTAGCATCGATTCTGCGATTGGGCGGCTAACCGCATGATTTTAAACGCCCATGAAAGAATGATCGCCAAGCGCTACCTCGTCCCGGTCAAGGGGGAGCGCTTCATTTTCGTCGTCGCCGGCTTCTCGGTCGGCGCGGTTGCGCTCGGCGTTGCCGCGCTGATCATCGTCATGAGCGTGATGAACGGCTTTCGTGCCGAGCTGTTCGACAAGATCGTCGGCCTGAACGGACATGCGATCGTGCAGGGCTATGACGGGAGGCTGGCCAATTGGGAGCAGGTTGCCGATGCCGCCCGCAAGACGCCCGGCGTCCAGTCCGCCACGCCACTGATCGAGCAACCGCTGATGGCCTCGGCCAATGGCCGCGTCGAGGGCGTTCTGGTCCGTGGCAATACGCTGCAGGACATCCGCACGAATCCGGTCCTCAACGGCAAGGTCGTGTCGGGTGACTTGAAGTCGATCACGCCGGGCAGTGGGCGAATCGGGATCGGCGCGCGCCTGGCGGAAACGCTTGGAGCCTATCCGGGCGCCGAGATTTCGCTGATCAGCCCGGATGGCCGTTCGACCCCGGTCGGCACCGTGCCGCGCATCGTCACCTACACGGTCGGCGCGATCTTCGAGGTCGGAATCTACGAATATGACAAGGCGTTCGTCATCATGCCGATGCAGGACGCCCAGACTCTGTTGCTGCTGGGCGACCAGGTGGGAATGGTCGAGGTGCAGGTCGATGACCCGGACCGCGTCGGCCCGACCCTCGCACCGCTCCAGCCGCTGATTCAGGGCAAGGGCATCATCGTCGACTGGAAGCAGATGAACTCGGCGCTGTTCGAAGCGCTCGAGGTGGAGCGCATCGCCATGTTCGTGGTGCTGTGCATCATCATCCTGGTCGCGGCGTTCAACATCGCCAGCTCGCTCATCATGCTGGTCCGCGCCAAGACGCGCGACATCGCCATCCTGAGGACGATGGGCGCCAGCCGAGGCTCGCTGCTCAAGATATTCATGACGGTCGGCCTGTCGATCGGCATGATCGGCATCGTCATCGGCGCCGTCCTCGGCGCGATCTTCCTATTCTTCCGGCAGAATGTGGTGAACTTCATCCAGCTGGTGACGGGGCAGAATCTGTGGGACCCGTCGGTCCGCTTCCTCACCGAACTGCCGTCACGCACCGACCCGTTTGAAGTGGCGGCGATCGTCGGCGTGACCCTCGTCCTGACCTATGTCGCGACGCTGTTCCCGGCGCGCAACGCGGCCAACACAGACCCGGTCCAGGTGCTGCGCTATGAGTAACGATCGCATGAGCCTCGCCAGTTTCGTTCGTCCTGAGCGTAGGTCCGAAGGACCGAAGTCGAAGGGCGTAGGTGCTGACGCCCTTCGACTGCGCGCTGCGCGCTCCGCTCAGGACGAACGGGGAGGGGGCAGCCAATGACGGAGGCCGTGCTGCAAACCCGCGAGCTGAAGCGCAGCTTCACCCAGGGCGGAGTCACGATTGAGGTGCTGCGCGGCGTCGACCTCGACGTTCGGCCGGGGGAGATTGTCGCGCTGCTCGGGCCGTCCGGATCGGGCAAGTCGACCTTGTTGCAGGCGGTCGGCCTGCTCGAGGGCGGGTTCGAGGGGTCGATCCGCATTGCCGGCCGGGAAGCGTCGGCGCTGGATGACGACGGGCGAACCGCGCTGCGTCGTGACGCGCTGGGCTTCGTTTACCAGTTCCACCATCTGCTGCCCGACTTCGATGCGCTGGAGAACGTCCTGCTGCCGCAGATCATTCATGGCGCGGAGTCCGGCGCGGCGCGCCAGCGCGCGACGGATCTGCTCGGCAAGCTTGGCCTGTCGCAGCGGCTCGACCACCGCCCGTCCAAGCTTTCGGGCGGCGAGCAGCAGCGGGTCGCCGTCGCCCGTGCGCTTGCCAACCGTCCGCCGCTGGTGCTGGCCGACGAGCCAACCGGGAACCTTGACGAGGCCACCGCCGACCGGGTTCTGGCCGAGTTCCTGGCGCTGGTACGGGGCGAGGGCAGTGCCGCCCTGGTCGCTACCCATAATGAGCGGCTGGCTAGCAAGATGGACCGTGTGGTCAGGCTGCATGAGGGAGTGCTGGAATGACCGAGCTCACCCAAATCCCGGTTACGAACAGCGACGGCTCGGCCAGCGACCTCTCCTCCCACAAGGGTGAGGTGATGCTGATCGTCAATGTTGCGTCGCAGTGCGGTTTCACCCCGCAATATGAGGGGCTGGAGGCCCTGCAACGCAATTATGGCGAAAAGGGCTTCACGGTGATCGGTTTCCCTTGCAACCAGTTCGGGGCGCAGGAGCCGGGAAACGCCGAGGAAATCGCCAACTTCTGCAAGCTGAATTACGACGTCAGCTTCCCGCTGATGGGCAAGATCGACGTCAACGGCGACAATGCCGCTCCCATCTACAAGCATTTGAAAGACGAAGCGCCGGGCCTGCTCGGCTCCAAATCGATCAAGTGGAACTTCACCAAATTCCTGGTCGACCGAACCGGCAAGGTGGTGAAGCGCTATCCGCCGCAGGCCAAGCCCGAGGATCTGGCCAAGGACATTGAGGCATTGCTCCAGGCTGGCTGAGGGCGCATGATCGCCCAGCTGGCAGGGGGACGCCATTGACAGGCATCGGACCGGTTACGGAGCGCGAGCGCGTCGAGGAGCTCGATGTCCTTCGGGGAATCGCCTTGTTCGGCGTCCTGACCATGAATTTCGTTTTTATCGCGGGTGCCGGCCAGCTGGCCACGGAAGCGCAGCTGGCAGCTCTACCTACCGCGAACCTCGACTGGTGGGCCTACAACGCGGTTCGCCTGTTTATCGGCGACAAGGCGAACACGGTGTTCGCCACCTTGTTCGGCCTTGGCTTCTATCTTCAAATGAAAAGGGGGGAGGGGCACCCCGGGTTCGAGCAGCGCTATGCGCGCCGTCTTTCCTGGCTATTCATGTTCGGTCTGATCAACGCCCTGTTCCTGTGGATCGGCGACATCCTCAATCTCTACGCCGTCGCGGGGTTCGCGCTTCTCGCGATGCGGCGCTGGCGGACCAGGACGCTGGTGATTTTCGGGTCGATCGCGGCGCTTTACAGCCACAATCTGCAAGAGTCCCTGCTCAGCCTGGCCGGGATCAAACTCATTCCGGATTCGCTGTACGGGGACGCTGCGGTACTCGAACGCCAGGCGGTTGCGGTCAGCGGCGATTACGCAATGATCGTTGCGACTTTCGCCCGCTGGACGTGGATCGAATGGCTCGCCGGCGGGATGATGGCGGCCTGGCTGATCTACGCCATCGGGCGCTTCGCTCTTGGCGCAGCGATTGGGCGCTGCGGAATCCTCGACGATCTTCCGCGGTTCATTCCGCTCCTTCGCCGGATCGCCAGGATAGCAATTCCGACCGGACTGCTGGCGGCGCTGGCGATCCGCCTGGTGATGCGTGAAATCCTGGTGCTGCCCGGCGATATCGAAACGGTCCGCGAGGTTGCGAATGCCTTGCGCTCGCCCGCCGCGCTGCTGCTCGCCGCTGGTTATTGCGCGGGAATCGTCGTCGCGCTGCAGAGCGGGTGGGGCAAACGCCTGTTCGGCGTTTTCGCGCCGGTAGGACGAATGGCACTGACCAATTATCTCGCGCAGGGACTGATCTACGCCTTCATCCTGTTCGGGGTGGGGCCGGGCCTCGGGCTTGCCGGTCGGATCGGCAGCGCGGCGGTGCTGGCGATCTGCATTGCCTTTTTCGCTTTCCAGGTCGCGTTCAGCCACTGGTGGCTGGCGCGGTACCGTTTCGGGCCGATGGAGTGGCTGTGGCGGACCTTGACCTATGGCGAGCGGCCGCCGTTGCGGCGCATCTCACCGGTCGCCGCGACGGTCTAAGGAGGGGCGGATGCTGTTTTCGATGCTATTGCTGGTTCAAGCCGCGGCGCCCCCACCAGCAGCAGCACCATCGCCGCCGGCCTGCACCGCGGCCGAACATCGCCAGTTCGATTTCTGGGTTGGCGATTGGACCGTTACCCCAACCGGCAAGACCAATGTCGTCGCGTCCAGCCTGATCGAGAAGCTGTACGGCGGCTGTGCCATTCGTGAGAACTGGATGCCGCTCAAGGGCACTTCCGGGGGCAGTCTCAACAATTATTACGGCGGACACTGGCGCCAGACCTGGGTTGACGCGGCCAACAGCCGGGTCGATTTTGTCGGCGGCCTGATCGACGGCAAGATGGTGCTGACCGGCGAATGGAAAGGCGTGCTTGGCCCCGGCAAGGACGCGGTGGTCCGCATGACCTATTCGAAGAACGCCGATGGAACGGTCCGCCAGCATGGCGAGCAGTCGACCGACCAAGGCAAAAGCTGGTCAACCAATTTCGATTTCACCTATCACCCCAAGGCGGGGCAATAGCTGGGGATAAGTTGGCTTCCCGCGCTGGCGACTCGCGGCTTCATTCCCCATAGTGGCGGCGATGTCCGCGCCTTACGTCCCGCTTCGCGTCTTCTCCTGCTTCACCATGCTCGACGGTGCGATCGAGCCGAAGGCGATCGCCAAGCAGGCCGCCAAGCTCGGTTTTCCGGCCGTGGCGCTGGCGGACCGCAACGGCCTCTATGCAGCGATGCCGTTCGGGGACGCCTGCATGGAAAATGCCGTACAGCCGATTATCGGGGCGATGCTGGCCGTCGCCCGGCCGGGTGACGTCGGACCCGCGGGGACGCTTGATTGGCTGGTGCTGCTGTCCCAGGACGAAGCCGGCTACGAAAATCTATGCCGGCTGGTGTCGGCGGCGCATCTCGATCGGCCGATCCAGGAGGATCCGCATGTCCCGTTCGCCGCGCTCGACGGCGCGACCGATGGGCTGATTTGCCTCACGGCGGGCGGCGAGGGGGCCTTGGCCCGACTGTTCGCCGACGGGCAGGGCGACAAGGCCAGGACCTACGCCGGCAGGCTCAAGGCGCTGTTCCCTGACCGCTTGTACATCGAGCTGTCGCGCCGCGGGGACGCGGTGGAGGAGGCAGCCGAGGTAAAGCTCATCGACCTCGCTTACGCGCTCGACCTGCCGCTGGTCGCGACCAACCCCGCCCAATATGGCGAGCCCGAGTTCCACGCCGCCCACGACGCCATGCTGTGCATTGCCGGCTCGACCTATGTCGAAAACAACGAGCGTCCGCGCAGCTCGTCCGAGGCGTGGCTCAAACCCGCGGCGGCGATGGAGCAGCTGTTCGCCGACTTGCCGGAGGCCATCGCCAATACCGCCGTCATCGCG
>Ga0307409_100001770_pt1 | contig 10918 bp, 6 predicted proteins | sample 322Ometagenome_2_FD_203888 | JGI IMG/M metagenome (GOLD analysis project Ga0307409, IMG submission 203888) | Maize rhizosphere microbial communities from greenhouse at UC Davis, California, United States - 322HYB-O-2 | ecosystem: Host-associated > Plants > Roots > Rhizosphere > Soil | place...
AGGCCATAGCAGGACGATTGTGATGCATGAGCTTTTCCAGCGCCATTTCGCCCAGTGCCGGCTGGTTGCGATCATCCGCGGCGTCACTCCAGACGAAGTGGAAGCCGTCGGCGAGGCGATTTACGAAGCCGGCATCCGTATCATCGAGGTGCCGCTCAATTCGCCCGAGCCGCTGAAGAGCATCGAGCGGCTCGCCAAGCGCATGGGCGACCGCGCACTGGTCGGCGCCGGAACCGTGCTGCAGCCCGCCCAGATCGGCGAAGTCCAGGCCGCGGGCGGGCAGCTCATCGTCTCGCCGAACGCCAATGTCGACGTGATTGCCGCCGCGGCGGCCGCCGGCATGGTGTCCTGCCCGGGCTATTTCACGCCGACCGAGGCTTTTGCGGCTTTGGCTGCCGGAGCCCATGCCCTGAAGCTGTTCCCGGCCGAGGCGGCGACGCCGGCCGTCGTCAAAGCGCAGCGCGCCGTGCTTCCCAAAGACGTGCCGCTGCTGGTCGTGGGCGGCGTTCGGGCGGATAATCTTGGACCGTGGCTCGCCGCTGGCGCTGACGGCTTCGGCCTCGGTTCCGGCGTGTTCACGCCCGGCGACAGCCCTCAGCAGGTTCTCGCCAAGGCCGGCACCTACGTGACCGCCCTGGCCCAATGAAGCCGATCGGCATTGCCATCATCGGCTTCGGCAAGATTGCCGCCGACCAGCATGTACCCGCAATCGCGGCGAACGAGCGGTTTAAGCTGGTTGCGACTTCGAGCCGCAGTCGGTCTGGCCCGATGCCCTGCTATGCCGACTGGCGCGAGATGCTGCGGGAGGCCGACGGCATCGAGGCGGTTGCCATCACCACGCCGCCTGGGCCGCGCATGGAAATCGCCGCCGAATGCGCCAGAGCGGGTCTCCACGTCCTGCTCGAAAAGCCGCCGACGGCGACCCTCGGTGAGGCCGAGGCGCTACGCGGCGCCAACCCCGACGTAACGATGTTCGCCACCTGGCATGCCCGGCACAACCCGGCAGTGCTCGCCGCCGCCGACTTGCTCGCCGGCAAGATTGTGTCGTCGATGCGCATCACCTGGCACGAGGATGTCCACAAATGGCATCCCGGGCAGGACTGGATCTGGGACGCTGGCGGCTTCGGCGTCTTCGACCCCGGCATCAATGCACTGTCGATCGCCACCGCGATTTTCCCCGGCGACCTGTTCGTAAAATCGGCGGATCTCCACGTGCCCGAAAACGCCCAGACCCCGATCGCGGTCGAGATTCAGTTCGGGGACGGCCTTACAGCCAGCCTCGATTGGCGGCGGAGCGAGGGCGAGGAATGGACGATTGCCGTCGAGACGCGCGAGGGACTGCAACTGCACCTCGAAAAAGGCGGCTCGGAACTGGTCGTCGCCGGCGAGCCGGAGGCGTGCGAGGGCATGGGCGAGTATCCGTCGATCTATGCGCATTTCGTCGACCTGATCGACAACCGGCGCAGCGATTTCGACGTCGCTCCATTGCGACTCGTCGCCGACTGCATGCTGGTCGGCCGCCATGTCCCGACGGCACCGGTGCAGCGGGCGTGAGCGGCAGCTGGACGTTCGCCATCGACCGCGGCGGAACGTTCACGGACATCGTCGCCCATTGCTCCGACGGCCGTGTCATCGTCGAAAAGCTGCTCTCCGAGAACCCCGGCCAGTATGAGGATGCGGCGCTCGCCGGTATCGCCCGCATCCTCGCGGCCGAAGGCGGCGACCTGCGCGAAGTGCGCATGGGCACAACGGTCGCCACCAATGCTTTGCTGGAGCGCAAGGGCGAGCGGCTGGCGCTGCTCATCACCAGTGGGTTCGGCGACGCGCTGCGCATCGGCTACCAAGCACGGCCCGAGATTTTTGCCCGCAACATCCTCTTGCCCTCCATGCTCTACGAGACGGTGGTGGAGGTCGACGAGCGCATCGGCGCCAACGGCGAGGTCGTGCGCCCGCTCGACGAGGAACCTGCTCGCGCCGACCTGGAACTCCTGCGCGCGCAAAGGTTCGACTCGATCGCCATCATCCTGGTCCATGGCTGGCGGTTCACGCGGCACGAGGATCGCCTGGCGCAAATCGCGCGCGAGATCGGCTTCACCCAGGTTTCGGTCAGCCATGAGGTAGCGCCGCTGATCAAGCTGGTCGGCCGCGGCGACACGACCGTGGTCGACGCCTATCTGTCGCCGGTCCTCCGCCGCTACGTCGATGTCGTCGCTGCCGGACTCGGCGACGGCGCGAAGCTCAACTTCATGCAGTCGAACGGCGGGCTGACCGACGCCCGCAGCTTCCGCGGCAAGGATGCCATTTTGTCGGGCCCCGCCGGCGGCGTCGTCGGCATGGTCGCCGCGAGCGCGCCGCACGAGGCCGACCATTTGATCGGTTTCGACATGGGCGGGACGTCGACCGACGTCTCGCATTACGCCCGCCACTTCGAGCTTGGCGACGAGAACCTGGTCGCCGGCGTGCGCATCCGCGCGCCGATGATGCAGATCCATACGATCGCTGCCGGCGGTGGCTCGGTCTGCCGCTTCGACGGCATGCGTTTCCGCGTCGGGCCGGAGTCCGCCGGCGCCCGCCCCGGGCCGGCCTGCTATCGCCAGGGCGGGCCGCTGACCGTCACCGACTGCAACCTGTTCCTCGGCCGGATCAGCACCGAGCATTTTCCCGCCGTTTTCGGCCCGAATGGTGACGAGCCGCTCGATCCCCATGCCTCTCGGCGGCGGCTGCGGGAAGTCGCCGACGCCCTCGGCGACGCCCGGAGCCTCGAGGACATTGCCGAAGGTTTCCTGGAAATCGCGGTCGACAATATGGCTGCAGCCATCCGCAAGATCTCCATCGCGCGCGGCCACGACGTTACGCGCTACACGCTCGCCTGCTTCGGCGGCGCCGGCGGCCAGCATGCCTGCCGGGTCGCCGATGCGCTCGGCATGGAGCGTATCCTCATCCATCCCTTCGCCGGCGTGCTGTCGGCCTACGGCATCGGCCTAGCGGCAGTGAAGGCGATCCGCGGGGCCAGTTGGCTAAAGCCTTTGGCCGAACCATTCGGCGAGCCCCTTGCTGCATTGGAGCAGGCCGCGCGCCAGGACCTTGCCAGCCAGGGGGTCGATGACAGCCGCATTGCCTGCCAGCACTGCGCGAGGCTGCGCACGCCCGGGAGCGATACGACGATCGAAATCGACATCGGTGAGCCTGCAAGCATGCGCGAGACATTCGAAACGCTTCACCGCACGCGCTTCGGCTATGTCGGCGACGGCGAGCCGATCATTGAATCCTTGTCGGTCGAGGCGATTGCATCATCGCCAGCATTTACTGCCAACAGGGAGCAGCAAAACGGTCCCACCTCAGACGAAACCGTTGAAGGTCCCGCGCTTCTCTTCGATCCGTCCTCGACCACAGTCGTCGAGCCGGGCTGGCGCGCCCAACGGGCTTCCGACGGTACGTTGATCCTGACGCGGACGGTGCCGCTGCAGCGCCAGCGTGCCGCGGGAACGGACGTCGACCCGGTCCGCCTCGAGATTTTCAACAACCTGTTCATGGCGATTGCTGAGGAAATGGGCGTGGCGCTCCAGGCCACGGCCACATCGGTAAACATCAAGGAGCGGCTCGATTTCTCCTGCGCCGTTTTCGATGCCGGCGGCGCGCTGATCGCCAACGCGCCGCACATCCCCGTGCACCTCGGCTCCATGGGCGAAAGCATCCGCACCATCATCGACGGCCGCGGGCGGAACCGCGACGGGCGCGGCATCCGGCGCGGCGACGCCTATGTGCTCAACGACCCCTATCGCGGCGGCACGCATTTGCCCGACGTCACCGTCATCGTGCCCGTCTTCTATGGTGACGAGGACGAGCCATCCGCCTTCGTCGCCGCGCGCGGCCACCATTCGGACATCGGCGGGATAGCGCCCGGCTCCATGCCGCCGGACAGCAGGTCAATCGCCGACGAAGGCGTGCTCATCGACAATGTTCTGCTGGTCGACGAAGGCCATTTCCGCGAGGCCGAGATGCGCGGCCTGCTCGCCAGCGGCGATCACCCGGCGCGCAACCCCGACCGCAACATTTCCGACCTCAAGGCGCAGCTCGCCGCCTGCATTCGCGGCGCCCAGTCGCTAACCGAAACCGCGCGCGACTATGGGCAGCACGTCGTCGCGGCCTACATGGACCACGTGCTCGCCAATGCCGAGGAATCGGTGCGCCGGCTGCTCGACCGGCTCGAGGATGGCGAGTTCGCCTATGAGATGGACAATGGCGCCTGCGTCCGGGTCAGGATCAGCATCGACAAGCAGGCACGCTCGGCGACCTTCGACTTCACCGGCACGAGCGGCCAGCAGCCGGACAATTTCAACGCGCCTTATTCGATCGTCCGCGCCGCATCGCTCTATGTCGTTCGAACCTTGATCGACGATGTGATCCCGATGAACGACGGCTGCCTGCGGCCAATCCGGCTGGTGATTCCCGAAGGCTCGATGCTCAACCCCGCCTTCCCCGCTGCCGTTGTCGCCGGCAATGTCGAAACCAGCCAGGTCGTCACCGATGCCTTGTTCGCGGCCACCGGACGGCTGGCGCCGAGCCAGGGGACGATGAACAATTTCACCTTCGGCAATGAGCGCCACCAATATTATGAGACGATCGCCGGGGGCGCCGGGGCCGGGCCGGACTTCGACGGGGCGAGCGCCGTCCAGACGCACATGACCAACAGCCGCCTCACCGACCCGGAGATGCTGGAGACGCGCCTGCCCGTCCGCCTCGACGAATTTTCCATCCGTCACGGATCTGGCGGCAAAGGCGCACACAAGGGCGGCGACGGGGTGGTGCGCAAGCTCACTTTCCTGGAGCCGATGACTGCCAACATCCTCGCCAACCGGCGGCGGGTCGCACCGCGCGGCATTTCCGGCGGCGGCGACGCCTTGCCGGGCCGCAACTGGGTCGAGCGCGGCGACGGCAGCGTCGAAGTGCTGAGCGCGACCCAATCGGCAGAGCTGGGCAGCGGCGACCGCTTCGTCATAGAAACGCCGGGCGGCGGCGGCTTCGGGAGCGCGGGCAAATGATCGACTACTGGCCGCTGATCGGCATCCTGCTCGTCGTCCTCGGCTTCGCGCTCAAGTTCAATCCGATGCTGGTTGTGACGGTCTCGGCGATCGCCACCGGGCTGATCGCCGGCATGGGGCCCGTCGAGGTCGTCTCCACCTTCGGCAAGGCGTTCAACGACAACCGCATCATTGCCATCGTCTGGATCGTCCTGCCGGTCATCGGCCTGCTCGAGCGCTTCGGGCTGCAGCAGCGCGCGGCGGCGGTGATCCGCGCGATGAAGAATGCGACGACCGGGCGACTGCTCGTGCTCTACCTCGTCTACCGCCAGCTGACCGCCGCCATCGGCCTGCATTCGACGGCCGGCCACCCGCAAACGGTGCGTCCGCTTGTCGCACCCATGGCGCTGGCGGCCGCGGAAAAGCAGCACGGCGCCCTCGACGAGGACACCGCCGAGACGGTGAAGGCTTTTTCGGCGGCGACGGACAATGTCGGCTTGTTCTTCGGCGAGGACATCTTCTTCGCCATCGGCTCGATCGTCCTCATCCAGCAGATCCTCTCGACCTACGGCTATGAGCTGGCCCCGCTGCAGCTGGCGGTGTGGGCGATTCCATCGGCCATCGCGGCCTTCCTGATCCACGGCGCGCGGCTGCTGCTGCTCGACCGCAGGCTGGGGCGGCGGCCATGATCACGCTGCACTGGCTGTACGCGCTGGCGGGAGCGATGTTCGCGGCTTTCGCGATTCTTTCCGCGTTCGACGCCAGCAACCGAAAACGGCTCGGCAATGCCGCATTCTGGGGGCTGATGGCGGTCAGCCTGCTGGCCGGCGACTGGATCGGCGACCTCGGCAACGGACTGCTCGTGCTCGGCCTCGCCGCACTCGCCGGCTTCGGCTTCATCGGCCGCAGCCATCCGCCAACGACCGATGACAGCGAGCGCGCCGCCTGGTCTGGGCGTCTCGGCAACAAGCTGTTCCTCCCTGCGCTTATCATCCCGGCAACGGCGCTGATCGGCACGCTGGCTTACAATTACACGCCGCTCGGCCAGGCCGGCTGGATCGAGCCGAAGCGCGAGACCTATGTTTTCCTCGGCCTCGGCGTGCTGCTGGCGCTGGCGACCATCTTCGCCTGGCTACGGCCGCCGGCGCTCGCCCCGCTGCAGGAAGGCCGCCGGCTGATCGACGCCATCGGCTGGGCGGCGGTGCTGCCGCAGATGCTGGCGTCGCTGGGCGTGCTGTTCGCCGCGGCCGGCATCGGCGACGCCATCGGCGCGCTGACGCGGATGGCCATTCCCGAGGGCAGCGTCTTCCTGACGGTCGCCGTCTTTGGCATCGGCATGGCGCTGTTCACAATGATCATGGGCAATGCCTTCGCGGCATTCCCGGTGATGGCCGCCGCGATCGGCGTGCCCTTGCTCATCGGCCAGTATCACGGCGACCCGGCCGTGGTCGGCGCGATCGGCATGCTCGCCGGTTTCTGCGGCACGCTGATGACGCCGATGGCGGCGAACTTCAACCTGGTCCCGGCGGCTTTGCTCGAGCTCAAGGACCAATATGGCGTCATCCGCGCGCAAGTGGCGACGGCGCTGCCGCTGCTCGCCGTCAACATCCTGCTCATTTACCTGCTGGCGTTCCGATGAGCCTCGATGCCGCGACCGCCGGTCTGTTCGCGCGCACCGCGCTCGGCCACGTCGCACGCGAATATCCGCACAAGCTCGACCATGTCCTGCACGGCGACGAAGACGCACAGTCGCCGCGCGCTTTGCACCCCATCTTCTACGGCAGCTTCGACTGGCACAGCTGCGTCCACGGCTGGTGGAGCCTGCTGACGCTGCTGCGGCTGTACCCGGACAATCCGGAAGCGGCGCAGATCGTCGCCCTCGCCGACGACAGCTTCACGGCCGGGAACGTGGCGGGCGAGCTGGCCTATCTAGAGCGGCCACTGTCGGCCGGTTTCGAGCGCCCTTACGGATGGGGCTGGCTGCTGTATTTGCATCTCGAAGCTTCGCGGCACGTGGACCGCGAATGGGCGCGGCAGCTTGAGCCGCTGGCCCGCGTTTTCGCCGAGCGGTTTGCGTCCTACTTGCCCAAGCTCACCTACCCCATCCGCGTCGGCACCCATTACAACACGGCCTTCGGCCTGGTGCTTGCCCTGGAATGGGCGCAGCGCTTCGATGCCGCTCTGGCGGACACCATCCACGGCTGGGCAGTGGCGAAATTCTCCGGCGACCGCGACTGCCAGGCGTGGGAACCGGGCGGCGACGAGTTCCTGTCGCCGGCCTTGATTGAAGCCCTGTGCATGGCGCGCATGCTGCCGGCGGCGGAGTTTGCCGGCTGGTTCCACGCATTCCTGCCGCGCATCCTCGAGCGGCAGCCGACGGCCTTGTTCACGCCGGCGACGGTCAGCGACCGCTCGGACGGCAAGATCGCCCATCTTGATGGGCTCAATCTCAGCCGCGCCTGGTGCTGGCGGTCGATCGCCGCGATGCTGCCGGAGTTACTGCGCGGAATCGCGTTGGAGTCCGCCGACGAGCACCTCGCCTCGGCCCTGCCCCACGTCACCGGCGACTATATGGGCGAGCACTGGCTTGCCAGCTTCGCAATCCTCGCCATGGTTTCGGAACCGAAACCTTGAGCTGGTGTTTCACCACTGATTAAGATTTGCGGGGGCATTTTCTGAAAAACAACAGGTGCCTGAGCGCAAAGCTCTGCTATACCACGTTAATTCGGCAGCCGGGGGGCTGCCGCAACCACGGGCGGGGGGAGAGTCGCTAGCGAAGGACAGATCCGTGAACGCCCAGTCCCCCCGAGAGTTCGTCGACCGTCGTCGCCTTGTCTCCGCTTTGCGTGCGCTTCGGCGCGGCGACTTCACCGTCCGCCTGCCCGAGGATTCCGACGACGTCGATCAGGAGGTAGCGACCCTGTTCAACGAGGTCGTCGGCCTCAACCAGCAAATCACCCAGGAATTCGAGCGCCTTAGCCAGGTCGTCGGTAAGGAAGGCAAGATCAACCAGCGCGCCCGCGTCCGGGGCGCCAGCGGCGGCTGGGAAACCAAGCTGCGCGCCGTCAACGAGCTGATCGATGACCTCGTGCAGCCGACCGCCGAGGTCGCCCGCGTCATCGGCGCCGTCGCCAAGGGCGATTTGTCGCAAAGCATGGCGGTCGAGATCGATGGACGCGCGCTTCGCGGCGAATTCCTGCGCATCGGCAAGGTCGTCAACACGATGGTGGAGCAGCTCGGCTCCTTCGCCTCGGAAGTGACCCGCGTGGCGCGCGAGGTCGGCACCGAAGGCAAGCTGGGCGGCCAGGCCAATGTGAAGGGCGTCGCCGGCACGTGGAAGGACCTGACCGACAACGTCAACGCCATGGCGACCAACCTCACCAGCCAGGTCCGCAACATTGCGGAGGTGACCACCGCCGTCGCCAGCGGCGACTTGTCGAAGAAGATCACCGTCGACGTGAAGGGCGAGATCCTCGAGCTCAAGAACACCATCAACACGATGGTCGATCAGCTCAATAGCTTCGCCTCGGAAGTCACCCGCGTCGCCCGCGAGGTCGGCACCGAAGGCAAGCTCGGCGGCCAGGCGCGCGTCGAAGGCGTCGGCGGCACGTGGAAGGACTTGACCGACAACGTCAATCTGATGGCCGCGAACCTCACCGGCCAGGTCCGCAACATCGCCGAGGTGACAACCGCCGTCGCCCGCGGCGACCTGTCCAAGAAGATCACGGTCGACGTGAAAGGTGAAATCCTCGAGCTCAAGGACACCATCAACGTCATGGTGGACCAGCTCAACGGCTTCGCCTCGGAAGTCACCCGCGTTGCGCGCGAGGTCGGCACGGAGGGCAAGCTGGGCGGCCAGGCACAAGTGCCAGGAGTGGCCGGCACCTGGGCCGATCTGACCGACAATGTGAACCTGATGGCGGCGAACCTCACCGGTCAGGTGCGCAACATCGCCGAGGTGACGACCGCCGTCGCCCGCGGCGACTTGTCGAAGAAGATTACGGTCGAAGTGCGCGGCGAAATCCTTGAGCTCAAGGACACGATCAACGTCATGGTCGATCAGCTCAACGCGTTTGCGTCCGAGGTGACGCGCGTCGCTCGCGAAGTCGGCTCGGAAGGCAAGCTCGGCGGTCAGGCGCAAGTCGAAGGCGTCGCCGGCACCTGGGCCGACTTGACCGACTCCGTGAACCTGATGGCCGGCAACCTGACCGGCCAGGTCCGCAACATCGCCGAGGTCACCACGGCCGTCGCCAAGGGCGACTTGTCGAAGAAGATCACGGTCGACGTGAAGGGCGAAATCCTGGAGCTGAAGAACACAATCAACACCATGGTCGACCAGCTCAACGCCTTCGCCAGCGAAGTGACTCGCGTCGCCCGCGAAGTGGGCACTGAAGGCAAGCTTGGCGGCCAGGCGCAGGTCGAGGGCGTCGCCGGCACCTGGGCCGACTTGACCGACAATGTGAACTTGATGGCTGCCAATCTGACCGGGCAGGTGCGCAACATCGCCGAGGTCACGACGGCGGTCGCCCTGGGCGACTTGTCGAAGAAGATTACCGTCGACGTGAAAGGCGAGATCCTCGAGCTGAAGAACACCATCAACGTGATGGTCGACCAGCTCAACTCGTTCGCATCCGAGGTCACCCGCGTTGCCCGCGAAGTCGGCACCGAAGGCCGCCTGGGCGGCCAAGCCCAGGTCGAGGGCGTCGGCGGTACGTGGAAGGACTTGACCGACAATGTGAACGCCATGGCCGCCAACCTCACGGGCCAGGTCCGCAACATTGCCGAAGTGACGACCGCGGTGGCGCTCGGCGACTTGTCGAAGAAGATCACCGTCGACGTGAAGGGCGAAATCCTCGAGCTGAAGAATACGATCAACACCATGGTCGATCAGCTCAACAGCTTCGCGTCGGAAGTCACCCGCGTCGCCCGAGAGGTCGGCACCGAGGGCAAGCTCGGCGGTCAGGCGCAGGTGCGCGGCGTCGCCGGCACGTGGAAGGACTTGACCGACAACGTCAACCTGATGGCCGACAATCTGACCGGCCAAGTCCGCAATATCGCCGACGTCACCACCGCCGTCGCGCGCGGCGACTTGTCAAAGAAAATCACCGTCGACGTGAAGGGCGAAATCCTCGCGCTCAAGAACACCATCAACACGATGGTCGATCAGCTCAACGGTTTCGCCAGCGAGGTGACGCGCGTCGCCCGCGAGGTCGGCACCGAGGGCAAGCTGGGCGGCCAGGCCAAGGTGCCCGGCGTCGGCGGCACGTGGAAGGACCTGACCGACAACGTCAATTTGATGGCGACCAACCTGACCAACCAGGTGCGCGGCATCGCCGAGGTCGTCACCGCGGTGGCGCAGGGCAATTTGCGCCGCAAGCTGACGCTCGACGCCAAGGGCGAGATCGCGGCCCTGGCCGAGACCATCAACTTCATGATCGAGACACTGTCGACGTTCGGCGACCAGGTGACCAACATGGCCCGCGAGGTCGGCATCGAGGGCCGGCTCGGCGGCCAGGCGCGCGTTCCGGGCGCCGCCGGCCTGTGGCGCGACCTCACCGACAACGTCAACCAGCTCGCCGCAAACCTGACTAACCAGGTGCGCTCGATCGCCGAGGTGGCGACCGCGGTGACCAAGGGCGACCTCACCCGCTCGATCGCGGTCGAGGCGCAGGGCGAGATGGCGGCGCTCAAGGACAACATCAACGAGATGATCCGCAACCTGAAGGAGCAGACGCTCAAGAATGCGGAACAGGATTGGCTCAAGACCAACCTCGCCCGTTTTAGCCGAATGCTGCAGGGCGAGCGCGACCTGGCGACCGTCTCCAACCTCATCATGTCGGAGCTGGCGCCCCTGGTTGGCGCCCAATATGGCGTATTCTACGTCACCAACCGCGACG
>Ga0307409_100001771_pt1 | contig 10911 bp, 7 predicted proteins | sample 322Ometagenome_2_FD_203888 | JGI IMG/M metagenome (GOLD analysis project Ga0307409, IMG submission 203888) | Maize rhizosphere microbial communities from greenhouse at UC Davis, California, United States - 322HYB-O-2 | ecosystem: Host-associated > Plants > Roots > Rhizosphere > Soil | place...
CTGCCCTTTTGCTGTACGCCGGCGGCGCGTCCGGCCGGTGACGGACGGCTACACTCGCGGGCACGGAGCGCGTGCCTTCGTGAAGGAGACACCTTGGCGACCTTGAAGAGCTTCTATGGAGTCGACATCGGCGAGCCCTCAAGGTCGACTGCGGCCGCGACGGCCGAGGTGGTGGAAGTGTTCGAGCTCCTCAAGCCGAAAGCGTCCAAGACCCCGCTCATCCGCATCGGCGGTGACAACGACGGGTCGTACCTGGTGCCTGACAACCTGGACGGCATCGCCGCATGCTTCTCGCCGGGTGTGAGCCGAATCAAGTACTTCGAGGACTTCCTCGCCGACCGGTACGGCATCCAGTCTCACATGTGCGACTTCAGCTGCGACGTCGACGAGCTCAAGACGTCGCTCAAGCCGGGTATGCAGACGTTCGTCAAGAAGTGGCTTGACGTAAGGCCCGGCGAGAACAGCATCAGCCTCGAAGACTGGCTCCAAGATCACGACTCCCAAGGCGACCTGCTGCTCCAGATGGACATCGAAGGCGCGGAGTACCGCAACATACTCGCCACGTCCGAGCGCACGCTCGCACGGTTCCGGGTGATCGTGCTTGAAGTCCATGGCCTCGGCAAAGTGCTGGAAACACCGATCCTGCGGGAAGTCATCGCGCCGTTCTTCCAGAAGCTTGCCCGGAGCTTTACCACGGTCCACGCGCACCCGAACAATTGCTGCGGTGAGTTCACGGTGCCCGATACCGACATCCGGATCCCGAACGTCCTGGAGCTCACCTTCATCAGAAATGATCACTTCGTGCCCGGCCCAGGCACGGCTGCGCTTCCCCACCCGCTGGACGTGAGCCGCAACGTGCCGCGCAAGGCGCCACTCTTCCTGTCGGAAGCGTGGTGCGACTACCACCGTCCCCTCGAGTCGCGAGTCAAAATCCTCGAGGACAACCTTCGCTACCGCGAGGACGTGGGCGCCTCCAGCGTCGATGGTGAGCTCTCGGGCGCTCTCGCACTGACCATGGAGAGCCTACAAACTCTGAGCACGCTGGTCGTACCGGCGCTGAAGCGGGACGGCGACCTGGTCGAGGTCGCCCGCGGCCGACCCTACGAACTGAGCTCGACGTACGATACGTCGAGTCGAACGGGTGTGGTGCAGCACCGGGGCAGCTATTTCTTCCACACGGGGTTCGGCAAGGACCAGTCGATCCGGGTGGATCTAGGACGCCGGCACCAGGTGCGACGCATCGAGGTGACGAACCGTCAGGGCGGCTTCCAGGAGCGGGCGAAGCACATTTTCGCCGTGCTCGCCGACGGGCCTGGTGAGGGCATGCGGCGTGTCTTCCCGATGTACGAGACTGGGCAGTTGCCCGGCGGAGCCTGGCAGGAGTGCGGGATCGAGGTTCCCGACGTCAGTGCGCGGTACGTGACGATCACCTCGCCTATGGACACCGCCCTCCACTTCTCGGACCTGAGGATCTACGCCGCCGACGGCGACCGACCGATCAAGCCGACACCGAGATGGACGCCGCGGCGGGTGCTCCAGGGCGTGAGGCGCCGCATCCGGCGGCTGCGCCCGAGCCGATAGCCACGGCCGCCCGCTTCTCGAGGCTCAGCGCCGCCACTCGACGCGCACGGCCTCCGGCCGGGCGCGGATGAAGACGCCGGGCGGGTCCCCGAGGAGCGAGGTCGTTGCGGCGAACGACCCGACGGAACCGACGATGACGGGGCAAAGCGACATCAGGTAGGAGTCGAAGATCGACTTGAAGTGGGTGTTGCCGCGGATAAACCGGACTTCGCCTGTCACCTGATCAAGTCCGTAGTTGGAGAGGTGAGCCGCGACGAACTCAAGGTCGTCGGAGAAGACAGCGACGTTGAAGTCGTTCGTGCCGAGCTCGGACTCGATGAGGAAGCCGATCGCCTCGATGTAGTGGCTCTGCTGAGAGTGCCAGCCGCCAGTGTCGAAGTGAGGATGGAGGAAGTCGCCGCGACGAACATGGAAGGCGACGTGAGGGGCAATCCGCAAAAGATCGGCCGTTCGGGCCACGTCAGGATCTAGACCGCTCGACTCCAAGTGGTGGTAGCTGAATACGCGCCTGACGGCGACGGCGCTTTCCGCCGCGATCGGCATCCTCTGCTGGGTGGTGTAGAAGCAGACCGGGCTTGGGGGTTCCCTGATGAGCCCGGCGAGCTCCTCAGCTTCGGCATAGACCCGCACGGGGAACTCCGGGCCAATCTCCATGAGCCGGCGGGAGTTGATGTAGTCCAGGGTGACCACCGTCGCCTCGTGGAGGCCTAGGTCGTACCAGGCGCGCGACTGGTTGAAGGCCCACGGGAGCCGGGTCTTCGCTGCCTCCTCCCGGAAGCTCTCGATCAGGGGCTGTGACACCAGGCGGGTGATCCGCCTGCGCTCCAGGTCGGGCGCCAGCCGTGATGCCTCGAAGCCGTTGTGGCTCCGCCACCAGATGTAACGGAAGTCTTCGATGTAGTAGTCGAGTCCTTGAGGCGTGCACAGGTCGTCCCAGAGCGCGATGTGGGTGACCTGGTCCATCAGACCACCGCCGATGGTGCAGATCCTGGTGTTCCGATCGAAGACGAAGGACAGGTCGGTCTTGGCTTCGGGCGCGCGCGCAGGGACACCGTCCGGGTCGGTGATGATCACGACTCGCTCGTTGTCCAGCACCTCCGCCCAGTCGATCCACGAGCACGTATCGACCAACTCGTCCACATCGGACACCACCACATGGGGAGCGGCAGTGATCCCTCGTCGGCCTCGCTCGAGGTACACCGCCCACGACCCGAGGACGCTCGACAAGTTGAGCGGCGTGACGGGCACACGGCCGTCGACTACCGCATCGGCCTCCGACACCGCCACCTGCGAGACCGGGACCCGCTGGATGGCTCCGTCGCCGAGGAAGCGGAAGACGACGCTTGCGCACGGCACTGTGATCTGCGGAGTCCACAGCTCGCCGCGCGGAAGTCGGAGCGAGCGCCATCTCCAGCGGCGGAGAGCACGAAGTGAGCGGTCGAAGCCCCGCCTCGTCACACCCAGCGGATAGGAGCCCGCGTCGGCGACCGCGTGGCGCACGCACGTGCGGATCAGGTCGTCATCTCCGCCAGGGTGGCACTGTTCGAGGTAGGCCAGGGCAAGTAAGTCGTCGTAAGACGCCCCGCCTGTCGTGAAGTACTCCAGCAGCCGATTCTTGTCGACGGGGCGGTTCTCGCGAAACGCCCCGACGACATAATCTCCGGCGCTCGCCTTCCGGGGGCCCGGGACTAGGACGGTGCCAAGGGGCTCGGAAGCATCACCGCCTGGGTGCGGGGTGCAGAGTTCGACTAGGTCTGCCTCGATCGCCCTCCTCAATCGATGGTCGAAGGTCTGCCATTGAACCGCAGATGGGAAGTGAGCCAGGGTGGCATCGGACACACGGCAACCGGTCTGCTCGATGAAGTAGTCGTCCAGTGCCTCGAGCAACCGTGCGTCGCGCCGGTCGACGTTGGTCGGCGCTATCTTGCCCTCCTCGGTGATCCAGAACCGCGGACAGTGGGACCTAACCAGGATGATCCTCGCGGGGTCGAAGCTGTCGAGGCAGACACGGATGAAAGAGTCGTAGGTCGATCTCAGGCTGTCGGTGAATCCGACCTGGGAGACCTTGAAGGCGAGCGAGCGCGCCTGTTCCGCATCCGAGTTCCACAGCGCGTCCATGAGGTCGGTCTCCTCCCCGGCGAGGAGCGTGTACAGGCGCCCATTCACCTCGCGGTGAAGCAGCAAAGCGGTGCTGTTGTCCACCACGAGAAACTGAGCATCCGCCTCGGCCAGCCGTGCCGCCAGGTCCTTGCGCACGTCGATCTTCACGCGCTCGTTGACCCGCTTGCTGTCCGCGAAGCACTGCATCTCGGGATCAGGCTCACCCACCGCGCTGAACGGCGAGATGCTGTCGATCGGGACGATCGTCTTGAAGCCATCCCGGGTCAGCATGTCGGCGCGCCCTGCGAAGTAGCGTCCAAAGGGCAGGATCACGGTCCCCCAGGCGCCGGGGGTCGCAGCCCGCCGCCCCGCGGCGCTCCGTCGCCGGATACGTGGCGGGCTGGGCACCCCAATTAACGCTGCGGCCTGCCGGACGCGTTCACGCAACGTGAGATGCTGCATGGAAGGACAACTCCTCTGGGACGGGAGATGACTACGCAGTGGCTGTCACCCTAAGCCGCGCAGACCGCCGACGTGTTGCCGATACCACGCCACCGTCCGCTCGAGTCCCTCCTGGAGATCGATCTTCGACGTCCAGCCGGCCTCCGCCAGCTTCGATACGTCGAGCAGCTTCTGCGGCGTTCCGTCGGGCTTCGTGGTGTCCCACTCGGTTCGGCCCGCGTAGCCGACGACGTGCGCAATGGTCTCGGCAATCTCGCGAATGGTGACGTCGGTGCCGGTGCCGACGTTGACCTGGCTGGGCCCGTCGTAGTGCTCGAGCAGATGCAGGCACGCATCGGCCATGTCGTCGGCGTGGAGAAATTCCCGTCGCGGTGTACCAGTACCCCAGTTGGTGACAGTGGTCGCACCCGAGCGGACAGCCTCGTCGTAGCGTCGGATCAGCGCTGGCAGGACGTGCGAGCCAGTCGGCGAAAAGTTGTCGTACGGACCGTAGAGGTTTGTCGGCATCGCGGAGATCCAGGGCAGCCCGTACTGACGGCGGACCGCCTGCACCTGCATGATCCCAGCGATCTTGGCGATCGCGTAGGCGTCGTTCGTCGGCTCTAGATGCCCCGTGAGCAGGGAGTCCTCGACGATGGGCTGTGGGGCAAGTTTCGGGTAGATGCAGGAGGAGCCGAGAAACAGCACTCGCTCGACACTCTGGTTCAGCGCCGCGTCCAGCACGTTGACCTGGATGCGTATGTTCTCGCTGAGGAAGTCGACCGGATAGGTGCTGTTAGCGAGAATGCCGCCGACCTTCGCGGCGGCCAGCACGACATACTTCGGCTTGATCTCGCCCAGGTAGTCGAACACTGCCGCGCGGTCCTTCAGATCAAGCTCGGCCGAGGTCTTCCCCACCAGCCGCTGAAAGCCCGCGAACTCGAGCTTGCGCCAGATCGCCGAACCCACCAGGCCGCGGTGGCCTGCGACGTAGAAAGTGGCGTCGCGATCAAGGGGGCCCGGCCTATAGGCGACCTCGTCATGGTGTTCGACGACGATCACGCGGTGGTCCAGCTCGGCAGAGCGACCTTGTCAATCCAATGCGTGCCGGCGCAAGCAAGGGCCTCGATGTCGGCATCGACCATGAGGCACGCGAGCTCGCGGCCGTCGACAGTGGGCTTCCAATCAAGCTTTTCCGCCGCCTTTGAAGCATCCCCGATGAGGGCGTCGACCTCGGCCGGGCGCAGGTAGCGCTCGTCGAACCGGACATGCTCCTCCCAGCTCAGCCCGGCGTGTGAGAAGGAGATCTCCAAGAACTCACGCACGGTCAACCCGATACCAGTTGCCATCACGTAGTCCTCGGGGTCGTCGGCCTGCAGCATCCGCCACATCCCCTCCACGTACTCCGCCGCATACCCCCAATCACGCACCGCGTCTAGATTGCCGATGTAGAGGAAGTCCTGGCGGCCGGCCTTGATCGCCGCCGCCGCTCTAGTGATCTTGCGGGTGACGAACGTCTCGCCGCGCCGCGGAGACTCATGGTTGAACAAGATCCCGTTGACTGCGAACATGCCGTACGCCTCGCGGTAACTTCTGGTGATCCAGTAGCTGTAGAGCTTCGCGGCGCCATACGGCGAGCGCGGTTGGAACGGCGTCTCCTCAGACTGCGGCGGCGGGGTCGATCCGTAGAGCTCCGAGGAGGAAGCCTGGTAGAAGCGCGTGTCGATTCCGGACATCCGGACCGCCTCCAGCATGCGGACAGTCCCGGTGCCGGTCGTGTCGGCGGTGTGCTCGGGTTCGTCGAACGACACCCTCACATGCGACTGTGCCGCCAGGTTGTACACCTCATCCGGCCTCACCTCGGTCAACAGCGTCACCAGCCGTGCCCCGTCCGACAGGTCACCGTAGTGCAGGAACAGCCTCGCCTCCGAGTCATGCGGATCGACGTACAGGTGGTCGATCCGCGCGGTGTTGAACGTCGAGGCCCGACGGATCAGCCCATGGACCTCATATCCCTTCCGCAACAACAGCTCGGTGAGATACGAGCCGTCCTGACCCGTGATGCCAGTAATGAGTGCTCGCTTGGTCAATATGGGTTCCCTTGCATACGCGATCTGAGCGCGGGCTAGGCGACCAGGTGGGCGCCAATGCTACTGCCAGCCCGGCCAACGAACCGGATCGACTCCGGGATAGCGCCCCTGCCGAAGCCAGTCATACCACCGGCGGTCGGCCCAGCAAGGTCATCTTGAAAACGGTGCGCCACTGGATCGGTTGCCGCGCCGGGCGAGCCGACCACCCCTCCCGGTAACCGGCAAGCATTTCTTGTAGCGGTTCGCCGCGGGCGGCGGCGACGCTGGTCCAGGTCAGCAGGTAGCCGGCAAAGACCGGGGCTGGCAGCAAGCGCCACGCCATCCACAGCCGGTTCCGCGCGGTCAGGCGGGCGTACCCGTTGTGCCGCGACGGGGCGGTACGCGGGTGGAAGGCCTGGAGATCGGCGGAGTACCAAATGGACCAGCCGGCATCGAGCAGTCGCCAGGACAGGTCGACCTCTTCCATCGCATAGAAGAATCGCCCGTCGAACCCCTCGACTCCGTGAAACGTCGCGGCGCGTACGACGCACGCGGCACCGATGAAGTAAGTCACCGGACCCGACCTCTCGGCCGACCGGGCACCAACCCGCGGGATGTGGCGGCGTTGCGTGCGGCCCTGTTCATCCATCAGGCGGATCGCCATGGCACCGAGCTGAGGATTGGCTTTGAACCGGTCGACGACCGCAGCCAGCAGCCCTGGGTCGAGGAGCTCGGCATCGTCGTCAAGGAACATCACGAGTTGCGCATCGGCCGCGGTAGCGCCGACGTTCCGGCCGGCGGGGATCCCCACATTCTCGGGCAGCACGATGAGCCGATCCCCAGGCTCGGTCTGCGGCGGATGGGCGCCGTTGACGACGAGCACGAGCTCCAGATCGACATGCTGCTGCGCTCGAACCGATGCGATCGCACGCGCGAGCTCGACAGGGCGGTTTGCTTGCGTGAGCACAACGACCGCAATCTCGTGCTTGGGTTCACGGTCAACACTTTCCGCAACGGTGGCCCGCATCTCCTCCGAAGATGCGGGCGCGAGAGTCACCAGAACTCCGGGCTGGCGCTCCTGCGGTGGGAAGATCTGGAGTGCGCTGCCCGACGCCCCAGGTCCATCTTCGAGCGCTGCGGACCCGGTCCGGGCCACGGTGGGGCGCCGGATCGGCTGTGGACTAGTCGACGCCATCACCCCCGAGCGTTGCAAGTCGCCATGTCCGTATGAGTCGATCGCAACGATAGTCTTTCCGGCGCTGGTGAATGCGACGTGAAACGCGAAAAAACACTGACCCAATACCAGAAGAACGCGCGTTCAGCCAGCCTCGCGAGGCCACCTCTGGACGATGCAGTACAACACTGTATGTAGCAAGCCCGCGCCATCCGGTCCTCAACCAGCGCGCCTTGCCCCTCAAAAGGTTGCCGTCGTGGGTCTGTGGACCCCGCCTGCTGGGGAGGTGGGTGCTCGCGCAATATCGACCCTGCGACCTGAATGCAACCTCTGGCGCCGGTGGTCAGGTAATCTACAGCCTGCCGCGCCCGGCGAGTGACCTACGCGCAGCCCGGCGCCGACCGACATCTCGGCAGGTGCAAGGGGCGCCGATCTTCAAAGACGCATCAGCAAATGCCGACCAGACCAGGAGTGAACCACCTGTGACCAGCAAGCCCGACGTGTCGGTGGTCATCCCGATGCACAACGCCAGTGCGACGGTCACCGGAGTCGTGGAGTCGTTCCTGGCGGTCGAGGGGTCCGCCGTCGAGGTGATTGTGGTTGACGACGCGTCGACCGACGACTCGGTCGAACGCGTCATTACCCTCGGCCGGCCCGAGGTGGTCGTCGAGCGGTTCGAGACCAACCAGGGTGCTGGGGTGGCTCGGAACCGTGGCTTCGAGCGGGCCAGCGGGCGATACACGCTCTTCTTCGACGCGGACGACGAGCTCCATCCGGTGACCCTTACCTCGGTGATCGGGGCGCTCGATGACACTGGTGCCGATGTCGCAATGATGCCGTACCGGTACCGCCGTGGATTCTCGCCACAGTTCGACGGGATGAACTCTTTCGACGCCGTCGTGTGGGCCCAGTACGCAACGTCACCGCGTCGAGTAACTCGGCTCGGTGACGTACCCAGGCTGCTCGGCTTCTCCAACTACCCGTGGAACAAACTCGCCCGCACGGATCACTACCGGCGTACCGGCCTTCGGTACGGAAGCACCCCCGTCCACAACGACATCCTCGGCCACTGGCTAACCCTTCTGGATGCGAATGCCATCCTCGTGCTCGACCAACCACTGTGCACTCACATCGTGAATGAGGGCGGCCGCAACCTGACCAACCGCGAGAGCCGCGCCCGGCTGAGCCTGATCGACGCCTTGGAGGAGACCTACACCGCGCTCGAGGTCCGTCCGGAGAAGCGCAATCGGTTCTCACACCACTACTGGGATTTCGTGCTGCGGGTTTCAGCTTGGGCCAGGACACGCATGACCCCGGAGGTACTCGACGAATACAACCTCCGCCTGCAGCACCACTTGCTGAGGATGGACTTAGGAGACTTCACCCGACTCCGGCTGGGACGCGACCCCGCACTGGCATCGCGCATTATCCGCAGCGCGCTGGCGTGACGGACCGAAAGGACCGAACGTGGCTGACCTGAGCATCATCATCACCGCATACAACATCGAGGACTACATCGAGCAGTGTCTCGACAGCGTGGCGGCGCAGACGCTGAGAGACCTTGAGGTGCTGGTGGTCGACGATGGTTCGTCCGACTCAACACCACAGAAGATCGTCGAGTTCTGTGCCGGCGACCCGCGGTTCATCCCGGTGCTGCTGCCGGAGAACAGTCCCGGTGGCGTGGCTACCGCTGCGAACGCCGGTCTCGACCGCGCGACGGCGCCGTGGGTCGGCTTCGTGGACGGCGACGACTACGTCGAACCGACCATGTTCGAGCGGCTGGTCGATGCCGCCGCCGGATGTGACGCCGATTTGGCGATGTGCCAATACCAGGAGGTCATCGATGGCTCCGGAGAGCGTCGGGACCCGGCCGATGCACACCGGTGGGCAGAGCTAACGGCGCCTTGCTACCAAATGGACGTCCAAACCCGCAGACAGTTCCTCCGGTTCATTTCCGTGCCCTGGCGCAAGCTATACCGCCACAGCCTCCTGGAGAACAACGCCATCCGCTTCCCGGTCAGTGATGGCTTCTACGAGGACAACCCATTCCACTGGTTCGCGGTGATCTCAGCGCAGTCGATCGCGGTCGTTCCGGAAGTGTTGTGCTACCACCGAGTGGGCCGGGCCGGGCAGACCATGGCCACTGCCGACGAGCGGCTGTTCCAAATTTTCCAGCACCACGACACGATCCGGACCTGGCTCGCCGGGAGGCAATTGCTCGATGTCTACGAGACAACCCTCCTCGGGTGGGTGATCTCGCAGATGGAATGGATCGCCCAGCGAACTCCGCCGCCGTTGCGTCGCGCCTTGTTCGAGACCTTGGTTCCGATCTTCGCCAACTACTCGGAGGCGGCGGTCGCGATCGCTGTGCGGGAGGGCAACAAGGGAGTGACTGCCCTGCGGCTCAGCTTGGCGGTGTCCAAACGTGAGTACGGCAGCTTCGCACGCACCCTCGCCAGCCGGCCCGGCTCGAGCAACCCGGTCATCACCGCCGCGTACCACCTGAAGCACTCCGGGGTGCAGCACACGGCGGTGCTCGCCGGGCGGTACCTCCGCAACACGCTGCATGGAGGCCGGCTCTCACGGACCCTCAGCCGAGTCGCGTGGGTCGGCCGCGACCGGCGCCAGCAGGACGTGATGTTCGGCCTGATGGTGATACAGCAGCGGCTCCGTGGCATGGACAGCCGGCTCGGCGACCTGGAGGGCCGGCTCGGCGACCTGGAGGGCGGGCTCGGCGACATCGAGCACCAGATCGTCGAGCTCGGCGCCCGACCCGAATCGCGCTCAGGCGTCGACGAACAAGGAAGGAATGGCAGCCCGAGCCTGGACCGCCTCAAGGATCCCGTCCGCCGCAGCTAGCGCTTCGGCGATGGTGACGTCCATGTCCAGGTAACGATAGGTGCCGAGCCTGCCGACAAAGGTCACGCCAGCCTCGGTCCGAGCCGCCTCGAGGTACTGCCTCAGCAGGCTCTTGTCGTTCGCCAATCTGATTGGGTAATAGGGTATGTCGCCGTCGTCGGCGAGCCGGCTCGTTTCCCGAAAGCAGACGGTGCCCTCGTGCTCCTCCCATGGGGCGAAGTGCTTGTGCTCGGCGATCCTGGTGTAGGACACCTCAAGGTCGCCGTAGTTCATCACCGCACACCCCAGGTAGTCACCTGTCGCGCGGATCTCCTCGAAGTCCAGCGTCCGGTAGCCGAGTCGGCCGAAGCGGTAGCCGAACCACGCGTCCAGCGGTCCGGTCCAGATGGAGTGGTCGAACGCCTCGCGGTCCGCCTCGGTGTACGCCGCCGACAGTCGCACCTCGATCCGGGGGTGCTCGAGGATGCCCTTAACGATCGCGGTGTAGCCGTCCCGCGGAATCGCTTGGTGGGAGTGGCTGAAGTAGGAATCCTCGTAGCTGAACCGCAGGGGCAGCCGCCTGAGCACTGCCGCCGGAATCTCGGTCGGCGGCAGCCCCCACTGCTTGCGGGTGTAGCCGAGGAAGAACGCCTCGTAGAGTCGGCGGCCCATGAACTTCAGCGCCTGCTCCTCGAAGTTGCGCGGCTC
>Ga0307409_100001772_pt1 | contig 10907 bp, 9 predicted proteins | sample 322Ometagenome_2_FD_203888 | JGI IMG/M metagenome (GOLD analysis project Ga0307409, IMG submission 203888) | Maize rhizosphere microbial communities from greenhouse at UC Davis, California, United States - 322HYB-O-2 | ecosystem: Host-associated > Plants > Roots > Rhizosphere > Soil | place...
GGCCAGCTCCGTGACCTGGACGCCCGCGGTTCCGTCGCAGCGCCAGAGATCAGCGACGGCAGCCCCGCCGTTTAGCACGTATTCTGAAAGCCGGTGGCTGAGGACTCCTCGGCCGCCGGCTTTTGCCATTAACTGCCACCTGCGCGGCTAGCGGCAGGCACGAGCACCCTCCTTCCAGTCCACGGGACTGGCTTCTGAATGAAAGCTTTATGACTGACGAAACAGCACCTGCCGCAGCGCAGCCAGAAACGACGCACGCACGGCCCCGGAAGGCGGTCCTGCTGTCGCTCTTCGCCGGATTCGCTGTTTTCGCCTACGTCTTTGACCAGCTCACCAAGCTGTGGGTCACGAACACCATGGTGGAGGGGGAGCGCATCCCGGTGCTTCCCCCGCTGCTGCACTGGTACTACATCCGCAACTCCGGGGCTGCGTTCTCCATCGGCGAGAACGTCACCTGGGTCTTCACCATCATCATGGCGGCCGTCTCGATCGCCATCCTTTTCCAGCTGCGCAAACTTGGTTCGGCCTGGTGGGCATTGGCCCTCGGCCTGCTCCTGGGGGGTGCTCTGGGCAACCTCACGGACCGGCTGTTCCGCGAACCGTCGTTCGCCATGGGCCATGTGGTGGACTTCATCCAACTCCCCAATTTCGCCATTTTCAACATTGCCGATTCCGCCGTCGTCTCCGCCGTCGTGATCATCTGCCTGCTGACGCTCCGGGGGATTTCCCTTGACGGTTCACGGCTCCAGAAGGCCACGGAGGGCAAGGATGCCTGAGAAACTCACCGTTCCCGAAGAGCTCGCCGGGACCCGTGTCGACGCTGGACTCGCCAGGCTGATGGGCATATCCCGCTCGCAGGCGGCCACGCTGATCGCCGAAGGCAATGTCAGTTCCGGAGGAAAGGCCGTGGGCAAGTCCCTGAAATTGGCCTCCGGCACCGTGCTGGAGGTTGTTGTCCCCGAACGGCGGGACCCCCTGGAAGTCGTGGAGGAAGTTGTGGAAGGCCTGAAAGTACTGCTGGACGACGAGGACTTCGTGGTCATCGACAAACCAGTGGGTGTGGCCGCGCACCCGTCACCCGGCTGGGTGGGGCCCACCGTGGTGGGGGGACTCGCCGGGCTGGGTTACCGGATTTCGACGTCGGGTGCCCCTGAACGGGCGGGCATCGTGCACCGACTCGACGTCGGAACGTCCGGGGCCATGGTGGTGGCCAAGTCGGAGCGGGCTTACACGGCCCTCAAACGGGCCTTCAAGGAGCGGACGGTGGACAAGGTATACCATGCGGTGGTCCAGGGCCTGCCTGATCCGCTCGCAGGCACGATCGATGCGCCCATCGGCCGTCACCCCGGCCACGACTGGCGCTTCGCCGTCCTCGAAGACGGCCGTGAGTCCGTGACCCACTACGAGGTGCTGGAAGCCTTCGGCAAGGCGTCGCTGGTTGAGGTGCATCTGGAAACCGGCCGGACGCACCAGATCCGCGTACACTTCTCGGCCCTGCGCCACCCGTGCGCCGGCGACCTGACCTATGGGGCCGATCCGCGACTGGCCGCAACCCTGGGCCTGACCCGGCAGTGGCTCCACGCCCGGCAGCTGGGGTTCGACAATCCCCGGACGGGGGAGCGCGTGACGGTCACCAGCGACTACCCGCAGGATCTCGCGTACGCACTCGAAGTCCTGGCCTCAGGGGACGCCTGAGCCCGAACTGTCGCCGCTCGGCACTAGAATGGTCCGGTGACTTCCAGCAATGACTCGTTCGTCCACCTGCACACCCATACCGAATACTCCATGCTGGATGGGGCGGCCCGCCTGGGGGAGTTGTTCGACGAAACCGAACGCCTGGGGATGCCTGCCCTGGCCACGACCGACCACGGCTACCTGTTCGGTGCCTTCGATTTCTGGCGCAAGGCCACGGACAAGGGCATCAAGCCGATCATCGGCGTCGAAGCCTATGTGACACCCGGGACAGCCCGCGGTGACAAGAGCCGGGTCCGCTGGGGCGAGGAAAGCCAGCGCAAGGACGACGTCTCCGGCGGTGGTTCCTATACCCATATGACCCTGCTGAGCTACAACAACGCAGGCATGCGGAACCTGTTCCGGGCCTCGTCGATCGCCTCGCTGGACTCGGTCTTCGGCAAATGGCCCCGACTGGACCGTGAGCTGCTGAACACTTATTCGGAAGGGCTGATCGCCACCACCGGATGCCCGTCCGGGGAGGTCCAGACCCGGCTGCGGCTCGGCCAGTACCGTGAAGCGCTGGAGGCTGCAGCAGAGTTCCGCGACATTTTCGGTGCGGAGAACTACTTCTGCGAGCTGATGGACCACGGCCTGGATATTGAGCGGCGCGTCACGGGCGACCTGCTGCGCCTGGCCAAGGACCTGAACCTGCCGCTGGTGGCCACCAACGACCTGCACTACACGCACGAGCACGATGCGAAGGCGCACGAGGCCCTGCTGGCCATCCAATCGGGTTCCACCCTATTGGAGCCGACCTACGACAACGGCGGTTCGCGCTTCGCCTTCTCCGGCAGCGGCTACTACCTGAAGTCCCCGCAGGAAATGCGTGAGCTGTTCCGCGACCACCCGGAGGCCTGCGACAACACGCTCCTGATCGCCGAGCGCTGCGAAGTGTCGTTCAACACCGGAGCCAACTACATGCCGCGGTTCCCCTGCCCGGAAGGGGAAGACGAAACCTCCTGGCTGGTCAAGGAAGTCGACAAGGGCCTCCACTACCGCTATCCACAGGGCATCCCGGACAAGGTGCGCAAGCAGGCGGACTATGAACTCGACGTCATCACCTCCATGGGCTTCCCGGGCTACTTCCTCGTGGTGGCCGACTTCATCAACTGGGCCAAGAACAACGGCATCCGGGTGGGCCCGGGCCGTGGCTCCGGTGCAGGCTCCATGGTGGCGTACGCCATGCGCATCACCGACCTTGATCCGCTCCACCACGGCTTGATCTTCGAACGCTTCCTCAACCCGGACCGCGTCTCCATGCCTGACTTCGACGTCGACTTCGATGACCGGCGCCGCTCCGAAGTGATCGACTACGTCACGCGCAAATACGGCGACGAACGCGTCGCGATGATCGTCACGTACGGCACCATCAAGACCAAGCAGGCCCTCAAGGACTCATCGCGCGTGCTGGGCTACCCGTTCAGCATGGGCGAGACGCTGACCAAGGCGCTGCCGCCGGCCGTGATGGCCAAGGACATTCCGCTGGCCGATATCCAGAACAAGGAATCCAAGCGTTACAGCGAAGCCGGTGACTTCCGGCAGCTGATCAGCACCGACCCCGAAGCCGCCAAGGTTTTCGAGACGGCACTTGGCATCGAGGGCCTGAAGCGGCAATGGGGCGTCCATGCCGCCGGCGTCATCATGTCTTCGGACCCCATCATCGACGTGATTCCCATCATGCGCCGCTTCCAGGACGGCCAGGTCATCACGCAGTTCGACTATCCGACGTCCGAAGGCCTCGGCCTGATCAAAATGGACTTCCTCGGCCTGCGAAACCTGACGATCATTTCCGATGCCCTGGAAAACATCAAGATGAACCGCGGCATCGACCTCGATCTCGAAACCCTGGCCCTGGACGACACCGCATCCTATGAGCTGCTGGCCCGGGGCGACACCCTGGGTGTGTTCCAGCTCGACGGCGGCCCCATGCGCTCCCTCCTCAAGCTCATGAAGCCCGACAACTTCGAGGACATTTCCGCGGTGCTGGCCCTCTACCGTCCTGGTCCGATGGGCGCCAACGCCCACACCGACTACGCGTTGCGCAAGAACAAGATCCAGGAAGTCATTCCGATCCACCCGGAGCTCGAGGAACCGCTGTCTGAAATCCTCGGCGGCACTTACGGGCTGATCGTGTACCAGGAGCAGGTTATGGCCGTGGCGCAGAAGCTCGCCGGCTATAGCCTCGGCCAGGCCGACATCCTGCGCCGCGCCATGGGCAAGAAGAAGAAGTCAGAGCTGGACAAGCAGTTCGCCGGCTTCTCCCAAGGCATGCAGGACAACGGCTATTCCATGGCTGCGGTCAAGACCCTCTGGGACATCCTGCTCCCGTTCTCCGATTACGCCTTCAATAAGGCACATTCGGCCGCCTACGGCGTGATCTCCTACTGGACCGCGTACCTCAAGGCGCACTACGCGCCGGAGTATATGGCCGCCCTGCTGACCTCGGTGGGAGACGACAAGGACAAGTCGGCCATCTACCTGAACGAATGCCGGCGCATGGGCATCACGGTGCTCCCCCCGGACGTCAATGAGTCGGCCCTGAACTTCACTCCCGTGGGCAACGACATCCGCTTCGGCATGGGCGCCATCCGCAACGTCGGCGTTAACGCCGTCGAGGCCATGGTGGCGGCACGCGAAAAGGAGGGCGCCTATACGTCCTTCAAGGATTACCTTATGAAGGTCCCGGCAGTGGTGTGCAACAAGCGCACGATTGAATCCCTGATCAAGGCAGGTGCGTTCGACTCCCTGAAGCACCACCGGCGTGCCCTGGCCATGATCCATGAAGAAGCGATCGACTCCGTGATCACCCTTAAGCGCAACGAGGCGATCGGTCAGTTCGATCTTTTCGCCGGTTTTGACGAGGCAGAATCCGAGGCGTCCCTGAGCATCGAGATCCCGGACCTTCCCGAATGGGAGAAAAAGGACAAGCTCTCCTTCGAACGCGACATGCTGGGCCTCTACGTCTCGGACCACCCGTTGCAGGGCCTCGAGGGGCTGCTGAGCCAGCACGCCGACCAGTCCATCACCTCGATCATCGCGGAAGACGGCCCGCACGACGGCGCAATCGTCACCATTGCGGGCATGATCACTTCGCTGAGCCGGCGGATCGCGAAAGCCAGCGGCAATGCCTATGCCCGTGCCGAGATCGAGGACCTGGGCGGTTCCATGGAGGTCATGTTCTTCGGCCAGGTCTACGGTCCCATTGCGTCCGTGCTCGCCGAAGACCTGATCGTGGTGGTCAAGGGCAGGCTGCAGCGGCGCGACGACGGCGCTGTCACCTTGAACTGCATGGAGCTGTCCGTCCCGGACCTCAGCGAGGGCTTGAACGGGCCGCTGGTCATCACCATGCAGACGCACAAGGCCACGGAGGCCGTGGTGACTGAACTTGGTGACGTGCTGAGGACACACCGGGGCAACTCGGAAGTCAGGCTGCACCTGCAGGGCGACACCCGGGTGGAAGTGATGGCGCTCCCGGTCCACTTGAGGGTCAACCCGAGCCCGTCGCTCTTCGGCGACCTGAAGGTGCTCCTCGGACCGACCTGCCTGGACAGCTAGTTGCCTGGTCGGCAAGTGACGGCGGCACCTGGCACGGCAGTGATCTCCGGTGCGCGCCGGGGCTTCGGCGCCGCCCTGGCCGCTGTCCTCGCGGCTGAAGGATGGAGGGTGTACGGCATCGTTCGTCCGGGATCCGAGACCGGGACAGGATCCGGGGCCGGGGCCGGGGCCAGCGGCAGCGTGAGGTTCCTGGACTGGGACATTGCGCATCCCTGCCCGGACGACGTGGCGGAGGTGCTCGCCGGGGCGAGCATTGACGTCGTCGTCAATAATGCCGCGGTGGGCAGCAACCAGAAGACACTGGGGGCAGTTGACCCCGGTTTTCTTATGCAGCTTCTTGACAACAACATCGGGGGTGCCGTCCGGGTGACGCAGGCATGCCTGCCCGGTCTGCTCCGGGCGGGGCAGACCGGCCGCAGGCCCCTGGTGGTGAACGTGTCGTCCAGGCTGGGCTCGGCAGCGCTGCAGGCGGGCGGCGAATTCGCGGGTTTCGGGACGAGTTACGGCTATCGGCTGAGCAAAGCGGCGCTCAACATGCTGACGCTGAGCCTGCATGAGGAATTCGGCGCCCAACTGGACGCCTGGTCCGTACATCCCGGAGCACTCAACACCGGAATGGGAAGGGCCGGTGCGACGAAGGAGCCCGCAACGGCGGCAAGGGAGCTGCTGCAGGAGCTCACCGGGAGCCGGGGGACCAGCCCGCGCTATTTCGAACTGGGATCGTCCGCGCCACTGCCCTGGTAAGGCCCTAAATCTCGTAATCGAGGGGCACGGGCTGGCTGTAGGCGCCAGAGTGGTACAGCAGCGGCGAGCCGTCCTCGCCCACCTGTCCTTCCACAACCTCCACCACAACCACCGCGTTGTTCTCAAAGGAGAGGCGCATCTGGATCTTGCCGATCAGCCAGCCCGCTACGTCTTTAAGGACGGGAACGTCGTGCGGTCCGAGCTCCCAGTGGTCACCCTCGAAACGGTTCTTGGTCCGCGCGAAGCGGTCGGCGAGTTCCTGGTTTTCCAGCCCGAGCATGTGGACGCCAATGTGCGTGGTGTTGGCGATGGCCGGCCATGAGCTGGAGGTGCGCGCCATGTTGAAGGTAAAGCGCGGCGGCTGGGCAGACAGCGATGCCACGGAGGTGGCCGTGAATCCATACGGGGTGCCGTTGTAGTTCACGGTGATAATCGCCACGCCGGCTGCATGCCGGCGGAACATCTCCTTGAACGTGCCTTCGAAGGCTGCGTTGTCTGAGGACACTGTGTTCTAACTCCCTGCTGAAACTAATAATTCCGGTTGAACCCTGCATGCCAGCGTAGGGGCCCAACGGTGGCGTCCGTGACTTGGTTACCTGCCGCGTCCCGTGTTTAACGACGGTGAACATTTGTTAATGTTTGTTTCATGACACAGCCATCCGGCACCGGCCCGGTCCCGCCGAATCCGCAGCACCCCGTGGGTGACGGCAACCCGCCTGCCTATGGTGTACTTTACCGCGGTGGCAGCGCTTCGTGGCGCCTGCCGGCGGCCATAGCCGCCGCCGGGATTCCGGTGGGACTGTTGTGGTGGCTGCTGGCGCCCGGCGGCTTGAACCTTCTCTCCGGCAACCCCTCCCTGGCCAGCGGAACGAATGCCGAAGGCTGGCTTCCCCGGGACCTCGTGCTGGCGGGCCTCTTCCTTTTGGCGGGCTGCGTGACCGGATTCCTCCTCAACGGAAAACGCGCCGGGGCCCCGATGCCCGCGACAGTGCTCTTCGCTGTGATCGGCGGGGCGATGGGCGCCCTGATCGCCTGGCAGACCGGGGTGCTGGCGGGGCAATGGTGGGGACCGGACGAAGACACTGCCGCGAACGCCAGCATCGCGTTCTCGCTTCGGGCCTTCGCTGTCCTGGCCATCTGGCCGGCAGCCGTGGCCATTGCGGTCTTTGTGGCGAACCTGATCAGTCTCCTAGGCAAGCCGCCGGTGCAGGACAGCTAGGCGCTGTCGTCGCGCTGGGCTTGGTCGGCCCTGCTTAATCGACCCTGCTTAATCGACCCCGCTTAATCCACCCCGCTTAACACGGAACGAAGCGCTCCGGCCGGCACGTAAAATGGGCGGGTGACCATTTCACCGGACAGCCCCGCCCAGACCACCACCCCGGCCATCAGCTACCGCACCGTTGACCTACGCGGCCAGCGGCTCTCCTTGGCCGGGCTCCGGGCGGCGGTTCCCCGAGCCCGGCACCAGACCATGGCCGACGCCGAGCAAAAGGTTGCGGACATCATCACGGCGGTCCGCTCGCGGGGCTTCGCCGCGCTGGGCGAGTTCGCCAGGACGTTCGACGGCGTGGAGCAGGAACACCCGAGGGTCCCGGCTGCTGCGCTGCGCGAAGCACTGGAGAACCTGGACCCGGCGGTGAGGGCCGCCCTCGAGGAATCCATCAGCCGCGCGCGCAGGTTTGCTGACAGCCAGCGGCCGGCAAACATCGACGTCGAGTTGGGCGAAGGCGCCGTGGTGAGCCAGAACTGGGTGCCAGTCGGCCGCGTGGGCCTTTATGTCCCCGGAGGGCTGGCGGTCTACCCGTCCTCGGTGATCATGAACGTCGTCCCGGCGCTGGCCGCCGGCGTTGCATCCATTGCACTGGCGTCGCCTCCGCAGAAAGACTTCGGGGGACTCCCGCACCCGACCATCCTGGCTGCCGCGGCCCTGTTGGGCATTGACGAGGTGTACGCCATTGGAGGTGCCCAGGCCATCGCAGCCTTCGCCTATGGTGTTCCCGCGGAGGATCCGGACGCAGCACTGGATCCCGTGGACGTGGTGACCGGGCCGGGCAACATCTTTGTCGCTACAGCCAAGCGGCTGGTCAAGGGCGTTGTGGGCATCGACTCCGAGGCCGGCACCACTGAGATCGCCATCCTCGCGGACAGCAGCGCCCGTCCGTCACTGGTGGCGGCCGACCTCATCAGCCAGGCCGAGCACGACCCCAAGGCGGCGTCCGTCCTCATCACCGATTCAGAGGACCTCGCCGAGGCGGTCCGGGCCGAACTTGGCGTGCAGGCGGGTTCAACCAAGCACGCTGAGCGCGTGCGGGAAGCCCTGTCCGGGCCGCAGTCCGGAGTGGTGCTGGTAGATAACCTGGAACAGGGGATCGCAGCCTGTGATGCCTATGCCGCGGAGCACTTGGAAATCATGACGGCGGATGCCCCCGGCGTCGCCGCCCGCATCCGCAACGCGGGAGCAATTTTTGTTGGCGATTACAGCCCCGTCAGCCTGGGAGATTATTGCGCGGGGTCCAATCACGTGCTGCCCACGAGCGGTACGGCAGCTTTCTCATCAGGCCTTAACGTCACCACCTTCCTTCGTGCCATCCAGGTGGTCAACTACAGCAAGCCGGCCCTTGAAAAGGTCAGCGGCCACATCGTCAGCCTCGCCGGAGCGGAGGACCTGCCGGCCCACGGCGAGGCCGTGACGGCGCGGTTCGCCGGCAACGGCTAACCACTACATGTAGTAATTACAGGCTTGTTATTCAGCTACATGTAGTCGTAAACTGAGCTTGGAAGAATGTAGTCCGGCCGTTCAGCCGACCTGCATTTCAGCCGACCTGCCACCCCGCCAGGGAAGGAAGCAACGTGTATTGTCCGTTTTGCCGCAACCCTGATTCCCGCGTGGTGGACAGCCGGATGGCCGACGACGGCTCAGCCATCCGCCGCCGTCGGCAGTGTCCCGAATGCGGGCGCCGCTTCACCACCGTGGAAACAACCAGCCTCACGGTGATCAAGCGCTCCGGCGTCGGCGAGCCCTTCAGCCGCAGCAAGGTGATCAACGGCGTGCGGAAAGCCTGCCAGGGCCGGCCCGTGACCGAAGACGACCTCGCCCTGCTGGCGCAGGAAGTCGAGGAGACAATCCGCGCATCCGGCGCTGCGGAAATCGACGCCCACGAGGTGGGGCTGGCTATCCTCAGCCCGCTCCAAAAGCTCGACGAAGTCGCCTATCTCCGCTTCGCGAGTGTGTACCAGGCCTTTGAATCCCTGGAGGATTTCGAAGCAGCCATCGCTATCCTTCGGCATGAAGCAGAAGTCGAAGCGAAGGCTGCCAAGGGCACGAGCTCCGAGAAGAGCCCGCTCTAGACTCCGGTGGTGGCAGCGGAGGGGAAGCCGAAGCCACCACCGGCACCAAGCCCCGGGAATCGGACGCTGTCAGCGGCCGCCGGCTACCGGCAGCACTGCGCCGGTAATGTAGCCGGCATCGCCGGACAACAGCCACAGCACTGCAGCCGCCACCTCGTCGGGTTCGGCACCCCGGCCCATGGGGATGGTCGGATTCAGGCGTTCCACCCGGTCAGGCATTCCCGCCGCGGCGTGCAGCCCGGTTTTGGTGCTGCCGGGCGCGACGCAGTTGACGCGGATTCCCTGTGACGCGACTTCCGAGGCCAGACCAACGGTCAGTACATCAACGGCTCCCTTGGACGCGGCGTAATGCGCCCACGTGCCCGGGGACCCGGCCTTTGTGGCTGTGGAAGAGACGTTCACGATGGACCCGCCCGGCCCGCCCGTGCCGGTGCTGAGCCTCCGCACTGCTTCCTGGCAGACGTAGATCAGCCCGGACACGTTGACTTCCATGACGCGGCGGATGGTGGCCGCAGGCACGTCCGCGAGATTCCCGATCAGGTTGCCGGTGATACCGGCATTATTGATGACGGCCGTGACCGGGCCCAGGGTGGCTGCCGCGTCAAACATGGATTCCACTGCCTCGGGATCGCTGACGTCTGCCTGCCTGGCGAGCGCTTCCCCGCCGGAGTCACGGATCTCCCGCACAACGGACGCGGCACCAGCGGCGTCCGCGGAGTAGTTGACCAGGACCGCGTACCCGGCACGTGCCGCGCGGAGGGCGATGGCAGCGCCGATTCCGCGGCTGGCGCCGGTGACAATGGCTACGTCCCTGCCTGTGGCAGCCACGGAAACGGCGTGCTGCCTATTTAGCCAGTTTATGAGTCAGCGCGACCTCGATCGCGGCGCCCACAATCCCGGCGTCGTTTTTGAGCTCGGCCGGGACGATCGGCGTGCGGAGCTTCATATGCGGCAGGTACTCGTCGGCGCGCTTGGAGATGCCGCCGCCGACGATGAAAAGTTCGGGGGAGAAGAGGAACTCGACGTGGGAGAAGTATCGCTGGAGGAGGACGCTGTATTCGGTCCAGCTCAGGCCGTCCCGCTCACGGGCCACGGCTGACGCCTTGCTTTCGGCGTCAAAACCGTCAATTTCCAGGTGTCCAAGTTCGGCGTTCGGGACCAGCTTGCCGTTGAAGATGAAGGCGGAGCCGATACCCGTCCCGAGCGTAATCACGAGCACTGTGCCCGAAACCCCTTCACCGGCACCATAACGGGCTTCGGCGAGGCCGGCTGCGTCGGCGTCGTTGATGACCTCGACCGGGCGCCCCAGGCGCTTCGTCAGCAGCGCATCGATGTCCGTGTTGAGCCAGGACTTGTCGACGTTGGCTGCCGAGTGCACCACACCGTGCTGGATGATGCCCGGGAAGGTCACACCGATGGGGGAATCCACGGCAGGGGCGTCCGGCCGTGCGTTGAGCTCCTCGACCACCGCGGCCACCGTTTCGGCAACGGACTCCGGGGTGGCGGGCTGCGGCGTGGGGACGCGG
>Ga0307409_100001773_pt1 | contig 10906 bp, 12 predicted proteins | sample 322Ometagenome_2_FD_203888 | JGI IMG/M metagenome (GOLD analysis project Ga0307409, IMG submission 203888) | Maize rhizosphere microbial communities from greenhouse at UC Davis, California, United States - 322HYB-O-2 | ecosystem: Host-associated > Plants > Roots > Rhizosphere > Soil | place...
GATCGCGACCACGTCGCCGTCGGCCAGCTTGGCGTCGAGCGCGCCCAGGAACCGGACGTCCTCGTCGTTGACGTAGACGTTGACGAAGCGGTGCAGGGAGCCGTCCTCGTTGAGCAGCGATCCGGCGATCCCGGGGTGGCGGCGGTCGAGGTCGCCGAGCAGGTCGCGGACGGTGTCGCCGTCGGCCGAGACGGCCTTCTCGCCGCCGGTGTGCTTGCGCAGGATCGTCGGGATACGGACTTCAACGGCCATCAAGGCCTCCTGAAAGCGGGCTCGGTCGAGCGGGGGAGCACGGTGGCGCCGGTGCTCAGGCGCCGGTGGACGGCCGGGCCCGACATCGGCCGTAGCGGGCGGCCGGGCCCTGCCGGTGCCAGACCGGGCAGGCCAGGCCGTCGGCGGGCGGCCTCATCCGGCCACCCCGGCGGTCCGCCGCTCCAGCTCCTCCTCGTCGACCTGGCCGTCCCGGATGCGGTAGGCCCGCAGCACGGGCGCGTCCTGGTCGGCCAGGGAGAGGATCAGGTAGGTGGCGTCGGGGTAGGCGGCCAGCTCGACGTCGGTGCGCGAGGGATAGGCGCCGGTGGCCACATGCGAGTGGAAGATCCCGACCAGGTCAAGGCCGAGGTCGTCCATCTCGGTCATGGCCCGCAGCTGGGCCTTGGGCTCGACCACGTAGAAGGTCGGGCTGGCCTCGGCGTTGGGCAGGGCGTAGACGCGCTCGACGGAACCGTCGCGACCGCCAAGCAGCGCGCAGGCCTCGTTCGGGTACTCGGCCCTGGCGTGGGCCACCAGGGCCGCATACTGGTCGTCGTCGATCCGCAGCATCGCCTTTCCTCCTGGTGACCGAGGGTAGCAGTCAGGGCTGGCCCCCGACCATGGCCGCGCTCGGCCCTCAGCTGGGCGGCAGCCGCCGCACCCCGATCCGGCCAGGAGGCCCGTCCAGCACCCGGCCGATCACCGCCGGCTCGATCCCCCGGCCGCGGAGGTCGGCGACCAGGCCGCCGAACCGCTCGGGGGCCACCGCCAGCAGCAGCCCGCCCGAGGTCTGGGCGTCGTGCAGCAGGGTCGCCACCACCGGGGGCAGGCCCCGCTCCAGCTGGACGTGGTCGCGCAGGTAGGCCTCGTTGTTGCGGGTGCCGCCGGAGATGAACCCGGCCCCGGCCAACTCTGCCGCCCCGGGCAGGAACGGCACCCGGGCGGCGTGGAGCTCCCCGGCGACCCCGCTGGCCCGCAGCATCCGGTGGAGGTGGCCGAGCAGCCCGAACCCGGTCACGTCGGTGGCCGCCTCGACCCCGGCGGCCAGGGCGGCCTCGGCGGCGTCCCGGTTCAGGGTGGTCATGGCGGCGACCGCGGCCGCGACCGCCGCCGGGTCGGGGTGGCCCCGCTTGACCGCGGTGGCCACCACCCCGGTGCCGAGCGGCTTGGTCAGCACCAGCCGGTCCCCGGGGCGGGCCCTGGCGATGGTCAGCAGCCGGTCCGGGTCGGCCAGCCCGACCACGGCCAGCCCGTACTTGGGCTCGGGGTCGTCGATCGAGTGGCCGCCCACCACCGGGCAGCCGGCCTGGCCGGCCACCTCGGCCCCGCCCCGCAGCACCTCGGCCAGCAGCTCCACCGGCAGCTCGGCCGGCCAGGCGGTCAGGTTGAGGGCGATCAGGGGCCGGCCGCCCATGGCGTAGACGTCGGAGAGGGCGTTGGCGGCGGCGATCCGCCCCCAGTCGCGGGCGTCGTCGACGATCGGGGTGAAGAAGTCGGTGGTCAGCACCAGGGCCCGCTCGTCGTCCAGCCGGAGCACGGCCGCGTCGTCGCCCTCGGCCGCCCCGACGAGCAGGTTGGCGTCGGCGGCGCCGCCCAGCCCCTGGCCGACGCTGGCCATCAGCCGCTCAAGGGTGGCCAGGGGCAGCTTGCAGGCGCAGCCGGCCCCGTGGGAGAGGGAGGTCAGCCGGGGCAGCCCGGCGGCGGTGGTCATACCCGTAGGATAGGCCAGCTCATGTTCGCCGCCGTTCTCCGTGACGCCTGGCGCCAGTACCGGCGCCGGCCCCTGGCCGCCGTGCTCGCGGTGGTTGTCGGCGGGCTGCCCGTGTTCCTCGAGCCCGACGAGCCGCTGCTGGCCGTGCCCCTGGCCGTCATCCTGCTGGCCGCCGGGCTGCTGGTCGAGCTGTTCCTGGTGTCCTGGCTGGCCAGCGCCATCGACCCGGCGCCACCGCCCACGCCGGCGGCGGCCGCCCTGGCCACCATGCGCCGCACCATCGGCCCCGGCGTCCGGGCCGGCCTGCTGCGCGCCTTCTACCTGCTGGGGGCGCTGATGGTGGGGCTGCTGCTGTTCGGGTCGCGCGAGAGCGGGCCGCTGCCCTCCTCCGAGCAGACCAAGCTGGCCATCGGGCTGTGGCCGCTGTTCGGGTTCGCCTTCGCCTTCCTGGCCGTGCTGATGCAGCGGGTCGTGCTCGGCGGCGAGCGCAAGGTCCGGCAGGCGGCCAGCGTCTCCCACCGGGTGGCTTCGGCCCACTTCCCGCTGTGCCTGCTCATCGGGCTGCTCCAGGCCAGCGGGCTGGTCCTGGCCAGCCTGGTGGTCGAGTTCTGGGCCCTGGCCGTGCTGTCGATCCTGCTCGCCCTGGCCGACCCCTACCTGATCGGCATGAGCAACGCCCTGTATCTGCGGACCCGGGCCGACCAGGAGCCGGTCGACGCCGGCGACGGGTCGCTCAGGCCCCCACACATGTGAGGCCGCTGCCCGGCGGGTAGTTGGCCACCCCGAGCACGGCCAGCACGACCCCGGCCAGGAAGGGCACGGCCAGGGCGGCCGCCCTGAGGCCGCGGTTGGCCGGCGCGACCGCGTCGTACAGGCCCATGGCCGTCACCCCGGCCAGGAACCCGCCGATGTGGGCCAGGTTGTCGATGCTGGGGTTGCGGGAGGCGATGAACAGGTTGAGCAGCAGGACCAGCAGGAGGTTCTGGAGCGGGGCCGAGCCGCCCTCGCGGCGGCGCCGGAAGAAGTAGGCGACCAGCGCCCCGAGCAGGCCGAAGATCGCCCCCGAGGCCCCGACGCCAAGGGTGGTCTGGTTGAAGGCGAAGCTGGCCCCGGCCCCGACCAGGCCGGTGCCGACGTACAGGGCGACGAAGCGGACCCGGCCGAGCAGGCGCTCGAGGGTCGGCCCGAACGCCCACAGGGCCCAGCTGTTGAACGCCCAGTGGAGCAGCCCGCCGTGCAGCACCATGACCGTCAGCAGGCGCCACCACTGCCCGGACTCGGCGATGGCGGCGGCGTTCAGCGCCCCCAGCCGGCACAGCGCCCTGGCCGACGGGTCGAGCAGCCCGAACCCGCTGCCGGTGAGCAGGGCGGCCGCGAACAGCATGAAGGTGTTGATGCCGAGCAGGGTCCAGGTGGCCAGGGGCCGCTCGGTGCCGGGGAGGCCGCGGGTCCGCACGGTGGACCGGGCGTCGTCGGGGCAGAGCTGGCCGACCGGGGCCGGGTTGGCGCACTCGCCGCAGATCGGGCGCTCGCAGCGGGAGCAGCGCAGCCCGGTCTGCCGGTCCGGGTGCCGGTAGCAGAAGGCCGGGGTGGTCGACTTGGTCAGCCACTCCGGGCGGTCGGACGGGCCCTGGTCGTCGGGCAACGGGCGCTCCTTGGTTCGCGGAGCTCAAGCATGCCACCTCTGTCCGGGTTGGGCAGGGACGGCGGACCCCGGCGCCTCAGCGGGCCAGGAACCCGGGGATGGCCGGGAGCTTCAGCTCGGGCGGGTCGGGCAGGTCGGCCCCCGCCCGGACGGCGTCGACGCTGGCCAGGGTGTGGGCGGCGATGGCGTCCCAGGACAGGGGGCCGACCGCGGCCTGGCGCAGAGCCCGGCGGCGCTCCCGGTCGCGCTTGAGGGCGCCCTGGATGGCCCGGGCGAACTCCGAGGGGTCCCTGGCGATCCAGACCAGCCGGCGCAGCTCGGCCGCCCCGGCGACCTCGGTGGTGACCACCGGCAGGCCGGCGGCCAGGTAGCCGAACAGCTTCTCGGGCACCACCGCCCGGGTCGCCGGGGCGACCTGGTGGGGGGCGACGGCCACGTCGGCCGCGGCCAGGTAGTCGGGCAGCAGCCGGTAGGGCCGGGGGCCGATCACGTGCACGTTGCGCAGGCCGGTGACCAGCGGCTGGAGGAAGTCGGCGGCCGGGCCGACGAACACGAAGCTCGCCTCCCGCAGCCGGTCGGCGGTGCCCCGGATGAGGCCGACGTTCAGGTAGGCCCGCATCGAGCCGGCGTAGATGATCAGCGGCCGGGGCAGCCCGGCCAGCTCGGCCGCTGGCGTGCCGCCGGCCAGTCCCTGGTCGGCCCCGACCGGGTGGAGCACGGTCCGGGGGTTGAGGGCTGCCAGCTCCTCGCGGAGCTCGCCGGTGCCGGCCCAGACCAGGTCGGCCTCGGACAGCTGGGTCTTGTAGACCTCGTCGAGGGCCTGGCGCTCGTCGGCGTCGACCGGGTAGGGGGCGCGGGCGTCGCGGCGGACCATGGCCAGCCTTGTCACGCCCCGGCCGCCGAGCCGGCTGGCCAGCTCACCGGCGAAGGGGTGGGCCAGGCCGTGCAGCATCACCAGCGGCTTGGAGAACGCCCCCTCGCGCTCGAGCATGGCCACGGTCGCGTCAAGGGCGGCCTCGCGCCGGTCGGGCTGGCTGGTCGGGGCGAACAGGTAGACGCCGTCGTCCTCGAGCCCCTTGAGCCGGCGCAGCTGGCCCTCCATGTCCTGCTCCCAGCGGGGGTCGCGGAAGCGGCTGCGCAGCTCGGCCGGGTCGATCGGCGGCTGCACGTGGAACACCCGCCCGACCCGCGGATGCCGGGCCAGCGCCCTGGCCAGCAGCTCATCCCCCCGCCCGTACAGGCCCCAGTCGTCGAACGCCCAGGTCTTGAGGACGTTGTAGGCCGGCTGGTCGCGCTGCTCCCGCCGCTCCTCCGCCAACCCTTGTTCCTCCATCGTCTCGGGGACGGCGCATCCTAACCGACCCCTGGGAGGATGCCGGCGTTACGAGGCCTCGGGCTCGAGCTCCAATGCCAGTGAGTTGATGCAGTAGCGCTGGCCGGTCGGGCCGGGGCCGTCGGGGAACACGTGGCCCAGGTGGGAGCCGCAGCGGGCGCAGGCCACCTCGGTGCGGACCATGCCGTGGCTGTGGTCGGCGCGCAGCTCGACCCCGGCGGCGTTGGCCGGCTCGGTGAAGCTGGGCCAGCCGGTGCCCGAGTCGAACTTGGCGTCGGAGCGGAACAGCTCGTTGCCGCAGGCGGCGCAGCGGTAGACGCCGTCCTGCTTGGAGTAGGTGTACTTGCCGGTGAAGGGCGGCTCGGTCCCGGCCTCGCGCAGCACCCGGTACTGGTCGGGGCTGAGCTGCTCGCGCCACTCCTGCTCGGTCCTGGTCACCTCGGCCATGTCGTCCCGCCTCTCGCTGGATGTCGTCCCCTCCAGTCTACGAAGGCGGGCCCGGCTGGGCGTCGAGTACCCTGCGGCCATGACCACCTCGGCTCCGGCGGCCCCCGGCGAGACGGGCCCTCCCCCACCGCCGCTCCCCCGCTACGGCGAGGCCTCGCTGGCCGACCTGATGCCGTCGCTGCTGGCCGCCCTGGACGTGCCCGGGTTCGCCAACCCGCTCGGGGTCGAGCCGCTGCGCCGGGCCTGCCTGCTGGTGGCCGACGGCCTTGGCTGGGAGCTGCTGCTGGCCAACCGGCGGGCCGCCCCTGTCCTGGCCGGCGCGGCCGAGCGGGGCGGGCCGGTGACCACCGGGTTCCCGTCGACCACGGCCACCAGCCTGGCCTCGATCGGCACCGGGCTCCCGCCGGGCCGCCACGGCCTGGTCGGCTACACCATCGCCCTGCCCGGGATGGACCGGGCGTTCAACTGCCTGCGCTGGTCCCCGTACGGTCTCGGCGGCTCGCGGGACCTGCGCGACCGGGTCGTGCCCGAGCGGGCCCAGCCCGAGCCGACCGCCTTCGAGGCCGCGACCGCCGACGGGGTCGAGGTCACCCTGGTCGGGGCGGGCGAGTACGCCACCTCCGGCTTCACCAGGGCGGCCCTACGCGGGGGCGACTACTGGCGCACCCACTCCCTCGGCGACCAGGCGGCCGGGGCCCTGCGGGGTCTCGGCAAGGGCCGGCGCAGCCTGGTCTACCTCTACCATCCCGATCTGGACCGCACCGGCCACGTCCGCGGGGCCGGGGCCGAGGCCTGGCGCCTCGAGCTGGCCCACATCGACCGGCTGGTCGACCAGGTCGCTGAGCGCCTGCCCGGCGACGCCGCCCTGTTCGTCACCGGCGACCACGGCATGGTCGACCTCCGTCCCGCCGAGCGGGTCGACCTGGCCGACCAGCCGGAGCTGGCCGACGGGGTCCGCCTCCTGGCCGGCGAGGCCAGGGCCAGGCACGTCCACACCCAGCGGGGCGCCGCCGCGGACGTCCTGGCCACCTGGCGGGGCCTGCTCGGCCATGCCATGTGGGTCGTCCCCGGGGAGGAGGCCATCGCCACCGGCTGGTTCGGCCCCGAGGTCTCCGACGACGCCCGTTCCCGCATCGGCGACGTCGTCGCCGCCGCCCACGGCCCCATCGGCGTCGTCCAGCGTGAGGTCGACCCGACCCAGGCCCTGCTCACCGGTCACCACGGCTCCATGACCCCGGCCGAGCAGCTGGTCCCGTTCCTGGAGCTGCGCCGCTAGGACCGGCCCCGGCTGGCCCGACGGGCGGCCATGGCGACCCCGGTCAGCAGGAGGGCGACGGGGAGGGCGCAGCCGCCGCCGCGCATGCGGGCCCGCGGGCTGCCCGGCCCGGCGATCGGCGCCTCGTCGGCGTAGTTCTCGTCCTCCTGCCAGTCGGGCACGCCGTCCAAATCCCTGTCCCTGTCCCAGTCCATGGCGACCTCCACCCCCCTCGGCGCCGCCAATGCTAACCCGCCGCCCACGACAGCATCCCGGCGCTGTCCCCACCCCGTGGGAAGATCCGGCGACGGATGAGGAGAGGCCCGCGAGGGGACCGATGGACCGGGACGCCATGCTCCGCTACCTGAACGACCGGCCGGGGGCGGTCGAGGACTACCCCTTCGGCGACGAGGTGGCCGTGTTCAAGGTCGGCGGCCGTGTCTTCGCCATCTGCGCCCTCGCCGGGCGGCCGGGCAGCGTCAGCCTCAAATGCGACCCGACCCTGGCCGAGGCCCTCCGCGACCGCTACCCGTCGGTCACCCCCGGGTACCACCTGAACAAGCGGCACTGGAACACGATCGAGCTGGACGGGTCGCTCCCCGGCGACGAGCTGGCCGAGCTGGTCGACCACTCCTGGGAGCTGGTGGTGGCCAAGCTCCCCCGCCGCGACCGCGACGCCCTCGGCGCCGGCTAGACGCCCAGGTCCTCGTCGGGGCTGGGGAGGTCCCCGCTGGCGATCCGGTCCAGCAGGCCGGGCAGGTCGCGGGGGGTGACCACCGCCCCCGAGGCCCGCAGCTCCTCCGGCGTCCACCAGCGCAGCTCGGCGATGCTCTCGGCCGCCAGTGTGGTCACATGCGCCGGGTCGACCTCGAACGGCTCGGCCCGGCACAGCACCCACCGCTCCCGCTGGGTCATCCACCGGCCCAGCCAGAAGGTGTGGCAGCGCCGGCCCATCCAGGGGCCAACCCGGAGGTCGTCCCGGGCCAGCTCCTCCCGGAGCTCGCGGCGGACGGCGGCCAGGTGGTCCTCGCCCGGGTCGAGCGCCCCGCCGGGCACGCCCCACCAGCTGGCCGGGGCCCGCGGGTCGGCGTAGCGGACCAGCAGCGCCCGGCCGGTCTGGTCGGCCAGCAGGCAACGGACGGCCTCGCGGACCGGGTGGACGGTGACGTCGGCGGCGACCTCGACGACCAGGCTCCCCGGCCGCCAGTCGGGCAGCCTGGCCACCTGGCCGTCGGGGGAGACGAGCGCGGCCAGCCCGGGGAAGTCCTCGTCCTCGGTCGCCCCGGCCTGGGTGGTCATGGCCACCGGCACGCCGAGGCGGCGGGCGTGGCGGGCGGCGTCCCCCAGGCCGCAGGACAGCCACCAGGCGTGCCCGTCGCGCCAGCCCCGCTCGTCAGTGCGGCGCCCGTGCAGGCCGGGGGCTGAGCAGAAGCACACCACCGAGGCCCCCCCGGCGACCGCGTCGTCCCAGGGGAAGTCGACCCCGCCCTCGGCGCAGAGGGTGATCCCGAACCGGGCCGCCCCGAGCTGGAACACCCCGTTGCCGTTGCCGGGCCGGTAGCCCTCCTCGCCCTCGCCAAGGTGGCGCTTGCGGTAGACGCCGCCGAGTCGGCCGTCGTGGCCGTACAGCTGGGTGATGTGGAACACGGGGCCGGCGTGCTCGGCGATGCCGAACACCGCGGCCACGCCCGTCCGCGAGGTTGCCTCCAGCAGCGCCCGCACCGGCTCGGCGTCCACGGTCAGGGCCCGCTCGGGGTGCCGGCGCGGGTCGACCGACCCGGTCAGCGAGAACTCGGGGAACACCGCGAGCTGGCAGCCCTGCACCCTGGCCTGCTCGAGCACGGCCGCATGCGACGCCAGGTTGCCGGCGAGATCGCCCTTCCGGGCGTTCAGGGCGGCGAGCAGGATCCGCACCAGGTCCCTCCTGACCAGCGGCGACCGGCTGCCCGGATGCCGGAGCCAGCGTAGTTCAACCGCGTGATCCACCTATTGACGGAACTGGATAGGATTCGCGCCGACATCCCATCCTGCCGGTGGGGACAACCCTGCACGCGAAGGGGCACCGACTTGGTTCCGTTCAGCAAGCGCCCGCTCCGTACCATGCTGGTCGCGCTCGGCCTCAGCATGGTCGTGGCCGCCGTCCCGGCCGTCGCCTCGGCATCGATCGCGCTCGGCACCGTGGTCAGCGCCAACCCGGCCAACTTCACCCCGAACGTGGCCAGCGGCGCGGTGTACAAGCTCACCCAGGTCGGCGGGACCATGTACGCCGGCGGGGCGTTCAGCTCGGTCAGCACCCCGGCCGGGGTGAGCCCGGGCGGGACCTTCTCGCGCAGCAACATCGTCGCCTTCAACGCCACCAGCGGCGTGGTCAGCACCTCGTTCGCGCCAAGCGTCAACGGCCAGGTCTGGGCGATGGCCAGCAACGGCGCCTCCCTGTGGATCGGTGGGACCTTCACCTCCGTCAACGGGGTGGCCCGGCGCGGGGTGGCCAAGCTCAACCCGACCACCGGAGCCGTCGACACCGCCTTCAACGCCAACTTCGCCTCGGGCAAGGTCACCGAGCTCGCCCTGGTCGGCGGCCGCCTGATCGCCGGCGGCACCTTCCCGGGCAAGCTGCGGGCTGTCAACCCGGCCACCGGGGCCAACACCGGCTACCTGAACCTCTCGATCAGCGGCAGCGTCACCACCAACGCCGGGCCGGTCGAGGTCTACCGGTTCGCCGTCAACCCGGCCGGGACCCGGCTGGTCGCGGTGGGCAACTTCACCTCGGTCGGCGGCCAGACCCGCTACCGGGCGTTCATGCTGACCCTCGGGGCCACCTCGGGGACGGTCAACGCCTGGTACTACTCGCCGCTGCGGAACCTCTGCCGGGCCGGGAGTCTGCCCGACTACATGCGCGACGTCGACTTCTCGCCCGACGGGTCATGGTTCGCGTTCGTGTCCACCGGCTACATCCCCCAGACCGGCGGGGTCGGGCGCGACCTGTGCGACGCCACCGCCCGGTTCGAGACCGACGTCGCCGCCCCGACCCGGCCCACCTGGATCAACTACACCGGCGGCGACACCCTGCACTCGGTGGCCGCGACCGACGTCGCCGTCTACGTCCAGGGCCACCAGCGCTGGCTGGACAACCCCCAGGGGGCCGACAGCGCCGGCCCGGGCGCGGTCAGCCGCCCCGGCATCGGTGCCATCAGCCCGTCCACCGGCCTTGCCCTGTCCTGGAACCCGACCAAGGACCGCGGCGTCGGCGGCAAGGACCTCTACGTCACCTCCCAGGGCCTCTGGGTCGGCAGCGACACCAACCGCATCGGCGGCGAGACCCGCCGCCGCATCGCCCTCATGCCGCTCGTCTAGGAGCTTCGCCCCGCCAGGGGGCCAGCCCCGCCGCCGACCGGTCAGCCCGGCTGGTCGTCGTGGGGGATGGTGCGAAGGACCTTGGCCGGGGACCCGGCCACGATCGTGTAGGGCTCGACGTCGCCCATGACCAGCGAGCCCCCGCCGACCACGGCGTGGGCGCCGATCACGCACGGCCCGAGGACCATGGCGTTGCTGGCCACCCACACCCCCTCGCCGATGACGATGTCGCGTCCCGAGCGGGGGATGGCGAGCTGGCGCTCGCGGCCGAAGGCGTTGATGTCGTGGGTGCCGGTGAGGACCGACACGTTGTGGCCGAAGAAGGCGTACTCCCCCACCGTGATGGTGCCCGAGCCGACGTTGAACAGGGCGTTGTTGACCACGGCGGTGGGGTGGACGTCCAGCTTCGACCGGTCTCCGTGGACCAGGTACTTGTACATCTCCACGTGGGCCTCGGGACCGGCCTGCCTCGGGTCCTGCTCGGCCAGGACCTGGCGCAGCGGCTCCGGCAGCCAGCGGCCGAGCAGCCGCGCCATCAGGCGGTCAATGGTCGACATCAGCGCCTCCTGTCCTCACCCTCCAAGCCGGTTCGCCCGAAGCCGCCTCAGCTTATCGTCGGGCGGCGGGCGTGGTGACCGAGGACCGGAGCCACAGCGAGGCGCGGGTCGGCTGCATCGTCTGGTCGACCACGGCCAGCAGCTCGGCCGTGAGGGTGTCCAGGTCGATCTGCTGGTGCAGCCGGCCGCTGAACGCCTCGATGGTGGTGGCGGCGTCGTGGCGGCGCCGGTTGAAGCGCCGGTCGACGGCCTCCTGGATCCGGCGGCGGGCCGGCTGGAACAGGGCGGCCACGGCCAGGGTGGCCCCGGCCACAGCCAGGCTGGACTCCCGGCCCAGCAGCTGGCCCAGCCC
>Ga0307409_100001774_pt1 | contig 10900 bp, 6 predicted proteins | sample 322Ometagenome_2_FD_203888 | JGI IMG/M metagenome (GOLD analysis project Ga0307409, IMG submission 203888) | Maize rhizosphere microbial communities from greenhouse at UC Davis, California, United States - 322HYB-O-2 | ecosystem: Host-associated > Plants > Roots > Rhizosphere > Soil | place...
CTTAGCGGACAAATTCGAGATCTCGAAAGACCGCTGACGGAAGTTGAAGGGCGCTTCGAACACTTTATGTTAACCATGCCGAATCTTCCCAACTCCGATGTTAGAGTGGGCAAGGATTCAGGCGACAATAGGGAAGTTCGCCGTTGGGGTGCAACTCCGAAGTTTGATTTTCCTGCAAGAAATCACTGGGAAATCGGTGAGGAGTTAGACATTTTAGACTTCCAGCGCGCCGCCAAACTAGCCGGCGCGCGGTTTGTTATCTATAAGGGTCCGGCTGCTCGCCTGGAGCGTGCATTGATCAACTTCATGTTGGATTTGCACACGGGCGAACACGGCTACAAGGAAATGATTCCGCCTGCACTCGCGAACCGCGCTGCGGTTACGGGAACCGGCAATTTGCCCAAGTTTGAAGAGGACCTGTTTCGGATTGAGACTCCGGATTATTTCTTGATCCCGACGGCCGAGGTGCCGCTCACTAACGTTCACCGCGAGGAGATACTGGAACGCGACGCTTTGCCGATAAAGTATACAGCCTGTACTCCGTGTTTTCGCCGTGAAGCGGGTTCTTACGGCAAAGATGTACGCGGGCTGATTCGGCAGCACCAGTTCAACAAAGTCGAAATGGTCAAGCTGTGCGAACCGGAATTTTCCTATAACGAGTTGGAGACCATGGTAGAGAATGCTGAAGAAGTTTTAAAACGGCTTGAATTGGCTTACCGCGTCGTGGAACTCTGTACTGGTGACATGGGATTTGCAGCCGCAAAAACCTACGACATCGAGGTTTGGTTGCCGGGGCAAGGCACCTATCGTGAGATTAGTTCGTGCTCGAACTGCGAAGATTTCCAAGCACGCCGTGCACAAATTCGTTATCGCAACGACAAGGGCAAGCTGACGCTTGTCCACACTCTAAACGGCTCCGGAGTTGCGGTAGGCCGAACTGTCGTGGCGATTTTGGAAAATTACCAGCAAAAGGATGGCAGCGTCAAAATCCCGCAGGTTCTTCAGCCCTACATGCACGGATTAGATAGGATCAGTTAGCATAGAGGTACAATAGATAGTTGGTTTAACTCCTGGCGATGCTCGCCTGACCAGAATCAGTGAATCCGTGCCTTTTCAGTATCTCAATCGGAAGAAGCGCGGAGCTTAAGAAATCAACAAACTACTCCGAGCGAGCTTTACTGCGAGCGTCCATACTCTGCCCGCCGATGGTGTTGCCGAATTGAATCGTACAACTTTTAAAAAACTGGAGATCACGGCTCCGCAGAAGTAATCAGAAGACCACCGAGAAAATAATCCTGTGGGGGTGGATAAGAAGATGTGTTGCAGCACATGAGCCTGCGGGCGTATCTGGTGGTAATCGACCCGAACAGTAGCTGCCGCGGAGAAACTTTCGGTACAACGGGTTTGCGTCTAAGCTCAGGATGGCTGCGCGCGGGTACGATTCAAGTTCTTATATGCGTCGATTTCTTGAAGTGCTGCCTTTTCGATGCGCAGTTTGCTCTTTGTTTCCAATGCCCGGATGTCTTCTTCGATCTTCCCGCGTTTTTCGTAGAGTTCTTGCATTTCTTTTAGAAGCTTAGCTTGAAGTTCTTTATCAACAAAGGTTGGCATCCTTGTTCCTCCTTCGACTAGTCCCCAGTCCAGGAGCAATTAGAAGACCACGTGTAAGTTGATGGATTTGGAGCCTTTTGCTTTTTATCTGACGCTTGAAATGTCAATTCTTTGTCAGAATGACAGTTGCGATAAGGACAGCACATCGCACGGAGGGATGAATCATTTTAAAAGCTGGAATCAAAGTACTACGAAATCTTCACTGGAATCGCAAGTAGCGGACTGTTCTTCGTTGGCGATGAGAAAAGTGGGCGCAGTATCATGCTCCGCCCGCGGCAAACGGCACCAAGCAATCTGGCTCAAATGCCGCCTGATGTCAGTGGATCGGTTCGGACATTGCAAAAGCGTTTAGGAGCGTGCAAAATTCCATACGTTTGCAAAAAGCATGGTGCAAACGCGCCAGCGCGTAAGTAAATGATTCCATTCCCGGAGGGGTGGGTGAGCGGTTGAAACCACCGGTCTTGAAAACCGGCGCCCGTCACAGGGCCGCGAGTTCGAATCTCGCCCCCTCCGCCAAACCTTGTCGGCGAGTAATTTTGAAGATTGGTGGGAAGAGTTGCGGGTGTTAGCACAAGAGCTGGACGGCAGCTCCGTTACCGGGCTGCCGTCCAGCAGAATGAGAGTCAATTTACCATTTGCCGACGACGGGAACGTCTCCTCGTCCACCGTATGAGAAGTGAAGATCGATACCATCATCCCACTTGCCATTGCCGTTGAAATCCAAGAACCATTCTCCCGTATCAGGACTGAACACGCCGATCTTGCTTGTGCCTGTCCCATCCCAGTCGCCGATCACCGGCAGGTCGCCAGTGTCACCGAAGTTGGTAATGCAGGTATCCTTTTTACAGCCATTCCATGATCTGTTGCCATTCCGACTCAGAAACCACTCGCCCGTGCTCGGACGAAACAGTCCCAATTGAGTGGTGCCGCTGCCCGTCCAATCACCTGTCACATGTATATCTCCGTTCACGTAGACGCTGAAGCTCGGGCATTCATCGGTCCGGCATCCATCCAAAACCTTATTGCGATTGGTATCGAGATACCATTTCTTTTCTGCCCGTCTAAAGACGCCAATCGAATCGCCGGGAGTGGTAGTCCACTGTCCGACTGCGGGCAGATCCGTTGACTGCCCGAACGACTTTACGCAAACATCGACTCCACAGTCCTCCCAAATCCCGTTACCATTGAGGTCCAAGAACCATTGTGATGTCTCAGGTACGAACAAGCCGGCTTTTGTCTTGCCTGAGCCATTCCAATCGCCGACTACGGGAATTCCCGATAATTCGCCAAACGTTTCGGCGTAAGTATCGGCGGCGTCCCAGCCGCCATTGCCGTTGCGGTCCAAGAACCACTCACCGGTCGACGGCCGGTAAACACCGATCCTATCACTTAAGTTGTTAACAAAATTTGCTGTGACCGATGTATTGGACGATAGCGTTAACTTGCAATCCGCTGTACCGGTACAGCCTCCACTCCAGCCGGCGAATGCATAGCCTGCGTCAGGGGCGGCTTTTAACGTTACGGCTGTTCCAGCGACAAAGTTAAAGGAACAAACGGCGCCGCAATTGACGGCAGAGGGAGTGCTGGTAACAGTACCATTGCCTATCTTTGAAACAGAAAGAGTAAGTGTGTTAAGGGTAAATGTTGCTGTACAGGTTTTGCTCGCGTCCATAGTTACCAAACCGTCGGAGCAATCAGCATTTCCTGTCCACGCCTTAAACTTAGAATTCGCTGCTGGCTTCGGTGTTAAAGTAACAATCTGTCCAGCAGGATAGGTCTCTGAACAGTCCGTTCCGCAGCTTATTCCGACGGGGTTGCTGACGATCGTGCCATTCGCGGTTCCGCTTGATGTAACCTCATTAACCACAGTACTCGTTAAAGTGTAACCAGAAGAATTGAAGGTCGCTGTGCAACTCATGTTGCCAGTCATCGTAACGCTCCCGGTCGCCGTGCAGTTACCTAACCAGCCGGCGAACGTCGATCCGGAAGCGGCCGTGGCAGTTAACGTTACTGCGGTGCCACTGTTGAGGGTTGTAGAGCAGGAACTGCCGCAGTTAATTCCCGTGGGGTTGCTGGTCACAGTGCCGGTGCCAGTACCGGCGCGGTTTACTGAAAGCGTATACGTACTTATAAGATTGAAAACTGCCGTGCAAGTTATGTTGGCGTTCATCGTAACGGTACCATCGATGCAGTCTGCGTTCCCGGACCAGTTAGCGAAAGTCGAACCGCTGACCGGCGCGGCACTTAAACTTACGACGGTACCGCCGGTGTATACTTCCGTGCAATCGCTTCCACAGTTGATCCCAGCGGGGGAACTGGTGACCGTACCATTGCCGGACCGGTTTAAGGTCAACGTAAAACTTGCGGCCAGCGTCGTGCCGCAGATCTCGTTTGTGTATGCAGAATTACCAGCCGTGTTGAACGCGTTGACGCGGTAACAATAGGTAGTACTGCTTGCCAGACTCGCATCTGTATACGTACTGATGTTGGATCCAACACTAGCAACCCGTGCGAAGGTCCCGCTAGTACCGGTTTTCCGTTCAATAGCAAAACCATCTTCATTATCGGAAGCGTCAGTCCAACTAAGTGTTAGCTGAGCGGCAGAGGCAGTATGGATCGTGAATAAATCCGATGCGAGTGCAAGCGCGAGAATTAACCAGAACCTTGAGCGGAAATACAGCATCACTTTCCTCCGAAAAAGGGAATTACACGGATGCGCTTCTAACAGCATCCTTTATTTATGATCGATGTTTCTCTATCGGCTTTCACTGTGCCTGAAAGATTGATGGCGGCCTTGTTAAACGACCACCGGTGCAGCATCACGTATCTCGTAACGCCGACTTAGCGTTTGTGGCTCAGTTGCGGATCTCGACGTTGCACAATTACTTTCAGCAACACATATGCCATAGAAGTTGTGCTTCCTGGCTTCTCCCGCGTGAGTCAGTTAAAGGGTTCGAAGGAAGTTTGCGTCTTCTATTGCGCACGAAGTATTTGCGCTGCACGCGACATTACTGTTCTGTTCGTTCGTCGGAGGCGTCAGACGAAGAAGCTGAAGGAGCGCTGTAACCGTAGTCGAGATGATGTTGTAACTCTGAATGCTCTTGTTTGAATTTGCGGTGGTATGCTTACAACTGGATCACAGCCTTAGGAGATTGACGCAGTCTTAAAGGCTTAGCGTTAGATTGCAGCTTGTTATGTTATCTTTGATGACTTAGGACCGTTAAACGTGCAAGATGTTGTCAACGAAGTTGACTGATGGCTGATTAGGAATTATCACATCCACTTTTAGTTTAGAAATACATGCAGGAGCGTGTGGGCTCGCAAACATTTCAAGTATCTATTGGTGCTGATTTTGCCGTGTTTGATCAAGGACGTTTGTTTAGGTGTTTGATCGCATCGACTGGGTGACACGACTGACAGATAATTCTATCTAACGCTTATGCACGAGGAAGAGCGATTTACAGAGCTAATTCGTATCGAAGGATGTGTCCGGTCAGCTTGAAGCCAAGTCATTCTAAAAGGGTTGCGCAATCATCATGTAACAGGATAGTTGATCTTGAAGTTTATAATGAAGTTGCAAGAAGAAGTGTAATTTTAGGTCGCATCTATTGGCAGGAGTCTGTCATCGATAGGCCAATGAACTTACTATGTGTCTCATGGAGTGCGTTATTCGCAGAGTAGCTCGTTCCCAGCATCCATATGCTGGCAACATTGATGACGGTTAGCTGACACAAACGGTGTGAAGTGGCCGGCGTAAGATTGCTTAGCCCCCGCGCACCCAACTGTGCAGGTGAGTTGATGAGAGAAGGTGATAAGAAAGGAAGCTCTTGAAGCTGCCGGACGGTATCAGAAATTCTGTGTTTGAGGCATATTTAGGGAAGGAGGAGATATGCCGAAGGACAGAGGGGATGAGAAGGAAGGGATGCAAGGCCGGGTAAAGATTAAACCGGAGCTGTTAGACGAGGCGTTGAAAGGATACAGAGGGCCGCAAGACCTTGAGGAGATTTTCAAGGAGTTCAAGAAAGCGGTACTGGAGCGTGCGCTGGGGGCGGAGTTAAGCCAGCATTTAGGCTACGGCAAAGGAGAAGACAAACCGGAGCATCAAAGCAACCACCGAAACGGGGCAAGCGGGAAGCGGATACTGACCGATCAAGGGAGCCTTGAGATCGAAGTCCCACGAGACCGGGAATCGAGCTTCGAGCCACGGCTGATCAAGAAGGGCGAGCGGCGATTTAGCGGATTCGACGACAAAATCATCGCCATGTACGCGCGCGGGATGACAGTCAGGGAGATACAAGGTTACCTCCAAGAGATGTACGGAGTGTTAGTCTCGCCCGATCTGATCTCCCAGGTCACAGATGCGGTGATGGAGCAAGTTCGGGAGTGGCAGAACCGGCCGCTGGAGCGGCTGTATCCGGTGGTGTTCTTCGATGCGCTACGAATCAAAATCCGTGATGAAGGAACGGTCAAAAACAAAGCGGTCTATCTGGCCTTGGGGGTGCTTCCCGACGGGACCAAGGATATCCTCGGTATATGGATCGAACAGAGCGAGGGAGCGAAGTTCTGGCTGCGGGTTATGCGCCGACACGGCGGAGAAAGCCCTGGCAGCCTTAGAGGCCTTTTCCCTTGGGACTTGGGGCAAGAAATACCCACCCATCGCGCTGATCTGGAAGCGGCAATGGGAGCAGGTCATTCCGTTTTTCTCCTACCCCGCCGAGGTGAGAAAAATTATTTACACGACCAACGCCATCGAGAGCCTGCACATGCAGCTCAGAAAATCATCAAAAATCGCGGCCATTTCCCTAACGACGATGCTGCGGGCAAGCTGCTCTATCTGGCGTTGAGAAATATTACCAAAGATTGGAAAATGAGCGCACGGGAGTGGAAATCGGCTATGAATCAGTTTGCGATTGTTTTCGCTGATCGATTCATGCCCCGACTACATTAACCAACTTGCCTTACACAAAGTTTCGGATACGTTCTGCCGCCGGATCCTGCTGGAATAGCTAGTCCTTGTGGTGGGCCTCTTGTAACCATTCTTTCGCCTTGTCTTGCGTGTGTTTCCCGGCGTTCTGCGTGGACTCGCCCACTCGCTCTATCAACTTGCCGGTTTTTTGACCGGCTTTCTCGAAGGCATTAGCCAATCTGTGTACCGCCCTTTCTGCTGAACCTTCGCCGTCCTCGTCCGTTTTACAGCCGGCAGACGCAAGCATAAGCGCCGCGATCAGTAAGACCAGCACTTGTTCTTGATCGTTTTCATAGAGAATTCCGCCTCTATCAGTAGTCGAATATCCGGTTGCTGATGTGCCAAGTAGCAGTGTGATTCGTATATCTGGGTAGAATCGCTGGATAAAGGGTGTGTGACAGCCTGGGTCGCCCTTCAGTGCCACAGGCGTTGATTTCAATTTCTTCTGGGTTGATAAAAGCCGGGCGGCGCCACTGTACCCGTTCAGCTAAAGCGAGGTGCGGTTAACTTTCCCAACGGGCTTGAAAGCCGTCTTTGCTCAATTCGTTTTTAATCCGTTCGACATGATCCAAGCCGCCGGTCTCGATCACTAGTTCGACTTCCGTTTGGTCGATGGCAATCCGGCCGAAGCCGCGGCTCTGGCCGATTTGCAAGATGTTCGCGTCGAGGTCGGCGATTCGCTGGCTAAGCCTCGCCAGGTTGCCGGGCCGATCCGAGATCACCACGGAAAATCGGCTCAGTCGCCCATCTTGAATGAGTCCTTTTTCGATAATCCGGGATATGAGATTGACATCGATATTGCCGCCTGAAACGATCAGGGCAACGTTCTTGCCGATTAAGTGAACTTTCTTGTTGATGAGCGCGGCAAGAGGAGCCGCAGCGGCGCCTTCGGCGACGGTCTTCTCTATTTCCAGCAAAAGCAGCACTGCATTGGCGATTTCACCTTCGGTAACCGTCACGATCTCGTCGACGTGCTTTTCAACAACGTTCAACGCTGTCTCGCCCACTTTACGCACCGCAATCCCGTCGGCGATTGTGGTTGCCGGCTTCAGTGAAATCGGCGCGCCTTTTTCCAGGGCCGCTTTCATCGATGGTATGGCGTCTGCCTGTACGCCGATGATTCGGATATGCGGATTAAGAACCTTTAGGGCAAGTGCGATACCGGCGATCAAACCTCCGCCGCCAACGGGCACAATGATCGCGTCGAGATGTGGATTCTGCTCATAGAGCTCAAGGCCGATCGTGCCTTGCCCGGCTATGATCGTTGGATCATTGAACGCATGGAGTAAGGTCAACCCTTTTTCTTGGCTCAGCCGCTGGGCTTCGGTGAAAGCCCCGTCGTAATCTTCGCCGTGCAAGAGGGTGTGTGCGCCGTATAGCCGGACCCGTCCCACTTTGATCAAGGGCGCATGAACCGGCATGACTATCGTTGACTCTACATTCAGCCGCCGGCTGTGAAATGCCACTGCCATACCGTGATTGCCGGCGCTGGCGGCAATTACGCCGCGCTTGGCCTCGTCTTGTGTCAAACTCAGCAAACGATTGAGCGCCCCCCGTTCTTTGAAAGAACCAGTCATTTGGAGATTATCCAATTTGAAATAAACCTTACTGCTGGTCATCCGGCTAATAGTTTCAGAATAGGAGAGAGGCGAGAGGTACACTTGATCGCGGATGCGCCGTCGCGCTTCCTCAACGTCGACAAAACTCAGCATGACGCATAACCTAGAATGAAACGGTCCGCTCAGCAAGGCGAGTGAATAAAGTTGACTAGGCAAGCCGCCCTATGGCAAGGATGAAGCATCTGCGGCAGCCGAGCCTTTTTGTAAAGAAACGAAGCCCTATAGAAATGAAGCTAAGTAATTGTCTTGGAGTCGAAGTCTGATGCCTACGCAGGAGAGCCGTGCGGCGGATGTTGCGCGTTATCGACAAAATTACCTCGTCGAAATGGATGGCATCGAGCTCTATCGTGCATTGGCCGCCGCTGAGAAGGACGAAAGGCGCGCCGTCATCTTCAGAAAGATGGCGCAAACTGAAGAGCGGCATGCCAGGCGCTGGGTGCGGCTCATCGAAACGGCGGGCTTCACAGTGCCTGACTACCGTCCGACCGTTCGTGTCCGGGTGTTAGCTTGGATGGCAAAGCACTTTGGCACGCATCGAGTGATTCCGATCATCAGTAGCCTGGAAGCCAGCGATGAACCGGGATATTTGAATCAGCCGGAGGCCGCCGGATTGCCGGCCCAGGAGAGAGCCCATAGCCGCGCGTTGCGGGCCATGGACGACGGGATCTCCACCCAGGATGCAATTATCGGCAGCGAACGGTGGCATGTGATGTCCCGCGGGGGCAGCCTGCGTGCCGCCGTGTTTGGTATCAACGATGGACTAGTTTCGAATTTCAGCCTAGTCATGGGCTTTGCGGGTGCGGATGCCAGACCAGAGTATATTCTGCTAGCCGGAGTGGCCGGCTTATTGGCGGGATCGTTTTCAATGGCAGCGGGTGAATACATATCGATGCGCGCGCAGCGTGAGCTCTTCGAGCAGCAGATAGCGATGGAGCAACAAGAGTTAGAGATGTCGCCGAAGGAGGAGGAAGAGGAACTGTCGTTGATTTATCAAGCCAAGGGAATCCCTGAAAGAGAGGCTGCGATGCTGGCGCGGCGTATTATCTCCAACCCGAAAACCGCTATCGACACGCTCGCCCGTGAAGAGCTCGGGTTAAATCCTTCGGAACTCGGATCGCCTTGGACGGCGGCCCTGAGCTCTTTTCTGGCCTTCATACTCGGGGCCTTAATTCCAGTGCTACCTTATCTGTTTAGTACGGGACAGCTTGCCTGGTTCGTGAGTGGTTTGCTCAGTTGTCTAGCATTATTAGGGGTGGGAGCGATTATTTCGATCTTTACCGCAAAAGGTCCGTGGATAAGCGGGGTACGGATGCTGGGCATCGGCCTCCTGGCATCGGCAATCACTTACGGCGTGGGATGGTTGTTTGGAGTATCCGTGCCAGGGTAGTTGATGCACTGGGCGGCACAGCGATTTGGTCGCAGAGCGCGCGTCCGTATTAGCTATCGTCGGAGTAGAGTCGTTCTCCCGTCCAGGAGCGCTAACAACTTTTTACCGAAATCGGCATTGTCGTAGTAACCTTTGAATTGTTCTGAGCCCACTCCAAGTGCCGCGACCGCAACTGGATCGTTGGTATGAGAGGATGTCTGCCAATACGCTTGGGTGTTGTTGGCGATCATCAATCCCAGAGCATGGGCGCTTGGATCGATATACAGCGTGCGCGAAGGCGGCTGATGCGCGATGATCGCTTCTTTGAAGTCCGGTGCTAGCGTGAATCCGCTAAAGTAGTCCCGCATTAGTTTGTCGACGGCCTCTGCCGTCGGCGCAGGCCCGAGAATCCGCGATGCTTTTTGAAGCGAAATGTTGATGGCTTGAAGCTTTTTCAGCTCAGCGCCGGTGGCTGCTACCTGGTTGTCCGATTTTGTGCTGGTAAGGTCTTTCAAGGCCATGGTAAAGCCCAAGCCGCCGGTTTCATGATCCGAGGTGACCAAGATCAACGTCTCCCGCGGGTACTTTTTGTAGAAGTCGTAGGCGAGTCCGACGGCGCGGTCCAATTCGCGGTAATCCTGGATCATTGCTGCGATGTCGGAGAGGTGGCTGGCCGTATCGATATTCTCGTTTTCTATGAATGCGAAGAATCCACGTGGATTATTTTCGTGCAGATTACGAATCGCCGCGCGCGTCATGTCGTAGACCGACGGCTCAGTGTTTTTTTCGCGGTCGATCTCGAAGCTCATTTCTTTATCGCTGAACAGGCCTAGAAGTCTGCCGCCTGATGCCCGCTCGAGCTCGAGTTTGTTGCTGGCTATTTGATAACCTTTTCTTTGAAACGCGGCGATCGCATCGGTTTCGTCGTTGCGCCCGCTTCCGGCCTGGCTCCTCGGAATGAAATACTCTTTGCCGCCGCCTAAAATCACGTCCGGCTCGAGCTCAATGTAACGATCGATGATCGAGGCGAAATGCCGGCGGTTAGGAACGTGACAGACAAATGCAGCGGGGCTGGCGTCGTAGACGGTTGAATTAGTCACAAGTCCGATGCGCATACCGCGTCTTCTGGCATACTCCATCACCGTATCAGGCACGGAACCGTCGGCGCATACACCTAATGCGCCAATCTTGGCTTTACAGCCACTGGCCAGCGCCGTCGCCGCGGCGGCGGAGTCTGTGGAGAGAGAATTCGCCGCATGAGTGGTCATCAACCCGACGCTGCCTTCCGTCATTATCTTGTCGCTGATCACCATTCCTTCGCTATGAACTTGCCGGTTG
>Ga0307409_100001775_pt1 | contig 10896 bp, 10 predicted proteins | sample 322Ometagenome_2_FD_203888 | JGI IMG/M metagenome (GOLD analysis project Ga0307409, IMG submission 203888) | Maize rhizosphere microbial communities from greenhouse at UC Davis, California, United States - 322HYB-O-2 | ecosystem: Host-associated > Plants > Roots > Rhizosphere > Soil | place...
ACATCATTCAGATCTCGCTGATCGACACGTGGGCGGCCACCGCCGCCGGGGCATTCGCCTTGAGCGAGAACGGCCTCTACACGACCGACGCCTGGGACATCTACTTCGACCGGCTGAAGGCCGACGGCATCCTGACCGTCACCCGGTTCTTCAGCACCCCCGGGGCGAACGAACCGCTCGAGACCGAGCGGCTGACCGCGCTGGCCGCCCAGTCGCTGACCGACCACGGCATCGAGAACCCGCGCGACCACCTCCTCATCTACAAGGCCGAGTCGGGCTACCCCGGCGTCCAGCTGGCGACGCTGATGGTCAGCATGGAGCCGTTCTCCTCCAGCGATCTGAGCACCCTCGAGTACCAGGCGAACCGGCGCAAGTTCGACCGGGTGATCACGCCGGACGCCGCCTACTCGCCGATGTTCGAGGACCTGGTGGCCCCCGGCGGGCCGAGCGACGCGGTGGCCAGCCGGGTCGAGGACATCTCCCCGCCCGACGACAACCGGCCCTACTTCTTCCAGATGGCCGACCTCAACACGTTCTCCAGCGGTCGCATCTTCGAGAACGAGCTATCGACCCGGCCGGTGCTGGTGCTCGGCCTCCTCGCGGTGACCGTGCTCCTCCTGGCGGCGTGCTGCGTGTTCCTGCCCATGCTGCTGGGCCGCCGGCAGCGCAAGAAGGCCGACGAGGCCCACCCGAAGGGCATGGTCGCCTTCTACACGTACTTCGCCGGGATCGGGCTGGGCTTCCTGCTGATCGAGATCTCGCAGCTCCAGCGGCTGAGCATCTTCCTCGGGCACCCGACGTACTCGCTCACCGTCGTGCTGTTCTCCATCCTGATCGCGAGCGGCATCGGGTCCATGCTGTCCGAGCGCATCCTGCGGTCGGACAGCCCCAACGCCCGGATCATCCCCCTGCTCGTGCTCCTGGCGACCGTGATCGTCTTCGGTCTGGCCACGCCGTACGTGGTCGACGCCATGGACGGGGCACCGGCGATGACCCGCATCGCCACCGCGGTGGCCCTCCTGGTCCCGCTCGGGCTGGTCATGGGCATGCCGTTCTCCATCGGCATGAACACCGCCTCCCGCCGGCCGGGCACACCCACGGCGTTCCTGTGGGGCATCAACGGGGCGACATCGGTCTGCGCGTCGGTGCTGGCCATCCTCGTGTCGCTGTTCTTCGGCGTCTACGCGGCCTTCTGGCTGGGCGTCCTCGCCTACGTGATGGCCACCGCCTCGATGTACGTCATCACCCGGAACCCGCCGGACGAGACCATCGACCTGACCGACGAGGAAGAGGTCGAGGACGTGCCGGTGCCGGTCGGTCTCTCGACCTGACCGGGCGGTCCGCCGTCAGCCCGGCGGCGGGCCGAGGTCCTTCGCGAACCAGTGGTGGGCGTAGCGCTCGTCGTTGAACGCGGGGACCTCGCGGTAGCCCGCCGACCGGTACATGGCGATGGCCTCGGTCAGCGCCCGGTTGGTCTCGAGCCGGACCGTCCGGGCGCCGGCGTCCGCCGCCCGGGCCTCGAGCTCGCCCAGCAGCCGGCGGCCGACGCCCAGGCCGCGGGCCGTGCCGGCGACCCACATGCGCTTGAGGTCGACCGTGGCGTCGTCGGTGCACCGGAGCCCGCCGCAGCCGATCGGCTCGCCCCGCAGCATCGCCACCACGAACGCGCCCAGCGGCGGCCGGAAGGGACTGGGATCGGGCGCCAGGCTCAGGGCGGGATCGAAGCCGTCGTCGAACCGCTGCCGCAGCTCGGCGAAGTACGCCTCCAGGCAGGCGGTGGCGTGCCGGTGGCCGGGGTCGACGACCGTGAACTCGACGAGGGAGGCGGTGAGCAGCCGCTCGACCTCGACCATCGCCGTGATCAGGCGGGCCCGGCGGTCGCCGGTCAGCGGTTCGAGCAGCGAGCGGGCCAGCGCGTCGGCGCGCTGGTCGAGCAGGTCGCGCTCGGCGGTGCCTCTGGCGGTGAGGTGCGCCGTGCGGACCCGCCGGTCGCCCTCGCTCGGGGCCATGGTGACGAGACCGGCGGCCTCGAGCGAGCGCAGGAGCCGGCTCAGGTAGCCGGAGTCGAGGTCGAGGCGGGACCGCAGCGTGCGGATGTCCGAGCCGCCGGCGCCGATCTCCCACAGCAGCCGGGCCTCGCCCAGCGGGCGGTCCCGGGCCAGGTAGTGGTCGTGCAGGGCGCCGACCCGCTGCGTGACGGTCCGGTTGAACCGCCGCACCTGCCCGACCATGGTGTCGTCCATTGCCTGACCTTAGTCAGAGAACTGCCGGTCACTCCGGATCGATCAGGCCCGACCGGGCCAGCCACCGGCCGATCTCGCCGGAGATGTTCCGGCCGGTGGCGATCGGCGGGGCGTCGTCGGCCCGGCCGATCTTCTCGTTGACCCGCTCGATCGCCTTGCGGGTGGAGTCCCGGGACCGCCCGAGCCGGCGGGCGGCCTCGTCGTGCGACCGGGGCTCGAGCGTCAGCGGCCTCGGGAGCAGCGTGAACTCGGAGTAGTACGCGAGGAGGACGTCGCGCTCGAGCGACGTGAGCGTGAGGGCGGCGAGGCCCTCCAGGCGGGCGGTGGCATCGTCGTCGACCGAGCCGAAGGGATCGGGATCGACCTCGGCGGCGGCCGCTGCCAACCCGCCCGAGACGGCCGGCCCCCGATGATCGTCGGTCATGCAGACGACGTGGAAGCGGTGGTCCGGGCGGCCGAAGCTGTACGACCACCGGTGCCGCACCGGCACCCATGGTCGCCCCGGTTCGAGCGGCACCTCCTCGTAGCCCGGCTCGTAGACCTGGAGCAGGCCCGGCTTGTCGCTGACGTTCCCCGTGCTCCAGCGGGTGCCGTCCCACTGGATCTCGACGTGGGACTTCGAGACCGTCCAGCGGCCCTGCACGAGCTCGTGACCGACCCGCACGTCGTTCGTGCGGCCGCGACCGATGCGCACCACGCGCTCGCGCTCGTGGTTGGCGGTCCACGGGTGCGGGTGCACGCGGATCCAGAGCGTCATGGTTGCGCAGCCTGCCAGGCCGTGGGGGGTCGGCCCGCGCCTCAGGACCGTCCGGCCACCTCCGCCGGCGTCCGGTGCCGGAGGACCACCACCGTCACGTTGTCGGCGGTCGCCCGGCCCAGCGCGGCCTCGACCAGCCGCCGGGCCATGTCCTCGGCCGTCGGTGCCCCGGCGACCACCTGGAAGATCTCGTCGGCGCCCATCACGTCGGACAGGCCGTCGGACGCCAGGATCAGGCTGTCGCCGGCGGCCAGCGTGATCGCCCGGCTGTCCGCCAGGACCTGGGACTCCATCCCGATGGCACGGGTGACGACGTGGCGCTGCGGGTGGGTGGACGCCGCTTCCGGCGGGATGGCGCCGGCCCGGAGCAGCTCGGCGGTCATCGTGTGCTCGACGGTGACGTGGAGCGCCTCGGCGGCGGTGACCAGCCAGGCCGGCGAGTCGCCCACGTTGGCCAGCACCCAGCGGCTCTGGTCGGGCGCGACCGACCGGGCGGTGGCGATGGTGAGGGTCGCCGCCATGTCGGCCACCCGCACGTCGGCGTCGCGGTGGGCCTGGACGGCGTCGTTGGCCAGGCGGATCGCCTCGCCGGTGATGCGCTCGTCGAAGGGATCGCCGGCGGCGTCGAGCGTCTTCACCGCCGTGCGGACGGTGACCTCGGCCGCCAGGGCGCCGCCGGCGTGGCCGCCCACACCGTCGCTGACGAGGCCCCAACGGGTCGAGGCCCCGCAGCGGTCCTGGTTCTCCGACCGTCCGCCGACGTCGCTGGCACAGGCGAAGTCGATGACGTCCCCGACGGGGTCGCCACCGCCGGACGGGGAGTCGTGGCCGCCGGCGGAGGACAGCAGTCGTCGAACGATGTTCATGGCAAAGGACTACTGCCCATCGGGCTCCAGCGAAAGGGCCAGTTGTGGCCCGTCGGCGCGACCGCCCCGCGCGCCGCCGATCCGAGCGCCGACGGCGGCGGCCGCGTACGCTTCGGCAGCGGTGGTTCCGACGTGGCGGCCGTCGCCGCGATGGACCCCGGGTCTGCGGAGCCGAAGGAGCGGGGGATGACGGGGAGCTACCAGGTGGAGCGCGCGGTCGTCGACGCGGTGCCGACGGCGGTGATCGCGGCGCCGGCGACGGCCAACGACCTGGCCAGGACCATCGGCCGGCTGATCGATCCGGTGCGGACGTTCGTCCGCTCGTCGGGGGTGACCGCCGGGCACAACATCGTCTTCTACGAGGGCGACGTCCAGGACGGCGCCGGCACGACGATCGAGGTGGGTGTCGTGGTCGACCGGCCGTTCGCCGAGACCTCCCCCACCGGCGTCCACTGCTCCGAGCTGCCGGCCGGCAAGGTGGCCCGCACGGTCCACCTCGGCCACTACCACCGCATCGGCGAGGCCCACGCCGCCGTCCGCCAGTGGTGCGCGGAGCAGGGCGAGGCGCTGGTCGGCCCGTCCTGGGAGATCTACGGCGACTGGACCGACGATCCCCGCGCCCTCGAGTCGGAGGTGCTGTACCTCCTGCGCTGAAGTCCTTGTGGGCGACGGGGCGGATGGGTGAACCTGATGCCCATGAGCGACCCGACACCGCAGGAACCGAACCCCGGCCAGGACCCGCCGTTCGCCGGCGCACCGTACGCGGGCCCACCGCCGGCGGGCGGGCCACCGGCCGGCTACCAGGGGCCGCCCCCGCCCGGCGTCTGGTCCGCCCGCCCGCGGGGCCCGATCGGCGAGGCGCGGTCGGCCGGCATGACCATCCTGCTCTCCATCGTCACCTGCGGCATCTGGACGATCCTGTGGAGCTACTGGACCCACGAGGAGCTGAAGCGGTACCGCGGTGACGGCATCGGCGGCACGGTCGCGCTGATCCTCGCCATCCTCGTCTCGCCGGCCATCATGTTCACGGTCCCCATCGAGATCGAGCAGATGTACCGGGAGGAGGGCATGGAGCCACCGGTGACGGCGATCTGGGGCCTGTGGTTCCTGCTGCCGATCATCGGCAACTTCATCTGGTACCTGAAGGTGCAGGAGGCGCTCAACGACTTCTGGGTCGCCCGGGGCGCCGCGCCGGCGTGATCTGAAAGGGCTCACCCGTCCGGCTGCCCGGCCGCGACCGGCAGCCGGACGAGGGCCGACACCCAGGCCGCGCTCGTGGCGATGACGAGCAGGGCGGTGGTCCGGGTGGTGGCCTGGCTGAGCGCGCCCGTGAGCGGTGAGCCGATGAGCATCCCGGCCCGCGCCCCGGACGAGAAGGCGGCGACGGCCACCGACGAGCCGTTCCCGGTCAGCTGGCCGATGCGGACGATCGCCATCGGGAACAGCGCCGACATGCCCGCACCGGCGACGAGGAAGCCGAGCCAGGCGACCTCCGGTGACGGGCTGAGCGCGACCACGACGAGGCCCGCTCCCCCGATGAAGCCGCCGCCGCGCCTCGTCGCCTCGGAGCCGACCCGGTCCACCACCCGGTCGCCGCCGAGGCGACCGGCCACCATGCCGGCGGCGAAGGCGACGAACCCGAGGCCGGCGGCGCCGACCGTCTGATCGAACCGCTCGGCCATGAGCAGCGAGGCCCACTCGGTCGGCGGCATCTCCGCCAGCGTGGCGAGCGCGCCCATGACGAACAGCGTGACCAGCAGCGGGCGGGCCAGATGACTCGCCTGGGACCCGCCGTCGTGCGGCGCCATCCGGACCCTCGCGTCGAGCAGCCGCGGACCGGCGGCCAGAGCGACGCCGACCAGCGCGACGGCGGTGACGGTCAGCTGCACGTCGAACGAGAGCCCGAACGCCGCGCTCCGGCTGGCGACCAGGCCGCCGAGCAGCGTCCCGATCGACCAGGTGGCGTGCATGCGCGACATGATCGAGCGGGACGTGCGCTCCTGCAGCTCGATGGCCTGCGCGTTCTGGGCCACGTCGGTCACGCCGTCCAGGGCGCCGACGGCGATGAGCACGGTGAAGAGGACGACCGGGCTCGGTGCCCGGGCGATGAGCGGGAGCAGGATCGCCAGACCGAGCGACGTCGACAGCGTCGCCCGCCGGCTCCCCGCCTTGTCGACGATGCGGCCGCTGAGCAGGCTCATCACCAGCCCGCCGACGGAACTGCCGACCAGCGTCAGGCCGAGGGCGCGGTCGCTGACGTCGAGCGCGTCGCGGATCTCGGGCAGGCGGGGCAGCCACGAACCGAGGGCGAAGCCGTTGATGCAGAACATGGCGGCGATCGCCACCGCCGATCGCCGGAGGTCGTCCGGTTGACGGTGAGGTCGTCTGAGCTTCAGGCTGGGCCGCATGCCCCACGATCTTGTGCTGAAGACGATGAACACCGTGCATCGCGGAATCCTGGCCCTCAGCGGCGGCCGCCTCGGCTGGGAGGCCGGCAACATGCCGGTGCTCGAGCTGACCACCACCGGACGCAAGTCCGGCCAGCCCCGCGCCTCGATGCTGACCTCACCGGTGCAGGACGGATCGGCTCTCGTCGTCGTCGCCTCGCGTGGCGGCGACGACCACCATCCGGCGTGGTTCCTCAACCTGCAGGCGAACCCGGACGTCGAGGTGGCGTTCAAGGGCGGATCGAAGGAGCCGATGCGGGCCCGCATCATCACCGGCGAGGAGCGGACCGCGCTCTGGGACCGGGTCGTCGCCGCCAGCGCCCGCTACGCCGGGTACCAGAGCAAGACCGAGCGCGAGATCCCGCTGGTCCTCCTCGAGCCGGTCTGACCTCCCTGACCGGTCACGACCACGGCCTACCCGACCGGGTGGTGACGGAGGCTCACGGGGTCGCGGGTGCGCTGTCGGCGGCCGGCGTCGGTCGGGGCGACCCGGTCGCGGTGGCCCACGCCGCCGGTGTGGGCGTGGCGTTGGTGGCGCCGACCGGGCTCGCCGTCTCGACCGGGGACGAGGAGGCGGCCGAGGCGGTCCGGCGGGTCGAGGACGAGCTGCGACCCCGGTGGGTGTGGTGGTCGGGCGACACCGCCGCCGCGCTGGTCGCCTCGGGCACCCGGGTGGCGGCCTGCTGGGACATCGCTGCCGTCCACCGCCTGGTGTTCGGCGGCTGGCGGGCCGATCCCGGCCGGGTGTGGGCGACGCTGCAGGGCCTGCCGTTGGCCGGCCTGCCCGCCACCCGCGGCCAGCCCGACCTGTTCAGCTCGCTGGACGACGACGGCGGGTCGGCCGACGAGCCCGTCCGTCCCGACGGCCACCTGCGCCCCGACTGGGCGGGCGGCGGTTGGTCGGCCTCCCCCGAGCGCCTCGTGCGGTGGGCGGAGCTGGCGGCGGAGGTCGCCCGGCGCCAGCAGGCGCGGATCGCGGCCATGGCCGACCACCCGCGGCTGGCGGCCACGGCCCGGGTCGAGTCGGCGGCCGAGCTGCTGTGCGCCGAGATGTCGGCCGACGGCCTCCCGCTCGACCGGGCGGCGGCGGAGGCGATCATCGGGGGGTTCGTCGGGCCGCGCCCGCGCACCGAGCGGGAGGCGGCCGAGCAGCGGGGTCGCCGCGACGCCGAGGTGCTGCGCCACGCGCCGGCGGGCAGCGACTTCGACCTCCGGAGCCCGGGCCAGGTCAAGTCGCTCCTGCGCCGGATCGGCGTCGAGGTGCCCGACACCCGGGCCTGGCGGCTGGAGGCGAGACGTGACGAGCACCCGCTGGTCGACGCGCTGCTCACGTGGCGCAAGGCCGAGCGCGTCGCCACCACGTTCGGCTACGGCTGGCTCGACGAGCACCTGGGCGGCGACGGCCGGCTCCGGGGCGAGTGGTCCGGCTCCGACGGCGCGGCCGGCCGCATGACCGCCTCCGCCGGGCTCCACAACATGCCGGCCGACCTGCGGGGCGGGGTGGCGGCCGAGGACGGCCACGTCCTGGTCCGTGCCGACCTCGGCCAGATCGAGCCGCGGGTGCTCGCCGCCGTGTCGGGCGACCGCGATCTCGCCCGGGCGACGGCCGAGGACGACATGTACTCGCCGGTGGCCCGGCAGCTCGACGTCGACCGGGCGACCGCCAAGGTGGCCGTGCTCGGGGCGATGTACGGCCAGACCACCGGGCACGGCGCCCACGCGCTGCGCCGGCTCCAGATGGCCTACCCGGTGGCCATGGCCTACCTCGACGACGCCGACCGGGCCGGCCAGACCAGCCGTGACCTGCGGACCTACGGCGGCCGGCTGATCCCCATGGGCTCGACCAACGCCAACGAGGTCAGCGACACGGTGGCCCGGAGCCGGGCCGCGGCCCGGGGCCGCTACGGCCGCAACGCCATGGTGCAGGGCGCGGCCGCCGAGCTGTTCAAGCTCTGGGCGGTGACCGTCCGCGCCCGGGGCGCGGCGCTCGACGCCCGGATCGTGCTGTGCCTGCACGACGAGCTGCTCGTCCACACGCCGGTCGAGCACGGCGAGGTCGTCGCCCGGCTGCTCGACGACTGCCTCCAGGAGGCGGCCCACCGCTGGGCCCCCGACCGGTCGGTCCGCTTCGTCGCCGACATCAGCGTCCTCCGTCGCTGGTCGGAGGCCAAGGACTGAACGCCCGCCGTACCGTGTCGAGGTTGTCGAGCGGCGGCCGGACGGCATCCAGCACGACCTTCGGCCCGGCCAGCGGCCGGTAGCGCCGGCGGCCGCCGGCGACGTGGTCCCAGTCGAGCTCGTACCACCCGGGGATGCCGCGCCGCCGTCCCTCGACCCGTGACCGGTGGACGTCGACGTCCGAACAGACGCACTCGATCAGGGCGAAGCGGGCGTCGTACCGCTCGGCCAGCGCCTCCCACTCCCGCCGCGGCTCCTCATGGGCGACGAGGTCGAGCACGCACGACGACCCGCGGCGGAGCTGTTGCTCCGCCGCCCTGGCCAGGAGGTTCCAGCCCACCCGGCGTTGCCGGTCGACCGGCGTCTCGACGGCCGCCCAGACGAGCGGCTCGGCCCGGAGGCCGGACATGAGCCAGTCGAAGCTCGCCACCGTGGCGCCCAGGTCGCGAGCGACCAGGTCGGCCATGGTCGACTTGCCCGCGCCGGTCCACCCCGTCACCACGACGAGCCAGGGCGTCAACCGGCGACCACCCACACCACCCAGGTGAGCACCATGAGGACGCCGGCCCCGAACTGCGCCAGGGCGGCGAGGCCGAACCCCGTCAAGGTGGCCTTGGTCGCGACCCACGCCACCCGGTGGTCGCCGGTGCGGAGCTGCTCGCCGAGGAAGATGCCGAGCGCGCCGCCGAGGGGCACGCCGACGATCGGGACGACGAAGAACCCGATGACCGCGACGACCGCCCCGAGGAGCAGCGACGACCGGGACGCGCCCGCGGTCCCGGCCGCCTTCTTCGGGATGACGACCCCTGCGGCCACGCCGGCGACGGTCAGCACCGTGATGACGAACATGGCCGCGATCCCCACGCCGCCGAACTCGCCGAGCAACCCGTACACGAGCGCGGCGGCCCAGATGAGCAGCAGCCCCGGCAGGATCGGGAAGAGGGTGCCGACCAGGCCGACCGCCATGGCCAGCCCGACGACCACCGCCAGCTCGGTGTCGCTCATCGCAACCGCCCGCCGGTGGGGTCGGCGGTACGGGCGGGGCTCGAGGGGTTCACGCCGCCCATCCTGTCGTGCGGCGCGGGCACCGGCGAACGGGCCGGCCGCGATGGCGGAGAATGGCGGGCATGAGCGACGACACGTCGATGCGGAACGAGATCGTCTGGGAGCCCGACCCCGGGCGCACGACCCGGCTGGACGACCTCATCGGCTGGCTGGCCGAGCACCGCCGGCTCGAGCTCGGCGGCTACGACGACCTGTGGACCTGGTCCGTCGACGAGACCGAGGCGTTCTGGCAGGCGATCGCCGACTGGGCGCCGGTGCGCTGGCACGACGCTCCCGAGCGGGCGCTGGCCGGCGGCGACCGGTCCATGCCGGGCGCTCGCTGGTTCCCGGGGGCCACGTTGAACTACGCCGAGCACGCCCTGGCCCACGCGGCGGTCGACCCGGGCGGCGTCGCCGTCGTCGAACGGTCCCAGACCCGCGGTCGCCACGCCCTGACGTGGGCGGAGCTGGCCGACGCGGTCGCCCGCTGCCGGGTCGGGCTGCGGCGCCTCGGCGTCGTGCCCGGAGACCGCGTCGGCGCCTACGCCCCCAACATCACCGAGACGCTCGTCGGGTTCCTGGCCACGTCCAGCCTCGGAGCGACTTGGGCCTCGTGCCCGCCGGAGTTCGGCGTCCGCTCGGTCGTCGACCGCTTCGCCCAGATCGCGCCGAAGGTGCTGCTCGCGGTGGACGGCTACCGCTACGGCGCCCGGGACCTCGACCGTCGCGACGAGCCGGCGAGCATCCTCGCCCAGCTCCCCGAGCCCTGCCACGTCGTCCCCATCCGGTACCTGGGCACGGGCGAGGACGGATGGCCCGACCTGCTCGCCGGCCACGAGCCGCCGGCGTTCGAGCCCGTGCCGGCCGACCACCCGCTCTACGTGCTGTTCTCGTCGGGGACCACGGGCCTGCCCAAGCCGATCCTGCACGGCCACGGTGGCATCACCGTCGAGCACCTCAAGGTCCTGGCGCTGCACCACGACCTCTCCCCCGGCGACCGGTTCAGCTGGTTCACCACGACCGGCTGGATGATGTGGAACTACCTGGTGTCCGGTCTGCTGGTGGGCGCCACCGTCGTGCTGTTCGACGGCGATCCCGGCTCCCCCGACCTGTCGGCGCTCTGGCAGGTGGCGGCCGAGGAGCACCTCGACGTGCTCGGGCTGAGCGCCCCGTTCATCATGAACTGTCGCAAGGCCGGGCTCCGACCCGGCGAGGCGTTCGACCTGTCGGCGCTCCGGTCCGTCGGCTCGACCGGATCGCCGCTCCCGCCCGACGGGTTCCGCTGGGTGCGCGACGCGGTCGGCGCCCACGTGCAACCGGCCTCGATCAGCGGCGGCACCGACGTGTGCACCGCCTTCGTG
>Ga0307409_100001776_pt1 | contig 10894 bp, 5 predicted proteins | sample 322Ometagenome_2_FD_203888 | JGI IMG/M metagenome (GOLD analysis project Ga0307409, IMG submission 203888) | Maize rhizosphere microbial communities from greenhouse at UC Davis, California, United States - 322HYB-O-2 | ecosystem: Host-associated > Plants > Roots > Rhizosphere > Soil | place...
GGACGGGTTCGAGGCTGCGCCAGGTCCTGCGGGCGATGAGGGGATCGAGCGCGCCCGGCGCCCCGTGGTCCAACGGCCGATCGGTCACGACGTGCTCCCTCCGGCCCGGGAGCCGTCCGGCTCGGCCTGGCCCTCTCCTTGGCACGTTAGGCCGGTCGCCCGCTCATGTTCAACACTGTGTCGAGTTTCATCGACGTCGCATCAACTTCCGAAAACCGCCCGAGCCGTGGTTGACCGCTCCGAACGGTCGATTTACGGTGGCAGCGGACTTCGCGGGCATCGGCGACGAGGACGACCAGATGGGCGACCCACACGGCGCGACCGGACCGGGTCCGCCCGCGGGGTCGGCCCGTGGCCCACGCCGGTCCGGCGCCCACGGGGTCAGGCGGCCGGGGGCCCGGCCCGGTGGTCGCACGACCTCGCCGCCGATCTCCTGGCTCGTCGCCGCCCTCGGTCTGGTCCTCCTCGTCGCCGGTCTCGTCGGCGCCGCCGCCGGGTGGGCGGTGCCGGGCCTGGTGATCGTGTTCGTGGCGGGCGTGACCTGCCTGGTCGCCGCGCTCGTCGTCGGACGTCCGGCCGCGGTGCAGGCCGGCGGCGACGCCGAAGGACGGACGGCGTTCCGCTTCGAGCTGTCGCCGATGGTGGTCGAAGACATCCTGGAGACAGGGCTCCCGGCGGCGGCGGCCATCTACTCGTTCGTGCACACCCAGCTGGCCGACGATGCCCGGTCGCGCGACGTGCGGACGAGGTTGCAGGACCAGGTCGTGAAGGTGGTCCAGCAGAACGCGTTCAACCGACCGGTCGGCGCGGCCGAGATCGAGCGCGTGCTGGCGACCGGCACCCAGGCCGAGCGCGTGCTCGCCTTCGGCCTCATGCAGGGCGACACGTCCCTCGCCACCGTCCCCCGACTGGTGCGGGGCATCGCCCACGCCCGGTCCGGGAACGAGCAGTACCACGCTCTCCTGGCGGCGAAGGCCCGCTGGCCGGCCCTGTCCGACATCGAGCGGGACCGGCTCTGCGGCCTCATCAGGACGGCGCCGTACCTCGACGACGGCGAGGATCGCCGCGAGCTGAAGGCGGAGCTGCTCGACCGCTGTGCGTCCGCCCCGCCTGCCGACCGGTGCGGGTGACGGGCCGGCGTCCCGTCTGGCGTCCGTGTTGGCCGGGTGCCAATACTAGTTGGCGTGTTGTCAACAATCTCCGGGGCCTACGCTCCGACCATGGATCCCGAGGGTGCCCCGCTGCTGACCGAAGGCTCGGGGCCGCGCTGGCGTCGCCTCGACCGTGACGAGCGGCGGGCCCAGATCCTCGTGTGCGCCCGCGAGCTCTTCACCGAGCACGGGTACGCGGACGTGTCGATGGAGCGCATCGCCACCTGCGCCGGGGTACGGCGGGGCCTGCTGCACCACTACTTCGGCAACAAGCACGACCTCTACGTCGAGGTCATCCGCGACCTGCTCCTCGGCTTCGGCGAGCTCATGGACGACGATGGCGACGCCGGCGCCGGCGCGGTGCCGCCCGATCTCGGGCGACCCGACCTCGAACCGTTCGTGGCCCTCCAGGTCCGGCGCTGGCTCGACCTCGTCGAGGAGCACGCCGCGGTGTGGCTGGCGCTGGCCGACGTGGAGGGCGCCAACCGCGACCCCGAGGTGACCGCGCTGCGGGAACGGGCGAGGGGGGCCATGGTCGAGGGCGTGATCACCAAGATCGGCATCCCGGTCGAGGGACCGCACGTGCGCGTCGTGCTCCGCACCTTCGCCGGCCTGGCCGACGTCGCCACCCGCGAGTGGCTCCAGCGCCGGACCCTGGACCGGCCCCAGATCGAGGCCCTGCTCACCACCACGCTCGTCGCCCTGATGCGGGACGTGCTCCCGGCCGTCGGCGCCGCCGCGAAGAAGCCCGGCCGGGCCGGGAAGGCGACCCGATGACCACCACACCCGTCGCCGTCCCCGACCTCGACGAGTTCACCGAGGAGGCGCGCGCCTTCCTCGACGCCCACGTCTCGCGCCGGTCGAACGGCCGCGGCTCCGGCCGGGGCTTCGTGTGGGGCGAGGAGGACGAGCGGGTCGCCATCGTCGAGGAGAAGGATCCGGACCAGGAGCGGGCCGACCTGGCCGTGGCCCGGACGTGGGTGGCCGCCCGGTACGACGCCGGGTTCGGCTGGATCGAGGGCCCCGTCGCCTACGGCGGCCGGGGGCTGACCGGCGAGCATACCCGGCGCTACCGGGCGCTCGAGCAGGAGTACGCCGTGCCCGACCTGTCCGGGTTCACGGTCGGCTTCGGCATGGTCGGCCCCACCGTGGCGGTCCACGCCACCGAGGACGTGCGCCGGGACATGCTGCCGAAGATCTACCGGGGCGACCTGCTGACCTGCCAGCTGTTCAGCGAGCCGGGCGCCGGCTCGGACCTGGCCGCGATCGCCACCCGGGCCGAGCGCGACGGCGACGAGTGGGTGATCACCGGCCAGAAGGTGTGGACGTCGGGCGCCCACCTGGCCGACGTCGGCGAGATCATCTGCCGCACCGATCCCGACGTCCCCAAGCACGCCGGCCTCACCGGGTTCCTGGTCGACATGCGGGCCCCGGGGGTCGAGGTGCGGCCGCTGCGCCAGATGACCGGCGGCGCCAGCTTCAACGAGGTGTTCCTGACCGAGGCGCGGGTGCCCGACACCCACCGGCTCGGCGACGTGAACGCCGGCTGGGGCGTCGCCGTGACCACGCTCATGAACGAGCGGGCCTCGATCGGCAGCGGCATGGGCCTCGGCCCCGGGCCCGGCTCCTTCGACCGGCTGATCGCCATGGTCCGCCACTTCGGGCTCGAGCACGACCCGATCGTGCGCGACCGCCTGGCCGACCTCTACGTGCGCCACCGGGTGAACGGCCTCACCACCCAGCGGGGCGCGGCGAACCTGCGGGCCGGCGGGCTTCCGGGTCCGGAGCTGTCCACCGCCAAGCTGGCCGGCGTGCGGTACCTGGCCGAGGTCTCGGCGTTCGTCTCGCACGTCCTCGGGCCCCGGCTCGTGGCCGACACCGGCGAGTGGGGGACCTTCGCCTGGGGTCAGCTCGTCTGCGGGGTCCCCGGCGGTCGGCTGGGCGGCGGCAGCGACGAGATCCTCCGCAACATCATCGGCGAGCGGGTCCTCGGCCTGCCCAAGGAGCCGGCGGTCGACCGGTCGCAGCCGTTCCGGGACCTGCCCCGGAGCTGACCCGGCCCCGTTTCCGGGGGCGGACGACCTCGATCGCCTCCGCCCATGTCCCCGGAAAGGGGATCCGGGCGTGCGCCGGGGGCCTCATGGCGCCGGATCAGCGGCCGATGGCCTTGGTATGGGCAGCGCTGTGTGGTGGAGGTTCCTGGTCGTCGGGACCTCCCTCGCGCTGATCGGGACCGTCGTCGGCGAGCCGTTCCTCAGCGCGACCATGCTGACCTGCGCCCTCGCGGCCATCGTGGCCGTGATCCAGGGCGTGCGGCGCTGGCGCACCGACGAGCCGCGGCCGTGGGTGCTGATCGCGGTGACGATCGGCCTGTACCTGACCGGTGGGATCGCCCGCGAGATCTCCGCCCGGCTCGCCGACCTGATCGACCTCTGCGGCTACACCACGGCGATCCTGGGGGTCTACCTGCTGGGCCGCCGCCGGGCCCGTGACCGCGACCCGACCAACCTGGTCGACTCGCTGATCGTCATGGGCGGGCTCGCCATCGTGATCTGGACGTTCGTCATGGTGCCGCACCTCCGGGACGGGAGCGTGGCCGGGTCGACGAAGGTCGTCGACGTCTGCTTCTCGGTCCTGTCACTCTGCCTCGGCGGCATGATCGTCCGGCTGGCCCTCGGGCCGGGGGCCAAGAACCAGAGCTACTACCTCTTCGTCCTCGCCATGGCCGGGTCGTTCAGCATCGAGGTCCTGTTCCTGCTCGACGCCCGCGGCTGGGCGGAGGGGATCGTCGGCCCGGCGCTCGACATCCTCCCGCAGGTGTCGTTCGTCGCGCTGGGCGCCGCCGCGCTCCATCCCACGATGCGGGCGTTGACGGCGAGGTCGACCGTGCCGGTCGCCCGCATGACCGTCGGCCGGATGGCGGTGATGACCCTCGCCGTCCTGGCGCCACCGGGCGCGCTCCTGCTGAAGCTCGGAAGCGCCGACGACCGGCTCTACGGCAACGGCCTGATCGCCGGCTGGGCGCTCATCACGGGCCTCGTGATGGTGCGGATGGCCGGGCTGGTCCTGGCCCGGGAGCGGATGGAGGCCATCGAGCAGACCCGGAGCCGCACCGTCGCCAGGCTCGTCTCGGCCACCGACCGGGACCAGATGCACGCCATCGCCCTGACGGGCATGCGGGAGTTGATCGGGCCGGCCGCGGTCCGGCTCCGGGTCTCGCTCTCGCACCGCACCGACGCCGGCTGGGTGGTGGTCGCGGCCGACGGCCACCGGGCGTCGGACATGCTCGGCCTGACGGTTCCCGAGACGTTCGAGGGTGTGGCCGACTCGCCCGATCCCATGGTGCACGCGGGCATCGTGTCGAGGGTCGTCGACGGCGACGGGCCGGCGACCGTGGTGACCGTCCCGATCGTCTCGGCCAACGAGGTGAGCGGCATGCTCGTCTGTCGCCTCGAAGGCGACCTGCACCCGAGCGTCGTCGACGCGCTCGGCGCCCTCGCCACCGACGTGTCGCGGGCGCTGGAGACCGCCGCCCTCACCGAGGACCTCCACCGGCGACGGAGCCAACACCGGTTCCAGGCGTTGGTCGAGCACTCGAGCGACATGATCGTGGTGCTGGACCACGACGCCCGGGTCACCTACAGCAGCCCGTCCGCCCTGTCGCTGCTCGGCTACCCGCCCGACGAGCTGGCGGGCATGGACCTGCGGCGCCTGGTGCACGTGAGCGACCTCCGCATCCTGGAGGAGCTGGTCGGGCTGATGGTCGGCGGCGGTCGCGTGCCCCACATGATCGAGCTCCGGGTCCGGGCCGCCGACAACGAGTGGAAGACGCTCGAGGTCACGCTCACCGACCTCCGTGACGATCCCGACGTCGACGGGTACGTGGTGAACGCCCACGACGTGAGCGGGCGCAAGGCGCTCGAGCACGACCTCCGCTACCGGGCGCTGCACGACGATCTCACCGGCATGGCCAACCGGGTGCTGCTGCGCGAGCGGGTCGACCACGCCCTCGCCCTGCGGCACGCGCCGGGCATGGTGACGGCGATCCTCTTCCTCGACCTCGACGACTTCAAGTCGGTGAACGACGGTCTGGGTCACGAGCTCGGCGACGCCGTGCTCCGGTCGGTCGCCGAGCGCCTGGGGACGCTGGCCCGGGCCGGTGACACCGCGGCCCGGCTGGGGGGCGACGAGTTCGCCATGCTGCTGGAGAACACGCACGGGCTCGACGGCGCCATGCTGGTCGCCCGCCGGCTGCTGGCCGCCCTGCTGGAGCCGATCGAGGTGCACGGCCAGGAGCTGGCCATCAGCGCCAGCGTCGGCATCGCGCTGTCGGACGGCGCGGTGGACAACTCCGAGGAGCTGCTGCGCAACGCCGACGTGGCGATGTACCACGCCAAGCGGGCCGGCAAGGGCCGGGTGCGCGTCTTCGAGGAGTCGATGTACCTCGACGCGTTCGAACGCCTGGAGCTGAAGGGCCACCTCGGCCGGGCGCTGGAGGGCGGCGAGCTGAGCCTGCACTACCAGCCGCTGGTGTCGCTGCGCAGCGGCAGCATCACCGGCTTCGAGGCGCTCCTGCGTTGGGACCACCCGGAGCGGGGCGGGGTCAGCCCCGCCTCGTTCATCCCGATCGCGGAGGAGATTGGTCTCATCGTGCCCATCGGCTCCTGGGTGCTGCACGAGGCGCTGGGCCAGCTCGCCCGCTGGCGGGCACGGACGCGGCGCAACCTGACCATGAGCATCAACGTCTCCCCCCGCCAGCTGGAGGAGGACGGCATCGTCGAGGAGGTGAGCGCGGCGCTCGTGGAGGCCGGCGTCGACCCGGGCTGCGTGACGCTGGAGCTGACCGAGAGCGAGGTCCTGGAGGAGGGGGCCAGCCGGCAGAAGCTGGAGGAGCTCCGCCGGCTGGGCGTCAACATCGCCGCCGACGACTTCGGGTCCGGCTTCGCCAGCTACGTGGCGTTGCAGCAGCTGCCGTTCACGACCGTGAAGATCGACCGCAGCCTGATCGACGGGCTCGACGGCCCGCAGGGCAAGGCGCTCGCCCAGGTGCGGTCGATCGTGGAGATGGCCCACGCCACCGAGCTGATCGTCGTGGCCGAGGGCATCGAGCGCGAGGCCCAGCGGGCGGTGCTGGCCGACCTCGGCTGCGACCTCGGCCAGGGCTACCTCCTCGGCCGGCCGGCGCCGCCGCTCAAGATCGAGGAGCTGCTCCTCGCCGGTGGCGAGCCCCGGGTGGCCGTCCGTGAGGCGGCGGTGGCCGGCCCGGAGCCTTCCGGCGTCGCCGGTCTCGCCGGCGGCTGACACAGGCTCACGGATCGTTGCCACATTCGACCACGAATTGTGTTCGAGTCATCACTCATCGCCGATATCTGACCGTACGGTGAACGGGGGTCGGGGCCAGGGGGCTTCGAGCGGTCCCCTCACCTCGAAGGCAGACCCATGATCGCGCTGGCCTCGTCCGTCCCGTCCTGGCGAGAACCGTCCGAGCCGGGTGACCTCTCGGCGATCCTGCGTCGCCGGCTGGCCACACCCGACATCTCGGTCATCGGCTTCTACGACCGGTCCGCCCGGACGTCACGGGTCGAGCCGCAGGCGGGCTTCCTCGCCCGCGCCGCCGGTCTCGGCGCCACGCTCCGGGCGGCCGGGGTGCGCGCCGGCGGTCCGGTCGTCGTGTCGTGCGCCGCGCCCGAGGCCGCGCTGCTCGGCTTCTGCGCCTCGGTCCTGATCGGTGCGGTGCCGACGATCGTCACCGGGCGGGTCGCGTTCGACGGCACCGACGTGGTCGAGCGCAAGGTCGCCGACACGATGCGGATGCTGGGGGCGCACTGCCACCTGGTCGTCCAGGCCGTCGACGGCGCGCCGGCCCCGGACGTGGACGCGGCCCGCGTCACCCTGCTCGACCCGGCCCGCCTGACCGTCCCGGCCGGCACCGTCGACCTCGGGCCCCTGCCCGCCCTCGCCGGCGTCGCTCCCTGTCACGTGCAGCTCACCAGCGGATCGACCGGGGAGGGACGGGGGATCGTCGTGAGCCACGGCGGTCTGCTGGCGAACTTCGCCGCCCTCCGGCACGGCCTCGCCCTCGCGCCCGGCGACGTCTTCGCCGGCTGGCTCCCGCTCAACCACGACATGGGCCTGGTCGGCCAGACCCTGATGGCGCTGGCCGACGGCATCGACCTGTACCTCCAGAGCCCGTTCGACTTCATGGCCGACCCGCTGTCGTGGCTGCGGACCATCAGCGAGCGGGGCGCCACGTTCTCCGCCAGCCCGAACTTCGGCTACCAGCACGTCCTGCGCCGCACCGGCGCGGCCGATGTGGCCGGGCTCGACCTGTCCCGCTGGCGCTCGGCCTGCTGCGGCGCCGAGCCGGTCAGCCGGCGGGTCGCGGCCACGTTCACCCGTCGCCTCGCCGCCGCCGGTCTGGCGCCCACCGCCTTCACCCCCTGCTACGGCCTGGCCGAGGCGACCCTCGCCGTCACGGTCACCCGGGTGGACGAGGCGTACCGCTCCATCCGGGTGACCCGCCCCTCGCTGGCGAGGTTGGGTGAGGTCACGATCTCGCTGAGCGAGGGGGACGCGCACGACGACGAGGTCGACGTGGTCGCCCTCGGCCCGCCGATGCTCGGGGTCGGCGTCCGGCTGGTCGACGAGTCGGGCGCCACCATCGAGGGGCCGCTCCGGTGCGGCGAGGTCGTCGTGTCCGGGTCGTCGGTCGCCGCCGGGACGATCGGCGACGACGGCGCCGTCGTGCCGTTCCCGGCCGACGGGGTGCGCACCGGCGACATCGGGTTCGTGGAGGGCGGTGACCTCTTCGTCGTCGAGCGGACGAAGAACGTGGTCATCCGCCACGGCCACAACTACTCCAGCGCGGTGCTCGAGGAGACGCTGGCCCGGCTGGCGGGGGTCGGCGAGCACAACGTCCTCGTGCTCGACCTGGACCTGGCCGGCGGCACCGGTCTCACCGGGGTGATCGCGGTCGAGCCCGACGCCGACCCGGAGCCGGTCCTCGACGCCGTGGTGCGGGGCCTCGACCGGTTCGAGCTCCCGCCCGAGCGCCTGGTCACCGTGGCCCGCGGTGCGCTGCCGCGGACCACCAGCGGGAAGAAGCGCCACGTCGCCGCCCGCGAGATGCTCCGCACCGGCGAGCTGAAGGCGACATCGGTCCGCGAGCTGCGGGGCGCCGGCGGACCGGCGCCGGTCGCCCCGGCCGGCCACCCGTCCGAGCTCGCCCGCCAGGCGCTTCGCCTGGTCGCCGAGCACGTGCGCCGGCGCGGCCTCGACGTGCCCGTGCTGCCGGGCTCGCGGTTCCTCGCCGACCTCGCCTTCGACTCGTTGGGGCTCCTGGACCTGGCCGTGTCGGCCGAGGACCGCCTCGGCATCACCGTGCTCGAAGCGGACCTGGCCGAGCTGCACACCGTCGACGACCTCATCGCGGTCGCGCTCGCGGATCGGGCCCGGCGGGGCCCGGTCGCCGGTCAGGGCGTCACCGCCTCGGTGGCCGCGGCGGAGGGGCTGCTGCCCCGGACGTACTGCACGGTCGACGAGCAGCGTGGCCGTGAGGTGCGGATCGACGGGCGCTGGATGACCGACTTCGCCTCCTGCAACTACCTCGGCTTCGACCTCCACCCGGAGGTGATGCGGGCGATCCCGGCGGCCATCGCCCGCTGGGGCGTCCACCCGAGCTGGACCCGGGCGGTCGCGTCACCGGCGCCCTACCGGCTCCTCGAACGGCGGCTGGCCGATCTGGCCGGCGTCCACGACACCATCGTGTTCCCGACGGTCACGCTGCTGCACCTCGGCGTGCTCCCGCGGCTGGCCGGCGCCGCGGGCGCCATCGTGATCGACTCGGCCGCCCACAACTCGCTCCACGAGGCCGGCGCCCTGGCCGGGGCCCGCGGCACCGCGGTGACGACCTTCGCCCACGGGAGCATGCACGACCTCGAGGCCAAGCTCACGCGGCTCGCCGACCGCGCCACCCGGGTGATCGTCGTCGACGGCGTGTACTCCATGTCCGGGAGCTCACCCGACCTGCGGGCGCTCGTGGGGATCGCCGAGCACCACGACGCCGTCGTCTACGTCGACGACGCCCACGGGTTCGGCATCCTGGGCGCCGACCCGGGGGCCGACGCCCCCTACGGCCGCGGTGGCGGGGGACTGCTGCGCCACGCCGGGGTCGACCGCTCCCGCATCGTCTACGTGGCCGGCCTGTCGAAGGCGTTCTCGTCGATGGCCGCCTTCGTCGGCTGCCGCGACGACGCCGAGCGCCGCCGGTTCGAACTGGCCTCCACCATGGTCTTCTCCGGCCCCGTCCCCGTGGCCAGCCTGGCCAGCGCCCTGGCCGGCCTGGACGTGAACGCCGTCGACGGCGACCGGCGCCGGGCCCACCTCTGGTCGCTCACCGAACGCCTCCTCGACGGGGTCCGGACGCTCGGGCTGACGGCCGGGAACGCCTCCGGGTTCCCGATCGTCAACGTGGCGCTCGGCCCGACCGATCTCGTCCTGGCCGCCTGCGACGTGCTGTGGGAGCGCGGGGTCCTCCTCACCCCGGCGATCTTCCCGGCCGCGCCGCTGAACCAGGGCGGGGTGCGGTTCACCCTCACCGCCGACCACACCGCCGCCCAGGTCGACCGGCTGCTGGAGGCGCTGGCCGTCGTCGCCGGTCAGAGCCGCTGGATCCGCACCACGGCGTTGTAGTCGGGGACCTTCGACCCCGGCTCGCGGTGCTCGGCGCCGGCCGCCACCAGCACGTTGCCCTCGGGCCAGTGGACCTGGAGCGTCCGCGACGGCAGCCGCACCAGCTTGGCCCGGCCGTCCATCCGGCCGACGTCGGAGACGAGCCGCAGCCGGTCGCCCTCGTCCAGGCCGAGCTCGGCGGCGTCGTCCCGGTCGATGTAGACCGCGTCGCGGTGGGCGCCGGTCAGCGGGTCGGTGTCGGCGAACACCATCGAGTTGAACTGCTTGCCCCGCCGGGTGGCGACGTGGAACGTGCCGTCCGGCAGCGTCGCCGGCACGACGTCGGTGACCGAGAACCTCGCCTTCCCGCCCGGCAGGGGGAACTCGCCGCCGGCGGCCAGGTGCCGGCCGCCCCACTGGACGGCGTCGCCGGTCCGGTCGAGCTTCTCGATGCCGGCGTAGGACGGGACCACCCGGGCGATCTCGGCCCGCAGCGCCTGGTTGGTCGGCCAGGCGAAGCGGTCGGCCAGCTCGGGCCGGACGAGCGCCGCCAGCTCGGCGAAGATCCGCCACTCGCTGCGGGCCTCGCCGACCCGCCGGGGGATCTCGGGGCTGAACACCACCCGCCGCTCGGTGGTGGTCTCGGTCCCGCCGCCCTCCTGCTCGTAGCGGGTGCAGGCCGGCAGGACGATGACGTCGTCACCCGGCACCAGCATCTGCGACGAGATCACGATGTCCTGGTGGACGCGCAGCGGCACCCGTTCGAGGGCGGCCCGCACCCGCCGGGGCTCGGGCAGCACGTCCAGGAAGTTGCCGCCGTCGAGGTACAGCACGTCGATGTCGCCCCGCTCGGCCGCCTCGACCTGCTCGGGCGCGGTGAGCCCGGGCCGGTCGGGCACGTCGAAGCCCCACTGCCCGCCGAGAGCGGCGGCGTGCTCGGCGTCGACCGGGAGCCCGCCCGGGAACGCCGTCGAGTAGCAGCCCATCTCGGCGCCGCCCTGCACGCCCGAGTGGCCGCGCACCGGCATCAGCCCGGCGCCATTCCGCCCCACGTTGCCCTTGGCCAGGCCGAG
>Ga0307409_100001777_pt1 | contig 10893 bp, 12 predicted proteins | sample 322Ometagenome_2_FD_203888 | JGI IMG/M metagenome (GOLD analysis project Ga0307409, IMG submission 203888) | Maize rhizosphere microbial communities from greenhouse at UC Davis, California, United States - 322HYB-O-2 | ecosystem: Host-associated > Plants > Roots > Rhizosphere > Soil | place...
TCGCTCCAGATCGGCACGCCACGCCGCTCGGCTTCGGCGACCAGCGGCGCCTCGGGCGGCACGCCCGGGCTCTTCACGAGCACGTCGACCGAATCGAGTAACGCGGCGTCGGAGTCGTTGCCGAGCTCGCGGTCAGCCGTGGCGACCTCCACGCCACGCCGCTCGAGCGCCGCCACCGCCGCCTTCCCGGAGCGAGCGAGCCCGAGCACGAGCACCCGCTGCGGCAGCGCGATCAGCGGAACCCGGTGAAATAGCGGTAGTACAGGGCGAAGCCGATCGAGCAGAGGATCCCGGTCACGACCCAGAACCGCACCATGATCTTCGTCTCCGACCACGCCTTCAGCTCGAAGTGGTGCTGGATCGGCGCCATCAGGAACACGCGCCGCCCGAGGTATTTGAAGGTGAAGACCTGGATGATCACCGAGAGGGCCGAAATCGCGAAGATCCCGCCGATCAGCAGCAGCAGGAAGATCGTCTTCGTGAAGATCGCGAAGGAGGCGAGCGCGCCGCCGAGGGCCATCGAGCCCGTGTCGCCCATGAACACCTCCGCCGGCCAAGCGTTGTACCAGAGGAACCCGATCGCGCCGCCGATCAGCGCCGCCGCGATGATCGCGAGGTCGAGCTTCGTGTCGAAGCGCCGGCCGGGTGGGCCCGAGCGGATCCACGAGATCACGACCATCGAGGCGAAGGTGAAGAGCGCGATGATCACCGTCCCTGCGGCGAGCCCGTCGACGCCGTCCGTGAGGTTGACGCCGTTCGCGGCGCCGGCGATCACCAGGAACAGGAGCCCGTACCACGCGTACGAGAGCTCGAGGTCTCCGATCGCCGGGATGTAGACGCTCGTCGGCAGGTGCTGGTGCTGCGCGGCGATCCCGACGCCGACCGTGATCGCCCCGAGCAGGATCAGCTTCCAGCGGCCGTTGAGCCCGAGCGAGCGGCGATGCGTGAGCTTGATGAAGTCGTCGAGGAAGCCGATCGCGCCGCACGCGAGCGTCACGAACAGTACGGTCAGCGCGGGGACTGTGTAGCGGCTGAACGCCAGGAAGCCGATCGCCGCGGAGACCAGGATCAGGAGTCCGCCCATGGTCGGCGTGCCCTGCTTGGAGACGTGGTGCTCGGGCCCCTCCTCGCGGATGTGCTGGCCGTACTCCTTGCGGCGGAGGTAGGCGATGAACTTCGGGCCGACGAGGATCGAGACGAGCAGGGCGACGACGCCTGCGATCAGGACGCGACTCAAGCGCTCACCGCCGCGAGCGCCTCCGCCACGACCTCGAGCCCGACCGCCCGCGAGGCCTTCACGAGCACGCAGTCGCCGGGCTCAACGAGCTCCTCGACCAGCGGCACGGCCGCCTCGGCGTCGGCCGCCCAGCGCGTGGTCGCCACTCCCGAGGCGCCGGCGAGATAGCCGCGGGCGAGCTCCCCGACCGCGACGAGGGCCTCGACGCCGTAGCGCGCGACCTCGCGTCCGATCTGCTCGTGGAAGGACGGCGCGCCCGACCCGAGCTCGGCCATGTCGCCGAGCACCGCCACTCGCCGCCGCGAGCCCGCCGTCGCCGCCAGGTGCACGAGCGCGGCCTTCATCGAGACCGGGTTCGCGTTGTAGGCGTCGTTGATCAGCAGGCCGCCGCCCGGCAGGGGCGTCTCCTCGCCACGCCAGCGCGAGAACTCGACGTCCACGCGCTCCGGCCTCGGCAGGCCGAGCGCGTCGAGCGCAGCCAACGCGGCGGCCGCGTTGGCCGCCTGGTGGTGGGCGGTGAAGTTGAAGCTGACGCCGCCGACGAGCGTGCGGCCGTCTTCGACCCTGGCCTCGGGCTCCGGCAGGAGGCGCACGACCTCGACGTCCTCGCGCTCGACCGGGAACTCCTCAGGGACAATCGCTGTGCCCCCGGCGGGCAGAGACGCGACCAGCTCACCCTTTGCGCGCAAAACCCCCTCGAGCGACCCGACGAGCTCGAGATGGACGGGGCCGACGTTTGTGACGACGCCTACGTCTGGCCTGGCGATGGCGCAGAGATCGGCGATCTGGCCGAAGCCGCGCATGGCGAGCTCGAGGATGCAGACCTCGGTGTCCGGCTCGAGGCGGCAGAGCGTGAGCGGGACGCCAATCTCGTTGTTGTAGCTCGCCTCCGCCCACACGGTTCGGGCCGAGGGGGCACAGAGCGCCGCGAGGATGTCCTTCGTCGAGGTCTTGCCCGTCGAGCCGGTGATCCCGACGACGCGCGCCTCGGAGCGATTGCGGACCGCGCGTCCGAGGGCGGCGAACGCCTCGAACGGCCGCGTCGGCACGAGCGTCGCCGCGGCGCCGCGTGCGAGCGCGTCCTCGCCGAAGTCCACGCCCCGGCCGACCGACACGAACAGGTCGCCGGGCTCGATGCGCCGCGAGTCGACCTGCACGCCCGTGATCTCCTCGCCGCGCCCCTCCAGCTCGCCCAGGCTGAGCTGGGAGATCTCCGCGACGCGCAGCGGGATCACGCGGGCGCCTTCAGCCGTCGCAGCGCGTCGCGCGCGACCTCACGGTCGTCGAACGGGACCGTTCCGTCGGCGAACTGCTGGCCCTGCTCGTGCCCCTTGCCCGCGATCACGACCACGTCGCCTTCGTCGGCTGCCTCGATTGCCCGCGCGATCGCCTCGCGACGGTCGGGCTCGATCTCGGCCTCGCCCTCGATCCCGGCCACGATCTCGGCGATGATCGCCTGCGGCTCCTCGCTGCGGGGGTTGTCCGAGGTCACGATCGCGACGTCGGCGAGCTCGGAGGCGATGCGGCCCATCAGCGGACGCTTGCCGCGATCGCGGTCACCGCCGCAGCCGAAGACGCAGAGGACGCGGTTCTGGGCGAGGTCGCGTGCCGTCCGAAGGACGTTTTCGAGCGAGTCCGGCGTGTGCGCGTAGTCGACGACGACCGTGAAGGGTTGCCCCTCGTCGACCGCCTCGAAGCGGCCGGGAACGCCACGCAGCTCCTTGATGCCGCGTGCGATCGGCTCGTCTTCGATCCCGAGCAGCCTCGCCGCGGCGACCGCGCCGAGGACGTTCTCGACGTTGAAGCGGCCGCGCAGGCGCGTCTCGAGCTCGAGGCCGCCGGCCCGGAACCGCGCCCCGCGCGGGCCGAGCTCGAGATTGTCGGCGCGCAGCTCTGCGTCGTCGACCAGGCCGTAAGTCAGCAGCCCGTCGTGATCGTGGAGCTCCTCGGCGAGCCGCCGGCCGTGCGGGTCGCCGACGTTGACCGCCGCGGGCGGCCGCGTCTCGGTGAAGAGCCGCCGCTTCGCGTCGAAGTAGCGCTCGAGCGTGCCGTGAAAGTCGAGGTGGTCCTGCGTCAGGTTCGTGAAGACGAGCGCAGAGAAGCGCACGCGCTCGAGCCGCCCGAGCTCGGAGCCGTGAGACGTGGCCTCCATCGCGCAGCTCCGGTCGCCGGCGTCGAGCATCTCGCGGAACGTGCGCTGGAGGTCGATCGCCTCAGGGGTCGTCCGGATCGCGGGCCTGCGCTCCCCGCCGACGCGGCTCTCGATCGTCCCGAGCAAGCCCGGACGACGCCTGGCCGCGGCGAGGATCGAGTAGAGCAGGAACGCCGTCGTCGTCTTGCCGTTCGTCCCGGTCACGCCGGCGACCTGCAGCTCCTCAGTGGGCCGACCGAAGACCTCGTCGGCCGCGATCGGCATCGCCCGCCGCGCGTCCTCGACCACCAGCTGTGGCACCTCCAGGTCGAGGGGGCGCTCGAGGACCAGCGCCACGGCGCCGTTGGCGACCGCCTCGGCCGCGAAGTCGTGGCCGTCGGCGCGCGAGCCGCGGACGCAGAAGAAGAGGGAGTTCGGGCCTGCAGCGCGGGCGTCGTACGCCAGGTCTGCGATCTCGACGGGAGCGCGTCCCACGACGTCTACGGGCGCGAGCGCAGCAATGACGCGCTCGATGTCCATCGCGGCGCGAGTCTAACAGGAGCCTCAGCCGAGAACGCCGCTTCGACGTCCCGAGAATGAGCCGGTTTGCAGCACTTTCGTCTCACTCCCGTCACAGACCCGCGCGCCTGCGCTCGATATGCTCGCCTTGGGGAGGAGGCCGGGCGAACCGAACTATGGGACGAAAGGTCGCTCGCCGCGGGCTCAGCCGGACGCCGTCGTCGGCGCATCGGGTGGGATGCCGCCGTCCAGATACTGGAGGTCGAACTTCGCGATCTGCGCGAACGCGGGCGCGGCAACGGTGCCGCCCCAGATCGCGCCGCGCGGCTCGTCCACCGACACGAGGATCACCAGCCGTGGACGAGAAGCCGGCACGATCCCGACGAACGAAGCGACGTAGCGGCTGTCCGAGTAGCCGCCCCGCTCGTCCGGCTTCGCGGCGGTGCCGGTCTTGCCGGCTACCTGGTAGCCGGGCACCTCGGCGAGGGTGCCTGTGCCTTCCGCGACCACGTTCTTCAGCATCGCCATCAGCTGCGCCGCGACCCAGCGGGAGACGACCCGCCGCCGCACGGGCGTCCGCGCCTCCGTCTCGCCCACCCGGTCGACGAGGTGCGGCTGCGTCCAGATGCCACCGCTGGCGATCGCCGAGTAGGCCGCGGCCATCTGGATCGGTGTCACGGCGATGCCCTGGCCGATCGGGATGTTTCCGATCGAGGATCCTGACCAGCGCTCCTCGGGCAGCATGATCCCGCGGCTCTCGCCCGGGTAGTCGATGCCCGTGAGCTTGCCGAAGCCGAAACGCGAGATCCACTGCGACATGCGGTGGCGGCCGAGCCTCTGCGCAAGCGTCACCGCGCCGACGTTCGAGGAGTGGGAGAGGATGTGCGCCACGGTCATCGTCTCCGTGCCGCGCGGCTCGGCGTCGTGGATGCGACGGTCGGCGACCTGGATCTCGTACGGCAGCGTGAAGCGAGTCGTCGGCGACACGAGTCGCTCCGAGAGCGCCCCCGCCACGGTCACGAGCTTGAAGGTCGAGCCCGGCTCAAAGGTGTCCGTCACCGTCCGGTTTCGCTGGAAGACGCGCCAGACCTCCGGGTATCTGTTCGCGTCGAAGCCCGGCGCCACGGCCATGGCGCGCACGGCTCCGGTCGCCGGGTCGAGCACGATCGCCGAGGCGCTCTTCGCATGCCAGCGGAAGACGGTGTCCCGCAGTACGGCTTGCGCGTTGGCCTGCATCGTGTGGTCGAGCGTCAGCCAAGCGTCCTCCCCGTCGCGCTCGGTCTGCGAGGTGATGGTGTCGATCGCCTGGCCCGAGGCGTCCTTCACGATGCGCTCGCGCCCCGGGCGGCCAGCTAGCTGCCGGTCGAGCGAGAGCTCGAGCCCCGCCAGCCCGCGGTTGTCGACGCCGGCGTAGCCGAGCACCTGCGACGCGAGGTTGAACTGCGGATAGAAGCGACGCTCCTCCGCGTAGAAGCCGATGCCGGGCAGGCCCTTTCGTGCGAGCTTGGCCGCCAAGGCCGGGTTGGCCTTGCGCGCGACGTAGACGAAGCCGCGGGTCCGGTCGGTGAGCGCCTGATAGACCTCGTTGCCGTCGACGCGGAGGGTTTCCGCGATCGTGATCGCCGCGCGCCGCGGGTCGGTGACGCGGCGCGGGTCGGCATACACGGTCGTCGCTTGCTCGCCGATTGCGAGCTGGACGCCGCCGCGGTCGTAGATCGTGCCGCGAGCGGCGGGGATGACGACGTCCTCGCTCTGCTGGCTCGACGCGAGCCGCCCGAACGAGGAGGCGCGAACTCCCTGCAGCCAGGCCGCGCGCAGGAACGCGATGCCGAAGGCAAGGACGAAGACAGCGAGCAGCAGCCGGATGCGGCGGTTCGCGACCCGAGGGCTCACTGCGCCCGCAGGCGGAGACGCACGTACGTCGTCTCCATTGGGTCGGCGGGCACGACGCCGAGCTGCTTATGCGCCTGGAGCTGGATGCGCGGGGAGGCGGCGGCCATCGAGAGCTGCGAGGCGAGCGCCTGCTTCTCGGCGCGAAGGCGCACGCGCTCGGCGTTGAGCTTGTCGAGCCGGACGTTCAGGCGCAGCACGGCGACGTTCAATGCGACGACGCCCGTCAGCAGGACGGCCGTCAGGGCGATCCAGACGACACCGCCCGCGACACCGCGCTTCCGCGCTTGCCGTTTGGCCGCCGGCTTGGGGTTCGGCCGCGCGCGCGGACGGGGAGACGGAAGAACAGGGGCGGCGTCGCTCCAGGAAGCCATCAGTCCTCCGTGCTCTTGACGGCGGCGCGCAGCCTGGCGGAGGCGGCGCGCGGGTTGGCGGCCAGCTCGCGGGGCGACGGCTTGATCGGCCGGCGTGCGATCGCGCGGAGCTCCGGCTCGTGACCGCAAACGCAGACGGGGAAGTCCGGCGGGCAGGTGCAGCCACGCTCGCGGGAACGCAGGAAGCGCTTCACGATCCGGTCCTCGAGCGAGTGGAAGCTGATCACTGCCAGCCGCCCGCCGGGGCGCAGCATCTCGAGGGCGGCGGGCAGGGCCGCCTCGAGCGAGCCAAGCTCGTCGTTGACCGCGATGCGCAGGGCCTGGAAGACGCGCTTGGCCGGGTGCCCGTCGCCGAAGCGGGCCGGCGCGGGAATTGCACTCTTGATCGTGTCGACGAGCTCTCCGGTCCGCTCGAACGGCTGCTCGCGTCGGCGCCGGCCGATCGCGCGGGCGATCTGGCGCGCGTACCGCTCCTCGCCGTACTCCCTGAAGATGCGAGTCAGCTCGCGCTCCCCCAGCTCGTTGACGAGCTCGCGGGCGGACGGCTCGGCGGCCGTGTCCATGCGCATGTCGAGGGGAGCGTCGGTCGCGTACGAGAAACCGCGCTCGGGCCGGTCGATCTGCATCGACGAGACGCCGAGGTCGAAGAGAATCGCGTCGGCGCGGACACTGTTCTCCGCGAGCTGCTCGAGCACGATCGAGAACTCGCCCCGCAGGAAGCGGCCCTGGACGGCGCTGCGCTTGCGGACGCGGTCGAAGTACTGCCGCACCGAGGCGTCGCGGTCGATCGCGATCAGCTTGCCGGTGCCGCGGAGATCGGCCGCGAGCAGCTCCGCGTGGCCGCCCGCGCCGAACGTTGCATCGATGACGGTGTCGCCGGGCTGGACGGCGAGCGCCTCCCGCACCTCGTCGGCGAGGACGGGAACGTGATCAGTTGCGTTGGGTCGCGAGACGTTCGGCAACATCCTCCGCACTCCCTTCGAACTCCTTGACATGGGCCCGCCAGGCGTCGCGGTCCCAGATCTCGAGGCGGTCGCCGACCCCGGCGACCACGACGTCACGCTCGATGCCCGCCTCCTTGGCGAGAGTTGTGGGGACGAGCACGCGGCCCTGCTTGTCGGGCTCGGCCTCGGACGCGCCCGCAAAGAAGTGCCGGTGCATCATGCGGCCCTCCCGGCTGAGCGGGTCGAGTCCGGCGAGCCGGCCTTCGACCAGGCCCTGCCAGCCCTCCTGGGGATAGCAGTAGAGACACCCGTCCATACCGCGGGTGATGACGAGGCCGCCGGAAAGCGCTTGGCGAAACTTGGCCGGTAGCGTGAGGCGGTTCTTGTCATCGATCGTATGCTCGAACTCACCTAGAAGCATTCCACTTCGCCCCACTTTAACCCACTATCTCCCACTGCGCAACCCCCTAAACTCACAAAGTTCCCTGGATCTCGTTGCCGTCGAACACTGGGTCCGCGGCAAGATCGAGCCCGACGGCCCGCTCGAGACGGTGCACGTGGAGCCGTGGTCCACCGTCCTGCGCGTTCCGACGGCCGGCGGGCCCGTCTGGTTCAAGGCCTGCGCCCCGGTCCAGGCGTTCGAGCCTCGCCTGAGCGCCGAGCTGTACGCGCGCTGGCCGGACCGGGTCGCCGAGGTCCTCGCGCACGACGAGGAGCGGGCCTGGCTCCTGCTCGCCGACGCCGGCACGCCGTTGCGCGAGCTCGGCAACCGGCCCGAGTCGTGGTTCGAGGCGCTACCGCCCTACGCCGAGCTACAGCGGGGTGAGGTCCCGCACGCGGAGGACCACGTCGCCCACGGCGTGCCCGACCTTCGGCTCGATCAGCTTCCGGCGCGTTACGAGAACATCCTGGGCGCGCAGCTACCGCTCGAGGAGGACGAGCTCTCGCGCCTCCACGGTTTCGCGGCGAGCTTCGCCCGGCTCTGCGACGAGCTCGCCGCTCACGACGTGCCGCCTTCGATTCAGCACGACGACCTGCACATGGCCAACGTCTACGAAAAGGACGGCCGGCTTCGGGTCCTCGACTGGGGCGACTCGTCTGTCTCCCACCCGTTCGCCTCGCTCGTGGTCACGTTCCGCTTCCTCGAGGAGATCACGGGCCTCGTCCCCGGCGATCCGTGGTTCGCGCGCCTGCGGGACGCCTACCTCGAGCCGTGGGGCGGTGCCAGCCACGTCGAAGCATTCGAGCTGGCGCTGCGCGTCGGCACGTTCGCGCACATCCTCGCCTGGATCCGCCAGCGGGACGGGCTCGATGAGGACGACGCCAGAGCGTTCGACCTCCACTTCCCACTCGTCCTCCGCCGCGCGGTCGCCCTGACCTAGATCTCACACCGTCGCTGCCCCGTGCGTTTGTAGGGATGATGGAAGCCGTGCGAGTCCCCCCGTTCGAACGGTTCTACGAGGAGCAGCGCGAGCCGGTGCTCGGGCAGCTCCGGCGGATGCTCGGCCGGGACGCCGCGGACGATGCGTTCCAGGAGACGTTCCTCCGAGCGCTGCGGGCCTACCCCGCGCTGCAGCACGGGAGGCACCTGCGTGCGTGGGCCCTTCAGATCGCGCGCAACGTCGCACTCGACGCCGTGCGCCGCGACCGCGCCACTTCGGCCGAGGTGCCCGATCTCGAGTCGGTCGACGAGCCACTCCCGTACGAGGAGCTGCGCCGCCTGACGGCCGAGCTGCCGCAGAAGGAGCGCGCGGCCGTCTTTCTCCGCTACGGCTACGACCTCAGCTACGAGGACATCGGCAACGCGCTCGGCTCGTCGCCGGAAGCCGCGCGCCAGGCCGCCTCCTCCGGTGTCCGCCGCCTACGCAAGAAGGAGCTGTCATGACCGTTTCCGCCGAGCTCGACCGTCGCTTCCGCGACGCAGCCGCGGCCGAAGGGCTGCTCGACGTGGCCTACGAACTACACGACACGCCCGTCGGCCGGCTGTTCGTGGCCGTCACCGACCACGGCGTCTGCGAGATCTCCTACGACGCCGACCCCGACGCCGAGGCCGAGCGGCTCGCCCGCGCCTTCGGCACGAGGGTGCTCCGGTCGCCGACCCCGACCGACGACGCCCGGCGACAGCTGGACGAGTACTTCGCGGGCGACCGACGCGAATTCGAGCTCGCGGTTGACCTCCGCCCCGCCCGCGATTTCGGCCGGGCCGTGCTCGAGCAGCTCGCCCGCGTCCCCTATGGCGAGGTGACCACCTACGGGACGCTCGCGGCCAAGGCAGGCCGCCCCCGCGCCGCGCGCGCGGTCGGCACGGTGATGAACCGCAACCCGGTGCCGATCGTCCTACCGTGCCATCGCGTCGTCGGCTCGACCGGGTCGCTGGTCGGCTACGCCGGCGGGCTCGACCGCAAGCGGACGCTGCTCGAGCTCGAGGGCGCGCTGCCCGTCGCTTGACTCCCGCCCGGCGCGGCGCTATGACCGGGGGCCACGCCACCCGAGGACAGGAGAACCGCAATGAGGAAGGCAGTCGCACTTGCAGCCGTCGCCGCGCTTGCACTCGCCGCAGCGCCGGCCGGCAGCGCCAAGGGGCCGACCCTGAAGTCGCTGCAGGCCCAGATCAAGTCGCTGCAGAAGCAGGTCACGACGCTCAAGAAGCGCGTCACGACGGCAGAGGACATCGCGGTCGTCTCGCTCGCCTACGCGGGCTGCTCGACCGCCGTCATGGCCGACACCTTCCAGGACACGTTCGCCGGGCTCGACGGCTACTTCGGGGCACATGCTCTGCCCGCCTACTTCGGCGCGCAGGCCGTGCTGAACGACTACCAGACCTGCCAGGCGTTCTCGATCGTCCGCGCTCACAACCAGAGCCCGCCGAACACGAACGTGCTCCGCGCGGTGCTCGACCTGTTCAAGCCGACGTCCTCGGCGGCGCATGAAAGCCGGGCGACGATCGCGGGGCAGGCGCGCCACGCGCTGAGAGAGCTGCTCGTCCTGTTCCGCTAGGGCGAGGTCACTCTTCGGCGAGTAGGGCTCGCGCGGTGTCGAGGTTCTCGGGCGCGACGAGGATCTCGCGCATCCCGTCCGTCGCGATCCCCTCGAAGGCCGAGTCGCTCTCGCGCGTGAGGCGATGCGCGCAGAGGATCCCGTTCTGCCGCAGGAGCTGGCAGAACATCTCGGCCTCGGGCTCGCCCTGGACGGTCATGACCCTGACGGCGTCCTCCACGCCGCGAGCGTACTGCTTTCAGGCGGTCCGCCGCGCCTCCTCGTAGTCAGCGAGCAGCCGATAGCCGACGCCCCACACGTTCAGGACGCAGCCGTCGGCTCCCGCGCCGGCGAGCTTGCGGCGCAAGCGGGAGGCGTGGGAGTCGAGCGTTCTCGTCCGGCCGAGGGAACGGAAGCCCCAGACGTCACGCAGCAGCTCCTCCTTCGTGAACACCCGCACGGGCTCGGCCGCGAGCTTGACGAGCAGCTCGAATTCCTTCGCCGCGAGAGCGACCGGCAGGCCGTGGACGGTCACGCGCCGCGTCGAGCGGTCGATCGCCAATGGGCCGGCCGCGAGCCGCAGGCGCGCCGCCGGCTGTGAGCGCCTCAATACGGCGTGGATGCGCGCGACGAGCTCCTCGTAGTGGAACGGCCGCGGCACGAAGTCGTCGCAGCCTCGCTCGAAGGCGTGCACGCGATCGACCGCGTCGGCCCGGGCCTCGCCGAGGACGATCACCGGCACGTCGCGGTCCCACGAACGGCCCGGCTCTCCCTGGCGGAGCACGCGGCAGACCTCGAGCGCCGGCGCGTCCGGAAGGCCAC
>Ga0307409_100001778_pt1 | contig 10890 bp, 9 predicted proteins | sample 322Ometagenome_2_FD_203888 | JGI IMG/M metagenome (GOLD analysis project Ga0307409, IMG submission 203888) | Maize rhizosphere microbial communities from greenhouse at UC Davis, California, United States - 322HYB-O-2 | ecosystem: Host-associated > Plants > Roots > Rhizosphere > Soil | place...
CCGTGGAGCGCCGGCCCGGGTCCTTCCGCGCGTCGGCACGCAAGCTGCTGCCGTTCGCCGTCCACTCGAGCATCATGACCACGCTCACCTCGGCCGCCGACTCGCTGCTCGTGATCATCCTGGGCAAGCTGTCCGGCCCGACGGCGGTGGCGATGTTCCGGATCGCACTGCTGCCGAAGTTCATCTCCCAGGTGGCCTCCGGACCCATGAAGCTCGTCATGTTCTCCGAGCAGGCCAGGCAGGCTGCGGGCGGGAAGGTCGAGGAACTGCGCCGCGGCCTGGTCAGGTGGTCGGCGGTGAGCATCGCGATCGCGCTGCCGGCAACGGTCGCGGGCTTCTTCGTCCTGCCCTGGCTGATTCCGGCGGTCTACGGGCAGGCCTACGCCGGCGCGGTCGAGGCGTCGCAGATCGTTCTGCTGGCCGCCTTCCTCGGGTTCTCCTTCCCCTGGGTCAAGAATTTCCCGGCGATCATCGGGCGGCCGGCGGTGGCGACGATCGCATCGCTCGCGCTCGTCGCGGTCGCCCTGCCGATCACGCTCGTCTTCGGCGAGGAATACGGGCCGAGCGCGGCGGCCGCCGGGTGGTCGCTCGGCTGGCTCGTCGTCACCGTGATCCACCTGGTGACCGCGCGCGCATGGTTCGCGGAGCAGCGGGCGAAGGCCGACGCGAGTCAGCGGGCGGAGGCCGAGGCCACCGGCTCCCGCGATGCGACGACCGTGTTGCCGGTCTCTCGCCTCGCGTCGAACCCGAGCCCGCGCAGGTCCTCGATGCAGCGGTCCAGGCCGTAGGGGTCGTGGACCTCGACCAGGATCATGCGGACCCGTCCGGCCCAGCCGGTGTTCTCGGTCAGCACGTGTGCCTCGGAGCCCTCGATGTCCATCTTCACGAAGTCGACGGGCTCGCCGGCGGCGCCGGCGATCGAGTCGAGCAGCGCGTCCATCGAGATCGCGGGCGCCGAGGAGAGGGCGCCGTCGGCGGCGTCAGCGACGATCCGGTGGCCGGACTCGCGGGCCGTCTCCCGGACGTAGCGGACCTCGCCCGGGTGCGGCCAGACGCCGGCGTGGATGACCCGGCACCTGAACTGCCAGGGCACGAGATTCCGCTCGGCGACCCGGGCGTTGTCGCCGTCCAGCTCCACGCCGAGGATGCGGGCCTCCGGAAAGCGCTCGGCCATGTCCGCGATCGACATCCCGATGTTCGAGCCCAGATCGAGGATCGCGCGGACCGGGCCGCCGATGTCGCCGCGCGGGAGGTGCAGCCGCTCGATGAGCACTTCACCGGCGACCGCGACGTCGCTCGTGCCGGGACGGAGCAGCATCTTGCGGCCGCCGAGCGCCCGGATCCCCACCCGGACCGCCGGGCGGCCCCGCGCCTGCGACCGGTCCGCCGCCGACCGGGACCTGAGCCACTCCCGGCGGCGCTCGAGCTCGAGCCGCCGCAGCGCGCGGACGGACCGCCAGCCGGAGCCGAGCTGCAGTCCCATCAGCCATGGCCGCGGGTCAATCCGCCAGCGCAGGCCCGGCGGGATCCGCAGCCAGAGCCGGCGCACCGCAGTGGCTCCAGGCACGCTCATCCGTCCTCCGAAGACGTGAGCCGACGTCAACTGGCTGCCGCCGTGCGCTCGCCGCTCAGGTGCAGCGCCCGACTGGTCTGCTGGTTGGCAACCCAGTCGAGCTCAGCCGCGATGCCTTCCTCCAGGCCGGTGGTCGGCTGGTATGCGAGGTCGGCCACGGCGCGTGAGATGTCGGCGCCGGTGTCGCGCACGTCGCCGGGCACTCGGGCCAGGTAGGCCGCCTCGACGGGCCGGCCGAGCAGGTCTTCGATGATGCCGATCGTGCTGCGCAGGCTGACCCGCGAGCCGCCCCCGATGTTGTAGATCCCACCCGGCGCCCGCGGAGCCTCGGCCGCCGCGCGCGTGGCCGCGACGATGTCGCCGACGAACGTGAAGTCGCGCGTCTGCCGGCCGTCGCCGTAGACCTCGATCGGTTCGTCGCGCAGTGCTGCCGAGCAGAAGATGCGAAACGCCATGTCGGGACGCTGCCTCGGGCCGTACACCGAGAAGTAGCGGAGGGCGACGGTCGGCACCTGGTAGTTGTGCCAGTACAGCTGCGTGAGGTGCTCCGCGCTCAGCTTCGTCATCCCGTATGGCGAGAACGGCCTCGGCACGAGGTCCTCGGTCGTGGGCATCTGCTCGGCCTCGCCGTACACCGACGACGACGACGCGTAGACGAATCGGGTCAGGCTGGTGCCGCGGGCCGCCTCCAGCAGGTGCTGGGTCGCCTGCACGTTGTTGCGCAGATACGACTCGAAGCGGGTGCCCCAGCTGGCGCGCACGCCGGGCTCGGCGGCCAGGTGGTAGACGACGTCGCACTCGCCGACCAGGTCGTACAGGTCGCCCCGCGACAGGTCGATTGGCGCGAATTCGAATGCGTTCCACTCGGTCGCGCGGCGCAGGTTCGCAAGTTTCTGGCCACGCCCGTAGTTGTTGTTGAAGCAGTCGACTCCAAGCACGCTGTGGCCATCGCTCAACAGCGACTCAGTTAGGTGGGATCCGATGAACCCGGCACACCCTGTAACAAGCGCTCGCATGACCAATCAACGCCGGATGCGCGCCGTTCTTGCGCTGCTGGCCGCGGGGGCGCTTGGAGCCTGGCCTGTGACGGCCGGCGCCGACCCCGGCGAGCCCGACCAGGACGTGGCATCCGCCGGCGTCTACCAGACCGGCGAGCCGGGCGACGTGCTCGGCGATGAGCCGGAGGACCAGGGCGACGGCGGCAACGGCGAGCCCGGCAACCCGATCGGCACCGACCCGGGGAGCGGAGCGGGTCCGACGCAGCCCGTCGCCAACGCCGCGACGGACAACGGATCGGGCATCACGAGCATTCCGTTCACGGGCTACGCCGCCCTGACCGTGCTGGGCCTCGGCGTAGTGATGTTCGTCACCGGCGCCGTCCTGCGCCGGCTCGGGCGTCTGCCGCGCACCGGCGCCTGACCAGGCGCCGGCCGGCCGCTCGGACCCTCAGGGAAGGCGCTTGGGGAGGCGGAGGGTCCGGGCCGCGCGCTGCCAGCGCCGCGGGCTGCTGCCGGCGAGCCTGTTCTGGGCGGAGTCGATCAAGACCTCTCGCGGGTTGAGCGCGCGGGCGTCACTCAGGTCGCCGCGCGGGTCCCGCCCCCCGTGGGCTCGCACCAGCGCCAGCCCGTAGTGGTACTCCCAGTTCCGCGGGTCGCGTGCGATGGCGGCGCGCATCGATCGCTCGGCGTCGTCGTGGCGCCCGCCGCGGGTCTGGCAGTAGGCCCGCAGCGCGTAGCCCTCAGCGCGCACCGGCAGGATGTCGATGGCCGAGTCCGCGCTGCGTTCGGCTGCGGCGCAGTCGCCGCGCTTGAAGGCCGCGGCGCCCTTGTTGAGGCGCGTCTGCGACAGGGCGACGGTCACCGGAGTCAACGCCACGGCCACGCACCCGGCCGCCGCCAGGGCGGGCACGACCCACGACCGGGGGCGCCGCCGCGCGACCGGGCGTCCCGCGCCGGCCAGCGCCGCTCCGCACATGGCGAAGAGCCAGAGCGTGACCACAGGCATCTCCCAGTCCCAGTCGAGCCCGGCGTGCAGGAGCCAGGCCAGAGCGGCGGCGGTCACGGCCGCATACAGCGGCCGGGCCGGGCCGCGCAGCCCGGCGAGCAGCGGCCAGAGGAGCGCCGCGAGCAGCGATACCAGCAAGACGGCGCCGATCGTGCCCAGCTCCCCGAGCGTCTCGATGTAGAGGGAGTGGCCCTCCGAGCTGTGCTGCGTGATCGGCCGCTCGCGGTCCCAGCGCAGGCCGAACGTGCCCGCGCCGGATCCGGCGACCGGGTGGTCCTCCCACGAGCGCGCCGACACGCGCCAGTAGTCCACCCGAGCCTGGCTGTGCAGGTTCGTGACCGCGCCGGGGTCCGTGAGCCGGTCGCGCGTCTGCTCCTCGGTGCCCGAGTCGTGCGTGAGCTTGTCGAGCGGGGCGAAGGCCACGGTCGCCACCGCGGCCCCGGCGACTGCGACTGCGACGGCGGCCACGACGAGCGAGCGCCGCGGCCGGCGGCCCTCCCTGGGCCGCCTGGCGCGCAGGACGGTGCGCTCGGCTCGGGTCAGGACCGCCATCAGCAGCGCCGCGCCGGCCATCGCAAGCCCGACCGTCAAGGCCAGGTCCTCGCCCTGCGCCATCGCGGGAGCCGTGCGGTGCTCGACCGTGGCCAGGAGGTCCGCGCCGTAGGCCGTGCGCGCCGCGACGAACACCGCCGGCGCGCCGGCCAGAAGCGCCGTCAGCGCGCCCAGGTGGCGGGAGAGGAGGACATACGCGATCGCGCCCAGCACGGCCGCCACGGTCGCCCCGCGCGAGAACGTCAGCACGAGCACCGCCGCGAACAGCGGCAGCGCCGCGGCGGCCAGCACGCGCGTGGCGCGCGAACGGCTCCACGCGGCCACGTGCAGGCCGAGGATCAGGCCGAGCGCCGCCAGCAGGCCGAGCGCGTTCTCGTAGGTCACCGGATAGTCCATTCGCTCGCCGGCCGGCGGCAGCGTCCACGGCCAGGCGTCGGGCAGCGAGCGGACGATCAATCCGGCCGCGCAGAGGACCGCGGCAGCGAGGACGAACGCCGGCGGCAGCCGGCGCAGCGTCTGCCGGCCGCTGCCGGCCACCCCGAACAGGAGCAGCGTGCCCAGGTACAGGAGCACGCGGTCGAACTCGATCAGCGCCCGCGCCGGGGCGTCCGACCATGCGCCCGAGACCAGCGTGAGGATCCCGAACAGCGCCAGGAGGGCCGCGGCGACGCCCAGCGGTCTGCTCAGCCCGCCCGGCAGCCTGCCCGCGAGGAGCCCGAGCGTGGCGAGCGCAAGGAACACGCCGGCCGCGGCCCAGCCCGACGCGTCGGCGAAGTAGCCGCCCTCGTCGAAGCCCAGCCAGATCGTCAGCCCGCAGAGGCCTACGGGCAGCGCGAGGTCGGCCGCCCGCTCGCGCAGCCGGGCGCTCGGTGCCGCGCGCGCACGGCCGTCGACGGGTTCAGCCACTGCCGTTGCCATCTGCCGACACCACGCACGGGGCGCGCCGATTCTTCCGCGCGCGCAAGCGGCACGGCGGTCCGGTCGTTATGTCGGCGTGGGCGAGAGGTACGCGGTTGTCTCCTGTCATGTCGAGCGCCTGCTGGACGACGACGTCTGGCGGCGCTACCGCGCGCTCGCAGCCTCGCGCCCGGGCGGCTTCGCGATCGCGTCGCTCACCCGCCCGCCTGACCCAGCGTCGGAGACCGATCGCGGCAGGTGGCTGGAGCGCGCTCACGAGCTCGCGGCGCTCGGCCCGTTCGGGCACCACACGCACTGGGGCGGGCCGACCACCGCGCGCCCGCCCGCGAGCTCGCCACCTCCCGCCGAACGGGTCGCCCGGGAGGCGCACTGGCTGCGGCTGAACGGCCTGGAGCCCGCCTACTTCTGCGGCGGCGGCTGGTATCTGGACGCGGACGTCGCCTCGGTGCTGGCCTCGTTCGACTACGCCGACTGCAGCGCGACCGCGTTTCGCCACGCGTACCTGCCGCGCGGCGCGCACCGCGCCGCCCTGGACGAGCCGGCGTGGATCGCGCTGGCCGACGGGCAGCGCCTGCTGGAGCTGCCCACCACCCATTCGCTGGGCCTGCTCGCGCGCGCCCTGGCGCGCTCGCTGCCACCGACGGTGCACTTCTACTTCCACGACTTCGACCTCTGCGACGCGAGGCGGCGGATGGCGATCAAGGCCGCGCTGCGGGTGCTGGGGCGCGTCAGGCGGCCCTCCGATCTCGAGGAGCAGGGCCGGCGGGCCGCCGAGGCCCGAACGGTGCTCTGGGCCGGGGTGGCCGCCGGGTGAGCATCGGAAGTTGTGCCAGGGGCTCGTCGTTCAGTCCACGAAGGCCCGGAGCGAGAAGGGGTGCGTCGTGACCGTTGAGCAGACCTGGCAGATCGAAGCCGTCGCGGAGCTGAAGGCGACCCGCATCGACGGGTGTCGCGCCTGTGGCTCGGACGACTTGCTGCCCGTGCTCGACCTGGGCGACCAGCCGCTCGCGAACGGGCTGCGGGCCGCGCGCGACCTTGATCGCCCCGAGCCCCGGTTCCCGCTCGCGCTCGTGCGCTGCGCGAGCTGCTCGCTGGTGGAGATCCTGGACTCGGTGCCGCCTGAGGCACTGTTCGGCGACTACCCCTACTTCTCGTCGGTCATCAAGGCGCTCGTGGCGCACGCCCACGCGCTCGCGGTCGAGAACATCGATCGCTTCGACCTGGGACCCGACAGCCTCGTCGTCGAGATCGCCAGCAACGACGGCTACCTGCTGCAGCACTACAGGGACGCCGGCATTCCGGTGCTCGGCGTCGAGCCTGCGCGCAACATCGCCCCCGTGGCCCGGGAGCGCGGGATACCGACGCGCTGCGAGTTCTTCGGCAGCGAGGTGGCGCGGCAGATGGCGGTCGAGGGGATCCAGCCCGACGTGGTGCACGCTCACAACGTCCTGGCCCACGTCCCCGAGCTCGGATCGTTCGTCGACGGGCTGCGGACGTTGCTGCAGGGCGGTGGCGTCGGTGTCGTCGAGGTGCCCTACGTCAAGAACCTGATCGACGACTGCGAGTTCGACACGATCTACCACGAGCACCTTTGCTACTTCTCGCTCACCGCCATCGACCGGCTGCTGCGTCTGCACCGTCTGGAGCTCGAGCGCGTCGAGAGGATCGCGATTCACGGCGGGTCGCTGCGCCTGTTCATCCGCGCCGCCGGTCTTGCCCGCCCGGACCGAACCGTGCGGGCGCTGCTCGAGGAGGAGGACGAGTGGGGGGTTGACGAGCCGGCCGCGTACCGCGAGTTCGGGGACGCCGTCATGGCGATGAAGTCGTCGCTTCGCGCGATGCTCGAGGAGCTGAAGCGCGACGGGGCGCGGATCGCGGCCTACGGCGCCGCGGCCAAGGGCAGCACGCTTCTCAACACGTTCGAGATCGGGGCCGAGACCCTCGACTTCGTAGCCGACGCCAGCCCGCACAAGCAGGGGCACTACATGCCGGGCACCGCGCTCGAGGTGCGGCCGCCCGAGGCGCTGGTCGAGGAGCGGCCCGACTACGTCCTGTTGCTGGCCTGGAACTTCGCCGACGAGATACTGTCCCAGCAGGACGCCTACCGCGCGGGGGGCGGGCGGTTCATCGTGCCTGTGCCCGAGCCGCACGTCCTCTGATGACGGTCCACGCGCCTGCCATTCCCGCGGGCGGTGCCTGGCCGGATCCCGGCCGGTGGATGCACGACCTGGCCGCCGACCTCTACCCGCTGCCCCGCAGCCTGACCGGCGACGGCGTGCGCGCGACCCTGGAGCGCCTCGCTCTCGAGATCGATCTCGAGATGCACGAACTGCCGAGCGGCATGCCGGTGTTCGACTGGACGGTGCCGGACGAGTGGAACGTGCGCGAGGCCTGGATCGCCGGCCCCGGCGGGGAGCGGATCGTCGACTGGGCCGACCACAACCTGCACCTGGTGGGCTACAGCCAACCTGTGCGGCGGACGATGCCGCTGGCCGAGCTGCGCCCGCACCTGCACACGCTGCCGGACCAGCCCGGCCTGATCCCCTATCGCACGTCCTACTACGACCGCGACTGGGGCTTCTGCCTGCCTCACGCACAGCTCGAGGGCCTCCCCGAGGGCGACTACGAGGTCTGCATCGACGCGACGATCGGGCCCGGGTCCATGACCTGGGGCGAGTGCTTCCTCCCGGGCCAGGAGGAGCGCGAGGTCCTCATCTCCGCGCACGTGTGCCATCCGTCGCTCGCCAACGACAACCTCTCGGGCATCGTGGTCGCGGCCGCGCTCGCGCGCGCTCTCGCCGAGCGCCCACGCCGTCACGGCTTCCGCTTCGTCTTCGCCCCGGCCACGATCGGCGCGATCGCGTGGCTTGCCGTCAACCAGAAGCGCACCGCCCGGATCGCGCACGGCCTGGTGCTGGCCGGGGTCGGGGACGCGGGGGCGTTCACGTACGAGCGCAGCCGCAGGCGCACCGCGCTCATCGACCGTGCGGTCGAGCACGTGCTGTGCCACGCCGACGAGGACGCCACCGTGGGGGACTTCGAGCCCTACGGATACGACGAGCGCCAGTACGGCTCGCCGGGGATCAACCTGCCGGTGGGCTGCTTCATGCGAACCAAGTACGGCACCTACCCCGAGTACCACACGTCCGCGGACGATCTGTCGCTCATCCGCCCTGAGCAGTTGCAGGGCACGCTCGACGCGCTGCTGGCGATCGTCGACGTGCTCGAGCGCGACCGCGCTCCCCTCAACCTGTCTCCGATGGGCGAGCCCCAGCTGGGCCGGCGCGGGCTCTACGGCGGTTGCGGCGGCACCTCGCACACGCGCGTCGACCAGATGGCCCTGCTCTGGGTGTTGAACGGCTCGGACGGCGAGACCAGCCTGCTCGAGATCGCAGAGCGCGCCGGGATGCCGTTCGCGACCGTGGCCCGGGCGGCCGACCGGCTGGCCGAGGCCCGCCTGCTGGCCTAGGCGACGGCGGCGGGCACGGCCGCCGGCCTGCGTGGGGACGGCGCGAGCGCCATCCCGTCTTCGCCCACGGTGCTCCGGCGGAACACCACGGTGGCGTCGTCCAACAGCGCACGCTCGTCGGCCCCTGGGTGGATGTGGATCAACACCAGCCGGCCGACACGGGCCGCCGCTGCGATGCGCGCGGCATCGCGCGCGGAGGTGTGAGTCGACGCCTGGGCCGGGTTCGCGGAGGTGCACCAGGCCTCGTGGCAGAGCACGCGACAGCCCGCCGCGAGCTCGACGTTGCCCTCGTCGTACGCGGTATCCGTGCAGTAGGCCAGGTCGGCGCCGACGCGGATCGCGACAGTGGGCTCGTCGTGGCGATGCTGGGCCCGGGTCACGATCTCCCACGGGCCGATGGCGGATCCGCCGGGACCGAGCTCGTGCACCTCGGCCAGCAGGTCGCTCGGCCCGAGCGCGAACAGCGGAGGCCCGAGCAGGCGGTCGAGGATCGAGCGGGTCGAGCGGCCGTAGAGCCAGTCCCCAGGCCCGTGCAGTCGCGGCCGCTCCGCGATGGGCAGGGCAGGCAGGTAAGCCAGGCCGACGACGTGATCCAGGTGGAAGTGGGTGAGCACGATGTCGAGCCGGTCGACACCGGCCAGGAGGTCGGGGCGCTCGGCCAGCCGCGCTACGCCGGTCCCCGCGTCGACGAGGAGGGCGGCGTCGCCGGCGCGCAGCAACGCCGAGCACGTCCCGCGCGCGGTGGTCGGCATCCAGCCGCCGCTGCCCAGCAGCGTCATGTCGCTTGCACCGGCCGGCGGGGGGAACCGCATCCGCGCCTCGGCCAGCGCATCGCGCGTGCCGATGTCGAGGAAGCCGGGGGAGAGCGCCACGCTCCCGACCCGCCCGGCCTGCGCGAGCTCGTCGAAGAAGACGCCGGGTTCGGTCTCGTCGGGCAGGCGGCCGAGCAGCCCGGCGCGGAGCGCGGCACAGCCCCAGAGCGAGTCGGAGGACGGTCGGTCCGGCTTGAACTCGATCGACAGCACTCGGCCGCCGCGGTCGGCGACGACCGGCTCGAAGCGCCGCATGTCGCCTCCGACGCGGAACAGCCCGAGGCCGACGTCGAAGCCGCGGTCCAGCACGCGCAGAACCTGCGCCAGCCCGTTCACGGGATGCCACACGGAGTCCGGGAACCCGCACAGGACCACGTCGTCCGCGGGCAGGCCGGCGATGCCTCGGCGGAGGGAGTCGCCCAGCGATGCGGTGGTCGCCTCGATCACCGTGGCGCCATCCGAGCGCATGTGCTCGATCAGGTCGCGCTTCTCCGGCCGCGTGACGACGCGGATCTCATCGCAGCCCGCGGCCGTCATGCGCTCGACCAGGTAGTCGATCACCGGGCGCCCGCCGACCGGGCACATCTCCTTCGAGCCCGCAAGCGGCTGGAGGCGAGTGGCGTGGCCCGCGGCGGGGACGACGCCGACGAGTGCCATGTCAGGCCGGCTGCTCGACGGGCGCCGCGGAGGCGAAGGCAGGCCACGCCAGGTCGCGGTCGGCGATCGACGACACCGGCAGCGGCCAGTGGATGCCGAACGCCGGATCGTCGTAGCGGGCGCCGAGCGAGTGCTCCGGCGAGTAGTACTCGCTCATCGCGTAGCTCGTCTCGGTGTCGGCGGCGAGCGTCTGGAACCCGTGCGCGAATCCCGCCGGCACGTACAGTCCGGTTCCCAAGGCGGCGCTCAGCTCGATACCGAACCAGCGCCGGAAGGTGGGGGAGCCCTCGCGCAGGTCGACGATCACGTCCCAGAGTGCGCCCTGCGTCGCGCGCACCAGCTTGGTCTCGGCGGCCGGCCCGGCCTGCCAGTGCATGCCCCGAACCGTGCCCCGCAGAGGCGCGGAGGAGACGCTCATCTGCACAATTGCCGGGTTCAGCCCGTGCTCGGCGAACTCGCGCGCGCAGAACGTGCGGGCGAACGAGCCGCGCGCGTCGCTGTGCCGCTCCTGTTGGATGATCCAGGCGCCATCCAGTTCAGTCGGCACGAAGCGCATCAGCGTGCGGCCGCGCCGCCGTTCGCCGCGATCGCGCCCGGTCGCGGCACGTCCCACTCCCACAGCTTCCACGGCGCACGGCCGGAGGCCCACATCTCGTTGAGGTCGGTGAAGTCTCGCGGGGTGTCCATCCCCATCCAGAAGCCCTCGTGCTCGTACACCGCAAGCTCGCCTTCGCTCGCGCACGTGATCAGCGGCCGGCGCTCGAAGTAGAGGGAGGGGTCGTCGTCCAGGTAGTTGAAGAACTCGCGCTCCAGTACGAAGAAGCCGCCGCTCACGTGGGCCTGGGAGGACGGCTTCTCGGTGAACTCGACCGCCCGGCGGCCGTCCACGCGCATCTCGCCGTAGC
>Ga0307409_100001781_pt1 | contig 10886 bp, 13 predicted proteins | sample 322Ometagenome_2_FD_203888 | JGI IMG/M metagenome (GOLD analysis project Ga0307409, IMG submission 203888) | Maize rhizosphere microbial communities from greenhouse at UC Davis, California, United States - 322HYB-O-2 | ecosystem: Host-associated > Plants > Roots > Rhizosphere > Soil | place...
GGCCTTCAGCAACACGACCGTGCTCGCAACCGACAGGCAAAGCCCGAGCACGAGCCCGCCGCCCAGGCTCCATCCCCACAGCATCGCCATCGCCGCGCCGATCGCCGTGGCGAGCGCGATCTGCGCGACGGCGCCGGGAATCGCGATGCGACGCACGGCGAGGAGATCGGCGAGCGAGAAATGCAGCCCGACGCCGAACATCAGCAGGATGACGCCGATCTCGGCCAGTTGCGAGGCGAGCGCCGAGTCGGCGACCATCCCCGGCGTGTACGGCCCCATGGCGACGCCGGCGATCAGGTATCCGACCAGCGGCGGCAGGCGCAGCCGGTTGGCGAGGAAGCCGAACACGAACGCGAGCACGAAGGCCACGGCGATCGTGGCGATCAACGTTACGTCGTGCGGCATTCCCTCTCCCGGCCGTGTCGCGGATCGATCGATGCCCGCGCACGAGCGGCGCCGGGTCGTGCGATTGTGCCATGCCGCGCATGCTCGGCCGTCGTGCGCGTGGGCGCGCGAGGCAGGTCCCGCGTGGCACGACCGCCGGTTCGCACATCGTCGCGACGTCGACGCCACGGGCTAGCATGCGCATCGGCCTGATCTCGGACACGCACGGGCTGCTGCGACCGGAAGCGCTGCTGGCGCTGCAAGGCAGCGACCGGATCGTGCATGCCGGCGATATCGGCAACGCGTCCATCCTGCAGGCGCTCGAAGCGATCGCACCGGTGACCGCCGTGCGCGGCAACAACGATCGCGGCGCCTGGGCCACCGGCGTGCCACAGCATGCGACGCTCGCCGCCGGCGAGTGCACGGTGGGCGTCGTGCACGAGCTCGCCGACGCCGCGGGGTTCGGAACGGCGGCGCTGCACGCGCTCGTGTTCGGCCACTCGCACCGGCCGTCGATCGTGCGGCGTTCCGACGGTACGCTGCTCGTCAACCCGGGCAGCGCGGGCCCCCGCCGGTTCAGCCTGCCGGTGACCGTGGCCGAGCTCGTCGTGCGCGGCACCGAGCTCACGGCGCGCGTGATCGAGCTCGACGTTCCGCAGCCGGCGCGTCGCCGCTGATCATGCCGTCATGCGTGCGGGTTGCGGTCGCAAGGCGTTGGTCGACCGCGTCACCGCCGTGCCCACAGCACCGGCATTGGACGACGGCGGCGCGTCCCGTATCATCGACGCATGACCGACGTTCCGACCCGATGGCGGGGCGCCCTGTCGCCGCTGTTCCGCGTCTGGGCGCTGGTGGCGCTCACGCTCGCCGCGCTTCTCGCGCTGCGCGGCGCGCTCGCCGCCGCGCTCCTGGTGTTCGTGCTCTCGCCCGCACCCGCGATGCTGTTCGCGCGCCACCATGCGGACCCGCAGCGGCTGTCGCTGTCGTGGCTCGGCGCGGTCGTGCTTGCGGTCGTGCTGCTCGTGGCCGCGCTCGTCGCGATCGTCGCGATGGGCGGCCTGCCGCAAGTGCACGAGTGGCGGGCGCTGGTTCGTGGCTGACGGCAGCGCACCCGGCAAGGCCGGCCAGTGCGAGCACTTCGCCGGCCTGCAGCCGGTCGAACCGCGCACCCGCGGTTGCGAGGCGTGCGCAGCCCTGGGAACGCGCTGGAACGAGCTCCGCGTCTGCCTCGCCTGCGGGCACGTTGGCTGCTGCGAGGATTCGCCGCACGCGCACGCGCTCGCGCATTTCAACGCCACCGGGCATCCGCTGATCGCGCCGCTCGGTGCCGATGAGACCTGGGGCTGGTGCTACGTGCACAAGCGCTATTTCGATCCGATGCCGCCGCTCGCGTGGAAGCAGCGCTCGGGCCTGCGCCGCCTGCTCGACCGACTGCGCTAGCCACGATGGCAACGATGCGAAAGGTCGCCTGGGGCGTGCTCGGCACCGGCAAGATCGCCCTCAACCGGGCGCTTCCGGGAATGAAGAAGAGCGCGTGGTGCGACATCCGCGCCGTCGCCTCGCGCTCGGTCGAGCGCGGCCGGGCGTTCGCGGCGGCGCTCGACATCCCGGTCGTGCATGGCTCGTACGAGGCGCTGATCGCCGACCCGGCGATCGAGGCGATCTACAACGCGTTGCCGAACCACCTGCACGTGCCGTACACCGTCATGGCCGCGAAAGCGGGCAAGCACGTGCTGTGCGAGAAGCCGATCGCGCTCACCGCGGACGAGGCGCACGCGCTTCGCGGCGTCGCGGACCGCGCGTTGATCATGGAAGCGTTCATGGTGCGCTTCCACCCGCAATGGCAACGGGCGCGCGAGTGGCTGCGCGACGGCCGCATCGGCGAGCTGGCGACCGTGCAGATGGCGTTCGCGTACAACAACCCCGACCCGGCGAACATCCGCAACCAGGCGGACATTGGCGGCGGCGGGCTGTACGACATCGGCTGCTACGCGATCGTCGCCGGCCGCTATTTCTTCGACGGCGAGCCGACGCGCGGCGTCGCGCTGATCGACCGCGACCCGGCGTTTGGAACGGACCGCCTGACGAGCGCGCTCGTCGACTTCGGCGAGGGGCGCCGCCTCGACTTCACCGTGTCGACGCAACTCGCGCCGCACCAGCGCATCCAGCTCCTCGGCACGAAGGGCCGCATCGAGCTTCACATCCCGGTGAACGCACCGCAGGGCGCGAAGACGCGGCTGTCGATCGACGACGCTTCGTCGCTCGAGGGCACGGGCATCGTGACCGACGTCGTTCCCGAAAGCGACCAGTACATGCTGCAGGGCGAGGCGTTCTCGCGCGCGGTGCGCGGCGAGATTCCGCTGCCCTACGGCGTCGACGACGCCATCGCCAACATGCGCGTGATCGACGCGCTGTTCCGATCCGAGCGGTCGGGGCGCTTCGAACCGATCGCACGCTAGGCGACAGGCGCTGCCGGGCGCTCACGCGAGCGCCTCGCCCGCCTTCCGCGGACCACTAGCGCGCGCGTTGCTGGCGCCGTAACGCCGGGCGCCGACCGAGCTCGACTTCCACCGTCTCGCGCTTGCCGTCGCGAACGATGTGCACGGGCACGCGGATGCCGGGCTCGAGCTCGAGCGTCGCCCCGGCGAGGTCGCGCGGCTCCTGGATCTCGCGCTCGCCGAGCTGGACGACGACGTCGCCGGGCGCGAGACCCGCGCGATCGGCGGGACCGCCGCGCTGCACGGCGACGATGATCGCGCCCTTGCGCCCGCGCGGCACCGGCTCGGTGGACACGCCGAGGTAGCCGCGCACGACGCGGCCGGTCTTGACGAGGCTCGCCACGACCTGCTGCACGAGATCGACGGGGATCGCGAAGCCGATGCCTTCCGAGCCGCCGCCCGACGACAGGATCGCCGTGTTGATGCCGACGAGGCGGCCGGCCGTGTCGATCAGCGCACCGCCGGAGTTGCCCGGATTGATCGCGGCATCGGTCTGGATGAAGTTCTCGATCGGGTTGATGCCGAGACCGCGGCGGCCCACGGCGCTGACGATGCCCTGCGTCACCGTCTGCCCGACACCGAGCGGATTGCCGACGGCGAGCACGACGTCGCCGACCGCCAGGTCCTTGCTGTTGCCGATCGTGATCGGGCGAAATCCGGTGCTGTCGACGACCAGCACGGCCAGATCCGATTCGGGATCGACGCCGCGAAGCTTCGCCGGCCGCAGCGACCCGTCGGGCATCGCCACGACGATCTCGTTCGCGCCTTCGACGACGTGGTTGTTCGTGACCACGTGCCCCTGGTCGTCGACCAGCACGCCCGATCCGAGTCCCTGGCTCTGCAGCTCGCGGCCGCCGACGCCGAACGGCCCGCGCGGTGCCGTGCGCGCCGAATGGATGGTCAACACCGAAGGTGCCGCGTGCTCGACCGCCGTTCGGTAGGTCGTCGACAGCGCGGCCGCGGTCGGCGAGCCGGCGGACGATCCGCTGCGCTCGGCGGCAGGTGCGGCCGGCACCGGCGGCGGCACCGCCGGGGTCGTCGCGACGGGCGGCGGCAGCGTGGGCACCGAGGACGGCCGGTCGGCGAGCCGGCCGCCGTAATAGCCGGCGACCACGGCGAGCGCGAGCTGGATCAGCGTGACGGCGAAATTTCTCATGGTCCGATGCGTCGAGTGGCGGCGCCTGGCGAGCGATTCCGGTGCGTCGTCGAAGGGGGCGCAGTGCGAGCGCCTTGCAAGCGGGCCCGGCGGCGCCATCTACCATGGGCTCGCCACGACCCGCACTGCCCCGGATGCTACGCTTGTACGCCCTCCTCGCTTCGCTGCACACGTACATCGGCTGGCGGCTGTTGCCCGACATGCCTTACGGGGCGGTCGCAGTGCTGCCGACACTCGCCCTCCTCGTCGCCTGCGCGCTGCTCGTCCCGAGCGGGTTCGCACGACGGCGGCGGGCGGCCGGCGCGAACGACCAGGCGCTCGTGTGGGCCGGCATGATCGCGCTCGGCCTGTTCTCGTCGCTGTTCGTGCTGACGCTCGCACGCGACGTCGTGCTGGCGCTCGCCTGGCTCGCCGATGACCTGCTCGATCCGGCCTGGCATCGCGCGCTGATCGCGGCGAGCGCGATCGGCGTGCCCGTCGTCGCGCTGGCGGTGACCGCGATCGGCTTCGTCAACGCGCGGACGCGCGCTCGCATACGCGACGTCGAGGTGCCCATCGATGGCCTGCCGAAGGCGCTCGACGGATTCACCATCGCGCAGATCAGCGACCTGCACGTCGGCCCGACGATTCGCCGCGACTATGTGCAGGCGGTGGTCGACGCGGTCAATCGCATCGATGCGGACGTCGTCGCCGTCACCGGCGATCTGGTCGACGGCAGCGTCGAGGAGCTCGCCGCGCACACCGAGCCGTTGCAACGACTGACCTCGCGCCACGGCGTGTTCTTCGTCACCGGCAATCACGAGTACTACTCGGGCGCGCAGGCGTGGATCGCGGAGGTGGCGCGACTGGGCATGCGCGTGCTCAGCAACGAGCACGTCGTCGTCGACCACGACGGCGCGCGCGTGGTCGTCGCCGGCGTGACCGATTACGGCGCGCACCGCTTCGACCGCCGCCAGCGCAGCGATCCGTCGGCCGCGATCGCCGGCGCGCCGGCGTCGTCGGTCAAGCTGCTGCTCGCGCACCAGCCGCTGTCGGCGTACGAGGCCGCGCGTGCCGGGTTCGACCTCCAGCTTTCCGGCCACACGCATGGCGGCCAGTTCCTGCCGTGGAACTGGCTCGTGCGCTTCTGGCAGCCGTTCACCGCGGGCCTGCGCCGGCTCGGGCACCTGTGGGTCTACACGAGCCGCGGCACCGGCTACTGGGGGCCGCCCAAGCGCTTCGGCGCACCGTCCGAGATCACGCGCCTGCGGCTGGTCGGCGCCTGACGTACGCCTGACGGTGCGCCGGGCGAGAGGCAAGCGCGCCGGTACAATGGCGCGTCGCTTCGAACACGGCCGCTCGTGGGCAACATCCTCGTCCTCGTCTTTGCCATCCTCCTGTGCCTCGTGAACGCGGTCGTCTGGACGGTGATCTCCGAAATGCCCCTCGCCGGCGCCGGCTGGCTGGTCGCGGCGGTCGGCTGCATCGCGCTGCAGAAGTGGTCGCGCGGATAGCGCTTCGCGCGTGGCGATCGCACGCAGCATTGCCGCCCGTGCGTGGGCATTCCCGGCCACGCTGATCGGCCTCGTGCTGGCGATGCTGGTCGTCACCACGGGCGGGCACGTTCGCGTCGTCGACGGCGTCGTCGAGGCGGCGGACGGGGCGCTGGCGCGATGGCTCCGCCTGCGCGCGCGCTTTTGCGCGATCACCTTCGGCCACGTCGTCCTCGCGCTGGATCGCGATACGCATCGGCGCTGCCGCGCGCACGAGCGCGTGCACGTGCGCCAGTACGAGCGCTGGGGCGCGCTGTTCTTCGTCGCCTACGGGGTCTCGAGCCTGTGGCAGCGGCTACGCGGGCGCGACGCGTATCGCGACAACCGCTTCGAGCGCGAAGCGCGGCGGATCGCGGGCGTCTAGTCCTCCGATGGCGAACGCCACCCACCTCGTGCAGCTGCTGCTGCCGTTGTACGACAACGAAGGCAACCGCATTTCCGCGAAGGCATTCGCGCAGGTGCGAGACGAGCTCGTCCAGCGCTTCGGCGGCATGACGGCCCACACGCGCGCGCCCGCGAGCGGACTGTGGCAGCCCGACGATGCGGCGCAGACCGTGCACGACGAGCTCGTCATCTTCGAAGTCATGGTCGACGGCATCGACACCGGCTGGTGGACCCGCTACCGCACCGAGCTCGAGAAGCGCTTCCGCCAGCAGTCGCTGGTCGTGCGCGCGCATCCGATCGCGACGCTCTGAAAAAAAAGGCGCAGCCGCGAGGCTGCGCCTTCGAATGCCACGCGTCGTCCGCCGCGTGGACCGTCAGACCTGCATGTTCATGATGTCGTGGTAGGCGGCGATCACCTTGTTGCGCACCTGGACCATCTGCTGGAACGACAGGTTCGCCTTCGCCATCGAGACCATCGTTTCCTCGAGCGTCACGCGCGGATCGCCGAGCTGGAATCGCTGCGACAGGTCGGCGCTCGCCTTCTGGGACATATCGACGCTTTCGATGCTCGCCTTCAGGGTCGAGGCGAAGTCCGCCTGCCCGGTCGCCTTCGCGGCGAGCGGCGACGCGCCGGCGCGCGGCAGCGTCTCGCGGATCGTATTCATCTTCGCGAGGAGCGCGTCCATGCTCGCGGTGTCGATCGGCATCTTCGCTCGTCCCTGACGGGGACCCGATGGGGGATGGCGCCACTCTAGGCGTCGCGGGCCGGGCCCGACGGGCTGAAATGCGCGCAAAACCCGACGCTGCTTGCGCGATCGGGGCTGGCGGGCGCCGCCGATAATCCGCTCGTCTTAAAAACCCGCCGAAGACGTGGACGCCACCGTTTCGACCCCCGCCCCGCTGCCCGCGCCGGCCGGCGTCGTACCCCAGTTCGCCCGGCTGCCCTGGCAGCAGAAGGCGACGTTCATCGTCGGCGCCGCGGCGGCGATCGCCATCGTCGTCGGCGCCTGGCTCTACAGCCAGCAGCCGGACTACCGCGTGCTGTTCGGCAACCTCTCCGACCGCGACGGCGGCGCGACGATCGCCGCGCTGTCGCAGATGAACGTCCCGTACAAGTTCGCCGATGGCGGCGGCGCGATCCTCGTGCCCGCCGACCGCGTGCACGAGACGCGCCTCAAGCTCGCGTCGCAGGGCCTGCCCAAGGGCGGGACCGTCGGCTTCGAGCTCGTCGACAACCAGAAGTTCGGCGCGACGCAGTTCCAGGAGCAGATCAACTACCAGCGCGGCCTCGAGGGCGAGCTCGCGCGCTCGATCGGCGCGCTCGCCGCGGTCGCCGCCGCGCGCGTGCATCTCGCGATCCCGAAGCCGTCGGTGTTCGTGCGCGACAACCAGACGCCGACCGCCTCGGTGCTGCTCACGCTGCACCCGGGCCGAACGCTGGACCGGGCGCAGGTCGCCGGCATCGTGCATCTCGTCGCGAGCAGCGTGCCGCAGCTCGCGCCCGACAACGTCAACGTCATCGACCAGAACGGCGCGCTGCTGTCGCAGAAGCGCGACGGGGCCGAAGGGGCGCTCGACGCGAACGCGCTCAACTACGTGCGGCAGGTCGAGCAGGCGACGATCTCGCGCATCGTCGACATCCTCGAGCCGATCGTCGGGCGCGGCAACGCCCGCGTGCAGGTGACGGCGGACGTCGACTTCTCGCGCGTCGAGCAGGTGGCCGAGACGTACAAGCCGAACGCCGATCCGAAGGTGGCCGCGCGGCGCACGCAGCAGATGTCCGAAGCAACGAGCGGCGCGGCCGCGGGCGCGCAGGGCGTCCCCGGCGCGCTGTCGAACCAGCCGCCGCCCACGCCCACCGCGCCGATCGATCCGCGGAACCCGAACGCCCAGTCGACGGCCAGCGCGACGGCGGGTCCGACGAGCGTGCGCAAGGACGAAAGCGTCGCCTTCGAAGTCGACAAGACGATCCAGCACACGCGCGCCGCCACCGGCACGGTGAAGCGGCTCACGGCCGCGGTCGTCGTCAACCATCGTCGCACCGTCGGCGCCGACGGCAAGGCCACCTACGCGCCGCTGCCGCCGGCCGAGGTCGAGCAGATCAACGCGCTCGTGCGTGAAGCGATGGGCTACAGCAAGGAGCGCGGCGACTCGCTGAACGTCGTCAACACCGCCTTCAACGAACCGCAACGCGAGCCGCCCGCCGCCGAGCTGCCGCTGTGGAAGCAGCCCGACAACATCGCCATGGCGAAGGACGCGGGGCGCTACCTCTTGTTCGCGGGCCTCGTCGGCTATCTCGTGTTCGGGCTCCTGCGCCCGACGCTGAAGCGCGCCGCGGAGCGCATGCCGGCGCTGCCCGAGCCCGCCGCCGCGGTCGCCGGTCAGCACATCCCGGCGTCCGGCACGAACCCCTCGGCGGGCGACGATCCGCTCGCGCGCGCGCGCCGCATCGCGCGAGAGGACCCGAAGGTCGTCGCCAACGTCGTCAAGTCGTGGGTCGCGCGCGATGAATGAGGGACTGGCCAACAGCGCGATCCTCCTCATGTCGGTCGGCGAGGAGGAAGCGGCGCAGGTGATGAAGTACCTGACGCCGAAGGAAGTGCAGAAGATCGGCCAGGCGATGTCGCGGCTGTCGGGCATCACGCGCGACCGCATCGAGAAGGTGCTGGACACGTTCCACGACCAGGCCGATCGCCACACGTCGATCGGCGCCGACTCCGACGAATACATCCGCTCGGTGCTGACGCGCGCGCTCGGCGACGACAAGGCCGCGTACCTGCTCGACCAGATCCTGTCGGGCGGCGACTCGTCGGGCATCGAGAGCCTGCGCTGGATGGACCCGGCGAGCGTCACCGAGCTCATCAAGAGCGAGCATCCGCAGATCGTCGCCTCGATCCTCGTGCACCTCGAGCGCGAGCACGCCTCGGCGGTGCTCGCGCTGCTGCCCGAGGCGATCCGGAACGACGTCGTGCTGCGCGTGGCGACGCTCGACGCGATCCAGCCGAACGCGCTGCGCGAGCTCAACGACGTGCTCGCGAAGCTGCTGTCCGGTGGCGAGCATTCGCGCAAGCGCGCGCTCGGTGGCATCCGTGCGGCCGCCGAGATGCTGAACCTCGTCGGCACGTCGGTGGAGACCGCGGTGCTCGATGCGGTCAAGGCGCACGACGCGGACCTCGCGCAGAAGATCCTCGACGAGATGTTCGTGTTCGAGGACCTGCTCGACCTCGACGATCGCGCGATCCAGTCGCTCTTGCGGGAAGTGCAGTCGGAATCGCTGATCGTCGCGCTGCGCGGCGCGCCCGAGGCGCTGCGCGAGAAGATCTTCAAGAACATGTCGCAGCGCGCGGCCGAGATGCTGCGCGACGACCTCGAGGCGAAGGGGCCGGTGCGCATCGTCGAGGTCGAGGCCGAGCAGAAGGCGATCCTGGTGATCGTCCGCCGGCTCGCCGAGGAAGGCACGATCGCCGTCGGCGGCAAGGCGGAAGACGCCTATGTGTGACGTCGACGCGGGTCGCGTGCGTTGAGCGAGATCCCGCTCTCCCGCCAGTCGGCGTGGCAACGCTGGGAGCTCGCTTCGCTCGAGCACGACAGCGTGCCGCGCGTCGATCCGGAAACCGCCGCGCGCCTCGAGTCGGAACGCGAAGCCGCGGCGATCGCCGCGCAGGTCCGCGCCGAAGCGCAGGCGCAGGGCTATGCGGCGGGGCTCGCTGCGGCGCGCGAAGAGAACGAGCGGCTGGCCGCGCTGATCGCCACGCTGTCCGGCGACGCCGCTCGATACGAGCAGCGCATCGCCGACGAGGTGCTCGATCTCGCGATCGCACTCGCGCGCCAGATCGCGGGCGACGCGCTGAACGTCCGCCGGGAGACGGTCCTGCCGATCGTCGTCGGCGCGTTGCGCCAGCTTCCGCACGGGACGCAGCGCGTCGAGCTTCGCCTGCATCCCACGGACATCGCGCTGGTGCGCGACCGCCTCACGCATGAAGCCGACGGGCCGCGCATCACGTTCGTCCCCGATGCATCGATCCTGCCGGGCGGATGCCTGATCGACTGCGCGCAGGCCAACCTCGACGCGACGCTGCCGACCCGCTGGCGCCGGCTGGTCGCGGCACTCGGGCGCACCGATGACTGGCTCGAGCCCGCCTGAGCCCGCCGAGCGCTGCGCGACGTTCCTGCGCAACGCGTCGCGCGCCGGCCAGGCCGCGGCGCTCGTCGAGACACGCGGCAAGCTGACGCGTGTCGCGGGCCTCGTGATGGAAGCGACCGGCTTGAAGCTGCCGCTCGGCAGCGTGTGCAGCGTCGAGCAACGCGAGGGCGGCGCCGTCGAGGCGGAGGTCGTCGGCTTCGCGGGCGAACGTCTGTTCCTGATGCCCGTCTCCGACATCGCCGGCGTGTCGCCCGGTGCGCTGGTGCGCCCGGTCGAGCCGCAGATCGCGCGACCGCGCGTGGGCGGCAGCTGGCATCCGCGCCGCCGGGCGACCGATCTCGCCAAGCACTTGCCGGTGGGCAACGCGCTGCTCGGACGCGTCGTCGATGGCGCCGGGCGCCCGCTCGATCGCCTGCCGCCGCTCGACTGGCACGAGCAGCGATCGCTCTCGTCGCGACCATTCAACCCGATCGACCGTGCGCCGATCGAAACGATGCTCGACGTGGGCGTTCGTGCGATCGACCAGCTGATCACCGTCGGACGCGGCCAGCGGCTGGGGCTCTTCGCCGGCAGCGGCGTCGGCAAGAGCGTGCTGCTCGGCATGATGGCGCGCTACACGAGCGCGGACGTCATCGTCGTCGGCCTGATCGGCGAGCGCGGCCGCGAAGTGAAGGAGTTCATCGAGCAGATCCTCGGCGCGTCGGGTCTTGCGCGATCGGTGGTCGTCGCCGCGCCCGCCGACACACCGGCGCTGCTGCGGCTGCAGGGCGCGGCCTACGCGACGACGA
>Ga0307409_100001782_pt1 | contig 10882 bp, 9 predicted proteins | sample 322Ometagenome_2_FD_203888 | JGI IMG/M metagenome (GOLD analysis project Ga0307409, IMG submission 203888) | Maize rhizosphere microbial communities from greenhouse at UC Davis, California, United States - 322HYB-O-2 | ecosystem: Host-associated > Plants > Roots > Rhizosphere > Soil | place...
CGGCGCGCTGAAGTACCCGAAGTACCGCGTCTACTCGATCGGGGTGCTGCTGTCGCTGACCGGGACCTGGCTGGCCAGCGCGGCCTTCGGCTACGTAGTGCTGCTGCTCGGCGGGTCGGCGGCGACGCTCGGGCTGATCGGCTTCCTCAACACGATCCCCAACCTGATCTGGGGCCTGCCCGCGGGCGCGCTCGCGGACAGGTACGACCCGCGCAAGCTGCTGCTCGGCTTCCAGGCGCTCAACCTTCTCGTCGCCGCCGCGCTGGCGGTCATGTACGCGACCGGCACGCTGACCGTCGGCTGGATGGCGCTGCTCGCGCTGGTCGGCGGGTCGCTGGGCGCACTGTCGTTCCCGGCCACGCAGGCGGTGCTCGCGTCGACCGTCCCCCGGGAGGACCTGGAGAGCGCCGTGGCGATCAACTCGCTGCTGCTCCAGGTCGCCCGCTTCCTCGGCCCGGCGATCGCGGGCGTGCTGCTGGCCAACACCGGCCCGACCGAGGTCTTCGTCGTGGACGCGCTGTCGTTCCTGGGCGTGATCGTCGCGGTCGCGCTGCTGCCCGGCGGGCGCGCGCTGGCGGCCGGCGCCGCCGCGAGCCTGGGCGGCGCGCTGCGCGAGGGCCTGGCCTACGTCTTCGGCCAGCGCTCGATCGCCGCGCTGATGGGCCTGACCTTCTGCGCCGGGCTGTTCGGCACGCCGCCGGTCGCGTTCATGCTGCCGGCGATCGCCACCGAGGTGCTCGACGGCGGGCCGGGGACGCTGGGCGCCCTGACCGCGGCGATCGGGCTCGGGTCGCTGGCCGGGTCGCTGCTCCTCCTGTGGATGGCCAAGCGGCCCAACAAGGGCGAGCCGGCGATCGCGGGCTACCTGATCACCGCGGTGGCCGTGGGCGCGGTCGGGCTGTCGACGTCGGCGCCGGCGTCGATCGCGCTGGCCGTGCTCGGCGGCTTCAGCGGCGTGCTGTTCGTTGGCCTGTCGACCGTGGTGGTGCAGGCCGCGGCCACCGACGAGATGCGTGCGCGTGCGATGGCGATCTGGGCGGCGATGTTCGTCGGCGTGCTGCCGTTCGGCGCGCTGCTGACCAGCGGGCTGACCGCACTGCTCGGACCCGGCGGCGCGGTGGCGATCGACGGCGGGCTGATGCTGGTCGGCGGCCTGGTGGTGCTCGCCCTGCGGCCGGAGATCCGCTGGCTGGGTTGCGCCGCGCTGCCCGAGGCCTGCGTCGCGGCGACCAGCCCCGAGGCCGTCGCCGTGCGCGAGTCGGGCTCGCGGCCGCAGTTGGCCTCTGTGCGCTGAGCGACGTATCGTCGGTTCTGGCGTGAGCGATCGCGACCCGAACCTGCCCGAGGTGCCGCACGAGGGTCCGCCCTACCAGGGCTACGGGCCGGCGCCCTACCAGCCGCCCGCGCCGGTGCCGCCGCCCGTGCCGCCTGGGTTCGGGACGCCGGTGCAGCAGCCCGCGCCGTCCGAGCAGCCGCCCCCGCCACCGGTGCACATGGAGCCGCCGCGGCAGCGCCCCGCGGTCCCCTCAGGCGACGGCGAGGTCCTGCAGAAGTGGGGCTACGTGATGGCGATCTCGACGCTGATCATGCCGATCCTCGCGCTGGTCGGCCTGATCCTCGGGATCATCACGAGGACCAAGCCCGGCCGCGAGCGTCACGGGGCCTGGATCATCGGGATCTCGGTTGGCCTCGGACTGCTGACCGTCTTGGTCTGGGCGACCGTCTACGACGGCTAGCTGGGCTAGAGGACGACCTCGCGGTCCTTGCGCGTGCCGCTCTCGGTCAGCGCGCCCTTGCCCCGGCCGCCGGGCTCGTCGCCGGCGTCGATGTGCGCCTCGGTGACCGGGTCCGGCTTGTCGCCCTGGTTGGTCGCCTTGAAGACGAACCCCAGCATGATCGTGGACACGACGGCGTGGATGCCGACGGCGATCAGCAGGAACCACCAGCTGTTGGTGGCCAGCGAGATGACGGCGCCGACGATGATGGCGGTCGCCAGCGTGAAGGCGGTGAGCATGCGTGGATTACCCATGCTCATCGGCTACCCGGGCGGGGCGCCCGGAAACCGGGTCAGCGCCCGTCCGGCTTGCTCTCGGTGTCTGCGCCGGGAGCACCGCTGTAGCGCTTGCCGTAGGCGCGGCGGGTGATGGGGTCTGTGTAGCCGGTGACGCGCGCTACGAGCAGCGCGACGAAGCCGACGATTACGAGAATCAAGGAAAGCATGTATACGAACGTATGTGCGGTTTGCGGATCTGTCCGTGACGTACGGCACAGCGGGCGGATCCCTGCAAACCGTCCGGCCCGGGGCGTATTGATGCTCGTTCGTGAAGCCGTCCGAGACCGCCCTGCACACCGCCGAGTTCGTCGTCGTCGACACGGAGACGAACGGCCGCATGGGCGAGCTCTGCGAGGTCACCGAGATCGGGGCCGTACTGGTCGGCGGGGGTGAGCTGCACGACCAGGTCGAGTCGCTCGTGCGCGTGGAGAGGCCGCTCTCGCGCGGCATCGAGCGGTTCACCGGGATCACCCAGGCGATGGTCGACACCGCGCCGCCGCCCGCCGAAGTGCTGCCCCACCTGGCCGCGATGCTCGAGGGCCGAGTGCTGGTCGCCCACAACGCGCAGTTCGACCGCCGGGTGCTGCGCCAGGCGTTCGAGCGCTGCGGGATCAAGTGGCCGAACCCGCCGGTGCTCTGCACGGTGGCGATGGCGCGCAAGTTCGCGCCGCTGGCCGGGCAGCGCGGGCTGGCCAAGCTGGCCGGGTCGCTCGGGATCGAGGTCGAGGGCGTGCACCGAGCGCTGGTCGACGCGCGCACGTGTGCGCGGATCTTCTGCGCGCTGTTCCCGCGGCTCTGCGCGGTCGCGCCGACGGTGGGGGTGGCCCTGGACCTGCTCGGCCCGCGGCGGCGCCCGCAGAGCGAGGCGCGGCGGCCGGGCCGGCGGCGGGACCCGGCCGATCGCCCGGAGGACCTGAAGAAGCTCCCCAAGGACCCGGGCGTCTACATCTTCCGCGACGCGCGCGGGCGGCCCTTGTACGTGGGCAAGTCGATCTCGCTGCGCACGCGGGCGCGGGCGCACTTCTGCGCGCCGGCGGGGTGGACCGAGAAGGCCGAGGTCGTCGACTACAAGGCGACGAACTCCGAGCTCGGCGCGCTGGTGCTGGAGAACCGGCTGATCAAGAAGCTGAAGCCGCCGGGCAACGCCGCACTGAAGCGGACGAACGGGCACGTCTACATCCGCTGCCGGCTCGACATCCCGTACCCGGTGCTCGAGGTCGCCGAGTCGCCCGCGCCCGGGCACGCGGTGAACATCGGGCCGCTGCGCGGCAAGGCGTTCGCCGAGGAGCTCGTCGGCCAGCTGCAGTCGCTGTTCGGCCTGCGCCAGTGCGGCCGCAAGCTCAAGCTGCGCGAGCACCCGTCGGCCTACGGGCAGATGGGCCGCTGCATGTCGCCCTGCCTGAACGACCTGGACCCGAACGCGTACCGGCGCAAGCTCGACGAGGCGCTCGCGCTGTTCGACGGCACGCGTCCGGCCGGCGACCGGCTGATCGAGCACCTGGACGAGGCGATGGCGGCGGCCTCGGCGGAGCAGAAGTACGAGCGCGCCGCGGTGCTGATGCGCCGCCGCGACCGGCTGGCCGGGGTGCTGGGCGGACTGACGGGGCAGCTCGAGGCGGTGCACGCGGGGACGCGACTGGTGCTCGCGCAGCACCCGGTCAAGCCGCAGTGGGACGCGTTCTGGATCGTGGCCGGCCGCGTCGTCGACTGGGGGGCGCTGCCCGGCGAGGACCAGCTGCGCCGGCGGACGGCGGCGGCGCTGGCCAAGGCGCGGCGGCCGGTGCCGCTGAAGCCGCCCGAGGTCGACGAGGTGCGCATCGTGGCGTCGTGGGTGGCGTCGCACATGCCGGAGGAGCTGCCGCTCGAGGACGGGGTCGACGTGGTGGGGTTCGCGGCGGCGGCGACGGGCGCGGCGGAGCCGGAAGCGGCGTCGCGCGAGGCGGAGCTGGCCCCGGCCTGACTTCTTAGGGTGGTCACAGCCGCGCGTCTGACAATGGCGCCATGAGGAGCGCGCGGCAGGTCATCACCACGTTCGTTTTCATCGGCGCCGGGCTCGCGGCGGCGCTCGTCGGGCTCAGCGTCGGCAGCAGTCGCGCCGCCGGCGACGACGAGGTCGACGTGCGCAACCTCCCGCTCGGCGACGGCCGGGTCAGCACGACGGGCGCGCGGCGCGGCTGGATCTACGCGTGCCGGCTCATGCAGGGCGGGGGAGGAGCGTTCCGCGACGGGGAGTGGATCCACGACGACGGGACGTTCGACCTGACCGCGAAGCCCACGGTCGACGGTGCCGTCGCCTGGCCGGCGGCCCGCGTGCGCATCAGCCGCAGCGGCGGTCGCACGCGCATCAGCGGCAACGGCCTGCCGGTCAAGGCGACGACCGGCGTCTTCCCGATCGCCGCGTCCGACGACGCGTACCAGTACGACCGCAACCCGAACTCGATCCGCGCGCAGAGCGTGTCGCTCACGCTGCCCAAGGCAAAGCGCGCATCGCAGCCGACCTGCCTGAACGGCGGCACCGTCGGCTACGCGACCAACGGCGCGGCGATCTTCAACGCGCTCGACGCCGAGAACCGCGACGCCGTCGCCCACGAGATCCAGGACGACTGCAGCGGGCATCCCGAGCGCAGCGGCACCTACCACTACCACTCCGGCTCGGCCTGCCTGACCGGCAGCGGCACGCGCACGAGGGTCGTCGGCTGGATGCTCGACGGCTACCCGCTGGTGAGCGAGCCGGGCGTGTCGAACGACGACCTCGACGCCTGCCACGGCCGCACGAGCACGATCACGATCTCGGGCAAGCGCGTGCGGACCTACCACTACAACGTGACCGCGGAGTACCCGTACACGATCGGCTGCTTCCGCGGGACGCCGCTGCGCCAGGCAGGCGCGCTCTAGCCGAGGCGCCTACGCCGGCTGCCGCGCCTTCGCGCCCGCCAGCTCCGCGGCCACGGCCGCGCGCGAGCTCACGCCGAGCTTCGCGAACACGTGCGAGAGGTGAGTCTCGACGGTCTTCTCCGACAGGAACAGCTCGGCGGCTATCTGGCGGTTGGTCTTGCCCACCGTGACGAGCTCGGCGATCTCCCTCTCGCGCGGGCTGAGCGCTCCGCCCGCCGCGGCGGCCCGGGCGCGCTTGCGCGAGACGCCCGCGGCCGAGCGGCGGCCCAGCCGGCGCAGCTCGCGCGTGGCCGCGTCGCAGTAGCGGCGCGCGCCCATCGGGCCGAGGACTGAGATCGCCACCTCCAGCAGCGCGGCAGCTCCGGCGGCGTCGCCCGCCACCGCCAGCGCCCGTCCGGCCAGCGCGCGGGCGCGCGCGGCCTCGATCGGGATGTCGCCCTGGTCTGCGGCGGCAGCGCCCGCGAGCGCGCGATCGACCGCCCCGGCAGGGTCCCCACCCGCCAGGAGCAGCTCCCCGCGCGCTCGCAGCGCCTCGGACTGACGAGCGCCCAGTTGCGGGCAGCTCGCCGCCGCATCGTCGGCCAGCTCCACCCAGCCGGCCGCGGCTTGCAAGTCCCCCAGGGCGATCTCCGCCCGGACCAGCGGTTCGAGGTAGTGGGTCCGGAACGGGCGCTCGATCAGCGGCATCGCGGCACCGCCGGCCGAGGCGACGATCGCGTCGCGCCCGGCGGCCGGCTCGCCACCCTCGATCAGCGCCGCGCCGTGCGCGCAGCCGGCCAGCGCGGACACGGGGTCCCCGCGCGACAGGTCGGCCGCTTGCTCGCCGGCCCGGATCGCCTCGCGCACGTCGCCGCGCACGAGCAGCACGGCCGAGCGGGCGGTCAGCGACCAGGTCAGGAACTGGTCGTTCTTCGCGAGCAGGGAGGTCTCGACCGCGGTGTCGGCGGCCTCCAGTGCATCGTCGAGCCGTCCCAGCCAGGACAGCGAGCTGGCCTGTGCAGTGAGCAGGCCGACGAGCAGGTGGCCCTGCCCGTTCGCGCGCGAGACGTCGAGACCGCGCTGCAGGTGCGCGACCGACTGCTCGTAGCGGCACACGAACTCCTCGCACCACCCCAGCCAGTGCAGCGCCGCGATCCGCTGGGCGATCTCGTCGTCGCTCAGCTCGTCGACGAGCACGGCGGCCTCGTCGATCAGCGCCGTGCAGTCGTCGAGCCGCTCGGTCAGGTAGGCGGCACCCGCCGTGTGCGCGGCGGCCGCGGCGTGCAGCGGCCGGTCGCCGTGGCTGCGGGCCACGCGGAGCGCCGGCTGGGCCCACTCCCACATCCCCTCCCAGTCACCGGCGAAGAACCGGTCTGATGCGAGCGCCAGGTGCAGGTCGGTCTCGATCAGCGGCTGGCCCTCGCGGACCAGCGCCAGCTCCTTGACGAGCAGCGCGTGGGCGGCGCCGTGGTTGCCGCGCAGGTTGTCGACGTGCGCGCGCAGCGTGGTCAGCCGCGCGCGGATCTCCGGGAGCCCCGGCGGCAGCAGCGCGAGCACCTCGTCGAGCGCGTCGCGCGCCTCGTTGAGCTCGCCTCCTGCTCCGAGCGCGGTGGCCAGCGGCACGAGCAGCTCGAGCCGGCGGCCGTCGTTCTCGGCCGCCGTGGGCAGGAGGCGCAGGGCGGCCTGGAACCAGCGCGCCGCGGTCGCGGGCGCGCGGCCCGCGGCGGCGTGGCCGGCCTCGGCCAGCACCGCGATCGCGTCCTCGTCGCCCACCTCGGCCGAGCGCTCGACGTGATGAGCGCGCATGGCCGGCGCGGCCCCGGTCTCGGCCAGGGCGGCCGCGGCGCGCGCGTGCGCGCCGATCCGCCAGCCGGCGCCGGCCGACTCGTACACCGCGTGCAGCACGATCGGGTGGCGGAAGCGGAAGCGCATCGGCACGTCGGTCGGGCGCAGCAGGTCCGCGGCCAGCAGCTCGTCGAGGTACTGGGTGGCCTGTTGCTCGGTCATGCCGGCGGTCGCCGCGACGACCCGGACGCCCGGGTCGTGCCGCGCGCCGGTGCCGACCACGGCGGCGCCGTGCAGCAGCTGGCGCGCGCCCGGCGATACCGCCTCGACCTCGTCGACGATCGCGGCGGCCACGGCCGGCGGGATCTCGCCCGGGGCGGGCGCGGGCCCGGCGAGCGCCACAGTCGCCGCGTCGCGCACCGTGCGCACCGACTTCGCGCGATGCAGCTGCTCGAAGTAGAACGGGTTGCCGCCCGAGATGAGGTAGAGCTCGCGCCGCGCGGTCGCGTCGAGCGGGGACTCCGCCGGGACGAGCTCGGCGGCCTCCTCGGCGGTCAGCGGCGGCGGCTCGACGCGCGTGAGCCCGCCGTCGCGCTCGGCCGTCGACAGCGCGGCGGACAGCAGCCGCGGCTGCTGGCGGTGGCGGTAGGCCAGCACGAACAGCAGCGGCGCGCCCGAGCGCTTGCGCAGCAGGTGGGACAGCAGCTCGAGCGACGCGTCGTCGGCCCAGTGCAGGTCGTCGAGCGCCAGCATCACCGGCGCCGACGCGGCCAGTGAGTCGAGCAGCAGCCGCACCGCGCGGTGGGTGCGGAAGCGCTCGGAGGGCAGCGCCATCCCGCCGTCGCCCTCGTCGCCCAGCGCGGGGAACACCAGACCGAGCTCGCGGCGGACGTCGCCGCCCAGGCTCTCCAGCCGCCGCGGGTTGAGCGTGCCGAGGTAGTCGTCGAGCGCGTCGACGAACACGCCGAACGGCATGTCGCGCTCGAACTCCGACGCCCGGCCGCCCAGCGCGAGCGCGTGGCGCTGCTCGGCGCGGTCGCTCGCCTCCGCGATCAGGCGTGACTTCCCGATCCCGGCCTCGCCGGTGATCTCCAGGACACCGGGTTGCCCGGCAGCCAGGGCGTCGAGCACCCCATCGATCGCCACAAGCTCGGCGCGCCGGCCCACCAGCATGTGTCCACCGTAGACCGGCTATCAGGGGTGCCGCAAGACCCCCTGACTACCTGATGTTCAGGGATATCCCTGATGTTGCGGGTCGGGGTGTCGCAGCGAGGGTCGGAGTCGTGCCGACGTTCCTGCTCTGCCACCGTCACGCAGCCAAGGAGTGCCGCTTCGCGTACGCCGCGTGGAAAGGGACGGAATCGCCGCTCCGCCACCGGCCCGCGGTGTCGTCCTGCTCCAAGGGCGGACACATGGTCTGGTGGACGGTCGAGGCCAGCGACGCCCACGCGGCCCTCTCGCAGCTGCCGGGCTACGTGGCCGATCGCACGGACGCCATCGAGGTCGCCGAGGTGCCGATCCCGTGACCGCGACCGGCGCCACCGCCCCGCGCCCGCTCGAGCCGCAGGCGCTGCCCGACCACCTGACCCGCCTGTACCGCGCGGCCTGGGCGATGTGTGGGTGCCGCGAGGACGCCGAGGACCTCGTGCAGGACACCTACGCGAAGATCCTGGCCAAGCCGCGGATGATCCAGGGCGACGAGATCGGCTACCTGATGCGCGTGCTCCGCAACACGTACGTGTCGAGCCTGCGGACCGCCGACCGCCGCCCCCGGACCGCCGAGCTGCTCGATCACGCGCACCCGCCCGAGACCCGCACCTGCCTGCGTCCCGAGGACGCGTTCGAGGCCGCCGAGGTCTACGCCGCCGTGGCGGCCCTGCCCGGCCAGTACCGCGACGCGATCGTCGCGGTCGACGTCGCAGGGCTCTCGTACAAGGAGGCGGCGAAGGCGCTTGGCACCCGCGAGGGCACGATCATGAGCCGCCTGTACCGCGCCCGGCAGCAGGTGGCGCGCCAGCTGGGTTAGCTGGGACCGCCACCCTGGTACAACCCGCCTCGTGGGGAGGAGGCCCAAGTCGTTCGAGGCAATCCGGCAACTGCCGGTCGTCGGACGCGTCGCGGACTGGGGCATGGGCCCGTGGGCGGTCTCGGGCAAGACGAAGAAGGCCGGTGCTCGCGTCGCGGGGCTGACCGCCACCGAGTCGGTCTGCCCCTACTGCGCGGTCGGCTGCGGCCAGGTCGTCTACACGCGCAACGGCGAGCTCGTCGACATCGAGGGCAACCCGAACTCGCCGATCAGCCAGGGCACGCTCTGCCCCAAGGGATCGGCCACCCGCCAGCTGATCCAGCAGCCCGGCCGCCTCACCAAGGTCAAGTACCGCCGGCCGGGCGGCACCGAGTGGGAGGAGCTCGAGCTCGAGGAGGCGATGGACATGATCGCCGACCGGATCATCGACGCCCGCGAGAACGGCTGGCAGGACCGCAACCACGAGGGCTGGAAGGTCGACCGCACGATGGGGTTCGCGCACCTGGGCGGCGCGACGCTCGACAACGAGGAGAACTACCTCATCAAGAAGCTCTTCACCGCGATGGGCGCGGTGCAGATCGAGAACCAGGCCCGCATATGACACTCCTCCACGGTCCCGGGTCTCGGGACATCGTTCGGGCGCGGCGGCGCCACCGACTTCCAGCAGGCCCTTCAGTTCGCCGACTGCGTGGTCATCGAGGGCTCCTCGATGGCCGAGGCCCACCCGGTCGGCTTCCGCTGGGTGGCCAAGGCCAAGGAGCGCGGCGCGCGCGTCATCCACATCGACCCGCGCTACTCGCGCACGAGCGCGCTGGCCGACAAGCACGTGCCGATCCGCGCCGGCACCGACATCGCCTTCCTGGGCGGGCTGATCCGCCACGTCATCGAGACCGAGTCCTACTTCAAGGACTACGTCGTCCACTACACGAACGCGGCGACGCTGGTGAACGAGCGCTTCCAGGACACCGAGGACCTGGGCGGCGTGTTCTCGGGCTTCGACGCGCAGACCGGCACCTACGACACCACCACCTGGGCCTACGAGGGCGGAGAGATCGCGTCCGCGGCGGGCCAGCGCGAGCACGCGTCGCAGGCCTTCGAGGAGAAGACCGGCGCGGGGATGATGACCGGCAAGTCCAAGCGCGACGAGACGCTCCAGCACCCCCGCTGCATCTTCCAGATCGTCAAGCGCCACTTCTCCCGCTACACGCCGGAGATGGTCGAGCAGGTCTGCGGCATCTCGCAGGAGGACTTCCGCTACGTCGCCGAGTCGATGATCGAGAACTCGGGACGCGAGCGCACGACCGCCTTCGTCTACGCCGTCGGCTGGACCCAGCACACGGCGGGCGCGCAGATGATCCGCACCGCCGCGATCCTGCAGCTGCTGCTGGGCAACATCGGCCGCCCGGGCGGCGGGATCATGGCCATGCGCGGGCACGCCTCGATCCAGGGGTCGACCGACGTGCCGACGCTCTACGACCTGCTGCCCGGCTACCTGCACATGCCGCGCGCCCGCGAGAGCGAGCTGACGCTCGAGGACTACATCGACACGGGCGGCGCCGACAAGGGCTGGTGGTCGTTCTTCGACAAGTACATCGTCTCCCTGCTCAAGGCCTGGTTCGGCGACGCGGCCACCGAGGAGAACGACTACGGGTTCGGGCACCTGCCGAAGATCACCGGCGTCCACTCGCACTTCGCGACGATGCTGCGCGCGCTCGACGGCGGGCTCGACGGGCTGTTCCTGATGGGCCAGAACCCGGCGGTCGGGTCGCAGCACTCGGGGCTGCAGCGGCGTGCGCTGGCCTCGCTGCGCTGGCTGGTCGTGCGCGACCTCTCCGAGATCGAGTCGTCGAACTTCTGGAGGGATGGTCCGGAGATCGACTCGGGCGAGCTGAAGACCGAGGAGATCGCCACCGAGGTCTTCCTGATGCCCGCGGCGTCGCACGTCGAGAAGGAGGGCACGTTCACGAACACCCAGCGCCTGCTGCAGTGGCGCGACAAGGCCCTCGAGCCGCCCGGAGACGCGCGCTCCGAGCTGTGGTTCATGCACCACCTGGCCAAGCGCGTGATGAAGCACTACGCCACCTCGACCGAGAAGCGCGACTGGCCGCTGCAGAACCTCAAGTGGGACTACCCCGAGCACGGGC
>Ga0307409_100001784_pt1 | contig 10874 bp, 5 predicted proteins | sample 322Ometagenome_2_FD_203888 | JGI IMG/M metagenome (GOLD analysis project Ga0307409, IMG submission 203888) | Maize rhizosphere microbial communities from greenhouse at UC Davis, California, United States - 322HYB-O-2 | ecosystem: Host-associated > Plants > Roots > Rhizosphere > Soil | place...
TTACCGCCACCAGACCGGTCGCCCGATCGACGTAGACCATCTGCCCGTGGATGCCCAGGCACAACAGCACCTGCCGGTCGGGCCAGGGGAACCAGAACTGATTGCGGTACATGCCACCAGGCATTCTGGTGTCGTTCGTGCTCGCCGCGAAGGCCAGCCGCGAATCGGGCCCCCCGGCGAAGCTGTCGACAATCCAAGCCTCCGGCACGACTTGGCGGTCGGTCAACGTTGCTCCATTTCGAGCGACCATCACCCCGAAGCGAGCAAGATCACAGAGCGCGGCGGAGATGCCGCCATCGAACATGCCGGTGCCCTCCGAATCAACCCCCATATTGGCATCGAAGTCCACACCCAGCCTCGACCAGACCAGCTCGCTCACCAGCTCGGCGAAGCGTTGGCCGGCGGCGGCCTCACATAGCCAGCCCAAGATGTCGGTCTCGCAGCTGCGGTAGTCGAACGGTCCACCGTGGGGGCTGCCCTGGCGGAGGGTGAGCAGGAATCCACGAAGCGTTCTCGGCACGTCGGGTGAGCGGCGGGGAGCCCAGCCGACCGCCTGCTCCAGCACCCGGACCTCTGCGTCGGGGTCTAGATAGTCTTCGGAGAAGGCAATGCCTGAGCGCATGTCAAGCAGGTGGCGCACCGTGGCCCCGCGGTAGCCGCTCTGTGCCAGCTCCGGCACGTACGCGGTGACCTCCTCCTCAACGTTGAGTACGCCCTCGCCCACCAGCGCACCGACCAGGATGCCGACAATGGATTTGCTGACCGACATCAGCAGGTGCAGTGTGGCAGGCTCCATCGTCTCTGCGTACTGCTCCGCGAGTATGCGATCACCGTGCACCACCATCCAGCCGTCGGTATTGGTGGCCGCCATGATTTCGCCGACCGTACTTTGGTTCCCGTCCTGGTCGCGGCAGCGTAGCTCAGCAACAGGCTCAATGCGCCGCTGTAGCGGCGCCGCCGGGCCCGATCCCCGCGAGATGACCGCAGTCGGAAAGATCTCCGCGATATGACAGAAGGTCCAACCGATCTGAGCCGCCGTTTGCCAGTTGTCAAGCGTGACTGGGAAAGGCGGCCGGCTCGCTGTCGAGCCGATCACCACCGACCGTCACTCACTTCGCCATGGAGGGAGCCGTCGCCACCGGCGCTGTGGTGGCCTCCGCACCGGCCAGCGGCAGGCCAGCGTATTGCTGGCGAATCGAGTCGATGAGATGTTTCGCACGGATGGTCAACGCATCCGCCTCACCCTGGGCTCGTCGCTGCAAGCGTCCTTTGGTGACCAGCACGCCAAGGTCAGCGCCCTTCCATCGGTAGTCCCCGGCGCCGTAGATGCGCAGGAAGAAGGCTTCTGCCTCATTTTGGAGCTGATGCCAGTCCAGCGCTGCGCGCCGATGGACGAGAGCTCCGGATAGATCGTAGGAGTACTGCCCGGTCGGTGGGGCGGCGGTGATCAACTGCACGACGGGGGAGGTTTCCTTGATCACCATCTGGCTCCACTGGTCGACCGCAGCCAGCTCCCGCCAGCGCGTATTGATCTCATCGACGTCGAGATCGATGGTGACATCGAAGTACTCCAGCAGATGAAAGGCGAACAAGGGGACGTCCGCATAGGCGCCTGCGGTGACATTGGTGATCGAGGATGCGCCGCTGATACGAGGGTTGAGCTCTCCGAGGTAGACCTCGTTCGTGTCAATGTCCATCAAGACGTCCACCTCGAAGAAGCCTCGGTAGCCTTCGGCGCCGAGCCGGTCGCCGAGCCGCCGGATAAGATCACTAGCCTTGCGGCGTAGCTCCTCGCCCAGCACTTCTGGGTACATCTCATTGCCGCACCAGCCGCCGCGGTACGGGGTGAGCTCTGGGTGCCCGGTCAACTCTGACATGAACGGACCGACGACCGTGCCGTTGCGGGTGAGGACCGCTTCCACCGCGACCGGGCGGTTGTTGATCCGCTTCATCACTTTGACCTCGTTCCCGACGATGTCGCTGCGGTGACGCTTCCATCCGGTCTCATCGTGGATGAAGAAGGTGGTCTTGCCCGAGTCGCCGTACGCGGTCTGCACCACCAGGTCCGTTCCGAGGCCCGCGGCAGATGCGACCTCGACCAATCCCTCGTACTCCTCCACCGTGACCAGGACGTTGGGCACACTTGCCGCTCCGACCTCGTTGCCTAACCGGGTGGTGACGATCTTGGAGTCCAGGTGCGCACGCAGCTCCGCGGACGGGAGAATCAGGTCGTAGCCGAGCTCTTCACAGATCCCTTCACTCTCGGCGTCGAAGAACACCATGGCGACCTTCGGTCGCTGGCCGTGCGGCGCCGGGCGGGACATGTAGGCCCGCACCTCCGGGTTGATCAGCAGCCAGTTATTGATCTCCTCGCCACTGGTGAATTCGATGTACGGCTTGTGCTTAGGAGTGAACACCCGCGGGTGGGCACCATCCCAACCGTCGTAGTAGGTGACGTAGGAAAAGTTTCGCACCCAGCGATCCAGCCCTAACAAGTTGAATGGCGTCGCGCCAACGAAATAGATCGGCACCTCGTTGGTGCGAAAGAAGTGCCGCACCTCTGAGATGTTCCGCAGCGGGCGCCCGGTCTGCTGAAAGGCCGGCGGTGCATATGCGGCGTCGGTGCCGACACTGATCTCCGCAGCCAGGGGCGTCCCGACCGGTGCGTCTGATGAGGCGGTCTCAGTGCGAGCTTCTGATGGCGACGTATCGGTCATGGTGTTTTGTCACTGCTCCTGATCGTGCCCCGAGGCTGGTTGTGGTGAGGTGCTGGCCCTTCGTCGCGCTTTGTTCGCATCGCCCTTTCCGTGAAGACGCGGTAACCGAATTCAGGCAGGTATCCGTGGATCTCTCGTGTGTCCAAGGCAGACATGAAGGCAAGGATGTCGTTGGTCACGACCTGGCCTGGTACGAGGATCGGGAAGCCTGGCGGATACGGTGTGACGAACATGGCCGACGCGACTTCTTGGCCCGAAGCCACACGGTCGGCTAACTCAGCGTGCGCAAGGTATTCACACGCCGTGTGGTCGTACGCAAGGAAGTAGGCCAAGCGAAGATTCCCGTCGGGGCTGTCCCGGTTAGCGCGGAAGGGCTCGGCGAAATAGCTGAAGTCCGGGAGCGCGGGCGGGTCCCTGGTCAGAGCGGCGACTGACTGCTCTCGGGCCTGCCGTTCCAATGGGCCGAGCCTCGCAAGTTCTTCGTCGAGTTCTTCCGCTAAGTTGACCAAAACCTCAATGAGGTAGGCCACCGAACTCCGGTTCGTTCCAATGTTGGTCATGAACAGCACACTGTTTCGCGCGGTTTTGTTGACTTGGATGCCGTACCGATCCATGAGATAGGCGTGCTTGAACGTGTCACCGTCAATACCGCTGCGGCCAGTGAACAGGGTCAGCCGGCACGGGTCTATGACGAACTCGTCGCGCTCCCAAGCTCTCTCCATGTCGGCTAAACCACCCCGAAGGGGCACCTCGATGCCCGAGGGTCGGTACTTCGCGGGAATCATCTCTCGGGTGGTGAGGAACTCGAAGTACTGACGGATGAGCGGATGTGACTCCACGGCGTCGTAGAGGCCCATCGCCAGCTCGACCTGCTTCTGCACGAGCTGAAAGCCCTCCAACTCAACTTGTTGTCGTCCAACGTCGAGCGAAGCGATGATCTGGTAATTGGGCGATGTGGACGTATGCGTCATGTACGCCTCGTGAAACGCCTCCTCATTGCGACGGTTGAAGTCCTGGTCGTAGACATGGATCATTGACCCCTGCCGCAGCGCCGTCAAGGTCTTATGCGTCGACTGTGTGGCGTAGACGCGGATGCGGACCGCCTTGGGGTCGGGCAACGTTCCAGCCGCGGCTTCCGCGTACGTTTGCGCGTAGTCCGCGCTTCGGTAGCGCTCCTCAAGCCGTCGGGCTGCGCGCATCGCAGTGCGGCGACGGTATGCGGGGTGGAAGCCGGCAAACGCGAACCAGGCCTCGTCCCAGAGGAAGACCAGGTCCGGCTTGATGGCAAGGCACTCCTCCATGACGCGTTCGACGTCGTAGACGATGCCATCGAATGTGCAATTGGTTAGGGAGAGCATCTTGACCTCGTGGAGCCGACCTGTTTGTCGGTATTCCAGCAGTCGGTTCTTGATGCTCTCGAGCGGAACTGCTCCATACATCGAGTACGCGTCGAGCGGGTAGGCGTCGAGGTAGCACACTCGAGCACCGGCGAGCATGAGTCCGTAATGGTGCGATTTGTGACAGTTGCGGTCCACCAGGACAACGTCGCCAGGCGCGACGATCGATTGAACAACAATCTTGTTCGCCGTCGAGGTGCCATTCGTCACAAAGAAGGTCCGTTGCGCTCCGAAGGCACGTGCCGCGAGTTCTTGCGCTCTTTTGATGGTGCCCGTGGGGTCCAACAGCGAATCCAATCCGCCGGAGGTTGCCGAGGTCTCGGCTAGAAACATGTTGAGCCCGTAGAAGTTGGTCAGGTCTCGGCTCCACTGAGAATTAACGACCGACTTGCCTCGGGAGATGGGTAGCGCATGGAAGACACCGGTCGGTTGCCGGCTATAGCCGCGGAGAGCTGTGAAGAATGGTGTCTCGTAGCGCTCACTCACGCCACCGAGTATCGACAAATGTAGCTCGAGGGAGTCCTGACGGTGGAAGATGCGCCTGAACCGTCGAGTCAGCCTGCCGGCGATGTGTTCAATGGACACCTGGGCGACGAGATACAGATCCATTTCCGGACGCCGGTCGGCAATCCGCTCACCGAGTAGCAGCATCCGCTCGTTGGCTGACTGGGTCTCACCGCCCAGGTCGCCGATAGTCTCAAGGAAGTGTCGCAGGTCATCAAGGCGGTGCGGGGACGAAACCGCAAGACCGGGCCGTATGACGCACGCCTGCAGATCTGAATTGAGCAGCACCGCGACGAGGGCGTCCTCGAAGCTCGGAACAATGACGAGCTCGTAAGTGAAGGGGTCCTCCTCCCGACGCAGGCTGTGTAGCTCCTCCCGGAGCGCCTGTGTCTCGTCCTGGGAGATGTCGTCCACGATCAGAACCTCGAACACGGGCCGGCCGGCCCTTTCGTGCCTCACGAGACGTCGGCTGATGGTGTCGGCTATCCGCATCGCTGCTTCGTAGTCGTCGTCTTCGCACATCTCGCGAAGCCGGTGCAGCTGCTCGCGGCCGGGATAGGCCCAGTAGGTCTCGATTGGGTCCAGCAGTTGAAAGAGGGAGGCAACTTCCTTTCGTAGCATGTCGCTCTGGTCCGCAGGCAGCGAGGTTTCAAACAGCCGCTTCGTCGTGTCGGCGAGTGAGCTCCACGCGTCACCGCGTAGCTGCCACACACTGTTGTATGCCCGTATGGGCAGCGCCGGGCCGTATTCGGTGACGGTCATCCCATGTACGGATAACGGTAGTCGGTCGCCGGCACGAAGGATTCCTTGATCGTGCGAGGGGATACCCAGCGGAGCAGGTTAAGGATGGAGCCGGCCTTGTCGTTAGTCCCGCTCGCCCGCGCACCACCAAAGGGCTGCTGCCCCACAACAGCACCCGTCGGCTTGTCGTTGATATAGAAGTTGCCCGCCGCAAACCGCAACACGTCCATCGCCTCGACGATTACGTTGCGATCCTGCGCAATGATTGAGCCTGTCAAACCGTAGGGGCCGATAGCAGCCGACTCGCGCAGCACCCGGTCGTAGTCGGCATCGTCGTACACGAACACCCCAAGGATCGGCCCGAAATACTCAGTGGTGAAGACCTCGTGGTTAGGGTCATCCGCCTGCACCACGGTGGGCCGGACGAAGTAGCCCTCGCTGTCGTCGGCCTGGCCCCCGGCAACGATCTCGACACCCGCCTCGCCACGTACGCGGTCGATCACGCTGCTGAGCTTCTGGAATGACCGGTCGTCGATCACGGCACCCATGAAGTTGGTGAAGTCCGTGACATCCCCCATCGGCAGGCTATCTATTTCGTCGACCAGATCACTACGCAGCTTCGACCATAGAGACTGTGGAACGTACGCGCGTGACGCGGCTGAGCACTTCTGGCCCTGATACTCAAACGCGCCGCGGACCAGGGCAACTCGCAGAACCTCGATATCAGCCGACGGATGGGCGACAACAAAATCCTTACCACCGGTTTCGCCGACCAGGCGGGGATATGCGCGGTAGGTCCGAAGATTCGTCGCAACTGAGCCCCACAAGTGTCCAAACACCGCCGTAGAGCCAGTGAAATGGATGCCGGCCAGCCCGGGATCCACCAACGCGACCTCGCTCACCGCTTCTCCGCGCCCGGTCACCATGTTGATCACCCCCGGCGGCAGGCCAGCCGCTTCCAGCAGCTGCATGGTGTAATGCGCCGCCAGCTGCTGGGTCGGAGCCGGCTTCCATACCACGGTGTTGCCCATGAGCGCGGGTGCGGTAGGCAGGTTCCCCGCGATAGCGGTGAAGTTGAACGGCGTGATGGCGAGAACGAAGCCTTCTAACGGCCGATGATCAAGACGGTTCCACACACCCGAGCCACTCACCGGCTGCTCCTCCAAGATTTGTCGAGCAAAACCAACGTTGAATCGCCAAAAGTCGGCCATTTCGCAGGCGGAGTCGATCTCGGCCTGATAGGCCGTCTTGCTCTGACCAAGCATTGTCGCCGCATTGAGCGTCGCTCGCCACGGTCCCGTCAGCAGGTCGGCGGCTTTGAGGAAGATGGCGGCGCGATCGTCGAATGACAGGTGCTGCCATGCCGCCGCCGCGGCATGCGCGGCGTCAACCGCCTGTCGTACATCGTCCGCCGTTGCATCGCGAAGCGTGCCGAGCTTGGCGTCCTTCCGGTGCGGCTGGACGACGCTGATCGGGTCACCGCCGCCGAGCCTGTGTTCCCCCCCAATGGCCATGGTGAGCTCCACGTCCTCCGCCGCAGCCTCCTTCAGCCGGTCCTGTAGTTCCCCTCGTTCGGGGCTTCCTGGTGCGTAGTCGTGAACGGGCTCGTTAAACGGTTCAGGCACCTGCGTGATGGCATCCATGACCTCTCCTTAGGTTCGGTTGTGGGACGAGCGGCATCGGTTTGATCTCAGGAATCCACGAGCGAGCGCAGGAAAAACACTGGGGTATGGGTTCTTCGGCGCTTTCGGGCGCAAACGGCGCCCCGGCTGGTTTTACTGAGTCGGAACCTGGGTGATGCTGCAAATGTGTCGATCCGATCCTCCGTGTCTGACTAGTCAGTGGCCGGCAAAGGCGCGCAGAAAGAACCTAAGGTTGGCGGGGCGCTCCGCCAACCGCCTCATGAAGTACGGATACCAGGCCGAACCGAAGGGGATATACACCCGAACCCGGTGACCGTCACGCGCCAGCTTCTCCTGGAGGTCGCGCCGGATGCCGTACAGCATCTGGATCTCGTAGTCGCGCGGCCCCTTGCCCAGCCTTGTCGCGGCCGTCGCGGCATAGGCGATCAGCTCGTCGTCATGGGTACCGAAAGCGGGATCGCCGCCGTACTCGAATAGCCAGTCGGTGAGGAATTTGAACTGCGCCGTGACGTCCTTTTTGCCCTGCTCCGCCAGCTCGACCGGCTCGGCGTAGGCACCCTTGACCAGTCGGACCCGCGGCTTAAGCGAGGCCAACCCCTCAAGGTCGAGAGGTGTCCGACGCAGCATTGCCTGTATGGCTACGCGAACCTGCGGATGCTGGGCCGCCGCTTGCCGGAAGTGCGCCAGCGTGTCCGAAACCAGGCTGCTGTCCTCCATGTCGATCTCGACCGGCACATTGAGCTCCTGCGCCCGGTCCAGGATCCGAACCAGATTCGCCACACAGGCATCCCGGTCCACGGTCTGCGCAAGCTGGGACAGTTTGATTGAGATCGTCGCGTCCAGACGGCGGTCGCTGATTGCCTCAGCCGCCTCGAGGTACTGCTCGACGGCCTTGCTGGCGCCGGCCAGATCTGTGACCCCCTCACCGAGCAGGTCGAGAATTCCCCCGATCCCGTGGGCGTTCAGCTGCGCAGCCGCCTCCAGCGCCTCGTCGAGCCGCTCGCCCGCGATAAAGCGGTGCGTAGCCTTGCTCAAGATCGGGCTCTCGGTGATCGTCCGCTCCAGCCGGCGATTGCCGGCGGCCCACAGCAGCAAACCTCTGACCATCACGCCTCCTTATACAATGCGGCCGCGCCCCCGAAGTCGTGGACGCGGCCGCGTGGTTCCGCTGGGTCGTTGATGGATGTGTCCATTGAGAGATTCCGCCGGGCCACAATAAATTTCTACTCCACCGTCAGCACACCTGTACACCCGTTCTGGGCGATCCCTTCATCACCTAAGCGGCCTCCGCGTCCGCTGGCAGCAGGGTGGTCGGATCCTCGTAGGGCAGGCCATGCGCTTCGGCCACCGGCGGGGAGACCAGCTTGCCCCCCAGCGTGGTCAGCCCTTTTGCCAGGACCGGATCACGCACAGCCGCGCCAGCCACCCCGTGCGCCGCGACGCGGACCAGGTACGGCAGGGTGGCACTGGTAAGCGCGAGGGTCGAGGTGCGTGCGACGGCGCCCGGAATGTTGGCGACGCAGTAGTGCACCACGCCCTCCTCGACATAGGTCGGTTTGGAGTGCGTGGTCGGCCGGCTGGTCTCGAAACAGCCGCCCTGGTCGATGGCGATGTCGACCACAACACTGCCGGGCCGCATGCTCTTGATCATGTCGCGGGTAACCAGTTTCGGCGCCTTCGCGCCGGCGACCAGAACCGCGCCAATCACCACATCGGATTCGGCCACGTACGCCGCAGTCCGTGCCCGGTTCGGAACTACCAGGTCGAGCCGGCCGCCGAACACATCGGACAAGTAGGACAGCCGCGCCGCGTTGGTGTCCAGCACCCGCACGATCGCCCGCAACCCGAGGGCCATCTTGGCGGCCTCGGTTCCGGCGACGCCGCCGCCGATGATGGTGACCTTCGCGGCCGGCGTACCCGGGACCCCGCCCAGCAGCAGACCCGCCCCGCCGGAGGTACTTTGCAGGTGGTAGGCGGCGGCCTGGACAGACATGCGCCCCGCAACCTCGCTCATCGGCGTGAGCAGCGGCAGCCGCCCATCCGGGGTCTGTACAGTCTCGTATGCGATCGAGTCAATGCCCCGGTCGAGGAGGAACTCGGTGAGTCGGCGGTCGGCCGCCAGGTGCAGGTAGGTGAAAAGCTGCTGTCCCGGGCGGAATCGGTCATATTCCTCAGCGATAGGCTCCTTGACCTTGACGATCAAGTCAGCAGCGGCGAACACCTCGTCCGCGGTGCCGACAACCCGAGCACCGGCCGCGGCGTACTGCTCGTCGGAAAATCCGCTGCCCGACCCGGCGCCGGCCTGCACCACGGCCTCACGGCCGTGATAGGCCAGCTCGGCAACGCCATCGGGTTGCACCGACACCCGACCTTCCATGTCCTTGATTTCCTTCGGCACACCAACCACCAACACGGCCATACCCGTTCTCCCTCGTTCTGGTGCCCACGCCGCTCATTCCGCGAGCACCACACTACGAGCCGGCGCAGCATACTCCGCGAGCGGCCGCCCAGCTCGAATAGTGTGGGATCTAGCCGGAGAATTTGTGGAGGATTCGACATGAGCCCGCTAAGAGGACACCATCGGCCATTGAGCGCGCTGTAGCTCCCCGACCGCCCAAGCCTCGTCGAGAGTACAGCAGCACATCAGTGCAAGATGTCTCCAAGTCGCCGCAGCGCTACGTGTGGCCGCCGAGCTGGCGTTTGCGTAGATCTCCATCGTGACCGCCTGGTCTGCATGTCGCAGATTCGCATGATCACGCGCGGATGCACATCGAGGTCGACGAGCAGCGTGGCACATGTATGCCGGGCGTTCATGAACAGTGAGCCGACGTACTCCCGCGGCGTCGCAGCGCGCCCGAGCTTCCTGTTGAGGGTGCGGGGATCGATGGGGATGCCGTAACGACCTGTGAACATCAGTGACGGCATTGTCCTTGTGCTGCCAGATCTCGCCGGCAGCCTCCGCCGCGATGGCAACGACAGCTTCGAGGACATTCCAGCCGACTGTGAGTACTCAAGCCATAGGGCGCGGCGGTGAAGCGCCACCCACCGCTCGGTCGTAAGGATCCCCATCGGGTCCCGCACTTAGTCGAACTCCAGCCGCAACGGATCATCAAGATCAACATAGGACTCGCCCGTGCGGCCTACCCGGAGCGTCAAAGCTCGCTCGTAGGCCAGATCACGCACCGGCAATGCGCCCATCGGCGGCGAGCCGCAGCAACAGGCTTGCCGACCTCACAGGTCCTCCGCCGTCCGGCGCACATTGGGGCCGCAGGTATCGATGGCGGCGTGGTGTAGAAACAACAACGTGGAAGGAAGTCTCGCCATGAAGCTGCGCTGGATCGACTCCACAGGCGTGAGCAGCCGCGACCTGGCTGAGCTGCCGGCCCTGCAGAAGCGCACCGACGGATTCCTCTGGCTCGACATTCCTGAATGGAGCGACGACGCCGAGGCGGTGCTCACACGCGAGTTTCACTTTCATGCGATGGCGATCGCCGAAAGCCGAAACCGCAACCACATTCCACGACTCCATGTTTATCCGAACCATGTGTTCATCGTCGTGCACACACCAAAGATCGGCGCACGCGGCCACATGCACTATCTCGAGCTGGACCAGTTCGTTGGCGAAGACTTCCTGGTGACGGTTCATGGGCCGCTGAGCCCCAAGGTTCCCCTGGAGGCGGCGCTGCGCGAGACCGAGGCAGTTGCGGCCCGATTGGAGAGCGGACGGCTGCATGCGAACTCACCATTCGGCCTCACGTACGCGATCGTCTCCTCGATCGCACGCCGGGAGTCTGAGCTGGTCGCCGAGATCGCTCGTGAGGTCGGCTTGATGGAGCAGCGGGTAATGGCTGAGGCGGATGAGGATCCGCAGG